>Ga0228535_1003589_pt1 | contig 10762 bp, 9 predicted proteins | sample SJ1metagenome_FD_168457 | JGI IMG/M metagenome (GOLD analysis project Ga0228535, IMG submission 168457) | Enriched culture of PCE-dechlorinating microbial communities from Ithaca, New York, USA - SJ1 | ecosystem: Engineered > Modeled > Simulated communities (microbial... > Unclassified | place... | reverse complement strand
AACAAAATTTAAGCCCATAGGCGCTGTCATACTCATGTAACATGTTTTCACCAATTAGTTTCGTCCTGCCATAAGGATTTATTGGCCGTTGTAGATGTTCTTCATCAATCGGAGTGTACTGCGGTTCACCATAAACAGCCGCCGAAGATGAAAAAACAAAATATTTGATATTGTTAACAACCGCTGCATCAAGCAGTGTTATCATATTTGAAACATTGTTTTTATAATATTTAGCAGGATTAGCAACGGAATCCGCCACATCCGCATATGCCGCAAAATGGATAATAGCGTCGAAGCGCTCTGTTAGCAATAGTTGATTTATCAGTGTACTATCTCCAAAATCGCCTTTAACAAATCGCCCTGCGACGACCGCTTTCTCGTGCCCATCACTTAAGTCGTCAAGCACTATTGTCTCGATTCCTTTTTGATGTAAATAACGGTTTGTATGGCTGCCAATATATCCCGCACCACCAGTAATCAGTACTTTCACTTTTCCGCGCCTCCCGTTGCCTAGGATTGAATCATTATAATAAAACCGCTCTTTCAATCTTGAGTATGTACTTGACTGCATCGTACAAGGTGTTGCTACACACATCTGCTTCCTTGTTTCCGTTTCCAATAAAAATAGTTTTCACGCCATACCTTCGGCCCGCCAAAATATCACTTTCACTATCTCCAATCATGTAAGAGCTTGATTTGTCAATATCCATTATCTTCTCCGCTTTTTGAAGCAGTCCAGTTTCCGGTTTTCTGCAATCACACTCGCCAATATTGTGCGGACAATGAAAATAATAGTCTATATGGGCATTCTTCTTCTCTAAAACTTGATCCAGCTTTCGGTGAATGATCTTCAAATCCTCCTCTGTCATCAGTCCACGAGCAATCCCTCTTTGGTTGCTTACGACTACCACTTTAAAACCATTCCTATTTAACAAAGCAACTGCTTCCGGCACCAGCTCCAGAACTATAAATTGCTCCCGACAAGTAATATATTCGTGTTCTTGCGCGCGGCTATTAATTACTCCATCGCGATCTAAAAAAATGACCTTCTCCATCGGCTCTCTCCTAATTCTCAGAAAAATAAACTACTCTGCTGCCATGTTTGGTAATTTTGAATTTCATTTCCTCAAGGCCTAACGCATCCCGTAATGCCTCGGTTTTTTCTGCATCGCAATAAAACAAGAGAAAACCCCCGCCTCCTGCCCCAAGGATTTTACCACCCCGGGCCCCCGCGTCAAGGGCTGCTTCATACAATCTATCAATATCACTGTTACTAATCAATCTGGTGATTGACTTTTTCTTCTGCCAACCGTTATGCAGCGATTCTCCAAATGTTTCCGAAAAACCTCTATTGCATAATTCTTCAGCCATCATGTCGGCTTGCTCTTTCATATAGTCCAACACATCTATCTTGTTCAACGTGTCTTTCGCCTGTTGTGCCAGTATTACTTCTGCACTACGATTAATTCCTGTATACCATATCGAGAGTTTTTCCTGCATCTTCTCAAGTTCCGGTGGCGGCATCTTAATTGGCCTATATCCTACTGTCCCATCAGCATTAAACCTAAAATAATTGATTCCTCCATAAGCGGCCGCAAATTGATCTTGCTTGCCTACCGGTTTCTTTAACACTTCGATTTCCAGTTGACACGCCTTTTCAGCCAACTCATGAGCAGAAAGTTGTAGGCCGACGTATGTATACAGCGCATTGATAAGCCCAACGGCAAAGCTGCTTGATGACCCCAATCCGGTTCCCGCCGGTATATCAGAAATTGAGGTGATTTCAACACCCTCTGTGATGCCAACCATTTTCAATGCAGCCTTGACGATATCATGTTCCAAATCCTCAACTCTGTCTACTATTTCTGTCTTTGAATACGAGACCCGGATACTTTTATCAAACCGCTTGTTTACCGTTAAATAAATATATTTATCAATTGTGGCGTTGACTACTGCACCATAGCCTGTACTGTAATAACCGGGGAGATCAGTTCCTCCGCCGGTAAAGCTGATTCGAAAAGGGGTTCTGGTTATTATCATTTTTTCTTGCCTCTTTTCATAATACAGATTGTAATATATCTCTTACGTCATCAGGAGTAATAAGCACCGGATTATTATCCATTCTTCCCAACGTGAAAGACATCTCGACAAGCCCGTCTATGTCTTCACTTTTAATTCCGAAAGCGGACAATCTTAAATCAACTATTCCTTTTGTTATGCCATAAAGCCATTCCTGCATATCCGCAGAATTTCTTATCCCCAATGCCTTGCAGAGTTCGTCCGCTTCTTTGATTGCCGGAAGGTTAATTTCCATCACCTTGGCCAAACTTATAATGCACGCCAGCCCGTGTTCGATCCCAAAACGCATTGTTAAAGGATACGATATTGAATGACATGCCGTTGTTTTTGTATTTGAGAATGCCAGTCCGGAAAACAGCGAACCTAGCGCCAACTTTTTTCTGAAATATAAAACGTTCATTTCGTTCAATGTTTTCGGAAGATACTCAGTTATTAATCTCATAGCTGTTTTCGATAGTTCCTGTACTATTGGATTCGTTGTCTTTGCCCAGTAGGCCTCAACTGCCTGACAAAGGGCATCCAAAGCAGTAGATACAGTCTGTCTTTTAGACAAGGACAGAGTAAATTCAGGCACAATATAGGCCTTTTGAGGATAAAGATACGGTGCTTCAATAGAGTATTTTGCACCAGCTTCCATATCCCAAACAGTAGCCCAGCGCGTCACCTCAGATCCGGTTCCCGCTGTTGTCGGAACCGCGTAAATCGGTTGACCGGCTGGGCTCTTCAAATACTCTTTTGTCCTGATACTATGCAATACAGCATCCTCAGACAGGTCGTTATCATAATTTAGATAGTTTAAAGCAGCAGCGCCTTTAGCCATATCAATGACGCTCCCACCCCCGATTGCACATACTGCGTCGAATGGTTCTTTCCCAATAAGTTTTAGCGTACGGAAAATATCTTTATATGTTGGATTTGGGGGGATTCTATCAATCCAAATCAAAGATGCCTCTTTTTCCAATGAACTGATTAATCCGTCAAGAGAAAGCCTGCCTGCGCTTGAGAAGGTCAGGAACAGTAAAACTTTTTTTTCACGCAATTCTTTGAGAATCTCCGCCCTAAAAAGGGCTTCATCATAAAAAGAGATACTGCCCGGTATTAATAACCCACTCATAAACACTCCCTCTTTCTACGTTCTGTATGTGCGCCTAATGTTTTTTCAGTATTCTTCAGGAATCAACGAAATTATTTCTTTGATTGACATACACATGTCATCCGCTTCTTTTGCCCTCTGATTGCTTAATATAGTTTCTGCCACCTTCTGCATAGCCGGGAAACCGCTTCTTGTCAATTGATTGGCATAAATAACGATATTTACTCCACGTCTGGCAAATTCCTCTTCGGTCACTGAATTAAATGCGGTTGGAACAACCACTAGAGGAGTAACGGCATCCTCGGGTCTAAATCGTGCGCAAAACTCAAACACCTCAGACGGATCCTTCTTTCGGGAATGAATCATTATCCCGTTTGCCCCCGCTTTGATATATGCAAACGCCCTGGTCAGAGCGTCCTCCATGCCTTTTTCCAGGATTAGACTTTCAACCCTGGCTATCAGAAAAAAGTCTTTGGTTTTTAAAGCAGCTTTACCTGCTTTGATCTTCACGCAAAAATTTTCTATGTTATCTTGTGTTTGTTGGACATCGTTACCAAAAAGAGAGTTTTTTTTCAACCCTGTTTTATCTTCAATAATCACTCCAGAAACGCCCATACGCTCCAATGTTTTTATGTTATAAACAAAATGTTCGGCTATCCCGCCGGTATCGGCATCCATGAGTATGGGCTTGGTTGTTACTTCCATTATTTCATCCAGTTTTCGAAAGCGGGTAGACATATCTAATAGCTCAATATCGGGCTTGCCCATCGAGGTCGAATCACATAAGCTCGAACTCCAGATCGCATCGAATTGAGAGGTTCTACCATTCTTTAAAACAGTCGTTTTTTCAACAATCAACCCCGTCAGACCACTGTGCGCTTCCATTACATTTACCAAGGGCTTCATTTTTAAAAGCCTTCTTAGTCTTCCTCGTCTTATGTCCGGCATGGACAACTGTTCTTGCTGACTCTTTTCCAAGCTTTCATATTCTGCATTGTTTGAGTAGCAAAATTCAATTAATTGTCCGCCATACTCTTTTAATACTTCAATTACTTCATCCCTGATAGGTTTCTGCAATCCAGCCTTCCAGTTATCACCATGAACAACATAGTCAGGTTTAATCAGGCGCAGATTATCTGTATAACTTAGCGTATTTTGAGGAACAACCTTGCTTACGCCTTTTATACTCTTTAATAATTTTACTCTCTCCTCATATCTTAAAACCGGAAAACGCTTATAACTAGCCACCACTTCATCTGTAAGCATACCTATTGTCAATTCTCCAAGTTCGGCTGCTTTCTGAATAATTGAAGTATGACCTCCGTGGATTATGTCTGAACTGAAGCTCATATATACCGTCTTTTTCTTTTCAGCCATTCTTCTCTCCTCTTGTTTCTATAAATTTACCTCGTTCGATTTTTTTCAAAATATCAACCAAATCATCATTTGTATCTATCTCGGCGCACAATCTATCGAATACATCCAGAGGAAAAATCGGACATCTTTCAGAAACATCATTGAATGCCTCTTCAGCATAACAGGAAATCCTTCCTGTTTCGCAATACCGAGTTATCTCGGCTAACCATACCAACCATTCAAATCTATTCATTCTATACAAAGGCTGTGCAACTACCGCATTATCAAAAAAATCCACACCAATCTTTATAATGCGACCGTCGCTAATAACCGCCTTAAAGTCCTTGGGCGGCAAGGGAAGAGTTGAACTCACAGTCATACAGCTTTTTCCCTGCTTGATAAAATCATGCAAAATACCCTCCTCGAAAACAAGGTCACCGTGCATAAGGATAAGATCGTCATTAAGCAATTCCTTAGCAAGGTATATTGAATAAATATAGTTAGTATCCCGATAAAGGGGGTTGTGCACAAAGGTATACTTTAGCCGCAATCGGAGTGAATGACAATACTCTTTCAATATACCCTCGAAATATCCTGTAGTCATGATAACTTCGCTTAAACCGGTCGCCTCAATAATTTTCAACTGACGGCTTAAAATGGTTTCTCCGTCCTCTATTTCCGTCATGCATTTAGGGTGTTCCTTTGTTAAGGCGCCCATCCTTTGGCCCAAGCCTGAATTCAGTATCAACACTTTCATTTATTCACACTCCCTTAGGTACTCCATAAGCGACGTTTTATTCTTGATAGGTGTTTCCGCAGGCCGCCCCAGATTATCCCTGGAACTGATGGCAGCTTTAACCTCAATAAAAACAGGCCCTTTTTTGTTCTCCAATTGAGATAGAATTGCTTTTAATTCCTCAATGCTTTCCGCAACGTAAGTCCTCTTATATCCGCACCCATCTGCTATCTTTCTCAAATCAAGGCTTACGGCAACTGTGGGCTGGCCTCCCACAGACTCGTGGGCCCCGTTATTGATGATTATATGTATAAAATTTGCCGGAGAGGTTGCCCCTATCAAAGCCATAGCGCCCATATGCATTAAGGCCGCACCATCCCCGTCCAAACACCACACCATGGTATTGGGTTTGTTTAAAGCAATGCCGAGCGCTATAGAAGAACTGTGCCCCATTGACCCTACTGTCAGAAAATCGTGTTTATGCGATTGCCCGTTTGTTTCTCTTATTTCAAAAAGCTCTCGTGAGGCTTTCCCGGTAGTTGATACTATGATACTCTCTTTGGCTACATCCGCTATAACTCTGATATAATCCTCCCTCGAGCATAAGTAATTATTCTTATAAACAACTTTCTCGATATAGGACAATGCCCCTTTTCTAACAAGGAAAGCCGCGCTTTTCCCTGAATCCAACATCTTCTTAAACCGCTTCATCCTGTTTGCTATTTCTTTCTCGGTTGTATTGATATCGAGGATATAATGATCTACCTCCAACAGCTTTAATAACTCAATGGTAATCCTACCTTGAAAAATGTGCTGTGGCTCATCATGAACATTCGGTTCGCCTCTCCATCCGATGATAAAGACTGTAGGTAGTCCATATATTTTTTCATTTAATAAAGAGGCAACTGGGTTGATGATGTTTCCAAGTCCGCTATTCTGAAGATAAACACACGGGGTTTTGCCTGTTGATAAATGGTATCCTGCTGCTAGAGCGACTGCATTGCCCTCATTTGCCGCTATGATATGCTTGTTCGATATCCCATAAGTGTCGATCAGATAATCACATAGCCCTTTAAGTTGCGAGTCCGGAACACCTGTAAAGAACTCTATCCCATATGTTCGCAATAGACCAATAAAAGCGTCTGCCTTCATTATTCTTCTCCTTCCTTACTTTTCCAATATGCCTTCATTGGATGTGTAGGGTGTCTTTTATGTTCCGGAGGCGGTTGCATATAATTTCCATAAAGGCGTTTCAGGTACTCAGTATAGTTGCTGGGGGCTTTATAATAATCGCCCTCAAAAGCTAGGGCTATATAATCCAAATAGTCTTCTTTTAAAACTATTTCTCTTTTTCCATACCCACTAACCACAACTGCTGTATAATCGCAGTTTTCAAACTTATTCCGCTGAGCTTCTTTTTCAATTCTTTTCACCAAATAACGATAGTTGAACGTTCTGGACGGCAAAACAAGTAATCCTCTCAACAGGCCCCTCCAGCTTTTCACATTCACGTTTACTATAGACAAGTATAATAAGGATTGGAATATTCTTAACCTGATAAAAAGCAAAGCAGCCTTCCATTTATTAGCGGGAATACCGTCCATCGGAAATACATCTACCCATACCCCCAGGGTATGTTTTACTCTGACGCCTGTCTCTACGGCCATAGTGCGAACATCAATCAACTTGGCATAAGGGTAGAGCGTGTTCGGCTCATTTAGAGAAGCAATAACCCTGATATAGTTGCTTAGCAAGCCGTCTTTTGTTAATTCCAAAAATCGGTTATAGTCCGGCCTAGGCATTACTATATCAATATCATCGTCCCAGGGAATAAACCCCTTATGACGGACAGCCCCTAACAACGTTCCATAAGCCAGCGTATATCTGAGATGATGGGCTTCACAGAACGCAGCATACTCCTTCAACATTTCTATCTCTATTGTCTTTGCTGTTTCCAAGTTTATTAATGCCTCACTCATAATGACTGGCCAACCCCTTTTTCTTTACGTAAGCTTTAATAATGTCCTTAACAGAGGTTACCGTATTACCGTTTAATTTCAGTAAAAAACCTAAACATATTAAGCCGCCCATGCTAAAGACGAGCGGAGAAATCAATATTAACAATAGCGCTTGTATACCCAGTATCATCAATGACAGGATAAATCTGCGCCAATCGATATCGATCTTCACATGTTTCTTTGTACCATGGAATCTTAGAGTAAAAACAAATATATAACTGAACAGAGTCGCAATTGCGGCACCATACAGCCCCAATAACGGGATTAATAAATAATTAAGCAATACGCTAATAACAGCGGCTCCTGAGGAGGTAGTCAGCGCTCCGAGAGAATCCTTTGAAGCGGTATAATTGGTGCCAATAAATGCCTGAAATGCGCTAAATACTGCTACAATTATCAGCAGAGGGATATACTGCAAAGCCTGGAAATAATCATCCGCCACAATAACTCTCATCAGCGTTGGCAAAATAATAAAAATAATACTGGCAGATAGTACAAGGCCGACCCAGAAGAAATTAAATACCCTGCTATAGAATTGGGATTTATTCTCACTCAAGTATTCTTCAACCGCTGACATCTGCCAGGCTTTAAAAAACACCGCTGTAAAAACGGTAATTAAACCGGGAATTCGTGAAGCTACTGCATATATGCCAGTCATTGCAGCGCCAAGAAAATACAGAATAAAGTACCTGTTCGATGTTTCCGTCAACCACCACATAATAGAATTCGGCGCTAAAGGCAAACTGTATTTCAATATCCTTTTTATTTGCCGTAAAGATACCGCTCTTCTATCGATATAAGTATAGAGCTTTGCCGCCACAAATAGAAAAATACAATCCAGTATGGGGGCTACTACATAAGTTAATAAATATCCTTGTACTCCCCAACGAAAATAAATAACAAATGCCGCGCCAAATACCAGCATGCTAACCGCGTTTACAAAATCGCTGAAAACAAAGGTCGTCACTTTCCCGATTGCGCGGGTAAATTGTTTCGCTGTGGCTTGTATCATTTGAACAATTACCAACGCAAGTAAAAAAGGCATCAACGTATCGAAGGATTGTATTAAACGTAAGCCCGGTATCAACAAGAATAAAGCTGCTGTCCCAATTGCTATTATCACCAATCCATTGGTGAACACGCTCACTGCGTCTTCATCAGCATCCATAGCGAAACGAAAGACTCCCTCGGCAACAGCAGCGCTAATGATCGGAAACAATAAGGCGGCTGCCAGTCTTACTATCTCAATAATTCCAAATTCGGCCGGGCTTATTACAAATGTACTGACAAATAAAAATACCATTCCAAAAAACTGAGACCCCAGATTGCCGAGAAGAAAAACACCTGAATTATTGATTAATCTCACATACTTGTTTTTCATTTCCGGAGATATTCCTTTCCCGAAGAGCATTAATTTTTAATCTGTATAATTTTTCCTGTTTTGATATATTTTAATATCAATCCGGCAACTCTTTCCGAGGCTTTCCCATCCTCCCGGTTCCCAATTCTTTGCATAAACCGCTCGACTCTCTGTTGGTATACTCTTTCATCATATATGAGAATATTGGCAATCAACTCCTCAAAACTCCCGGCATTACTAAAGGGCAGCTCGTTCATGCCCATATACAAACCGCGTTCGTGTTCATATGCTTCTATATCCGGAGAAAATAAGAAGCAAGGTTTCCCGGTTAAGGCAAAATCGAACATCGACCCAGAATAATCAGTTATCAATAAATCAGTAACGGCTAAATACTCGGCCATGTCGTCATTTTTATTTCCATCCATGACCTTGCCTGCATATTTTTCCGCTATTGACTTTGTATCAATTGCCGCTGTGACTAACTGGTGCACCCGAAAAATAAAAACCCAGCCTCCCCCAAAAGTCCGTTCCAATACTGAGAACAAGAGGGAAAAATCCATTGTCCCCATTTGGTTTATTCCGCTCAAATTGACATTATCTCTGTATGTGGGCGCATAAAGCACTATTTTTTTATCGTTTGGTAATTCCAATTTCTCTTTTAATACCAATACCCTTTGGGGAGTTAAACCAAAAAGAATATCATTGCGAGGCGTTCCTGCCATCCAAACTGGTATTTTCCCCAGAAAACAGCTTTCAAAAACTCTCTTGACATAATCACACCCGGCCAGAATGATATCGGATGTACTAAAAACTTCTCTTCTCTTTGTTGTTTCCGCCTCTATGTCGACTCCGATTTTCTTCAAGGGCGTTCCATGCCAAGTAGAAATATTCAACTGCTTCTTCTTCTTTAAAATCTTATGCAGCCGAACTCTTTTTTTCTTAATGACCAAATGATCTCCAGCGCCGTTTTCCACGATTATATGGGCTTTGCTTTTATAATAAATATGTTTTAACGAATTATGCTTTACTGATTTAATGTATTCGGGAAGCATTGCTCCACGGAACTTTTTTGATATTGCCCAGATAATAATTACATCTTTGTCCATTTCATGCAGCTTCTCGGAAATATATTTTGGATTATCATTATATTGCCCGGCAAAGCTGTTGAAAAAAACGCAGTTATCTTTTATCCGGCATATTCTAAAAACGATCTCCAGGAAAAGTAATGCCCTGGATTTTATTGTCTCGAACATTCTCACCTTTTCTCCTCAATATTTGATTGTGATTTTATCTTGTGTAAACAAGATAATATATACAAATAGGAACGTCATGCTTGGGCTCATTAATTCATAAGACATCGACAGTTTAAAAATGACATATAACAAAGCAATGTACACAGCTTTATTGCGATACGTCGGTTTCATGATCACTTTACGTTCACTCCACCATATCAGCATTGCCATCATCGAAAAACCGAAGATTATTCCTAGGTATCCGAAATCCCTCATAAAGGGATACATCGCCGTAGTAGCTGCATTCATGGAAATATCCACCCCGACAGGGGCCGCCAAGGCAGTAAATTGAGTAATAATATAGTCCGATCCTGCATATTCCGCATGCAACACAACATATAGTGCGCTCTGATATATATTATAGATGCAGCCAAAAATAGCTTTTCCAAACAAATATGCCTCGCTGGTTAAAGAGGCAATCTGCAGATGATTAAGATAATAGTCAAACAATGAAAAAGGCCCTGCATAATAAATTAAAAATGTTTCCAAGAAAGATCTGCTACTCCTTCCTATACTGATTAAAACAGTCACAAGCATAAGACCTATTATTATGGAGAAAACCTTGAAGTAATCTTTCTTAAAAACTTTTGTTTGCTTGACCTCGACAAAGAATAAAGCAAAAACAAAATAAAAGATAAATTTTACCAGCAAAGCTCTGGCTGCAAAAGTTATTGAGTGCAGTACAATACTAATAATTGAAACAACTAACAGCATCTTGTTTTCCCTGAATTTGCCGTCAACGACAAAAATACAGGCAAATATAGCCGTAACCAAATAAAGCGGCATTATAAACCAATTGTAAATAACCTGCAATTGAGTACTGGCAAT
>Ga0228535_1003588_pt1 | contig 10769 bp, 11 predicted proteins | sample SJ1metagenome_FD_168457 | JGI IMG/M metagenome (GOLD analysis project Ga0228535, IMG submission 168457) | Enriched culture of PCE-dechlorinating microbial communities from Ithaca, New York, USA - SJ1 | ecosystem: Engineered > Modeled > Simulated communities (microbial... > Unclassified | place... | reverse complement strand
CTTTGAAGTGAAACTGGAGCCCTACCCCGAACAGCAGAAGAATGACGCCTATCTCGGCAAACTGCTCGGCAGTGGCCAGGTCGGCCACAAACCCCGGAGTGTGCGGCCCCACCGCGATTCCGGCCAGCAGATAGCCCACAATCGGTGACATGCCGAGTCGCTGAGTGACGTAGCCCAGAACCAGCGCGGCCCCCAGACTCCCCGCAACCGTGGTCAAAATGTGAAATTCGTGCATTTATTAACCCCTCAGGCCAAATGCCTAAAAAAACCTACCCTGACCAATACCAGAATTTTTACCAAGGTGCAACGCGGCAGAGTGATGGACCTCCGGTCGTTCCGGACGGCCTTGATGACCGACGCCGGAGCACCGGCGCCGGATCACCCGCCTCCTTTTCAGTGAAAGAGCCGCTTGATCCGGGCGGTGGCGCCGGAGATCCGCTCGCGGTTAATTGACGCGGTACGGGTATCGGGTTCGTGCTGAAAGAAAAAAAGTAAGATAAAGCGGAGATCTGTTGTGCAGGATGGGTTTGCGCTCTTCACTGCGCTACCCGCAATCCGGCTGGAAACGGATATGAATGCCTCTAAAATATGAACGTCTCTGGAATAGCACATGCAACCCTGCTCTGTCCACAGGGTACATGCATCAAATGGAGTACTCGGAAACGTCCTGTGCCTGCTTGTGCACCAGGTGAAATTCCTCGAACAGCTCCCGCCGGATTCGGGCAAAATCCTCACCGGTGCGTTCCCGCGGCTCAGGTAACCGTATGTGCAGGATTCGCTGGATCCTGCCTGGATAGGGCGCCATCAGCACCACCCGTTGGCCCAGGTAGATGGCTTCGTCCAGGTCATGGGTCACGAAGACGATGGTGGTGCGCTTCTCCTTCCAGATACGAAGCAGCTCGTCCTGGAGATGGATGCGGGTGAAGGCGTCCAGGGCGGCAAAGGGTTCGTCCATGAAAAGCACGCTCGGCTCCACCGCCAAAGCCCGGGCGATGGCGACCCGCTGTTTCATCCCTCCCGACAGTTCGTGGGGATGCCTGTCCGCGGCCACGCGCAGCCCCACCAGTTCCAGGGCGTCAAGGGCCTTTTCCCGCGCCTCCGCTTTTGGTACCCCCCGCGCCCGCAGACCGAACAGCACGTTGTTCAGTACGGTCTTCCAGGGAAACAGGCCATAGTCCTGAAAGATCATGATATGGTCCGGGTCCGGCCCCGTAACCGCCCTTCCGTCGATTTCCAGGATGCCCTCCGACGGCCTTTCGAATCCAGCCAGCAGATTGATCAGGGTTGTCTTTCCGCAGCCGCTGGGGCCGACCAGGCAGATGAGCTCTCCGGCGGCTATTTCCAGGTCCACCCGGGAGAGCGCGGTCTCTCCGTCCCCCTTGGCGCGGAACCGCTTTCCGACACCGTCCAGCCGTATCTTTGCCGTTTCGCGCCCGTTCATGGCATCTCCCATTGTCTCTTCACCCATTTCTCGCCGAACGACACCAGCCGGTCGATAACAAGCCCGAGCAGCCCGATGAGCACGATTCCGACCATGACCAGGTCGGTCCGCAGGTTGTTGCGGCTGTCGATGATCAGGTACCCGAGCCCGGAGCGTACCCCGAGCATCTCGCCCGCCACCAGAAAGATCCAGGCCGCGCCGATGGCGATGTGGAGGCCCACGGCAATCTGGGGAAACGCGGCCGGAACGATCACGTTCCACAGAACGTCCCTGCGCGACGCGCCGAAATTGGCCGCCACCTTGAGGTAGACTGCCGACACGTTCCTCACCGCGGCGACCGTGGACAGGAGGACCGGATAGAAGGCGGCAATGAAGATGATGACCACGGCGGGCAGGTTGCCGATGCCGAACCAGAGGCTGACCAGCGGGAACCAGGCGATAGGCGAGACCGGCCGCAGGATCTGGATGAGCGGATCAAGGGCGTGCCAGAGCAGTGTGCACCTTCCGAGGAGCAGCCCAAGCGGAACGGCAACGAAGACTGCCGCGCCGTAGCCCGCCGCGAAACGCAGGAGGCTGGTTCTGGTATAGTCCCAGAGTTCGCCTCCCCGCAGCAGTTCGACAATCCCCTGTGCCACGGCCAGGGGAGGAGGAAACAGGTAGTCGGAATAGAGCCCCAGGGCCGCCACCCCGTGCCATGCAAGAATGAAGATCAGAAAGCCTGAAAGCGGCAGGAATATTTCCCGCAAGGTCGGCATTACTTCTTTCCCTTACCGGTTTTCCCGACGGCCGGAGCGGTCACCAGCGAGGTGTCGAGCAGGGTGTCCAGGTTGACCGGTTTCTTGAGGAGGTTCAGTTCGAGGGCGTATTTCTGCAACTGCTCCACGTCACTCCGCTTGACCCGGAGGTCCGAGTAGGTCACATCGTGGGTGAGGGATTCCTTGAACACGTTTTCGTCAATGTTCATGTACTGCCGGGCTATCCTGATGGCTTCGGCCCGGTTTGCGTCGATGTACCTGCCCGCGGCGACAAAGCTGTCGACAAACTCCCTGGTCGCGGCAGGGTACTGTTTCTTGAAGGACGGGTTGATGACAAGGCCGCAGCAGATATAGTCGTGCCAGACCTCCCTGGCGTTGAGCAGCTTCTTGCCGAATCCAGCCTGGATCGCCTTGGCGCCGAACGGTTCCGCTACGATGAACGCCCTGACGTCGCCCCGGGCCAGCGCGGAGGGCATGTCGGGCGGTGGCATCTCTATCCATTGCACGTCCTTGAGCGTCATGCCTTCTTTTTTGAGCGCCTGGGAGAGGATGATGTTGTGCACCGACATCCGGTGAGGAATGGCAACCCGTTTCCCTCTCAGATCACGTACTGAATTGATGTCCTTGGCCACGGTCAGGAAGTCGCCGTGGCGGTGACTGAGGGCCACGACCGACTCGGGCACTCCCCGCTCCGCGCCCGCCAGGGCCAGGACCAGGAGCTCCGATGCGGCCTGGATTTTTCCCGCGTTATAGGCGTCCAGCAGCTCGGGCCATGAGCTGAACTTGACCAGTTCCAGCTTCAGGTTCCGGTATTTGCCAGCATTCAGCTTGTCAGCCACGACGAGCGCCAGAGAATGGGTGATCGGGAGGTAGCCGACACGGAGCGTCGGCTGTTTCGCGGCAAAGGTAGTTTCGCTGAACATGAACAGGGCAACGGACAGCACGATTGCGGTGATGAAATTTTTCATGGGTTTTCTCCTTTTAGTTAGGATGGTGTCCATCCGGTAAGTCACAATGGGGCCGGATCGGGGCTTCCCTGTGGCCCGTGATAATCTGTCAAGGTACGTCCCGCTGGCCGGAGCCTGGACTGGTTTCAAGAGCTTTCCCCATTTTCGGGATCCTGCACTGAAGCCGTATCACAGGCTCCGTGAAAACCCCGCTCCGGCCCCGGTCGGCTTTTCCCAGGGATTTCCTGATGGAATCCGGGATGATCGACTAGTGGTGCTGATGATCATCCCCATGGTGATGGGCTGCCTCCTCGAGCAGCGCTGAAAGCCGTGCGGTCACAGCCGCAAAACCGTTGTCCCATCCGATTGCTGAGCGTCGGTCGTTGAAGTCGTTGATGATTTTCCCCGCAAGCGACACCGGGTCCTGGTCGACGACCATCACCGAACCGAGGATATCCCGGGTATCCTCGAAGAAGAACCGCGAGACCTTGTCCGATCCGCTGACCGGCGGGGCGATGCAGTGGTAGGAATCGAGCCCCAGCAGGCGGAAGCCGAGGGCCGCTCCGAGCCCCTTTTCGTTGGACCATTCCGGGCTGGAGAAGGCCAGTGGGAGCTGTTTGAGCGGTTCTCCGGAGGCGTTGGAGATGGTGCGGAAGAAGACAGAGGCCCGTGCGTTGTCCAGACACTCGCCCATGTGCCAGACAGGCGGCAGGTTGAGCGGCTTGAGAGCCGCGTTCAGCCCTTCACCAGCTCCAGCAAGAGCCTCCGGCAGGCAGAAGCCAAGTTTCAGCAGGGGATATGCGGCGCAGCCGTTGGTCAGGACAAGCACGTCGTTGGCAATAAGTTCTTCGGCAATCTTAACGATTGCCTCTTCGTAGAGAACTTTGGGGTTGTTGCATCCCACCAGATTCAGCACACCGCGGATACGGCCGGTTTTCAGGTGCTCCAGCAGACGTTCAGCCCCTCCGAAGGTCTCCAGAATGTTTTCCACAGAGAACCCAACCTCGGCCTCCATCCGTGCGCGGGGGATGAAAATCTTGCCCGACTGCCGCTCGCCGAAGGCGTCGATTCCTTTGCGGACGATCCGTTCGGCAAGAACGTCGGCCTGATCCAGGTTGCCGTGGTGGTGGTCAAATGCCAGGTGCTCGGCTCCGGGCAGGCGGGCCGAGTCGCTGGTGGTTACCACCCGGGTGTGGAAGCATGCGGCCACGTCCATGATGCCGGGGAACACGTCCTGCACGTCAGCCACCCAGAGGTCGATGGCGCCGGTTGCCAGGGCGAGCTCGGCGCCCACGGCATTGGTCAGCGGGGTGACGTCGCCGAATTTGGCCAAGGCCGAATGTCCCGAACAGCAGATGCCGTAGAGCCTGATCCCTGAGGCGCCCGAACGCTTCGCCCCGGCAACCAGATCTTCGCGGCGGACCGCTTGCACGATGGCCGCGACCAGGGCCGGCGAGTGGCCGTGGACGGCAATATTGACGCTGTCCAGGCTGATGGCCCCCAGGTTGGTGGAGATACGGCTCCGCTTCGGGAGCCCGTAGAGGCAGTCCATGGCTATGGCCGATCCGACCACGCTGCTCCAGGCAAAGGCCAGCCCACAGCGGAGGACCTGGCGCATGACGTTCTCCCAGTCGCCGTCGGTGCCGGTGGTGGTGCGGTGCAGGGCTTCGAATACTTCGTGGTAGGCGCCCAGAGGCAGGATATCCAGGTCCTTCCAGACCTTGAGGCGCTCGGGCGGCGCCATTGCCTCCAGGGTGCGGTAAGGGCCGGGAATGGCACGGCAGAGGTCCTCCAGGAGAATCATCGCGATCTCTCCAGCCAGTTCCTGGACGGATCTTTGTGTATCGAAGATGCCGAAGGCCTTTGCGGTTGCGATGACCTTCTCCGGTCCGAGGATCGGCAACTGCAGCGTGCCGTCCGCGGCCCCCTTCAGGGCCAGCATCACCTCGCGTCCACGGGCTCCGTGGGCGGCCACGCCGGCGGCGGCCCAGCGCAGGATGTTTCGGCTGGCGATCAGGTGGGCATCGGCCCCGCAGACCCCCTTCGGGCTCTTGGGAGTTATGCGGCAGGGACCTATGTGGCAGTTCTTGCAGCAGGTTCCGGCCATGCCGAACCTGCAGTGGGGTTTCTGGGCGTCGAACCGGTCAAAGGGGGTTTCGATGCCGGCCTGCTCCATGTGTTTGAGCATCTCCCGAACCGCTTTGTCGGGAGTGCGGGAGATGACATCACTTTTGCCCGGAAACTTCTGTCGTGTGGACATGATGATCCCTTTCCTGGAGTAGATATGTGCTGATCCGTGCGACTGATCCGGGGCTGGTTTTAAACCATATGCGCAAATATTTGTTGATAAAACAAATCGTATATCAGCATAGTCAATGTGTCTATCAAAACATATAAAATAAGTCAAGAAAATATTGAGAATTTATGAATAATCCAGTGTGTTTCTCGACGGGTCGCATGTCTCGAATTGGCAGGCTCCGTAATCGGTACCGCAGAGGTCGCAACGGCAAGCCGAAAATCCCGTTTCATGGACAAAATGTTCGGGAAAAGAGATTTCGGCTTTTTTTATTCGAGTTTTTTGAAATAATACTTGACATAAAATATAAAAAATAATATTTGTGAAACACACAAAATAAGTCAAAAAATAAAATATGAATAACATAAAATAAGTAAAGAATTTGGCAGGCGAATAATCGGGTACGTGACCCAGGGGAATTATCTCTCGACACCGACCGGCTGCATGCGGCGGTGTATATTTTTTCAGATTTTTACCTATTGATGTGACCTGGACTGATTATTTTCATGCAACGGTCCAACTCAACCAGCCAAAGGAGGCAGCAATGGAAAGAAAGAGAGTCAGGAAACTTCTGGCAGTGACGCTTCTCGCACTCGGCATTGCCGTGCCGGCACATGCCGCGGATGTGAACCTGCTGAACGTTTCCTACGATCCGACACGGGAACTGTACCAGGAGTATAACGCTGCGTTTGTCAAGCACTGGAAGGCCAAGACCGGCCAGAACGTGATCGTCAAGCAGTCGCACGGCGGCGCCGGCAAGCAGGCCCGCGCGGTCATCGACGGCCTTGAGGCCGACGTGGTAACCCTGGCCCTGGCCTACGACATCGACGCCATCCATGAGAAGGCCGGGCTCCTGCCCAAGAACTGGCAGAGCCGTCTCCCCCACAACAGCTCCCCCTACACCTCGACCATCGTCTTTCTGGTGCGCAAGGGCAACCCCAAGAAGATCAAGGACTGGGACGACCTGGTCAAGCCGGGAATCTCGGTGATCACCCCCAATCCCAAGACCTCTGGCGGGGCACGCTGGAACTACCTGGCCGCCTGGGGTTACGCCCTGAAGAAATACGGCAAGAGCGAAGCCAAGGCCCGCGATTTCGTCGGTCGCCTCTTTAAAAACGTACCGGTTCTCGATTCCGGCGCCCGCGGTTCCACCACAACCTTTGTCCAGCGCGGGCTGGGCGACGTTCTCCTCGCCTGGGAGAACGAGGCATACCTGGCCATCAACGAGCTGGGACCCGACAAGTTCGAGATCGTGACCCCCTCCCTGAGCATACTTGCCGAGCCTACGGTCGCCCTGGTGGACAAGGTCGTCGACAAGCACGGGACCCGGGCCGTTGCCCAGGCATATCTTGAATATCTCTATTCACCGCAGGGACAGGATATAGCCGCGAAGCATTACTACCGGCCGACCCTGAAATCCGTGGCCGCGAAATACGGCAAACAGTTCGGCAAGGTCAACCTGTTCACCATCGACAAGGATTTCGGCGGCTGGCAGAAGGCCCAGAAGACCCATTTCGCCGACGGCGGCATCTTCGACCAGATATACCAGCCCAAGAAGTAACCTGATCCGGGGGAGGGAGAGCTCCCTCCCCCGGGCATCCGGAGGTGTGGCATGACGACACTCATAGTCGGGGGGGATTACATCAAACCCCTGGAAAAAATCATAGCTGACCGGGGTCTCTCCAGGATCGAGCACTGGACGGGCCGCAAGGCTGGCGATCTGAAGAAGAGCGTACCAAAGGGGACCAGGCTGGTGGTTCTGTTGTACGATTACCTCAATCACGGGCTTGCGAAAAAGGTGCGCAACGACGCGGACCGTCTCGGCCTCCCGGTGATTTACTGCCGTCGTTCCATGGTAGAATTTTGCGCCAAGCTGGACGATCTGCTGGAGTCCGGGGTAACGGGAGTGAAGTGCGGCGGTGGGCGGGAGGTATGCGGTTCTTGCCCGCTCAACGTGCGACCTGGTACGCGTCACTGAAAGGGAGAAGCACCGGATGTTCAACTCGGCTGGCAAGAGGAACGTATTACCTGGCTTTGGCCTGACCATGGGCTATACGCTTCTGTACGTAAGCCTGATAGTCATCATTCCGCTCTCGGCAGTATTTTTCAAGACCGCCTCTCTCTCCTGGGAAGGCTTTGTAGAGGCGGTGGGCTCGGCCCGTGTGCTGGCATCCTATCGACTGACCTTCGGCATCGCCCTTTTTGCTGCCCTGCTCAACAGCGTTTTCGGGCTTCTGTCCGCCTGGGTGCTGGTCAGATACCGACTCCCTGGCAAGCGTATAGTGGACGCGTTGGTGGACCTTCCGTTCGCCCTTCCCACGGCCGTGGCCGGGATCACCCTTGCCACCCTGTACGCGCCGTCCGGCTGGCTGGGGCGGTTTCTCACCCCGTTCGGTATCAAGGTGGCCTACACGCCCCTCGGGATCCTGGTGGCCATGACCTTCATCGGGCTCCCGTTCGTAGTGCGGACCGTCCAGCCGGTGCTGGAAGAGCTGGAGACCGAACTGGAGGAGGCTGCCTCGTGCCTGGGCGCCAGCCGGCTGCAGACCTTCACCAGGGTCATCTTTCCGGTCCTGCTGCCGCCGCTTCTGACCGGTTTCGCCCTTGCCTTTGCCCGTGCAGTGGGGGAATACGGCTCCATCATCTTCATAGCCGGCAACATGCCCATGGTCTCGGAGATAACACCGCTCCTGATCATCACCAAGCTCGAGCAGTTCGACTATGCCGGCGCCACCGCCATCGCTTCGGTCATGCTCGCGGCATCGTTTCTGATCCTCTTCGTCGTCAACATCCTGCAGTGGTGGAGCAGAAGATACTCGGAAAAGTAACCCCCCTTCAGGAAAGAGGGATTGTAGCGTAGCACACACCAACTCACGCGGAGAACATCGATGCACCTTCCAGGCGGACCGACCAGGAACACCAAGAAAAACCCGGCGGAACTGAACCTCACGGAGCCGGCCCCGGTCCGCTGGTTCCTGACCGCCATCGCGCTCGCCTTTCTGGCACTGTTTCTGTTCGTCCCCCTGGCCGCGGTCTTTGTCCAGGCCCTGGAAAAGGGGACCGAAGCCTACCTCGCGGCCATAGCCGAGCCCGACGCCTTTGCGGCAGTCAGGCTCACTCTCATCGCCGCAGCGGTAAGCGTCCCCCTCAACCTGGTCTTCGGGGTCGCGGCCTCCTGGGCCATCGCCAAATTCGACTTTCCCGGCAAGAGCCTTCTGATCACGCTCATCGACATCCCCTTCTCGGTCTCTCCGGTCATCTCGGGCCTCATCTTCGTACTCCTGTTCGGCCTGCAGGGGTGGTTCGGCGAGTGGCTCTCCGCCAACTCCATCAAAATAGTCTTTGCCGTACCCGGCATAATCCTGGCCACCGTCTTCGTCACCTTCCCGTTCGTGGCCCGAGAGCTGATACCCCTCATGCAGTCCCAGGGAAGGGACGAAGAAGAGGCTGCCCTGGTGCTCGGCGCCGGGGGGCTCAAGAGCTTCCTCCGGGTCACCCTGCCCAACATCAAGTGGGGGGTCCTCTACGGAGTAATACTTTGCAACGCCCGCGCCATGGGAGAGTTCGGCGCAGTCTCGGTGGTCTCCGGCCACATCCGCGGCGCCACCAACACCATTCCCCTGCACGTGGAGATCCTCTACAACGAATACAACTTCACCGCGGCCTTTGCCGTGGCCTCCCTGCTGGCGCTGCTGGCGCTCGTCACCCTGGCGGTCAAGAGCCTGGCGGAATGGAAAGTGAGACAACAAATCTCGGCTGAATAAAAGGCGGACCAACCGAATGAGCATCCAGATACAAAACATCACCAAACGGTTCAACGGGTTTCAGGCATTAAGCAACGTAGACATCACGGTCCCATCCGGCGAGCTGGTGGCCCTGCTGGGGCCGTCCGGCTCCGGCAAGACCACCCTGCTCAGGATCATAGCCGGTCTTGACTTCGCCGACCAAGGGTCCATCCTCTTCAACGGCGAGGAGGCCACCCACCGGAGCGCCAAAGAGCGGCAGGTGGGGTTCGTCTTCCAGCACTACGCCCTGTTCCGGCACATGAACGTCTTCGACAACGTAGCCTTCGGTCTCCAGGTAAAACCCCGGAGAGCGCGCCCTTCCAAGGCCGAGATACGAGACAAGGTCCATGAGCTCCTGCAACTGGTCCAGCTGGAGCAGCTTGCCAGACGCTATCCGGCCCAGCTCTCCGGCGGACAGCGCCAGCGGGTCGCCCTGGCCCGCGCACTGGCAGTCGAGCCCCAGGTCCTTCTGCTGGACGAACCGTTCGGCGCGCTCGACGCCAAGGTGCGTCAGGAACTGAGGAGGTGGCTGCGCAAGCTCCACGACGAAATCCACGTCACCAGCGTATTCGTCACCCACGACCAGGAAGAGGCGCTTGAGGTTGCCGACCGGATCGTCGTCATGAACGAAGGTAGGGTAGAGCAGACCGGGACCCCCGAGGAGGTATACGACAAACCGGCCAACCCGTTCGTCTTCAACTTCCTTGGGAACGTAAACCTGTTCCACGGCAGGGTGCACGAAGGTGCTGCGCGGATAGCCGACATCGGCATCGACCTGCCGCGTCAGGGTGAAGCAGACGGGACAGCGGTAGTGGCATATGTCAGGCCGTACGACATAGAGATCAACCGTACCCGTCAGGGTGCCGACGAGATAGAGGCGTCGGTGCTGCACATCCAGGGGGCGGGTTCGGTTGCCCGGTTCAAGCTGGAGCGGTTGGACACCCGTGAGATCATCGAGGCCGAGCTGACCAGGGAGCGCTACCGGGAGCTGGGCCTGAGGACAGGGGAAAAGGTCTTCGTGAAACCCAGAAACGTCAGAGTATTTACTGCAGATTACCAAATCTGATGCGGCGCGTGTGCAGACGAGGGCGGGGAAGAATCGATTAAACGCGGCAGAGGGAGGGGGGAGATGACAAAATCGGACGTGTCCGTGGATTCGGAACTATGGAGCAAGGATTTGGAGCTTCGTATAAGGGCGGCGTTAAAGGAAATCCGTTATGGAACGGTCAGTCTCGTGATCCAGGACGGCAAGGTGATACAGATCGACAAGAGTGAGAAAATACGGATCAAATAGCAGTCACGACGTACTAGCTGCCATGTTTTTATTGTGACGGATGAAGGCGGAAGTCATCAGGGTTCATTCGACTAAAGGAGGAGACAATGAAACAGAAGATTATCGCGGCGGGTGTTCTGGCCGTACTGGCATTCGCATTTGTCCATAATGTCCAGGCCAAGACGCTTGAAGAGATTCTGAAAGAGAAGGGTGTCATCACGGAAGCGGACTACAAGGAAGTCACGAAGAGCAAGCCCATCGACTACAAGCTT
>Ga0228535_1003585_pt1 | contig 10776 bp, 10 predicted proteins | sample SJ1metagenome_FD_168457 | JGI IMG/M metagenome (GOLD analysis project Ga0228535, IMG submission 168457) | Enriched culture of PCE-dechlorinating microbial communities from Ithaca, New York, USA - SJ1 | ecosystem: Engineered > Modeled > Simulated communities (microbial... > Unclassified | place... | reverse complement strand
AACATTATTAGTATTGCCTACCGGCACAGGAAAAACGATAGTTTTTTCTAAGCTTGCTGAAGATTGTGTTCGTGAAGGTGAGCGGGTTTTAATACTCGCTCACCGGGGCGAATTACTTGATCAGGCTGCCGATAAGCTTATGAAATCAACATCACTAAGATGTGCTGTTGAAAAAGCAGAAAATACTTGTCTTAATAGCTGGTATCGGGTTGTTGTTGGTTCTGTTCAATCCTTAATGCGTGAAAACAGACTTGGACAATTTACACCAGAATATTTTAATACTATTATTGTCGACGAAGCGCATCATGTTATTTCTGATAGCTATCAGCGCGTTTTACAGCATTTTAATCAGTCCCAAGTGTTAGGAGTTACAGCAACGCCAGACCGTGGTGATATGCGTAATTTGGGTTCATATTTTGATAGTCTAGCTTATGAATACACTTTACCTAAAGCAATAAAAGACGGCTTTTTATGCCCAATTAAAGCGCAGACTATACCGCTTAAAATAGACATTGCAGGTGTAGGAATGCAATCCGGTGATTTTAAAACAAGTGATTTAGGAACAGCTTTAGACCCATACCTTCATCAAATTGCGGATGAAATGCAAAAATACTGTATGGATAGAAAAACACTTGTATTCTTACCTTTAATTAATACATCACAAAAATTTACAGAAATTCTAAAATCCAAAGGGTTTAATGCCGCAGAAGTTAATGGCAATAGCACGGACAGAGCCGAAAAACTAAAAGATTTTGAAAATGGTAAATACAATGTATTATGCAATTCTATGCTTTTAACTGAAGGTTATGATTGCCCATCTATTGATTGCATAGTAGTTCTAAGACCTACTAAAATAAGAAGCCTATATGCTCAAATGTGTGGTAGAGGTACACGTTTATGCCCTGACAAAGACCATTTATTACTTTTAGATTTTTTATGGCACACTGAACGACATGAACTTTGCCATCCTGCACATCTTATTTGTGAATCAGAAGAAATCGCTAAAAAGATGACTGAAAATATAGAAACAGCCGGATGCCCGATTGATATAGAAATGGCAGAACGTCAAGCTACCTCAGATGTCATAGCGACACGTGAAGAAGCTTTGGCAAAAAAACTTCAGGAAATGAAAAATAGGAAGCGTAAATTAGTAGACCCTTTGCAATTTGAGATGAGCATACAAGCAGAAGATCTATCAAGCTATATCCCTACTTTTGGCTGGCAAATGTCACCGCCTTCCAGCAAACAAATTCAGACTCTTGAAAAATTAGGCATCTTTCCCGATAACGCAGGAAAAGCAGCGTTGTTGCTGGATAGACTTGATAAAAGAATAGCCGAGGGATATACGACTCCAAAGCAAATACGATTTCTTGAAGGTCGAGGTTTTCAACATGTCGGGACATGGCAATTTGAACACGCAAGAAAACTTATTGATAGGATTGCGGCCAACGGATGGAAAATACCAAGAGATATATCTCCATATGAATATATGCCTAATTAAATTTAAAGTTATTTAAAAAAGGAGATTAAAAATGATAACTAATATTGACATAAACAAATTACAGCCACACACGAATAATCCACGTAAAGACTTGGGGGATTTGACCGAGCTTGCAGAAAGCATAAAGATTAACGGAGTTATGCAAAACCTGACAATAGTAGATAACAAAGACTATGAGGAAGACGGCATATATACCGTAATCATCGGACATCGCAGATTGGCAGCGGCTAAGCTTGCCGGGCTCAAAGAGCTGCCCTGCGCGATTGTTGAAATGACTCAGCAGGAACAAATATCTATTATGCTTATTGAAAATATGCAGCGCAGTGATTTGACGCCAATTGAACAAGCTAATGGATTACAGATGATGATGGACTTCGGTGATACTGTCACCGGCATTTCCGAAAAGACCGGGTTTTCCGACTCAACAATTCGTAAGCGATTAGCTCTAACGAAGTTAAATCAAAAAGAGTTGCAGGAATCCTATCTTCGCGGCGGCACACTGATGGATTACGCAAAGTTGGAACAATTGAAGGATGAGAAGGCAAAAAATAAAATGCTGCAGTATATTGGAACTCGAGATTTTGACTGGCAGCTGAAAAATGCCATTGACGAGCAAGAAAAACCAGAGAGAAAAAAAGCGCTTTTCAAAGTTCTGGACGAATTTGCAAAAGAAATCGATAGGAACGATATGAAGGGTATGATGTCTTACGAAATAAGTTTTCATAATTTTCTGATGGATAACTGGAAAAAACCAAAGGACGCCGATACAGCTGAATACTATTATGTTGTTGATAATTATAGCGCAGTGCTTTACAAAAAAATTGAAAAAGAAGCGTCGAAGGAGCTTTCATTTAAAGAAAAAGAATTTAATAAAAGGGAAGCAAAACTGAAGAACCTGTCAAAGCTAGCGTATGAGCTCAGATATGACTTCGTTAAAAATTTTAATTCCGGCAAGAAATATGCGAAGGAAATTAACGGATTTGCATTTCAAAAATTAATTAGATACGGTAGTCCAGATTCAGACAAACTATTTAAAATTTTAGATGTTGATATCCCGGATATTAACGGTGTGGATTGGCGAGAAACAGAAGAACTAAAACGCAATCATATCCTTGAAAAATATAGGGAATCTCCAGAACGTGTGATGTTTTTGACAGCATACATTGCATTTGACGACAAATCCAGCAATGATTATTTTTACGCTCGCAGCTGGGACAACGTGATTATTCACGAAAACAATAAAGAACTTGATTTGATTTACGAAACTTTAATTTCTCTCGGATATCAGATGTCAGACGAGGAACGCGCGCTGCAGGACGGAACACACGAATTATTTGTAAATAAAGAGGCTTGAATATGGAAGAAATTTATGACATAAAAGAAGCCCTAATGTATTTAGACCCCTGTATATTAAATTATCAAGAATGGGTCAATGTAGGTATGGGACTTAAAGAAGCCGGCTATACTGCATCTTTATGGGATGAGTGGAGTCAAAAAGACAGTAAGCGATACCACAAAAATGAATGCTTTAAAAAATGGGATAGCTTCAGAGGAGCTCCTTCTCCGGTAACTGCAGGTACTATTGTACAAATGGCAAAAGATTATGGATGGATACCTGAAAAATTATCAGGCGGATATGAACTTGAATGGGATGCCGATATCGGTCCTAAAAATGATCTTATTGTTATAAAAAAAGAGTGGTTAGAAGGTCAGGAAATAATTCAGCCTGATAATTGGAAGCCAGTCGAGCAGTTAGTTAAGTATCTTGAAACATTATTTGAAGCTTCAGAGAACGTCGGTTATGTATGCGACAGCTGGGAAAAAGACGGCCGCTATTTACCCACAAAAGGATGCTGGGATAGATCTGCCGGAGAACTTATACAACAACTTAATAATTGCAACGGAGATATTGGTTCCGTTTTAGGTGATTATAAGTCTGAGGTAGGTGCATGGATAAGATTTAATCCATTAGACGGAAAAGGCATTAAAAACGAAAATGTAACAGATTTTCGTTTTGCATTAGTAGAATCTGATGATATGGATATTGAGCACCAAAATGCAATAATAAGAGAACTTGAACTTCCTGTCGCATGTTTAGTTCACTCCGGCGGTAAAAGCCTTCACGCTATAGTACGAATAGAAGCTGGTTCTTATGATGAATATAGAAAACGCGTCGACTATCTTTATGAAGTATGCAAGAAAAACGGCCTGAAAATAGATAGCCAAAATAGAAATCCTTCAAGACTTTCGCGAATGCCCGGAGTAATGCGCAACGGCCATAAGCAATTTTTAGTTGATACAAACATCGGCAAAGATAACTGGAAAGAATGGCAGGAGTGGATAGAGGGTATTAATGACGATTTGCCGGAGCCTGAAACCCTGACAAGCGTATGGGACAACCTCCCGGACTTATCCCCTTCTTTGATTGATGGAGTATTAAGACAAGGACATAAAATGTTGCTTGCCGGTCCTTCAAAAGCCGGTAAATCATATGCTTTAATTGAGTTATGCTGCGCAATAGCTGAAGGTAATACCTGGTTTAACTGGGAATGCGCTCAAGGCAAGGTTCTATATGTAAACTTAGAACTTGATAGAGCAAGCTGCTTACATAGATTTAAAGATGTATACAACGCCCTCGGTTTGGCACCGAATAACCTTCAAAACATAGATATATGGAACTTAAGGGGTAAATCCGTTCCTATGGATAAATTGGCGCCTAAATTAATTCGTAGGGCACAGAAAAAGAATTATATAGCCATTATCATTGATCCTATTTATAAAGTTATTACAGGCGATGAAAACAGTGCTGATCAAATGGCTCATTTTTGCAATCAGTTTGACCGTGTGTGCGCGGAGCTAGGAGCTGCAGTTATTTATTGCCATCATCATTCAAAGGGCTCACAGGGTGGTAAAAGAAGTATGGACAGAGCTTCGGGTTCAGGTGTATTTGCAAGAGACCCAGACGTGCTTTTAGACCTTATAGAGTTGGAACTTAATGAAAATATCATAAAGCAAGAAGAGAATAAAGCTGTATGTAAAATTTGCGAACAATATCTTAAGAAACATATACCCAATTATGATAGCACAATTTCTCAAGATGACTTATTTAATGAAAGAACCATGCAGGAAGTATGCGCTAGCCATTTTAGCAAAGAAAGCAAATTATTTAATGAACTGCAAGAGGACATAAAAATTGCTAGAAAAAATATACAGCAACGCACTGCGTGGCGCATAGATGGCACACTGAGAGAGTTCCCGAAATTCCCGCCTGTAAACTTATGGTTTGATTATCCGATACATAATTTGGATGATGTCGGAAGCCTCAAAGACGTAGAAGCTGAAGGCGAAAAGGCTCCGTGGCAGAAGGCAATAGATAAGAGGAAGCCTAAAGATACAAAGGCAAAAGAACGGAAAAAATCTATTGAAACTGCATTTGAAGCTTGCGGAATTGAGGGAGAAGTTACTATAAATGCTCTTGCTGAATATATGGACGTGTCAGAAAAAACCGTGCGAAATCGAATAAAGGAGCATGGCGGATACTTAATTAATGAAAATAACGTAAGGAAGAAAAAAACATAAATAACGTTATTTTCCCTCATGGTAATAAATTTAGGGAAAACGAAAAAACGCGTTTTTTTCTCTGAAAACATAAAGGGAAAAAACAAGGGAAAAAAACATATTTTACGTTATTTTCCGATGGAAGAAAAAAACATATATATAAATATATATAATTTTCTTTTTCCCTCACGGTCACAGGGGTAAGTAGTCGTGCGACAGCTCACGCACGACGACTCCTTCCCCTGACTGTGACTAAAGAAATTTTTCAGAGGAAAGAGCAATATATGAAAACTGAATTTTTTATGGCAATGCTTCCGCCGACTGCTACCCATCAAGAAAAGCAAGTGCATGTTGTAAAAGGTAAACCAATATTTTATGAACCTGAAGAACTTAAAGCTGCGCGGTCAAAGTTGGGAGCTCATTTATCAAAACATATTCCAGAAATTAAATATTCAGGAGGAGTTAGATTAATAACAAAATGGTGCTTCCCAATAACAGGCAATCATAAAGACGGTGAATATAAAATTACTAAACCCGATGTTACAAATTTACAAAAGCTACTTGAAGATATTATGACAGACCTCGGATATTGGAAAGATGATGCGCTAATAGCAAGCGCCATAACTGAAAAGTTTTACAGCAAGATTCCTGGGATTTATATATATATTGAAAATTTAAATTAATAAAGAGGTGCAATATGAAAAAAGATACAACTTTTTACTGTTACTATTTTCACCTTGACGATAATAACACGGCCGTGAAAGAAGCACTAGTCAATTTAGGTTATAACCAACATAGACCGATGCTTCCCATTGAAAGCGGAGAATTGTACGTAACACATTTTTGCAATACAAATGTTAAAGCTGATTTACTAGATGAAATTGATAATGTTATTTTGCCTGCGCTGCGCAATTCAGGAGTTTTAAAAAGAGGTGTACGACGAGGGGATTTAAAAGTATCTGCTTGTTATACACCTGCAGGAACTGATTTTATAGACGTAAAAATTAAACCTGATACCATTCAGACAATAGAATTTATAGACTCTATTGGACATGATGGGACAGAAGAGGACAAGGAGGCAAATCCATGCGAGATTTAATTATACATTGGCTGCTTAAAGGTATTTACGATAACGCGGATACTACAAAGCCGATACCGTGGTTTGTAAAGCTAAGATTAAAAGCGGTAAGTAGAATTTACAAAGGCTAGAGGTAATAAAAAATGAAAAAATCAAAATTTGACAAATTGGATGCCATGATACTTGCAGTTTCTTTGATACTGGTTGCCTTGTTAGTTTTAAGTATTAATGCCGGGATAATAATGATCCAAATTGAGGCTTACGGTGTAGGGGTTTTAATGCTTTTGTTTTCAGCGCTTATGGCAGCATGTACATATATTTGGTTTAGGTGGATAGCAAGAAAATAAAATAAGAGAGGCGAAGAATGCAAAAAGAAAAAAGCTACCAGTATACAGAAGCAATCTTATATAAATATCAATATCTGAAAGTTCAGGTGCAAGAAGATGAAGAAGAACTTAATCAGCTTTATGGAGAATCTGCTTTAAGTTCTTACGACTACACTAAAATCCACGTTCAGAACAGTAATGTTAACGACTCTACTTTTCAAGAGGCAACAAAGGCAAGAAAAAGAAAAGCCCGGCTGCAGAAGGTTGTAAAAGATAATAAAGCATTAATTGAAAAAGTTGAAAAAGCTTATAAATATTTAAATAGAAATGAACAGCTGATTGTTACTAATAAATACTTTAAAGAGCGAAATGACTACGAAATATGGATGGACGATAATTTAGGTTTATGCATGAGTGAGCGTACATATTATCGGGTTAAAAATAGAGCAGTAAAGAAGATGTCTTTAATTATTTATGGCAAATGACAGTATTTAGGCAGAACATATGTTCTATTTACTGATATAATTACCGATGAGGTGATTATAGTTGAAAAGTCCAATTTCATGGTTAGGTGGTAAAAGTCGTTCTGTAAACAAGATATTGCCTTTGATACCTGACCATTTTACATATGTAGAACCTTTTGCGGGTGCATTATGGATATTGTTTGCAAAAGAAAAATCAAAACTTGAGATTATAAATGATATAGACGGCGACCTTATGAATTTCTGGGAAGTAATTAAAAATGCGCCTGATCAGTTTATTGAAAGCTTTAATTATTGCCTTATAAGCAGAAAAACCTTTGAGGAATACCGAAAGAAATATATGGCCAAAGATTATTACGATTGTATAGAGCGAGCACATATTTTCTACTATATTTTAAAATCATGCTTTGGCGCCAGAATGACACACCCGGACTTCGGAATAATTAAACAAGGAACGTCTAACTTAAATTTTGACATAATCGAGAGAGATATTAAGGCAGCGCATGAACGATTAAAAAAGGTTGTCATTGAAAGCAGAGATTTCCAAAGAGTTATAAAAGTTTATGATTATGAAAAGTGTTTCATGTTTTTAGACCCGCCGTATTATGAAACTGCACGATATGCAGTAGGTAAATTTAAAGATGATGATTATATAAATTTAGCTGAATTATGTAAAAATTTAAAGGGTAAATTTCTATTAACAATTAATAATCATGACTTCATCCGGGAGCTGTTTAAAGACTTCATTTTTATTGAGCATGATGTTACATATTCGGTCTCAAAAACTAATAAAGAACGTCAAAAATATGGCGAAATTATTATAAAAAACTACTGATTTTAAGTTGGCAGAAAAATGGCAGGATTTTGACAGAAATGTGTGCTAAAATTGTATCATCGAAATGTATATCATATGTTTCTCCTTTGTTTGAAGCGGGTAAAACCGCTTCTTTTTATTGCTTAAAAAGTGGGTGGTGATTTTGTCAAAGATAGACTGGATAAAAATAAGAAATGATTACATAAACGGTAATTTTAGTTATAGAAAATTAGCTGAAAAACACGGCGTTAGTTTTAATACTTTGAAAGACAAAGCGGTAAAAGAAAACTGGTATAAAGAGAAACTTAAACAACACGAAAAAATAAGGATTAAAACACAACAAAAAACCGCTGAAAAAAAAGCTGTTTCTGAAGCTGACAGAATAACCCGTTTATTAAATATAAGTGATAAATTACTCAATAAACTTGATCAGGCTACAGATGAGCTCGGTCAAGTATTGATTAAAAATAAAGAAAAGACAAAAATAGAAGGCTTTATAATCGATGAGGAAACAGGTATAAAATATGACAAAATTGTAAATTGGGAGTACGAGAAAGTAGATAAGGCTGAAACTATTATAGATAGATTTGGAGTTAAACTACTAGCCGCTGCCCTAAAAGACATATTGACCGTTATAAGTAGTAACCGTTCTGATGAGGCGGCGCTTGAAAAACTTGATGAGATTTTAAAAGGAATTAGTGAAAATGCAACTAAGTGATAAGCAAAAAAACTTTTGGAATTCCGCTACTCATCGATGGAATATAAAATATGGTGCTACTCGAAGCGGTAAAACTTATTTAGATTATTTTATGATACCTAGACGCATAAGGGAACGCACAAAAAAAGATGGGCTGCTTTTATTGCTAGGTAACACCCAGGGAACGGTAGAAAGAAATATAATCACTCCGATGCGCGCTATTTTCGGGAGCTCAATTGTGGGAGATAAAATAAGCAGTGATAACACGATAGGGATTGCTGGTGAAAGGGTTTATGTGCTCGGCGCAGATAAAGTAAATCAAGTCAGCAAAATACAAGGTGCGGGTTTTAAATACGTCTATGGTGACGAAATCACAACATGGAACGAGAAAGTATTTGAGATGCTCAAAAGTAGGCTCGATAAGAAATACAGTTGTTTTGACGGCACTTGTAACCCTGAAAATCCGCAACACTGGATGAAGAAGTTTTTAGACAGTGACGCTGATATTTTTGCGCAGCACTATAACATAGACGATAACCCATTTAATGAAAAAAGCTTTGTAGAAAACCTAAAGAAGGAATATTACGGAACGGTCTTTTATGACCGTTTTATTCTTGGTAAATGGGTAGCAGCTGAAGGGATAATATATAGAAGGTTTGCTGATGATCCAGAAAAGTTTATCATTGACACTCCCCCATCCAATATTATGTTTGCGACTATAGGGATAGACTTTGGTGGTAATAATTCAGCCCAGGCATTTAACTGCACAGGCTTTACACAAAACTTTAAGCAGATAGTAACATTGGATGAGTATCACACTAAGAAAAAACTAGATCCGGCACAACTGCAAGAAGCCTTTGTTGAATTCGTAAGAATACAAATGAGTAAATACTTGTTAATGGAAGCATTTGCTGACAGCTCAGAACAAGTTCTTATAAGAGGATTGCAAAACACATTAATAAAATATGGTGTTCCATTAAAGATACATAACGCGATAAAAGGCAGTATCAATGAGCGCATACGTTTTTATACCCTGCTGCAAGGCGCGGGTAAATACAAAATAATGCGGCACTGTAAAAATACCATTGAGGCATTTTCAACAGCGCTTTGGAATGCAAAAAAACTTATAGATGAACGACTAGATGACGGGACCGTTAATGTTGATTCACTAGACGCCCAGGAGTATAGCACCGAAAAGTATCAGGATAAAATTATTAAACTAATTACTTTCGGGGGGTAAATAATTATAGACAACTTAGATTATTTTGTGATACAATTATATCAAAAGGAGTGATTGTATTATGAAATTTAATGATTTAACAGGGAAAAAATTCGGGCGCCTTAAAGTTTTATGCCGCATCGAAAATGACAAAAATAATAAAGTAATATGGTTGTGTGAGTGTGATTGCGGCAATAAAACAAAAGTTATAAGCTCTTTGCTTGTAACGGGGCGTGTATCGAGTTGCGGGTGTCTTAGAAACGAAAAAACAATTGAAAGAAGCACCAAGCACGGATTGTGTCATACAAAGCCTTATAAAACAAGGCTCAATTTTATAGATAGATGTTACAACAAAAACAATAGAGATTATCCGACTTATGGGGGCAGGGGCATAGTTGTATGCAAAGAATGGCTTAATAAGGAGTCGGGTCCTGAAGCGTTTACAAATTGGGCTCTAGCAAACGGTTATTCTGATAATTTAACAATAGATAGAATAGACGTAAACGGTAATTACGAACCTTCTAATTGCAGATGGGTAGACATGACGATTCAAGCCTCAAACAGACGAACAAGAAAAGATAATAAAAGTGGTGTTACTGGTGTTAGATATAACAAGAGCAACAATAAATGGACAGCTGAAATTATGATTAATAAAAAAGCATTCTTTCTAGGTTATTTTGCCGATAAAGAAGATGCGATAAATGCCAGAAAGAAAGCGCAAAAGGAACTCAATTTTAACGGAGGTTAAAAGTGGCTGAAGAAAAAAAATTTGATATAAGAAAATTTTTAAAAGATAAAGGGTATAACACAATCCCCTCTTCTTGGGATGCATATATTAATATTTGGTCGTTCTGGTATCAGGGCTTTGTACCGAAGTTTCATAAATATACGCAATATAATGGTCAGGCAAATATACCTAAAGAACGACATACATTAAAAATGGCAAAAAAAGTTTGTGAAGATAAAGCTGATTTATTACTCAATGAAAAAGTAACTATAAAATTAGCAACAGATGATACACAAAAATTCATTGACGAAATATTGGATAATAATAGTTTTTGGATTTGCGGAAATCAGCTTATTGAATTAACCGGAGCAAAG
>Ga0228535_1003582_pt1 | contig 10791 bp, 8 predicted proteins | sample SJ1metagenome_FD_168457 | JGI IMG/M metagenome (GOLD analysis project Ga0228535, IMG submission 168457) | Enriched culture of PCE-dechlorinating microbial communities from Ithaca, New York, USA - SJ1 | ecosystem: Engineered > Modeled > Simulated communities (microbial... > Unclassified | place... | reverse complement strand
GAATTGTGAATTGAATCCGCGGCATGAAAATACGAGCGACGCTTCATGAATCGCCCCTGCGGTTTCAAATATTTTCGACCATCTCCCAGACGCCGCAAGGGCATATGCCGGCGCAGAAGCCGCAGCCTATGCACTTCTCATCATCCACGACATATTCGTATGTTCCGTCTTTGCCCTCGATTCTGCGAATGGCGCCCTGATAGCAGGTTGTCTCGCACATTTTGCAGTCCCGGCATTTACCGCAGGAAAGGCAGACGTCGCCAAGCTTGTCGACGGGAACATCGCTGCCGCAGGCTTCATAGTATTCGGCCCTTATCTTTTCAGATGAGATACCTTCGTTAACTTCAGGCTTCCGGGGCGCGTGAGACAGCCGCTCATGGACAATATCTCCTGCAATACGACCCTGACCGATCGAATGAGTCACCAGCCCAAGCTGCGTAACGTCGCCTATGGCAAACACCTTGACATCGGAAGTCTGATAATTGTCGCTGACAACTACCCAGCCCTTTTCAGTATGAACGGAAGGCGGAAGAAAACCTAGTTCAGGCATATCACCTACGGAGATGATCACAACATCCGCGTCGAGGTCCGTGCCGTCTTTGAAATAAATCTTTTTCTCGACAGCGGCGTATCTGTCCGTTATCCTTGGCCAGAGAATTACAGTCCCCTTGGCCTTTGCGGTTTCCATCTCAACCCCGAAGGCTGCCGGCTTCTGGATGTCCACAGCCGTAACAGATAACGCTCCATGGTTGTATGCTTCCGATGCCGCATCCATTCCGACATTCCCCGCGCCTATGACCACAACTTTTTTGCCGATCAGGTCCGGATGCTTACCGCTGTTGATGTCCCTCAGAAAATCATAGGCCGGTATCATGTCCTCTACGCCCGGTAAGGGTATTTTGCGGGGTTTGTGCGCTCCGCAAGCGACGATTACGATCTCGTGGCTGTCGTATATCTCGCTGAACTTGGCTTTATCAACAGGCATATTGAGAATGACATTCACGCCGATGTCCCTGAAGCGGGATATCTCCTTTTCGAGTATCTCATGAGGCAGCCGCTCGCGAGGTATCATCATCTCAATCTTTCCGCCGAGTTTGTCCGAAGCTTCATATATATCGACGCTGTGACCTTTCAGCCCAAGCTGCCAGGCCGCGCTCATTCCCGCGGGGCCGCCTCCTATAACGGCTATTCTGTGGCCCGTGGGCTCTGCTTTGGGGGGGGCCGGCAAGTCGAGCGCAAGGCTTCCCATGCGGCTGATATCGAGAGGTTTGTCGAAAGTTGCTCTTGAGCAGCTGTTCATGCAGAGGTTGGGACATATTTCTCCACACACTGTTGCTGGAAGCGGACTGTACTGAAGCACGAGTTCAAGGGCTTCGCTCAACCTTCCCTGGCGTATCAGCGCGGAGCGCTTGTGGGTAGGTATTTTTGTGGGGCATGCGAACGCGCACGGCGGCAGCAGTTTCTCGTTGGACCACAGCGGCTTGTAACGCCTGTCTTTGCCTGTCGTAATATAAGGCAGGAGCGTGAAATCATGATCCAGATAAGGCGCGAACAGGCCGCCTTCGCCCACGCCCATTTCCCATATGTCTTTCCGGAATGACGCGATGTCGGTCCGGTGGGTTTTTATCCATTGCTCCTTCTCATAAGGTGTATACGGGACAAGCTTTCTCCATTCCGACATGTTCCCTGTAAGCAAGCCATAATAAGACATCCTGTCGATCGCTTCGAGGTAGGGGACCATGTTGGTCTTGAGCCATTCCCAGTCCTGTTCGGACAGATCCAGCAGTTTCACATCATGCTCACTGTAACCGCGAATCTTGCCCCTGAAATAAATTATGCCGCCGACCATGCCGACGCAGGGGCGATAGCCGAGAACATTTTCCGGGTTTGACGGATTCACGCCGCAGACAACCGCTATGCCGCCCACCTTGAATTCGGCAAACGAGTCTCCCACATTCCTGAAATACCAGGACTGGGGAGGATCAAACCGTGGATTGTGTTTAGTCAAGGTATCGCAGCGGGCTCCTCCGCTGCCCTGGACGTAAAGAATACCCTGAGCCGCCGCATTGAAAGCCCCATTTGTTACATTTCCAAGCGCCGTGATTTTTGCGCCGCAGTTCAGCCAGCCTACATCGTCGGAAGCGTTTCCCTTTATAACGATTTCAGAGCCCGGCATGCCCATGCCGCCGGCCCTCTGGCCCACTGGCCCTTCAACTGTAATCCTGACTGTATCGCCTGTCGGACAGATGCGGCCGCCAATTCCATGCTGACCGTCGGCAATGATCCTTATGTCGCGCGCTCCCTCATGCACGACCTGCTGCAGGCATTCATCCATTGCGCGTGAAGATGAACGCTTGTTGTTTACGTTGCCATAGATAATCGTTTGATTTGATTCCTGGTCAAAGCGTACCAGCGCACAACTCATCCCGCCGGACGGAACATTGTTCGGGTCCGGCTCCGGTCCGGTGTCTCTCATATCGTCAGCACACATAGTTAATCTCCAACCTTTCGGCCATGGCTTTGTCATCAATGCTCAGCGCATCGGACATGCCTATCGGCAGCTCTGTGGACCTTCCCAATGGCGCGAATATCTTTTTGAGTTCCGAATCGGCCGCCCTGAAAACATCCACCACACGCCCGGCCACTTTGTCGGGGTCAAGCCTTCTGTATAGTTTCGGGTCCTGTGTTGTTATTCCCCTCGGGCATTTGCCGGTATTGCACAGATTGCAGCGGTTGTATTCATCGCCGAAACAGTCCGCCGCAGTCTGCATCATATATTTGCCGATCGAAACCGCCGAGGCCCCGAGCATGATGAGCGCAGCCGCGTTGGCGGCGAGATTGCCCTTCTTGCCTATTCCTCCCGCGGCAATCAGGGGAAGCTCATTATGCTTGCCCTGCCTTACGAGGTCCAGATAGCAATCCCTGATGTTCGATGCAATCGGGTGCCCCATCTTATCGAGCGAGACATTGTAGGCCGCTCCCGTGCCTCCGTCTTCGCCATCGATGCTTAACGCAGCGGCATAGGGATTTCTAGCCAGATTGTTCAGTACAGCCCTGGCGGTGTTTGTTCCCGATATCTTCGGATACACCGGTACCCTGAAACCCCACGCCATCGACATAGACTGCAGCATCTTTGAAGCGGCCTCTTCAATTGAATATTTCGTCTGGTGAGTCGGCGGTGAGGCAAGGTCGATATGCTGAGGAACACCACGGATTTCCGAAATCAGCTTCATGACCTTTTGCGCCATCAGCAGACCGCCGTCGCCGGGTTTGGCCCCCTGCCCGTATTTGATCTCTATTGCCGCAGGGTCTTCCGTCATGTGAGGCAGCGAATGAATTATCTCATCCCATCCAAAATAGCCAGACGCTATCTGAATGATGAAATATTTCAGAAACCTTGATTTAAGGAGCCTGGACGGCAACCCGCCTTCGCCTGAACACATCACGACCGGAAGCCCTTCATGCTCGTTCAGATATGCTACTCCCATGGCGAGGCCTTCCCACATCGGCGGCGAAAGGGCTCCCACCGACATGCTGCCGATCATGATTGGATATATCTCTCTTACAGGCGGCACGAATATTTCCTGCTTGTCGACAACGAGACTGCCGTCGACACGATGTATGGGCAGGCTGTCGGGAGAGAGTATTCTTCCCAGCAGCGTCCTGACCCTGAATTCGTGCCTGCCTGCGTCAAGCGCAGGATCTGTAAGCATGGAAATTCTTGTGAACTTGAGCCTGTCGAGCGCTGAAACGGAAGGGTCGTTTCTCCTGCCGCCTCTTTTATATGCGTCGCCGCCCCTGTTCCTGTAGTGCAGGAACTTGTTCTGCAGGTTCAGTTCCGGTTCAATCGCGTCATTCGGGCAGACAAGGGCACAGGTCCCGCAGCCGACACAGCAGCGTTCTATGTCCGTCACCTGTTCAACAACGTGATACACTTGTCGGGTCGCAGTCGGTGTGGGTACTGCGCCTTCGGATTTCACGGTCCGTTTTACCTTTACTGCAGGCTCAATCGCCCTGACAGGACAGACAGCGGTGCAGGAGCCGCAGCGTTTGCAGCGGTCGCTGCTCCAGCGGATTATATAAGGCAGCTCTTTTATCGAGAGCCTGTGATTCTTGTCTAACCTTGCAGCTGGTTCCATACCGTAACCTCCTGCGCGCGCTTTGAAACAGTTTTATATAACATATAATCCGTTGCCCTTTCCGTAACCTCCTGCGCGGGCGGCGGAATAATCACAAAATCATATTTCATGGGATAAATGTCCGCATCTTTGTCCCTGTCCGGAAGCGCACGGTCAACTCCGCATTCTTCTGACATCAGCGCAAACTTTCCTTTGTGTCCTGCAACTACGCCGGGCCTCAGTTTCTTCGAATCCTGCGCCATGAAGCATGTTCCGTCCGGTGTAAAACCGATAACGCAATTAGGCCCGTCGATGCATAATGGTCTCAGGGACTGCCTGAGCAGGCGCAGCGCTTCAGCGTCCGGCCGGACGTCAATCTCAGCCGCGGACAGCGGGGTTATCACATCCTTGTAATACTTCAGGGGCAATTTAAGATGCCGGGTCGTGTAGTGGAGGATGTGCGAAAAGACCTCGCTGTCGCTGTTATATCCCATGTATCCCGGGTTTCCCCTGCTGACCAGAAACTGTTTTATCGGCAGAAAGGCCGTATTTTCACCATTTGTCATGGTACAGCAACCCTGAATGAAAAAAGGGTGACAGGCGTAGAGATATATTGCGTAATTTGTGTTCTGCCGTCCCTGGGCAAACACGATTTTCGCTGTGAGTTCATCACTGTCAAGGCCGAAGAACTCTCCCACTGCAAGCGGATCTCCCACCTCTTTAAGAGATATTACATCGGGATAAAAAGAGAAAGCGAAGATGGACTCATCTGCCTCTCCCATCAGCCTGAGCGCAATACGGCTGTTCATCAAAAGGTCTTCTTTTTCTTCTTTCGACTTGTTTTTGTATGCGTTGGGATAATCGTAAATACGGGCAAAATAGTAGTCGCGCGGGGTTATACCTTTAACAGGCCTGATAGATGGTGTCCATACATGTTTGAGCTTGAAACCCATGTTGTTCATGTAATCGTCGAGCAGGTTGATTCCTTTTCTGGAACATATTCCCGACAGAATCGGATATTCCTTGAAGGCCTTGAATTCCCCGCCGAGGTCTTTCAGGGTCAATCCGAGACCCGAACCGTCATGCCCCTCTTTCATGGTCTCAAGGGCAAGGACATTTTCCATTGGTGAGAAATAGTCACTCGATGTTATTGCCGCCAGCCTGCACATAATGCGTCCTTTCCCGGTAATGTATACAGATAATCAGCAAGTTAGGCTTTATTAAAAGATTATACGCTATTTATCGATAAAACCAAAAAGACGGTAGCCTATAGCCGTGTATTTGGGAGAATAAATTATAAAATAAATATATTTATCATTGCTCAAAACGGCAAACCGCAGTTAAGCTTGACTTAACAAATGCGCTTTCGATATTATTATGGCTAAAGGTTGCCGTGTGACGGCAAAATTCTAATAAATTGCCGTCCCAGGGATGAAATATATTGTTCGCGCATGGACAGCGATCCGGATTCGACCCGGATTGTCTATAGAAAGATATAATCGTTTGATTATCAAGGGAGTTTTTGATGAATGACGCTGTGCTTTCGATACTCAAGGTGCTTGACCGCCAGACCGATATTATCGGCTCCCGTGAAATATCCCGGCAGCTGAAGGCCTATGGCGTGGAACTCACGGAACGCACGGTGAGATATCATCTGCGCATTCTTGACGAGCGCGGTTATACCAGGGTATTCGGCAAAGAGGGCAGGCTAATCACTCCTGCCGGGCGTGATGAGCTTTCGAAATCCCAGGTCCACGGCAAGGTCGGTTTTGTCATCAGCAAGATAGACGCTCTTTCATTCCAGACATCATTCGCGGTTGAAAAAGGCGCGGGGACAGTCATCCTCAATATCTCACAGGTCCCTGAATCATCTCTCGGTGACGCGCTGAGAATAATGGCTCCTTTTTTCCCGTCCCAATATGTTATGAGCGAACGGATTATCATCGGAAAAGGCGGGGATTCGATAGGCGACTATATTGTGCCTGAGGGGAGGGCTGCAGTCGGCACGGTATGCAGCATAACGGTAAACGGGGTTTTCTTAAAGGCCGGCATTCCGGTGACGTCGCGGTTTGGAGGTGTTGTCGAGATCAAGACCGGTATTCCCACGCGGTTCCTGTCCCTGATAAGTTATGAAGGATCTTCCATTGACCCGCTTGAGATATTCATAAAAAGCAAAATGACAAATGTTTCGTCGGCCGTCAAAGAGGGCAATGGCAAAATCCTTGCGAGCTTTCGTGAGATTCCGGCTGTCTGCCTTGAAGAGGCAAAGCGTGTAAGCAGGTCGCTTAATGACCTGAAACTAGGCGGTATAATGCTTATAGGCAAACCCAACAGGCCTTTGCTTGAGATACCTGTTGGAATGGACAAGGTCGGAATAGTTATCGTTGGTGGGCTCAACGCGATAGCCGCGGTTGAAGAGGCCGGCATACCTACCGAGAGTAGCGCAATGTCGGCGCTTATACAGTATGATAAGCTCGAAAGATTCAGCGACGCCATAAGGAGATGCCAGTGAAAAAGATTGAGGCTGTGATAAAACCATTGAGGCTGGATGAAGTTAAGGACGCGCTCACTGCCCTTGGAGTGCAGGGCATCACGGTCCTTGAGGCCAAGGGATTCGGCAGACAGAAGGGGCACACTGAATTGTACCGTGGCGCGGAATATGTCGTGGATTTTATTCCCAAAATAAAAATAGAGATTGTGGTCAAGGATGAAATAGCAGAGACCGCGATTGAGGCGATTCTGAAGACCGCCCGCACAGGCAAACTCGGTGACGGAAAGATATTTGTCAGTAACATAGATGATGTCATAAGGATCAGGACCGGCGAGCGGGGCGATACGGCGATATCGTAGAAATCTTGGTAGGGGCACGTTGCAACGTGCCCCTACTTTTTTGTGACAAATTTGAAATAATTCCCTCTCCGACATTTTTGTAATTTTCTCTTGACACCCAAAACCGTCCCAGTGTAACATAAAACCGAAACGGCATACGGCAATCGATTGCCGACGACAAGGATCGATTACATGGGGATTTTGCCGTCTCACGGCCAGGAATATACCGGCAGTATTTCCACAGAAAGAGGACAGGGATGAAAAAAGAGGACCAGTCAGCGCTTACTCCGCGAATTATTGTTATTTATTGTCATAATGCGGTTTTGTCCCCTGAGGAGCTGCGCGAAGGGGGTTATCTGGAAGAAGGATTCGAGGTTTATTTTGCCGCTCTTCCCTGCTCAAGCAAGATCGAACCTTCCTATCTGTTGAAAATCATTGCCGATGGAGCTGATGGAGTTGTGGTAGTGGCTTGTCCTGAAGGACACTGCCGGTTTATTGTCGGCAACAACCGCGCGGAAAAGAGGATCAACTATACGCGCAAGCTGCTTGACAGCGCAGGGATGGGAGCTGAGCGCCTGGTTTTGGAGCGGGGCGAGGGTTTGACTGTAAAGGATTTTCTCGAAATGGCCGGGGGCCGTCTTGAAATATTGAAAATATTGGGACCCAATCCCATGAGAGGGGCTGAAAAATGATCATTGCTGAATGGAAACCCCTGCCTGAACTGGTTGAAAAACTCAAAGGGCATAAAAGGGCGCTTATAGTGGGGTGCGCAACTTGTGTGGCCGAATGCGCGGCCGGCGGAGAGCATGAGGTGGAAACCCTGGCTCCGCTGCTGCGGATGGCGATGCAAAAGGAAGGGCATGATTTGACTGTCCTGACAAAGACGCTTGAACGGCAGTGCGAATGGGAGTTTGTGGAACAGCTTGCCGAACTGGCTCCGAACGCGGACGCGATTGTGAGCCTTGCCTGCGGTATAGGAGTTCAGGCCCTTGCCGAGCGTTTTCCTGAAATGTCGGTGTATCCCGGCGTGAACACGACATCGCTTGCAATCCGGCAGGAACCGGGCCTCTGGCTTGCGCGCTGCGCCGCATGCGGCGACTGCGCTCTTGGAGAGACATTCGGTTTTTGCTCTGTCGCCCGCTGCGCGAAGAGTCTTTCGAACGGTCCCTGCGGCGGCACGAGAAAAGAGGGCAAGTGCGAAATAGACGAGAATCTTGACTGTGTCTGGTATCAGATTTATGAGCGCGCCAGCGCCCGCGGAAAAGTGGAACAGCTCATCAAGGTGCGCAGGCCCAGGAACTGGTCGAATTCCGGGCATGGAGGACCGAAGAGGATGGTAAGGGAGGATCTGCGGTCATGATGAAAGCTGGAAGCAGACTCGAAAAAGTAATAAAGGCCGGCCAGTTCGCCCTGACTGTCGAGGTGGGACCGCCTCGCGGCGCAAACCCTGAAGATTTGCTTCGCAAAGCAAAGGAACTGAAAGATATTGCCGACGGATATAACGTAACCGACAACCAGACTGCTGTTGTGCGCATGTCGAGTATTGCGGGCGCAAAACTTCTGCTCGATGCAGGGTGTGAGCCCATAATGCAGATGACCTGCCGCGACCGCAACCGCATTGCGCTGCAGTCCGATCTGCTGGGAGCATGGGCGCTGGGAATGCGCAACTGTCTCTGCATATCCGGCGACCATCAGATAGCCAGCGCATCGGGTAAACTTAAAGGCCATCCCGGTTCCAAAAACGTATTCGATGTGGACTCGATCCAGCTTATATCGATCCTTAAAGATATGCGGGACAACGGTGTTCTTGAAAGCGGAGATCCGATTGCAAAACCGACCCCGTTTTTCATCGGGGCGGCCTGGACCCCGATGGCGCCGCCGGAAGAATTCCGGGTGTTGCGCCTGTTGAAGAAGGTTGAGGCAGGGGCGGATTTCATACAGACGCAGGCCATATTCGACATGAAAAGGTTTGCGTCGGCTGTAGAGTCTGCAAGGGACATGGGCCTTGCGGACAGGACCGCCATTCTCGCAGGCATCATAGTTCCAAAATCGGCACGGATGCTGGAATATATGAACGCCAATGTGCCGGGCGTCGAGGTCCCGGAATCCCTGATCAAAAGAATGGCTTCTTCCTCAAACCAGAAAGAGGAAGGATACAGGATAACCGTCGAGCTGATCCAGGCCGCCAGGGAGATACCCGGAGTAAAAGGCGTTCACCTGCAGGCCATTGAATCAGAAGAGGTCCTGCCCGGCATTGTCGAGGCCGCGGGACTCCTGCCCAGGCCGCAGGTGTAGGCGGACAATTGCCGGATGGTAAAAAGATATGCCAAATAAATATCACATAAAAATCGATCCGGCCCCGGCCCGTTTTATATCTGTGCCGAAATATTGCCAGATTGAAACCGAGGGATGCCTGGGATGCCTGAAGTGCGTTAAACGCAATTCATGCGTGTATTCCGTATATGAGAAGAAGACTTTCGATCCCCGGCAGATCGTGGACAGGGCCGACACTGAATGCGTAGGCTGTCTTCAGTGCGTCCAGGAATGCAAAAAGAATATTCTCAGCCGCGCAATCAATCCGCGTTACGGGGAGATGGGCAATGATTACTGGACCCCCGCCCTGATCGCAGGCATCTGGAAACAGGCCGAAACAGGCAAGATACCTGTGTCCGGCGCCGGCTATCGCGGGCCTTTCAGCGGCCCCGGATTCGACCAGATGTGGACCGACATGTCCGAGATCGTAAGGCCGACACGCGACGGAATTCATGGCCGCGAATATATCAGCACACTTATCGAGCTGGGCCGCAAACCGGAAAGACTCATTTTCGACCGGGACGGCCAGATGGAGACAGAACCCCCGCTTTTCATAGAATTGCCTGTGCCGGTTGTGTTTGAAGTTCCGGAGTCCGCGCATGTGTCCGCGCAGACAGTGGAAGCCTTTGCGCGTGCGGCGGAGCAGGCCGAGACGCTGCTTCTCCTTGACGCAAAATCGGCTCAGAATCTTGCTCCGCATTTGAAGAGCAGTCTTATGGTCATTTTTGATCCTGAGACCGGCAAGGCCCCGATGCTCAAGGATGTTCCGGCTGTCCAGATTTCCTATTCAGCGTCAACGCTCAAAGACATCAACAAGCTCAAGGACAAGCTGCCTGGTCTGGTGGTTTCCGTGCGCCTGCCCCTCGATGAAAACGCAGTGAAGCGCGCATCGAAACTTGCCGCGGGCGGAGCGGAGATAATCCATCTCTACGCAGATTCGAAAGGAAGGGGCTTCGGAAAGAGAAAGAGCGATTTCCTGACGACTCTCATCAAGGAAATACACTTCAAGCTTGTGGATGACGGCGTCCGTGAAGAGCTTACACTTCTGGTTTCAGGCGGCATTGCGATGGCTGAACATGCGGTCAAGGCAATACTTTGCGGGGCCGATGGAGTGGGAGTGGACACAGCTCTTGTCGTCGCCATGGAATGCCGCATGTGCAAAGAGTGCAGGATGGAAACAGCCTGCCCTGTTGATATAGGCGGCGCCCCGGTAGACTGGGCCGCGAAGCGGATAGTCAATCTGGTCGGCGCCTGGCATTCCCAGATTATCGAAATGATGGGCGCCATGGGTATTCGTGAAGCCCGCCGCCTGCGCGGCGAATTGGGCCGAGCGATGTTTTTCGAGGACTTGGAGAGGGACAATTTCGGGCCGTTGTTCGGAGACCGTGTAAGGATAAATCACTCCGAAGCTCCGGAATCGCAAAAGATAACGCCACCTGTTCACGGTAACGGACACCTTGACACGCGGGGCGGCATTCACATGGAAGTGAAGCCCTCACCGTCCAGATACCGCAACCAGTTCGGAAAATAC
>Ga0228535_1003581_pt1 | contig 10792 bp, 8 predicted proteins | sample SJ1metagenome_FD_168457 | JGI IMG/M metagenome (GOLD analysis project Ga0228535, IMG submission 168457) | Enriched culture of PCE-dechlorinating microbial communities from Ithaca, New York, USA - SJ1 | ecosystem: Engineered > Modeled > Simulated communities (microbial... > Unclassified | place... | reverse complement strand
ATGCTTCCCGTCCGCACCGGGGGGCCCCAGGTTCCGGCCCCGCACGATATATAAAACTGAGTTCGTCCCCTGCGGTGGTATCCCCAGTTTTTTTCATAAACAGCCTTGTTGACGAGATTGAGCGGAAACAGTTGTCCGGCGTGCGTATGTCCGGACAGCTGCAGGTCGATTCCCGCGCCTTCGGCTTCGGACAGGTTGAGCGGCTGGTGGTCAAGCAAGATGACCGGCCGGCTCAAATCGACCCGGCCCTCCTCGAGGATGACTTTCGTTGGAAGCCGTCCCTCTCCCCTCCTCAGGACCGTCGGGTCCTTGCGCCCTCCCAAATAGAACGATTTATCGACTTCGACCACTTCATCCTGAAGGACCCGGACCCCTCCCCTGCGGAGATATTCCACGTTTTTCTCCAGGCCGCTGAAATATTCATGGTTGCCCGGAACCGAAAATACGCCCAACGGCGCCTGGATCTTTTTCAGCGTGGCGATCATTCTTTCTTCTTCAGCCGGGTAGACGCTTTCGTCGACGATATCGCCCGGGAGACAAACCAGGTCAGGATGAAGATGATTGATTTGCCGGACCAATTTCTCGAGCCGGGCGCTTCCGATGATGATGCCCAGGTGGATGTCCGAGGCCATGACGATATTCAGGCCTTTACGCGGACCCGCCGCCTTGCCGATGCGGACTTCGAGAATCCGGCTCCTCGGGTTCAGGCTGTTCAAGTAACCGGCGATGACGATGAGCAGCGCCGCGCCGAAAATCCCGACGGCGGTGAAAAAACCGGTTTTTTGGGGCTGCCCGGTAAAAACCCCGGGAAAGAAATCCAAGAAGGAATTCAGCAGGCGGACGAGATCGGCCGCCGCGGTCAAGAGCAGGAGGTAAAGCATCAGCGCCAGATACAGAGATCCGATCCAGATCGCCGGGCCCGCGAACCTGCCGTGGTTGTCGGAGGCGGACGCCAGAAAACGGCTTGCGGGAAACGACAGGATAAGAAATCCCAATAGGACGGCGAACACCAGCCGGCCCCGTGGAAATCCCTCGAGCGCCTGCCAGCCCCTGTGGAACACGTAGAGATTGATCAATCCGTAGATGCCGAGTGCAACGGCCAGGAAAAGAATCATTTCGGGCTTTCTCATGATTCCAGCGAACCGCCTTCCTTCATCAATCTTTGATTTTGTTGAACCAGGCGATTTCCCCGAGCGGCTTTCTCTGCGTTTCAAAGGGCGGGTATTTCTCCGGGTATCCCACGGGGATGAGGGCGACGATCTTCAAGCCCCGCGGGATCCTGAGCAATTTGCGGACCCTGCGCGAATTGAACCACCCGATCCAGCATGTGCCCAGGCCGAGTTCCTGGGCCTGCAATACGAAGTGTTCTCCGGCTATGCCGAGGTCCAGAAGATAGAATTGGATGCCCTGGATCCGCCTCCCCAGCCGGTTGGCTTTGAAATCGAGCCGGCCGAGAAGGACGATAAGGACCGGGGCATTTCCGGCGAACCGGCACATGGAGTAAAGGCCCGAAAAAGCCGCTTCGGCGAGCCTGGCCTTGAGTTCCGGGTCGTCGATGACCAGGAATCTCCAGGGCTGAACGTTCTCCGCCGAGGGCGCAAGCCGGGCGGCTTCCAGACACGCCGTGATCTTCTCTTTCTCGACGGCCGACGAAGAAAAACGGCGGATGCTCCTCCGCGACCGGACTAGCTCTTGAAACGGCGTCGCCACGCTCCATATCCTCCTGGCTGCGGCCGGCGCTTTCGTTCCCCGGCTCCGCATTCCGCACGAGTCCATTAAAATAGTCCGAACAGGCGCGGAAATCAACCGGATTCCGCTTCCGCCGGGCAATCCTCCGCGGCCGGGACGGCCGCGGGAACTCAAAGAATTTGCTTGCCGGGGATATTTTTTGATATATTTTTCTCACGCCAACCCCGGCAAGGGATGGGACGTATAAAGAACCAGGAGGTGTATCTCATGAAAAAAATTACGGCGCTCGTATCTTGTGCAGTCATGGTTATTTTTTGCTTCTGCGCTTGTGGCAAGAAGACGGGGGCTCCCATGGCCGGTTCAGCGACCACCGAATCCCTGCTGAATCTCATTCCAAAGGATTCGAACGTGGTCGTCGTCGTGGACCTTCATAAAGTCATGTCGACCGAAGTCGCCGGCAAGGCCGTGCAGGATGAAAAGAACCAGCCGAAGTACCAGGAATTCGTCAACGTGACGGGAATCGACCCCAAAAAAGACGTCTACCTCATGGCGATGGGATTCATCGGCGGGCCGGGAAAAACGAGGACGGAACAGGAGGGCGCCGTCATCATCAACTTGAGATACGACAAAGACAAACTCCTGGCGAAGTTCAAGGAAAAAGCCAAGGATTTCAAGGAAGAAGAATATAACGGCGTGACGATTTACAACAGCGCCGAGGCCCCCGGCAAGCAGATGGCTTCCGGCGCTTTCCTTGACGCCTCGAATATCGTCGTCGGTTCGGCGTCCGGCGTCCGGACGGTCATCGACATCTATCAGAAAAAGGCCGAGGGCGTCACGAAGAACCCCGTCATGGCCGGCGTGATCAAGTCGGCCAAGACGGACGCCATGTTCTGGACCGCCGTCTCGCTTCCTCCCGAGGCCATGAAGCAGGCCTCCAGCCAGAATCCGATGATGAAGAGCGTGGAAAACCTGAAAGCCTTGACGATTTTCTTTGATTACAAGAACAAAAGTCTTTTGGCCGAGATCAAGGCCGCCGGCGGAACGGAATCCGATAATAAAGCCCTGGCGGACACTCTGACCGGGCTGAAGGGAATGGGTGCCATGGCCGGCGCCAAGGATCCCAGTGTTGGAGAACTCGTGAACAAGATCGAAATAACCTCGGGATCCGACCACGTCACGATATCCGCCAATTTCCCTGAGGAATTGATCGAAAAAATCCGCCAGTCCGCCCAGGAGAAAGTCAAGGGACTGGTCAAGACGAAGGCCGGGGCCGAAGAACCCGCGGAAGCAACGGGGGAAGAAAAGAAAGAAGAATGAACCGGGGCGGATGCAGATCAATCCGCCGAAATATATTCTTTCAGGCTGAATGCCAGGCAGGCGAGGCCGATAAACGCGGCCGAGATGAGGAGAACCATGATGACGGAGATCAGGGGATCCGTCGGCTCGAGCCTGAAGGTCAGCAAAGAGAACCGGCCCGGAGAGTAACGGGGCAGAAGCGATTTCAGGTAATGAACGACGGAAAACCTCTGCGTTGAACCGGGGAAGTATTGAAGGACAGTCTCCCAGCCGAAGCCGAAAGCCAGGCCGATGAGTATGGGTCTCCGGAGGGCCGTCCCCAGAAAAGCGAAAAACGCCAGATAGCCCAGAATCCCCAGGACCATGACTCCCGCGTAACGTAGAAACGCCAGATAGACGGCGGCTCTGTCCAATCGGCCGGCATTCAGCACGAAATACGAACAAAACAAGCTCGGCAGGACCATCAGGGACAAGAGAAGCGAATACGCCCCGTATTTGCCGAGGATGATGCCGGATTTCATGAGCGGACGGGTTGTCAGATAGTGCAGCGTTCTTCCTTCGATTTCCTCGGAGCAGATCGACGTCCCGTAAAAAAGCGCAAGGATGATGATCAAGAACTGGAGATAGAACATCATCAGGATATCGACGAAGACCGAGTTGACGACGTCCCTTCCGGTCCCCGCGGTCATTTGGTTGATCTTGATCACGGCGGCCATGGCGACGGGAAGGCCGCTCATGACATAAAACACCTTGGTCTTGCGCGACCGCCTTCCCAGGAAAAAAAAGAAAGAGAACACCCGGCGGAAGGTCCTCCCGAGGAGGGCGAGCTTCGTGCCGCGATTGGAGCTCATATCACTTTCCTACGAGATAATCGAATACAGCCTGGAGATTATCGTCCGGCGAGGATATTTCCTCTACCTGGATGCCGTTTTCAAGCAAAACGGCCGGCAGGCGGCCGAAAAATGCGTCACGGTCATGGGTTTCAACGGTAAGCGTGTCGTCATCCGGGCCGAAATCCAGCTTGCGCACGAACCCTGCCCGGACGAATTCCGCAGCCAGTCCCCTGACGTTGCCGCATTTGATGGAGATAACGTGGGGATGGCTCTCGATCAAGTCCCGGATATAGTGGATATCTCCCTTGGCCAGAATCCTTCCCTGGTGAATGAGGATGATATCCGATGTCATGGCCTCGATTTCCGGCAAAACATGGCTGGACACCAGGACAGTCTTCCCCCGCATCTTGTAGTCCTTGATGAGGCGGATGATCTTCCTTTTACCCAGAGGGTCAAGGCCGCTCAGGGGCTCGTCGAGAACGAGGAGATCGGGATCATGGGCGATCGCCTGGGCGAACTTGATCCGCTGGCGCATGCCCCGGCTGTAGCCTCGGATCTTGCGGTCCTTGTCTTGGGCCAATTCGACGATGGCCAGGGCTTCCTCGGCCCTTGCTCCGGCCGCGGCGGGGGTAAAACCCTGAAGACTGAGAAGTCCCGTCAGGAACTCCCAGCCGCTGATCTCCTCGTAAAAAGCGTCCTGTTCCGAACAAAACCCGATCTTGCTTAAATGCCGGCAATGATTCCAGACGGGCTTTCCCCAAATCAAGACCTCTCCGATGTTGGGCTTCAATTGTCCGGTCAGCAGTTTCATGAATGTCGACTTGCCGGCTCCGTTGGGCCCCAAAAGGCCGGTAATCCCCGGCTCGATCTCGAGACTGACGTTGTTCAGCCCAAGGACGTTTCCATACCATTTGGAGAGGCGGACGGTTTGGATGACGGCCGTCATCGGATGACCTCGACCCCCCGGATTCTCTTGTTCAGCGCGACCCCGGCCAAGACGCAGACGGCCACGAGGACGGCCAGGGATAAAGGCCAGGGGACATCGAAAGGCGGTTTTTGTCCAAAGAAAACGGCCCCAATCTGCTGGATATTGGCCTTCAGGGACAGAAGGGAAAAATAGGGGTTGTTGAAAATCCCGTTGAATATGCCGAAGATGATATCCGAAAAAAAATAAACCGCAAAAATCATGATGGCCACATAACGACGGTTCTTGCTCAACGCGGAAAGGAGGAGCGTGTAGCAGGCGAAAAACGCCGTGATCAGCAGGGAGTAGCCGGCGATGGATGCCGGCAGCCAGGGGTAGGAAGTCAGGAATTCGAAATTGCCGGAAAAGATGAGCTTGAAGATTATGAACAGAACGGCGGGGATCAGAGTCAGGAGAAGGACAAAGAAGCCGACGACGGCCGCTTTCCCCAGGAGATAGTCTTTTTTCTTCAGCGGCCTGGCGAAGTACAGCTGAAGGGCGTTGAATTTAAGGTCGTCGGCGATCAATCCGGCCCCGCTGAATACCATGAGCAAGACCATCATGAATATCAGGAAATCGCCGGTGAGGTAGGACTTGAAATAGCCTGGGTTGATCACCAGGAATTTTTCCGAGCCCTTGATCATGAACCGGAAGTCGTCGAGCCTTTCAGAAACGTAGATGCCGACCAGGTAGACGATCGCCGGGATGAACGCCCCCGAGAAAAAAAACTTGAAATGCCGGGTCCGGAAGGCCATGCGTATCGCCGTGCGGGTTATCGGCCACCAGGGGAGCCGCCTTTCAATCAGCCTGCCGTCCCAGTGACCGTAGCCTTTTTCCTGGATGGTCGCCATCAATCGACTCCAACGGCCCGGGCGAAAAGGTCCTCGAGGGAGGTCCGGCTCTTGATGAACTGCCGCACCTGGATTCCGCATGCGACGGCGGCGCGGAAAATTTCCATGCGATCAACGCCCTGCGGCATGTAGATTTTCAGGATTTTATCCTCCGTCTCCTCCAGCCGGCACCCCAGGGATTCGAGCCGCTTCCCGAAGGGCGCGCCGTCGCCTTTGATCTTCACCTCATAAAGGCTGAATTTGACTTCCCTGAGATCTTCAAGCCTTCCCTGGGCGGCGAGCTCGCCCTTGTTCAATATCACGACGTAGGAACAAATGGATTCGATATCGGCCAGGATATGGGAGGATATCAGGACCTGAATGCCCTTGGAGGTGGCGATGTCCTTGATCAGATCAAGAATCTCCTGACGGCCGCGCGGATCCAGATTGCTCGTCGGTTCGTCGAGGAAGACGAGCTGCGGATCGTGAACGAGCGCTTGGGCCAGTTTCAGTCTCTGTTTCATCCCCGCGGAGTAGGTCTCCAAGAGCCGGTAGCGGGATTCGCCGAGGCCGGCATAAAAGAGCACCTCATGAGCCCGTTTCATGGCCTCCTGGCGGGGCATCCCCGAAAGCTCGCCGAAATAGGACGTGAACGTCACGGCGTCCATGCCCGGGACCAGGCAATCGTCCTCGGGCATGTAGCCGACCAGTTTCCGGATGGAAGCCTTATCGCGCCGGATATCGTGGCCGAGGACTTTTCCCTCGCCCCGTTCCGGAGAGAGGAAACCCAGAAGGATCCTCAGGAGAGTGCTTTTTCCGGCTCCGTTCGGCCCCAGCAGGCCGACAGCGCCTTCGCCCAGGTCCAAGCTGACGCCGGATAGGGCGCGGATCTTCCCATAGCTGAAATGGATGTCCCGCGTTTCGATGCTCATGGTACTTTTATAATACGAGGCCTCCGGCCGATAGTTCCATCGTCATTCGAGAATTCGGTCTCCGGGACAGACTCGCGTCCCCCGGCCGTCGACAAGGGCCCGGTAGGCTTTCTCGATTCTATCCCAATTCTCTTCCCGGTCCAGGGCCCAGAAACGTCCCATCACGGTGGCGACCCGTCCTACACCCAGCTCTCGGCACATATCCTCGACTTTTTCCACGTAGATCGCCCCGCTTTCAGGCCTCTCCCCTCTCCTGCCGATGAAGGCATGGACAAAGACCTTGTCGAGCCCCCGGGCTTTGGCCAGCTTCAGCAGGGCGAACAGGTGGCTGATCGAGCCGTGCGAGCTATAATGCGAAACGATGCCCATCAGATGGAGCGCCCGTCCGTTTCGCCTGGCCAGGGCGGCCGCCCGCAGCAATTCATCATTCTCGAAAAAACCGCCGTCCGCCACGGCCTTGTCGATGCGGACCCTGTCTAGAAGAACCCGCCGCCCGGCTCCGATATGAAGATGCCCGGCCTCGGAGTTCCCCACCGCTCCGGGCGGCATGCCGACGGCTTCTCCCGACGACTCCAAGAGGGCCCCCGGGAAGGAACCCCACAGCCCGTCAAAGACGGGAGTGCCCGCCTCCCGGATGAGGTTTCCACGGGCCTCTTCCCTCATCCCCCATCCGTCCAGAATGAGGAGAACGACTTTTTTCCCGGGAACGCCCTTCTTCCGGCGGCCGAGAAGCAGGCTTTGGCCCGTCATCTCGGACGGCTTAGGGATTTCCAGGAGCTCCAGGATCGTGGGCGCGACATCCGCCAGCTCGCCGTTTTTCTTTAGCCTCACCGGAGCCGGATTCCCCTCTGAGAAATCCGCCAGGATGAAGGGAACGGGGTTGGCCGTATGACCCGTATTCACGGTTCCGTCCGGATAGAGCCACTCCTCGACGGTTCCATGATCGGATGTCACGAGGAGCGTCGCCTTTTCCCTCCGGACGGCCTCCACGATCTCTCCAAGGACCCGGTCCACGCACCGCACGGCCCGGACAACGGCGTTTTTGTCTTCGATATGGCCGATGACATCCACGTTGGCCAGGTTGACGATGATCAGCCCTCCCGTGCTTCTTTGGAGCCTATCGGACAGCTCCCGGGCCACCTGGCCGGCGGCCATCTCCGGGACTTCGGCATACGAGTCTGCCTGGGGAGACGGAACGGAAACGCGCTCTTCTCCCGGAAACAGGTCTTCATTCCTGCCGTTGAGAAAATAGCCGACGTGGATGGCCTTTTCCGATTCGGAGATTTTTATCACGGGATATGCCGCCCGTCCCAGGACCTCCGCCAGGGTGTTCCTCAGCTTTTCCTGCGGAGGAAAGGCGACCCGGACCTTGAGAGACCGCGCGTATTCGATGAGGGTCACGAAATTGAGGCGCAGGTCTTTGTTTACGGGAAACCGGGCGAATGTGTCTTCGGTCAGGCTCTCCGTGAGCTGGATTTCGCGCTCGCCCCGCACATCATAAAAAACGACCGAGTCGCCCCCGGAAATCCGTCCGACGGCCTTCCCCGAGCCGTCCACCCTGACGATGGGCTCCAGGGCCTCGTCCTCCTGGCCGAGCGCATAGGCGTTGCGGATGGCTTGGGGAAATGATATTTCTGCGGCGGCCGTGATCGTCATTGGAGCCCTAAATGAAGCCTTTACTATAGAGACGCGACCGGGGATTGTCAATACTCACCCTCGACCGCGCCGCGCATCGGCTCTCGGGCGGACCGGATGAGCGGACAAGACCGGCGGGGGCGCGGTTCCGGCGGGAATTCAATATTCCGGGAACCGCAAATCGAGCAGGGAAAAAGGATCGATCCGGCTGTCCTGGACCTTGACGGCCCAATGGAGATGAGGGCCCGAGGAGCGGCCGGTGTTTCCGGACTTGGCGATGACATCGCCTTTCCTGACCAGGTCTCCCCTCTTGACCAGGATGTTCGAGAGATGGCAATAGAAAGTGAAAACGCCCAACCCGTGGTCGATGATCACGGATTTGCCGGCGAAATAGAGCCCGCCGGCGACCGCGATTCTTCCGGAATTCGAGGCGCGGACCGGCTGCCCCCAGGGCACGGCGATATCTATCCCGGAGTGGATGGACCGCGGAACCCCGTTATAGATCCGCCTCTGGCCGAAATTCGGATAGGCTTGGGCGTCGTGCGGAAGAATGAACTCCCCTTCGGCCAGCCACTCCGGCGTGACCATGCCGAAAACCGTCTTGAGCAACTCCGATTCGTTGGCGATTCGCCTTTCGAGTTCAGGCGGCGGGGTGACATAGGCCTGGCCGACGCGGAGCTTTTTTGCCGGGAATTCGCGGGGAACCAGGACGAGTTCCTTGTGGATGCCCTCCCACCGTCCGCCTTTTTTCTCGATGAGAATATCCATGGAATATGTCCCCGGTTGAAGTCCCAGGTCCAAACCGATCAAGGCGAACGGCTCCGTGTCTTTTTCTCCGGCCGTCAAATCATAGGTGCGGCCCAGACACCTGATCTCGGCGCGCACGACGTCCGGGCTGTCGCCCAGGGCCGCCAGGACGGCCTCGCCCGGCTGAAGGGACCGGTATTCCAGCACGACGGATAGGCCTGAGGGGGTCCGCAGGTCTTCCCTGACCCGCGGAAAACCGTCGAAATGCAGGCAAAGGAGGCCGAGCGCCAGACACGCGTATTTCTTCATATCACCGATCCTTGCCGCTGTTTTCTGAGAACCTTGCCCGGCAGTTTGCCCGTGTGCTCTTCACCGTCCACGACGACGACGCCGTTGACGATGACATAGCGGATGCCGGCCGGATAACGGGCCGGTTCGTTCCAGGTGGCCAAATCCAGGATTTTATCCGGGTCAAAGACCACGATATCGGCATGGCATCCCGCCGCAAGGACCCCCCTTTTGGAAAAGCCGAAGTGGGACGCCGGCAGCGAGGTGATTTTTCTGACGGCTTCCTCAAGGGGCAGAAGCTTCTCCCCGCGTACGTACTTGCCCATGAACCGAGGAAACGTCCCGTAAAGCCGGGGGTGAGGATTCCCTTTGTTCAGGATGCCGTAGGGCGCGACCGCCGAGCCGTCCGATCCGACGCCGGCCAGGGGATGCGCGAGGATGCGCTTGAGAACGTCCTCGTTTCCATAGAAGCTGATCATCCCCACGCGGCTCTTTTCCTCGATCAGAAGATCTCTCATGAATTCGTACGGTTCCTTCCCGGCGCGCCGCGCGGCTTCGACGACGTTCTTTCCCTGCGTCCATCTGTTCACGTCTGAGGAGACCGAAGAGATCACGACCTTATCCCATGAGCCGATGCCTTTTTCCTGTTCGGCGACATCGGCGCGGAGACGCGCATCGAACGCCGGATCCTTGAGCCGGGAAATAAAAGCATCCGTTCCGTCCTCCCTGGACCACAGGGGGAAAAAAACGCTCAAGTCCGTGGCCGAGGCGATATAAGGATAGCGGTCGCAAAAAACGTCGATGCCTTCAGCCCTCGCCTGCTCGATCTTGGCCAGCGCCCGGTCGACCTTGGGCCAGTTGCGCGGACGGCCGACCTTCAGATGGGAGATCTGCAGTTTGACCCGTGCTCCGCGCGAAATGCGGATCGCCTCGTCAAGCGCCTCCAGGACGCCGTCCTCCTCGTCCCTCATGTGCGTGGCATAGACGCCCTTGTAGGGGGCGATGCTTCGGCAGAGTTCAATAATCTCCCCGGCGTCGGCGGAGCTGCCGGGCGTGTATTCAAGTCCCGTCGAAAGCCCGAGCGCTCCCTGCTCCATGCTCCGGGTGACCATCTTTTTCATCAGTTCCAGTTCATCCGTCGTGGGCCTGCGGCCGCCGAATCCCATGGCCGCCGCGCGGATCGAGCCCTGGCCGACAAGCGTCGAATAATTCAGAGCCAAGCCGCGTTCCTCCACCTGGGAGAGGAAACCGCGGAGATCCTCCCATTTAACCTCGATTCCATATTCCGCCCGCAGCGACTCCCTTTCCGCGGCGATGTTCCCGCCGGATAAGGGGAAAAGCGATGACCCGCAGTTCCCGCCGACGATCGTCGTCACTCCCTGGCGCACGGTGCTCTCGGCCCGCGGATTGACCAGGAGTTCGGCGCCCGTATGGGTATGGACGTCGATGAATCCAGGCGCGACGACGCAACCCGCCGCCGGCAGGACGGACCCGGCTGATCCAGGGACGCGGCCGACCGCCTTGATGACGCCGTCCGTGACGCCCACATCCGCGCGGAAAAGCTCTTTTCCCGTCCCG
>Ga0228535_1003580_pt1 | contig 10792 bp, 10 predicted proteins | sample SJ1metagenome_FD_168457 | JGI IMG/M metagenome (GOLD analysis project Ga0228535, IMG submission 168457) | Enriched culture of PCE-dechlorinating microbial communities from Ithaca, New York, USA - SJ1 | ecosystem: Engineered > Modeled > Simulated communities (microbial... > Unclassified | place... | reverse complement strand
CATCGGCGGTATGCTGTTTGCCCGCGATGAACGCAAGATTTTCATGAATGAAGTGCTTTTTCTGGAGAAACTGCGCAAGAAAAAGCAGCCGTAGCCTGCCTAAAGGTTGTCCCAGTCGTTGCCGGGAGCAGCAAAATCCTTGAGCTGGTCCCGTCTTTTTTTATGCTGAAGCTTTTTGAGCGCTTTGGCTTCGATCTGGCGGATTCTTTCCCGGGTCACCCCCATCATATCGCCGACTTCTTCAAGCGTAAAAGGGCCGTAATTGCACGCGACCCACGTACAATTAAGAAAAGACTCGTTTTTCAGGCGCCATTCGCAGGTGGTGTCGGTGCAGATTTCCGTAATCACCATTCCTTTTTTCTTGCAGATGTATTGATTGATCATCCAATAATCCCTTCGGTTAAAGTGAATCGGGCGTAAAGTATGGCGGATTTGTCATTTGTCAATGTTTCGGATGAAAAAAGTTTTTTTCTCCCCTGTCGCCGCCGGCGTGCACATCCGCCGGGCGAGCGGCAGGGGAGCTTTTCGAGCGATCGGGTCAGGGGAAAATTTTGTCCGCCGGCCGTCTTTCCGGAACGTACTGATGTGCAATCCGATCGTTGTTCCAGTCCTCGGAAACGTAAAGATTGCAGTAGCAGCTGCCGTATTCCTGAACGTCCTCGGCACGGTAAACGCACGGGCAGATGATGTCGCGGTCCTTTTCGCGGTCGCCGGACGCCAGACGGCAGGGGCAGGAGGTATAGCCGTAGCGCTCCTTGTTGATCAAGAGATCGTTCAAGATGGACAGCACCCACTGCTTGTCCCGGTTAAAAAAGTACCCTTTGGGCTCCTGGGCTTTTCTCAGAAGATCGTAGAGTTCGGCAGCCGTCATGAGAGCTCCAGCGCCTCCCGGATGTCCTTTTCCTTGAAACCGATGATGATTTTGTCGCCGATAACGATGGTCGGGAAGGAACGATTCGGATTGTACTGGATCACTTCGTTGAGCATGGCCTCCCGCGCCGCACCTTGCAGCAGATCGACGTCCGTCGCGTCAAAGGCGATGTTGTTGTCGTTTAAAAATTTCTTCGCCGCCTTGCAGTGGCTGCATGTGCTGAGCGTGTATATTTTCACTTTTCTGGACATCTTTTTTCCTCCGCATTTTTTATGATTTATATATGGTTTTCGGCTATCATGTCAAGCTGATAGTCGGAAAAACCAGAGACAAAGAATGATTGACAAGCGACTTCAATTCATATATCAACAAAACCTCATTTGAGGAAAGAAAAAATACTTTATGAAACATAATAGTATGATTGCTCACGAAGGCATTCCCTTTATTCTCCTTTCCTTGGTCCTCACTGTCCTTGCAGCTTTTTTCGGCATCGTCTGGCTTGCCGTCATTTTCGGAATTCTGACGGTCTTCATCGTGAGCTTTTTCCGCAATCCCGAGCGCTCTTATAAGCCGCAGGACAAGCTGGTGATCTCTCCGGCGGACGGCAAAATCCTTAAGATTGAAGACGTCGCCGTCGAAGGCACCATCGCCGGCCGCTTTAAAAAAATCAGCATTTTCATGAATGTCTTTAACGTCCATGTCAACCGGGCGCCTTACGCCGGAAAGATCGAAAAAATCCAGTACCACAAGGGAAAATTCCTGTCGGCCAATCTGGACAAGGCTTCGGCGGAAAACGAGCGCAACGAGGTGCTGATCCGGACCGAAGACAAACGCGCCGTCTGGGTTGTGCAGATCGCCGGTCTCATCGCGCGCCGGATCGTCTGCTGGACAAGCGAAGGGGCTGATATTCAAAAAGGCGAGCGGTTCGGCCTGATTCGCTTCGGTTCCCGCGTGGAAGTCTTCTTACCTCCCGATTCGACCGTTGTTGTCCGGCCGGGCGACAAAGTCCGGGCGGGACAAACCCCCTTAGGATACCTCTCATGAATTCGGAACGGCGTATTCGCAACATCCGCATCAAAAAGGGCATTTACGTTCTGCCGAACCTTTTTACAACCGCCAGTTTATTTATGGGATTTTATTCGATTATCGCATCGATCCAGGAAAAGTTTTTTCTGGCGGCCCTGGCCATTTTCGTCTCCCTGCTGTTTGACGGTCTCGACGGCCGGATCGCGCGGATCACGAATTCCACCAGCCGTTTCGGCGCAGAATACGATTCGCTGGCCGATCTGGTGGCTTTCGGCGTTGCGCCGGCGCTTTTGGCCTACCTCTGGGCCATGTCCTTCTACGGCAAACTGGGCTGGATGGCCGGCTTTCTGTTTGTCGTCTGCGGCGCTCTGAGACTCGCCCGGTACAACATTCAAATCGGCATCATCGACAGCAAGGTCTTTAACGGACTGCCCATTCCGGCCGCTGCGTGCGTCGTCGCCGCGACGGTCATATTCTTCGACTACCTGGGCGTCGAGGGCACATTTCACAATCCGCAGATGATGGTCCTCGTGGTCGTCCTGGCCCTGCTCATGGTCAGCAACATCAAATATTACAGCGGCAAGGACATGAAGCTGTTCGCCCGCATGCCGTTTATGACTTTCTTGATTATCCTGGGCGTTTTGCTGGTCATCATCTACAAACCGGAAGTGATGATTTTCGTCATCTTTGTGGGCTACGCCATTTCCGGTCCTCTGTGGTGGGTCGTTAAATTCATCAGGAAAATCAGCACGAAAGACGGCAAGACCGGCGGCGCTTCCCGGACGGAATGAAAGTGTTCGGCAGATAATCATCTAAAAGTAATGTCATGAGAATTTCCGGAGGTGAGGCAAAAGGAAGAACGCTTGATTTCCCGTCCCGGTCGACCCAAAGGCCGACGACCGATTTTTTGCGGGAAGCGGTTTTCAATTTGCTCGGAGCCCAGTCGGGGCGGACGTTTCTCGATGTGTTTGCCGGTTCGGGGTCCGTGGGAATCGAAGCCCTGAGCCGTGGCGCCCGGGAGGCTGCTTTTGTTGAAAAGAGCAAAGTGCTCGCCGCCGTCATCCAGAAGAATCTCAGCCGCCTGGGCTATGCCGACAAGGGCAGGATCATCACCGCCGACTTTCAGTCGGCCTTGCGCGATCTTTATAAAAAAAATTGCCGGTTTGACGTGATCTTTGCCGATCCGCCCTACAACGAAGGCTATATCGCAAGGACCCTGCGGACTCTGGAGGAGTATCCGGCCTTGGCGCCCGAAGGCGTTTTGGTTCTCCAGCATTCGGTAAGGGAAGAGGCGACGGCTCCCGGTGAGGGGTGGAGCGTTGAAGACCAGCGAAGGTACGGCGAAAATTTACTAACTTTTCTAAGGGTGGTCAAAGCATGATGCAAGAAAAATTTGACAACAAAATCGCTATTTATCCAGGTTCGTTCGATCCGATCACCAATGGTCACATCGATATTATCAAACGGGGCAGCCGGATTTTCGACGAAATCATCGTTCTCGTTGCCTACAATCCGAACAAATCCTCCTTGTTTACCGTGGAGGAAAGATGCGGATTCATCAGGGAAATCTTTCAGGGCCATCCGGGGATCCGCGTGGATTGCCACGATGGTTTGCTGATCGACTATCTGAAAAGTTCCGGCGCCAGTACGATTTTACGCGGCATGCGCGCGCTTTCCGATTTCGAATATGAATTTCAGATGGCGCTCATGAACCGGCGGCAGACCAAGAATGTGGAAACCGTTTTTCTGATGAGCGGATTCCGTTGGTTTTACACCAGTTCCAAGCTGATCAAGGAAGTGGCCAGCCTGGGAGGCTCGGTGAAGGGACTGGTTCCGGAAAACGTTCATCAGCGGCTGCTGGAAAAATTTCACATGACCAACAATAAAAAGTAGTTCGGAAGGAAGAAAGAAATGGGAGGGCTTTTCGGCGTAGTCAGTCGGGACAGTTGCGTTCAGACGCTCTTTTACGGGACGGATTATCATTCTCATCTGGGAACCGAACACGGCGGCATGGCCGTTTACGGCGCCAAAGGGTTTTACAACACCATTCACGGCATCTCGCAGGCGCAGTTCAAATCGCGGTTTGTCGACGACTACAAAAAAATGGAAGGGCATTCCGGCATCGGCGCCATTGACGACGACTCGCCGCAGCCGCTGATTTTTCGCTCCAAGTTCGGCATTTACGCGGTCGCGGCCACGGGCCTCATCTCCAACAAGAACGAACTGGTCGACGAACTTCTCAACGAGGGAGCGTCCTTCACGGAAATGGCCGGCGGAGGCGTCAACAACGCGGAAATCGTCGCGTCCCTCATCAACCGCGGCGACAATATCGTTGAAGGCATTGCCTCCATGCGCGGCATCATCGAGGGATCGATCTGCGTCCTGGTGCTGACGCCGGAAGGCATTTACGCCGCCAGGGACAAGGTGGGCCGTTTTCCGCTGGCCCTGGGGCGAAGCAAGGATCCCGCACGGAAGTCGTACGTCGTGGCTACGGAAGCCAGTTCCTTTGAGAATCTGGGATACGAACTCGACAGATTTCTGGGGCCGGGGGAAATTGCGCTTTTGACGCCGGACGGCGTCCGGCAGCTCAAACCGGAAGGGAACCAGAAAAAAATCTGCTCCTTTTTATGGATCTATACCGGCTCCCCGTCGTCCATTTATGACGGCGTCAGCGTGGAGCACACCCGCGAACGCTGCGGACGCTACCTGGCCAAGCGCGACAATGTTGTCGCGGACTTCGTCGCCGGCGTCCCCGATTCCGGCGTGGGACATGCCGTCGGCTACGCCATGGAATCCGGCATTCCCTACCGGCGTCCGCTGGTCAAGTACACTCCCGGCTACGGAAGAAGCTACACGCCGCCCACGCAGGAAATCCGCGACCTGGTGGCGACCATGAAACTCGTGGCGGTGCGGGAGGTCATCAACGGCAACCGGATGATCATCTGCGACGATTCCATCGTCCGCGGTACGCAGCTCAAGAACCTGACCGTCAAGAAATTGTGGGACAACGGCGCCAGGGAAATTCATATCCGTCCCGCCTGTCCGCCGCTGATGTTTCCCTGCATTTACGCCTCCTCCACGCGGAGCACGGCCGAACTGGCCTGCCGCAAGGCCATGCGCGCGCTGGAAGGCAGGGATCTGGAAGATCCGTCCGATTATCTGGACCCGTCATCGGCCAAGCATGCCGAGATGATCGACTGGATCCGGCGCGACCTCAACGTGACGACGCTGAAATATCTGAAAATCGAAGACATGATCGCGGCGATCGGTCTTCCCGCGGATCAGCTCTGCCTGCACTGCTGGCTGGGAAAATAAAAACGCAAGACAAGGCGGCTTAACGCAGGTCGGCAAGGCAGGACCGCGGGGCCGCCTTTTTTTATTTCCGTAAAGCCGTCGGGAATGCCCCTCTTCGCAAAATAGCCGCAAAATAGCCGTTGCCCGCGGAAGATACACATGTTATAAAATTTCCAAAGGCAAAGATGAAAGCGCCCAGCTTATGGAAGAAGCCTCACTACGAAGAAGAAAAACCAGAACCATCCGGATCGGATCCGTCCGGATCGGCTCAGATGCGCCGATCGTCGTCCAGTCCATGACCAATACGGACACCCGGAACGTTGCGGCAACCGTAAAGCAGATTAACGCCCTCGAACAGGCGGGCTGCGAAATCGCCCGCGTGGCGATTCCCGATGCGGACGCCGTCCGGGCGCTTGCAGACATCAAAAAGGGCATCGCCATTCCGCTGATCGCCGATATTCATTTTCAGGCTCAGCTGGCCATCGACGCCATCAAAAACGGGGCGGACGGCATCCGGATCAATCCGGGCAACATGGCGAAGGACAGGATCGCCGAAATTGTCCGCGCAGCCAGGGATCATGCGACGGCCATCCGGATCGGCGTCAACGCCGGTTCGCTGCAAAAGGACCTGCTTGCCGAATACGGTGTTTCGGCCCGGGCGCTTTGCGAAAGCGCCCTGCGCAATATCGCCCTGTTTGAAGACCTGGGCTTTGAGCAGATCAAACTGTCGCTCAAGTCTTCCGACGTGCCGATGATGGTGGAAGCCTACCGCAGCATCGCCGCGAAAACGGATTATCCCCTGCACCTGGGCGTTACGGAAGCGGGCCCGCCGGTGGATGCGGCGGTCAAATCCGCCTTGGGCATCGGCATGCTCCTTTACGAGGGCATCGGGGACACCATCCGGGTATCCGTGACGGGCGATCCCGTGCAGGAACTGCCCATCGCCTACGGCATTTTGCGGGCCCTGAAAATCCGGAAAGTCGGGCCGGAAATCATTTCCTGTCCGACGTGCGGACGCTGCGAAATCGATCTGACCGGTCTGGTGTCGCAGGTGGAAAAAGCCCTGGCCGGCCGCAAAGCCTATCTCAAGGTGGCATTGATGGGCTGCGTGGTGAACGGACCCGGCGAAGCGGCGGAAGCGGACATCGGCCTTGCCGGCGGACGCGGCTTCGGCATGATCTTCAAAAAGGGCGTCGCCTGCAAAAAAGTCGCGGAAAAAGATTTTGTCCCGGTGTTACTCGAAGAGATCCAATCCCTGGACAATGAACCATAAGGAGGAGGAATGCGTTACTCGGAAATGCACCTGCCCACCGGACGGGAAGTGCCGTCCGATGCGGAGGTGGTCAGCAATCAACTCATGATTCGGGCGGGAATGATCCGCAAGCTCACGAGCGGAATTTACTCTTATCTGCCGCTCGGCTATCGCGTTATCCGCAAGGTGGAGCAGATCATCCGCGAGGAAATGAACCGGGCCGGCGCCCAGGAAGTGCATCTGCCGATGGTGCAGCCGGCGGAGCTCTGGCAGGAATCGGGCCGCTGGACCTATTACGGCAAGGAGCTGCTCCGGTTCCGCGACCGCAACGACCGCGACTACTGCCTGGGGCCCACGCATGAGGAAGTCATCACGGATCTGGTCCGCCACGACATTAAAACCTACCGCCAGCTGCCGCGCAATCTGTACCAGATTCAAACCAAGTTCCGCGATGAGGTGCGTCCGCGCTTCGGCGTGATGCGCTGCCGGGAATTCGGCATGAAGGACGCCTACAGCTTTGACGCCGACGAGGCGGGAGCGGAGAAAAGCTACGAGAAGATGTTTGCCGCGTACAACGCCATCTTCCGCCGGTGCGGCCTCAGGTTCCGCCCGGTCGAAGCGGATTCCGGCAGCATCGGCGGCAGCTTTTCGCACGAGTTCATGGTGCTGGCCGAATCGGGCGAGGACGCCATCGCTTTCTGCGATAAATGCAACTATGCGGCCAATCTGGAAAAGGCGGAACTCGCCAGGCCGGAAAAGACCGCGTCCGGCACGCAGGACCCGCCGGCCCTGGAAAGCGTGGAGACGCCCAACGTCCGCACCATAGAAGAGGTCAGTGCCTTTTTGAACGTTTCTCCGCAGCAGATCGTGAAAACGCTCATCTTCAATGCGGACGGCAAGGCCTGCGCCGTTCTGATCCGCGGCGACCATGAGGTGAACGAAATCAAGGTGAAAAATTATCTGGGCGCCGCCGAACTCGAACTGGCCGACGACGACATGATTTTCAAAGCCACCGGCGCGCCGCGCGGCTTTGCGGGACCCGTCGGTGTGAAAGTCCGCGTGATTGCCGACTATTCGATCATCGATCTCGCCGATATGGTGACCGGGGCGAACCGGGAAGACTACCATCTCAAAAACGTGAACCTTGGGCGGGATTTTACCGTGGAGTCTTTTGCGGATCTGCGCGTGGTCCGGCCGGGCGACGCCTGCCCGCGCTGCGGCGGCGAAATCAAGTTCGCCCGCGGCATTGAAGTCGGACACGTTTTCAAGCTGGGCACCAAGTACTCCAAGGCCATGAAAGCCGTCTACCTGGACCGCGACGGCAAGGAAAAAACCATGATCATGGGCTGCTACGGCATCGGCGTCGGCCGGACCGTGGCCGCCTGCATCGAACAGAATTTTGATCAAAACGGCATCATCTGGCCGATGCCGCTCGCGCCTTACGCCGTGATCGTCACGCCCGTCAACATCAACGAGCCTGCGGTCATGAAGGCGGCTGAAGAGATTTACGGCGCCCTTCTGGCCACAGACGTGGAAGCGATCCTCGACGACCGCGATGAACGCGCAGGCGTGAAATTCAAGGACGCCGATCTGATCGGCATTCCCCTGCGGATTGTCGTGGGGCCCAAGAATCTGGCCCAGGGGCAGGTGGAACTGAAAATCCGCAAGACCGGCGAAAGCCGGCTTTACGCGAAAAGCGACATTGTCGGAGAGGTCCGGGCGATCATCGCCCTGGAATTGCAGAAGTCCGGTTGATCCCCGCGCGGGGCTGGGAACCTTCATGCTGAGAATCAATGACATTCTGGATAAAGCTCAGGCCTACCTGGCGGCCGAAGAGCTGGAGATGATTCAGAAGGCGTATATCTATTCCGCCACGGTGCACCAGGGACAGGTTCGTCTGTCCGGCGAACCTTACCTCACGCATCCCATGGAAGTGGCCGGCATTCTCGTCGATATGAAGATGGATTCGGCGACGATCATCAGCGGGCTGCTGCACGACACGATTGAAGATACACTGACCACGCGCGAACAGATCGAGCAGGAATTCGGCAAGGACGTCGCTTTTCTCGTCAGCGGACTGACCAAGCTGAGCCGCATTTCCTTCGGATCGCAGGAGGAGCGCCAGGCCGAAAATTTCCGGAAGATGATTCTGGCGATGTCGGCCGACATCCGCATTCTGCTGGTCCGCCTGGCCGACCGCATACACAACATGCGGACCCTTCAATACCAGAAGCCCGACCGGCGGGTGTATATCGCCCGGGAAACCATGGACGTCTATGCGCCGCTGGCCAACCGGCTGGGCATCAACTGGATGAAAATGGAGCTCGAGGATCTGGCCTTTCAGTACATTTCACCGGAAGCCTACGAGGAACTCGCCACGCGGGTCGCCAAATCCCAGGAATCCCGCAACCGCTACACGGAGGAAGTCAAGGGCATCATTTTCAAAGAACTGGAAAAGGTGTCCATCCGCGGCGAAGTCGAAGGCCGGGCCAAGCACCTGTACGGCATTTACAAAAAAATGCACGAGCAGCGCATCAACTTCGACGAGGTGTACGACGTCATCGCCTTCCGCATCATTCTGGACTCGGACATCGATAAGACCTGCTATGAGGCGCTGAGCATCGTCCATGCCCTGTGGAAGCCGGTTCCCGGCCGGTTCAAGGACTACATCGCCATGCCCAAGGCCAACAACTATCGGTCGCTGCACACGGCGGTGATCGGCCCCTACGGTGAGCGGGTTGAAATTCAGATCCGCACGCGGAGCATGCACGAATGGGCGGAGAAGGGCATCGCCGCGCACTGGCGCTACAAGGAAGGACGGGCCTTTCAGGATCACGAGGACAATCAGATCAAGAAACTGCGCGAGGCGCTGGAGATTCAGCAGGAAATCAAGAATCCCAAAGAGTTCATGTCCAACCTCAAGCTGGCGCTCTTTCCGGAGGAGGTCTATGTCTTCACGCCGCACGGGGACGTCAAATCCTTTCCCAAGGGCGCCACGCCGGTGGATTTTGCCTACAGCATCCACACCGACGTCGGCCACCAGTGCACGGGCGCCAAGGTGAACCGCAACATCGTGCCGCTGCGCTACCAGCTGCAAAACGGCGACCAGGTGGAAATCGTCACGCAGGCGGGGCACCACCCCAGCAAGGACTGGCTGAAGTTCGTCGTAACCTCCCGGGCCATCTCCAAAATCCGCAACTGGATCAACGCGGAGGAAAAGAACAGTTCGCTTGCGCTGGGCAAGGACCTGCTGGAAAAGGAATTCCGGCGCAACAACCTGAAGTTTTCAACGTATCTCAAATCGGAAGAAATCCGCAAAGTGCTCGGGGAGTATTCGCTCCAGACCATCGACGATTTGATTTCCCAGGTCGGCTACGGACGCATTTCCGCCAAGCAGGTGGTCAATCATTTTCTGGCGGCGGAGGCGCCGAAGGAGCAGGAAGCGCCGCCGGAAAAAGTCAGAAAGAAATCCGCCGCGCCTTCCCTGGGCATCAGCCTGACCGGCATCGGCGACGTGATGGTGAAATTCGCCAAGTGCTGCAATCCGATTCCCGGCGATGAAATCGCGGGCTACATTTCCCGCGGCCGCGGCATCATGGTGCACACGCAAAGCTGTCCGCATCTGCAGCGGCTCGATGCGGAAAGAATCGTCGACGTCAACTGGGACGTCGGCGTGAAACACGCGTATCCCGTGCACATCAAAGTCGTCTGCACCGACCGCAAGGGCGTGATCACCGAAGTGAGCTCGGTGATTTCGTCCTTCGACGTCAACATCAGTTCCGCTCATGTCGAGACGAACGACATGATCGCCAATCTGATGTTCGTGATCGACGTGTACGACACGCAGCAGCTGCACGCCATTTTCTCGGCCATCCGGCAATTGAAAATCGTCCACTCCATCGAACGGCTCCGTAAGGGCTGAAGATGGCGGCCGGATCCCTTTTTGATTGACAAAAGCAGCCACTGTGCGATAAGCAGGCCGAGCCTGCGGGTCAGGCGAATAAGAATCCATATCAGGTGAAAAAATGCTAAGCAACCGGCTAAAATATATCGTTGTGTGTTGTTCTGTGCTCATCGCGTGTTTCTGCGCCTTCACCGTTTTTGCCCAGGGGGCAACAAAGCCGGTGGTGGTGATCGATCCGGCGCACGGCGGTGCAGATCCGGGCGTGCTGGGCATTGACGAGACGGCGGAAAAGGATATCACTCTGGCGATCGCCCTGGCACTGGCGAAGGAGTTGGCGAAAGAGTCCTCCGTACAGGTGGTGCTGACCCGGAATTCGGACAAGGCCGTTTCGCTGGAAGAACGCCGCAAAATCATTTCCGAGCAGAAGCCGGCGATCGTTTTGAGC
>Ga0228535_1003579_pt1 | contig 10793 bp, 6 predicted proteins | sample SJ1metagenome_FD_168457 | JGI IMG/M metagenome (GOLD analysis project Ga0228535, IMG submission 168457) | Enriched culture of PCE-dechlorinating microbial communities from Ithaca, New York, USA - SJ1 | ecosystem: Engineered > Modeled > Simulated communities (microbial... > Unclassified | place... | reverse complement strand
ATGCCCCCGGTCCTGTCCCAGATGACGATCACCACGCCGGCGTTCACGCACATCGACAGGACCGGGGGCATACCGGAGAGGATCCGCATCACCCGAATCGCACGGCCTGTCAGCTCCTCGTTGGCCGCCGCGAAGCGCTCCCCCTCGAAATCGGCCCGGACAAAGGCCTTGACGAGCCGCGCCCCGGAGATGTTCTCCTGGAGGATCGTGTTGAGGCGGTCGAGGCGGCGCTGGACGGAGCCGAAGAGGGGCTCCATCCGGACGATGAAAAAGACGATGACCGCGGCGGTGAGGACAAGGACCGGCAGCATGACCAAGGCAAGCCGCGGGCTTGTCAGGACCATCAAGATCAGGCTCCCGAGCATCAGGAGGGGGGCGCGCGTACCGATCCTCAGCGAGATCATGACCACGCGCTGGACGGCGTTGGTGTCGCTCGTCAGGCGGACCAGGAGCGAGCCGGTCTTCAGGGCGTCAAGGTCGGCGAAGGAGAAAGTCTGGATCCGGGTGAAGAGGGCGTCGCGGAGGTCGCGGGCCACCCCCTCAGCGACCTGGACGGACAGGAGGTTGTTCCCGACGGCCAAAAGGGCGCTCACGAGGGAAATCACGATCATCCCGAGGGCCGTTCCGAGGACCGTCCCCTGGTCGCCCCGGGCGATCCCCTCGTCGATAATCCGCTGGACCAGCCGGGGGATGGCCAGGTCCATGCAGACCAGAGCCGTCAGGAGGAGCAAGGCTAGGGCGGCGCGCTTCCCGTAGGGCCTGATGAAGCGGGCAAGGTTGAGGATCGGAGCCATGGTTGTGCATACCTCCGCCGGCCCCGGGTTGTCCAGATGTTTCGTGATCGTCCCGATAACTGCATCCGGGACGGCTGGCAGGCGCTGTCAACCGGCCGGGTTCTGCTTTCTCCTCTTGTCCTCGTACATCAGGGCGTCCGCTTTGCTCATGAGTGACTCGAGGGTGGCGTGGTCCCCGTTCCGATAGCGGGCGATGCCGATACTCAGGGAAAGCTCGTAGCGCCGGTCCCCGCCGGCATTGCGGGCCTCGACGAGGTCGCCCAGCCGCTTCATAAGCGCCTCGCGGGTGACGTCGGTCGCATCCAGAGCCAGGACGGCGAATTCGTCGCCTCCGATCCGTCCGATGATGTCCGATTCCCGAAAAGTCTCCTTGAGGACGGCGGCCACCTCCATCAGGGCCTTGTCTCCCTCGGTGTGGCCCAGGGTATCGTTGATCTGCTTCATATTGTCGAGGTCGGCAAAGAAAAGGAGAAGCTCCTTCCGGGACCTTTCGGCCACCTTGATCTGCTGCTGGGAGAGGAGGCTGAACCCTCGTCGGTTGTAAAGTCCGGTCAGATCGTCGACCAACGAGAGGTTACGCAGTTCCTCCTCGAGTTCCTTTTGCCGGGTGATGTCCCGGACGATGCCCTGATGCCCCGAGATTCCCCTGTCGTCGGCATAGCGGGCCGATGCTGTGATCAGGCACTCCATCCGCCGGCCGTCCTTTTTATGGAGGATCACCCCGTAGTCCCGCACCGAGCGCTCCCTCCCGATCGCCTCTCTGAAGTCCTCCAGGTCCGCAGGATCCTCGTAGATATCGGCAATGTTCAGGGCAGCCATCTCCTCTTGGGGATAGCCGAATAGTTCTAGGAAGGCCCTGTTGAAGTCAAGGAAGCGGCCCTCCAGGGTGGTGATGTAGAAGGCGTCCCTGGAATCCTCGAAGGCGGAACGGAACTTCCGTTCGCTCTCCCGGAGCCTCTTCTCTGTCTCTTTGAGCTGGGTGACGTCGGTAATGCTCTCCAGAAGATAGTCCCTCTCGCCGAACCGGACCGGCGTCACCGTCTTGATAATCGGGCAGGAACTCCCGTCGGCCTTGATCAGGAGGCGCTCGGCATTGTCCACCTTCTGCCCAAGGTCTGTGATCGGACACTTTCCGGCCTCGGCGGGACAGATGTACCGGTGGCAGGTGGACCCGATGATCTTTTCCCTCGGGACCCCGAAGAGACGGGCAGCGGCCGGATTGATATCCACGATGGTATGGGTCGCCGAATCGATGAGCAGGATCCCCGAATCAACGGAGGAAAAAATGGTTTTGAGCGTCGCCTCGCTCTCCCTCAGGGCCACCTCGGATCGGCGGGCGGCTGAGAAAAAGGGGGCAATCCCCATCATCCCCATGGCCATGAAGACCGACAGCGCCACTCCGATCCATTCGGTCAGGGGGTCGGGAACGAAGGCGGCATCACCCGTCACGACATAGTAGAGGGGGACGATCCGCCGGGCAGCCATGAGGCACATGGCCGCCGAGATCAGGCCCCAGGCCATGCGCTGGCCTGTCAGGCGGATCAGCCTCATGGCCAGGATCGCTGCCGTCAGTTGGAGTGCGACGGAACATGCCAGGACTAATGCCATGCTCATGATGAACCCGTTAGCCTTCAGACCGACAACCCGCTGCCCATGGTCTGAGCCTCATCCGTCGGGCAGAGAGACTGATCGAACCGCTCAGGCCTTTCTCTGGCCGAACCGGTTATAGCTGACCTTGTTGAAGCGGAGCTCCTCCTTCCGGTAGGGAGGCACCTCCTCGCCGGGATACCCGATCGCAACGATGCAAAGAACGGTCAGGTTCCCGGGAATCCCCAGGAGTTCGCCGATATACTCCGTCGAGGTCTTGGCTTCACTGTACTGGTTTCCTCTGATCTGCATCCAGCGGCTTCCCAGGCCGAGGGACTCGGCGGCATACTGCATGGTGACGGCCGCAATCGAGCAGTCCTCGATCCAGAGCGGCGATGCGGAGGCGTCCGCGCAGACGACGACGGCTGCCCGGGCATCCTTCAGAAAGGCGCCCCCCATGGGTTTTGCCGTCGAGAGCTTCTCCAGAAGGGCCCTCTCCGTGACAACCACGAATTCCCAGGGTCTGGCGGCCCTTCCCGAGGGGGAACGCAGAACCGTCTCCATAATGGTCTCGATCTTCTCCGGCTCCACCGGCTTTGCCGCATACACCTTGATACTCCGTCTCTTCCTTGCCAGTTCGTTGAACATCCTCTCTCCTTTCTCCTGCATCGGATCCTCTGCCCCGGTACCAAACAACCCCTTGCCGGTCCCTCCACGGCAGACATGGCTAAAGTTATATTTTACCACAAAAATCAGACAAAGGGTAGTTTCGGCTGACGCAGAGGCACCTGTCCGCCGTCAGGCGCAAGTTTTGCGGCTCCCGCTGCGCGAGACGCTGCAGGGCCGAAAAAATTCAGGAACGCCTGAAATCCATCCGACACAAAAAATGAGTTACCACCGGGCGTTAAAGGCGGTTACGGCTTCGAGATCCCCCCGCCGAGGGCCTGGTACAGCGTCATCAGATTCTTGAGACGGTTCAGTCGGTTCTCGGCCAGTCCTTTTTCGGCGGTTCTCCGAGTCTCCTGGGCATCCAGCCAGTCCTGGACCCCCGTGGCGCCAGCCCGATAGCGGACCTCGGCCAGTTGCTCGGCGCGACTGGCCAAGGCCAGGGCCGATTCCAGGTGCTTGGCCTCGGTCTCGTACTGGAGGCGCGCCGACAAGGCGTTTTCTACCTCGCTCAGCGCCGTGTAGAGGGTCTGGCGGAAATTGACGACCGCCTTCTCGTATTCCGCTTCCGAGATCTCGACGTTCAGCGCCATGGTGTTCCACTGAACGAAAGGAAGGGTCAAGCCCGCCCCCAAGGCGGCGACTGGATTGGCAAGGACATTCACCAGACTGGCACTGCTGCCGCCGAGACTGCTGGTCAGGGTGAAGGTCGGGTAGTAACCGGCCCGGGTATTGTCCACATCGGCCAGATATTTCCTCAGCCTCAGTTCCGCCGCCTGGAGGTCCGGTCTCCGGCCCAGGAGGCTCGCCGGCAGGCCGGCCTCAATGGCAGGAAGGGAGCCATCGGGCAACCGCGGCCGTTCAGGCACACTGTTCTGCGGGGCCTGATTGAACAGGATGGCCAGGGCATTTCTGGCCGCCGTCCGCTGGTACAGCAGTTGGGTCAGGTCGGCCCTCTGGCTGGCGAGGGTCTGCCGGGCCTGCACCAAATCGATCGCCGACACAGCGCCGGCCCGGTACTTCACTTCGACCAGTTCCAGGGTCTTTTCGGCATAGGCAATGCCGTCCTCGGCCATGGCAATCCGCTGGTTCAGGTAGGCGACCTGCCAGTAGTCCGAGGCCGTCGTCCCGATCAGGGAAAGCGCTGTATTCCGTCGGTCCGCCTCGGTGGCCTCCGCCTCCCACCGGCTGGCATCACGGGCGCTGGCGAGCTTTCCCCACAGATCCAGTTCATAGCTCAACGATCCCGTGACGCTGTGCGTGGGGGATTCGGAGCCGCTCTTCAGATCGTGGCTGACGGTGGCGTCGCCTCCGAGGCTCACCGACGGCGTCAGATTGGTGCCGGTCAGTCTGGCCGTGAGTTTGGCCTGGCGCACCTTCACCGTGGCCGCTGCCAGGTCGTTGTTTTCGCGAAGGGCACGGTCGATCAGGCCGTCCAAGACCGGATCGTCGAAGCCTCTCCACCACTGCTCCTGGTCGGCGATGTCCGTCCCGGTGACGGTGGACTGGCCCTGCCATTGCTGTGGCAGGACGATCTTCGGCTGGGCGGATTGGCTGTGGTGCAGGAGGCCGCAGCCGCCCAGCAGGAGGACCGACCCACAGAGGGCAATCACGATCTGGACCCTACGATGTGTACAACAGATGGTCATGATTCAAATTACTCCCTGGCAAGCGCCTCGATTGGATCAAGTCGGGCTGCATGGCGCGCCGGCAGAAGTCCGAACAGCAGGCCGATGCTCAAAGAACAGACACATGCGGCGACGATGGACAGGACGGAGAACTTCATGGTGAAGGTCTTCACAAACAGGGGAAAGAGGAGCCCCACGCCGTAGGACAGCAGGATGCCGATCAGACCGCCGATCAGACAGACCAGGCTCGACTCGATGAGGAACTGCTGCCGGATGTCGTTCTGCCTGGCCCCGACCGCCATCCGGATGCCGATTTCGTGGGTCCGCTCGGTGACCGAGACAAGCATGATGTTCATGACGCCGATCCCCCCCACCACCAGGGAGATGACTGCGATAGCCGAGATCATCAGGGACATGGTCGCGGTGGTCTTCTTCACCGTCTTGAGGATCGTGTCGCTGCTGCTGGTATAGAAGTCCTTGGTGCCGTGACGCTGCCGGAGCAGTTTGACAATGCTCTGCTCCGCAATCTGATTGGATACGCCGTCCCGCACCCGGACTGTGATGGAGTCGAAATAGTGCTGTCCGAGCAACCGGCTCATCGCGGCCGTATAGGGAATCCAAACCTCCAAGTTCTGGTTGTTGCCGAAAGGCCCTTCCTTTTCCTTCGTCACCCCGATGACCCGGCAGGGAAGGGCTCCGAGCAGGAGGACCTTGCCGACCGGATCCTCATGGGCGGCAAAGAACTTCTTGCTCGTGTTCTGGTCGATCACTACCACCTGGGCCTGGTTGAGGACATCCTGGCGGCCAAAAGCCCCCCCACGCGCCATCTCATAACCGCGGACGCGGAAGTACTGCTCCCCCACCCCCCGGATCGAAGCACTGGCCCTCTTGTTCCCGTAGCGCAGAAGCTCGTTGGTGCTGGCGCCCGGGGTGGCGCTGTCCACGTAAACCTGGGATTTCAAGGCCTCCAGATCGGACGGGACGAGGGTGTCGATGCCGCCGGCATCCTCGTCCCCCCAATCCTTGCCGGGATAGATGTCGATGACGTTCGTGCCCATGGCGTTGATGTCGTTGATCACCTTCTGGCGAGCCCCCTGTCCGAGTGCCACCACCGAGACCACCGATGTGATGCCGATGATGATCCCCAGCATGGTCAAGAGGGTGCGCATCCGATGGGAGGCCATTGTGATCCAGGCCATCTTGAAGGCTTCGGCAAAACGCCCCCAGCTTGCACGAAAGCGTCGAGCCGGCTTATCGGAGGGGGGGGATTTCAGAGGGCCGCCCGGTGCGTCCACAACCCTGTCCGGATTGGTCCGGTCGCTGGCGATCCTGCCGTCGCTGAGTTCGACGATCCGCTCGGCGTTGCGCGCCACCTGCATGTCATGGGTAACCAGGATGATGGTGTGCCCCTGACCGTGGAGCTCGTGCAGGATCCCCATCATCTCGCGACCGTTTTTGCTATCCAGCGCCCCGGTCGGTTCGTCGGCCAGGATCACGTCGCCGCCATTCATCAAAGCCCGGGCGATGCTCACCCGCTGCTGCTCGCCTCCCGACAACTGGCCGGGACGGTGGTCGCAACGGTCGCCCAATCCCAGACGGGCGAGCAACTCGCGGGCTCGCTCCCGGCGCGACGCCTTCTCCATCCCGGAGTAGACAGCCGGAATCTCTGCGTTGCGCGTGGCATTCAGGTGCGGCATCAGGTGATAGCGCTGGAAGATGAACCCGAAATGGTCCCGGCGCAGGCCAGCCAGTTCATCGCTGGTCAGGGCGATGGTTTCCTGGCCGTCGACCCGGTAGCTCCCCTCGCTGGGCTGATCCAAGCATCCGAGGATATTCATCAGGGTGGACTTTCCAGAACCAGAGGCCCCGACGACGGCCACCATCTCGCCTGCCCGGATGACCAGGTCGATCCCTCGGAGTGCGTGGATCTCCTGTTCGCCTGCGGTGTAGCGACGGCCCACCTGCGACAGTTCGAGCAAAACCCCGGCCATCTCAGCGCCTCCTCCCCGGCGGGGGGCCCGGGGGGCGCATCGCGTCGGTGGTCTTCTCGGCTGCCGCCAAAGAGGCGTTGTCCCCCACGACGACCCTCTCGCCGTCCCGAAGGCCTTCGGTCACCTGGATGTGGACGTTGTTGTTGACGCCTACCCGGATCATCCGTATTTCAGGCCTATCGTCCTTCAACACCTTCACCGGATAGCGACCGTCCTTTTGCCCGTCGCCGAGGGCCGACACGGGGATGCACAGGGCCTGTTTCGCCTCGTTCAGAACGATGAACACCTGGGCGGTCATCGAAACCCGCAGTTTATGATCGGGATTGGGAATCTCGAACAGCCCGTTGTAATAGATCGCAGAACTGCTGGTCGAACTGCTGCTCGAACTGCTGCCGGAGGTGCTGGAGGTGGTCGAGGTGGTCGAGGCGGGACCCGGCTCCAGGGCTCGCATCCGGCTGTAATACCGGGTTTCGGTATCGCCGATCAGGGTGAAGTAAACCGTCTGGCCTGGTTTGACCTTGGTGATGTCCGCCTCCGAGATCTTCGCCTTGACCGTGATCGTATCCATATCGGCCAAGGTGAGGATCGTGGTGGCCGTCTGGGTGGAAACCACGGTCTGCCCCTCCTCAATGCTGATAGAAAGGACGATCCCGTCGATGGGCGCAACGATCTTGGTATAGCCGAGATTGGCCTTTGCCGTGTCCACGGCGATGATCGCCTTGATGATCTGCGCATCCAGGGCGGAAATGTCGGCACGCGTGCTCTCGAGTTGGGCCTGCGCACTCTCCAGGTCCGCGGAGGAGGAGGCGTCCTCGGCGACCATCCGGGCTTGACGCCGGTAGGCAGCTTCATACTCCTTCAGGAGGGCCTCCTTGGAACGCTTCTGGGCCTTGAGATTGTCCACCTGGGCATCCGCATCCTTCAGGGTGTTCTGCTGGAGAACCGGATCAATGACCGCCAAAAGCTGTCCCTTCTTGACCCGATCGCCCAGGGCCACATGCAGCGTCTTCAACTGCCCCGACACCTGCGCCCCGACTTCGACGCTCCTGAAGGCCTTCAAGGTGCCGCTTGCCAGAACGGTCTGTTCGAGGTCCATCCGGATGACGGGTGCCGTGATATACGCCATCCGGTCGCCGGAAAAGAACAGGTGACGGGCCAGCAGCCCCAGCAGAACCGGGACTGCGATCGAAAGGGGGATCCATACTCTTCGGTTCATTGTATTCATTCTACCATCCTTGCTTTTTTTCAAACGGTGAACCCGTCCTGCACAGCCTTACAATAAACATGCCAAAAACAATCGTAACTTGTTGAATTACATGTATTTATCTCTTGTCGGACCGTTCGGCACCGTGTTTAAAGATTCCCCTCCGTCCAAGGTTGGGCAATAAATACCCACCCCGGGTATCCAGGTGTGTCAATAGTATCCAAGGAGGGTCCAAAGGTTGGATGGATCTCGCCGGCGAGGATTACCGACTGCACGGTCTGGTCTCCGCGGGTCGGACTCAGACTCCGCTTCTACAGAGAGACGGCAAGAAACACCGTCCGACCACTCGAGAGACCAGGGAAAGAGAAGAAAAAAGAAGGGGGGCAAGAAGAGGCTTCCCCCGCCGGTTATAAAGTCCCGTCAGTTCGTCCCCGAGGGGGAGGTTGCGCAGCTCATCCTCAAGTTGCTTCTGCCGGGTGATGTCGCGGACGATGCACGGATACCCCGAGCCCCCCGTCATTGGCATGCCGGGCCGTTGCGGTGATCCGCTCGGAGGAGGGGGGGATGGACAGGACCCCGCCGTCGGGACCGGTTCAGACCTTCCTCCTGCTGAACCGGCTATCGATGAACGTGTCGAAGTGAAGCGCCTCCCTCCTGAGAGGACACACCTCTTCGCCGGGATATCTGGTCACGACGATGCTCTGGACGGTCAGACTTTCGGATCAGTCTCCCCGGCCACCAGCCCCTTTCCGGCGTCGAAGGCCCGCCGGAGCGCCTCGGGTTCCTTCAGGATGTCTCCGCAGGCGTCAATCCCCCGGACCAGCAGGTCATCTGCATAGGCCACCCCGAAGGCGTCGAAAAAATACCGGACCGTCAGGACGGCGCCCTCGAAGCTCCGCTTCCCCTTGGTCCCGCTCACGGAGATGAAGCAGCCCCGCCTCCCCTCCCGGTTCAGGGTTTCGTCCTTGAGGATATACCGCCTCGCCCAGAGGGCCTGACAGCGATCCACCATGGCCTTGGCCCAGGCCGTAATCCCGTAGAAGAAGATCGGCGAGGCCAGGATGATGCGGTCTGCCTCCAGCAGGCGCCCGTAAAGGCCCTGCATATCGTCGGCGATCACGCAATTCCCGTCCCGGTAACAGCTCAGGCACTCCCGGCAAGGGATGATCCTCATCTCGGCGAGGCGGACCCGTTCCACGCGGGCCCCCGCCGCCTCAGCCCCCCTCAGGGCCTCCTCGATCAGCAGGTCGGTGTTGCCCCCCTTCCGAGGGCTGCCGTAAATTCCCAAGACCGCAAGCCGGTCACCCATTGTGGTCTCCTCGCCGTTCCCCCCGGTTCGCCTGATCCAGGACATCCCTGATCTTTCTGGCCAGGGCCTGCATGGAATAGGGCTTCCCGATGAAGTTGAGGTTTCTGTCCACCACGCCGTGATGGACGATCACGTTCTCCGTGTAGCCCGAAGTGAACAGCACTTTCATATCGGGCTTGAGCCTGAGAAGGCGCTCCGCCAACTCCCTGCCGTTTATCCCGGGCATCACCACGTCGGTCATGAGCAGGGCGATCGGCCCGGCGTGCTTCTCTACCAGCAGAAAGGCCTCGCCTCCGTTCGCGGCGGTCAGGACCCGGTAACCCAGATGCTCCAGGATGTTCAGGGCGACATCGCGCACCCCCTCGTCGTCCTCCACCAGGAGGATTGTCTCCTTCCCGCGGGCCAGTTCGAGGTCGGGCGCCTCCTTGACGAGCCGCTCAGCCTGCGCCTCCACCCTCGGCAGATAGATCTTGAAGGTCGTCCCCCGATCGACCTCCGAGTACACCTCGATGGCACCCCCGGCCTGCTTGACCGCGCCGAAGGTCGTGGCCATCCCCAGGCCGGTCCCCTGTCCCTTGTCCTTCGTTGTGAAGAAGGGCTCGAAGAGGTGCCGCTTCACCTCTTCACTCATGCCGTGCCCCGTGTCGCTCATGGCCAGTTGGATGTACCTCCCTGGCTGCATCTGGGAGTGGCGCGAGCAATACTCCTCGTCCAGCTCGACGTCCGCCGTCTCGATGACCAGCCTTCCGCCGTTCGGCATAGCGTCCCGGGCATTCACGGCCAAGTTCACCAGAACCTGCTCGAATTGGCCAGGGTCCACCCGGACGGATCCCAGCACTTCCGCCAGGACTATCCTAAGCTCAATGTCCTCGCCGATCAGCCGGGTAAGCATTTTCGCCAAGCCTTCGATCAGATCGTTGAGGCTGAGCACCCTCGGTTCGATGATCTGCCGGCGCGAGAAGGCGAGCAACTGGTTGGTCAGGGCGGCCGCACTCTCGGCAGCCCGGTGGATCCCATCAATGGCTTTGAGCAGCGGATCGGGCGGCGTGAGTTTCATTCGGGCGAGCTCGACGTAGCCGTGGATCACCGTGAGCAGGTTATTGAAGTCGTGTGCCACCCCGCCTGCCAGTCGCCCCACGGCCTCCATCTTCATGGCCTGCTGGAGTTGTTCCTGGAGTTTATTCCGCTCCTCTTCCGCGTCCTTTCTCTCGGTGATTTCCCGGATATTCAGGACGATTCCCTTGACCACAGGGTCCTTGAGTAGGTTGGTCCCCACGGCCTCCATGACCACCCAACTTCCGTCCCTGTGGCGGAAGCGGTACTCCCACCGGTGGGTCGAACCGGCCTGCGCCACGTCCTCGGTGAAGGTCTTCAGCGTCGATTCCCGGTCCCCTGGATGGATATGATCGAAGGCATTGGTCCCGACCAGTTCCTCCGGTTCATAGCCCATGATCGCCTTGCTCGGCCCGCTGACGGAGGCCACGATGCCCTTCTCATCGAGAATGGCGATGACGTCGCTGGAGTTCTGGACCAGTCGTTTGAACCGCTCCTCGCTGGTCCGCAAAGCGGCCTCGGCCCGTTTGTGTTCCGTGATGTCCACCATCACGGCGATGT
>Ga0228535_1003578_pt1 | contig 10804 bp, 12 predicted proteins | sample SJ1metagenome_FD_168457 | JGI IMG/M metagenome (GOLD analysis project Ga0228535, IMG submission 168457) | Enriched culture of PCE-dechlorinating microbial communities from Ithaca, New York, USA - SJ1 | ecosystem: Engineered > Modeled > Simulated communities (microbial... > Unclassified | place... | reverse complement strand
TCGCCATGGTGCCGTCCGTAAGCCAGGACACGGGCTTCCCTCCCGCCACCCGTATCACATAATTGATGATTCCCAGATCGTATCCCAAGAGCCATCTCCACGCGATGCCGACGATGATCATGCTGAGCATGGTCGGGACATAGTACATCGCGCGGAACACCCCCATGCCCTTCCCCTCGCCCGCGAGCGGGAGGGCGAGCGCGAGCGCGCAGATGCCCAGGAGCGGCACGACCGCGACGACATAGATGAGGGTGTTCTTGAGCGTCAGCCAGAACATGGAATCGTGGAGTATGTCCCGGAAGTTTTTGAGTCCGACGAAGGTCGAGCCGTCGAGAATGCTCCAGTCGAAGAGCGACATGCGGAGGCCCAGGATCGCGGGGAGAATGATGAACAGGCCAAAAATGAGCAGATTCGGCGCCAGAAACAGCATGGGGGCGAGCGTCTGCTCAAAGGTACCGTGAGATCGTTTCCTGGGTTTCATGGTTGTCTCTCTGTGAAAATCGTATTAAACGGCTCCCCGGGCCGCGCGGCCGCACAAAGCCGCGCGCCACAGCCTCGGAACCGGCTACAGCCCCCGATCGGGGCGTAGCCGGCATCTTCTGAAAGTGTAAAGGTTATTTTTAGAAATATGAATTGCCCTTGGCCTGAATGTTGGCCGCAGTCTGCTCCATCGTCTGCTTTCCGAGGAGTCCTTCCACGATCTGCTCGCGGGCATAGGAGTTGAGTTTGGCCACCGCGTCGCTCTTCCAGTCGTCCGCAGTGTAGGCCGGGGTGAGGTTGAGGTCTTCGGTGAACACGGCGAAGTCCTTCGATCTCGCCGCGTACGTGATGTTGGCATCTTTGCGCGCCGACAGGTTGAAGGTGTCTCTGCAGTACTGCTCGTTGTGCGCCTTGTCGGAGAAGACCGCGATCAGATCGAGGGCCTCTTTCTTGTTGGGCGAATTCTTGAACGTACCGACAAACTTGCCGCCCGGCACCGAGGAATTGATCTTGCGGCTCGGCATGCGCACGACTGCCCATTCGAAATCCTTGATGTTCTGGTTGTAGGCGTTGATGAGCCAGGAACCGCCGACATGAGAGGCTACGAGGCCCGCCTGAAACAGCTCCTGGGGATTCTCGGAGCCCATCCAGACCGATTTGGGCGCGAGACCCTCATCGTGCAGCATCTTAAAGAACTTGAGCGCGTCGAGCGTCTCGGGAGTGTTGAAGTTCATCGATTTGCCGTTACTGGAGAGGAAGCGCCCTCCCGCCTCATAGAGGAAGGTGGAGAAGCGGTGCGTCGAGAAGTCGACTGTGATCCCGTACTTGGCCTTCGGGTTCGCCTTGAGCACTTTTTTCATCGCGTCCACCCACTGGTCCCATGTCCAGGACTGCGAAAGCTTCTCGACATCGATGCCTGCATTCTTGAAATAGGTCTTGTTGACGATCATGCCGTTGGCGGTCGCCTCCGTGGGCATCACCATGATGCGGCCGTTCTCGTCCCGCCCGAGCGCCAGCGAAGAAGCAAAATATCCCTTGGCAAGCTCATCGAAGACCGGCTTGCCGGAAAGCGGTTCGAGGCTGTTCGCGAAGAGCGGCACATGGGCGCTCGCGAGCCTGGCGACATCGGGAGGGTTTCCTCCGGCGATCATCAGCCTGAGCTTGTTCTCGTAGTCGTTGAAGGGAATGACCTGCATATCGATGACGATGTTCGGATGGCTCTTCTGGTAATCGGCCATCGTCGCCATGAATATGTCGGACTCATTCGCGTCATTGAACCACAGCACGGTGAGCGTCGTCTTGGGCTGCGCCCACAGCGTGCCCAGCGCCACCACCAAAAGAAGGAGCACCACCAGCGATGCTGTCTTTCTCTGTTTCATCGTTTGCCTCCGTGAAATCATCAAAACGTTTTGATGATTTCACAATAAAGCCATTTTTCGATTCTGTCAAGTTTTTTTTGCGGCTCTGGATTCTTGTCAGCAAGAGGTGCTCACTGTGTCCGAGACGGCAGGCACTGCGTCAATACAGGGAATTTCGCCCTAGTCTTCCTCGGCCTTGCGGAGAAGCCTCGTCCACTCCTGATCGACATGCTCCTGAATCTGCGCGATATCTCCGTCCGAAAGATGACGGAAGCGGTTCTGCGTCCGGAGATATTCCTTCACCGGCTTGTTTCCCGCTTCGTTGATGGTGTACTCGATGCCGTCTTCGACCTCATAGAGGGGAAAGGCCTTCGTCTGAACGGCCAGGCGCGCCACCTTGACGGAGTTCTCCGGCGCAAAGCCCCAGCCCGTGGGGCACGAAGAGTAGAGGTGGATGAAGCGCAGACCGCTCCGTATGGAGGCGGCCTTCCTCATTTTCCGCTCGAAATCCTCGGGGTAGGCGATGCTCGCTGTCGCCGCATAGGGAATTCTGTGGGCGGCCATGATTTCGACGATGTTCTTTTTGTCGGTCCGCTTCCATTTGTCGCCCGGCGTCGTCATCGTCCTGGCGCCCCAGGGTGTCGAGGAACTCCGCTGCACGCCGGTGTTCATGTAGGCTTCATTGTCGTAGCAGACGTAGATGAAATCCTCACAGCGCTCGGCGGCGGCGCTCAAGGCCTGAAAGCCGATGTCGAAGGTGCCGCCGTCCCCCGCCCAGCCGACGATGGTCGTCTCCCTGTCCCCCCGGAGATCGAGGGCAGCGCGGAGGCCGGACGCTACTGCCCCCGTCGTGGCGAAGGCTGTATGGAGGATGGGAACCTTCAGCGACGACTGCGGATAGTTGCCAGCGATGATCGCCCAGCAGGATGCAGGGATGACCACCATGGTGTGCTCGCCGAGCGCGCGCAGCGCGAGCTTCATGGCAATCGTTGCGCCGCAGCCGGGGCAGCCGACGTGACCTGGATTCAAATATTCAACGCCGGAATAGAGTTCGTTCTTCATGATCGTAGCATCTCCTCGTGCACGCCGAACCAGAGGCTCTCGTGCGCAGGTTCATCCTGATCGCGCGTCATGGCGTACAGGGTCCTGATCGTATCGACGGTGACATCCCGTCCGCCCATGCCGGCCACATAGCTGTACAGCTTCGGGGCGGCAGGGCCGTAGAGCGCTGCCTTCAGCTCCTGCGCGAAGATACCGCCGACGCCGAACGAGCAGTTTCTGTCGAGCACAACCACTTTTTTCGCGTTCGCGAGCCCGGCCCTGAAGGCCGCCGCAGGGAAGGGGCGGAACATTCTGAGCCTCAGGAGGCCGACTTTCTCCCCTTCCGCACGGAGGCTGTCGATGGCGACCCTCGCGGTGGCCGCAGCCGTGCCCACCATGACGAAGACGATGTCCGCGTCCTCGCAGCGGTACGGCTCGACAAGCCCGTAGCGGCGCCCGAACTGCCTGTAGAATTCATCCTCAATCGCCTGGTAGATCCCCGGAGCGGCTTCCATGGCCTGCTGGATGCTCCGGCGCATCTCCATGTAGACATTTATGGGGGCGACTTCGTTGAGGGCGTAAGGGTTCCCCGTATCCATCAGAAACTTCGGCTCGTAGGGAGGGAGGAAGGCATCCGCCTCCGCCTGGCTGGGAACATCGACGGGCTCGTAGGTGTGGGAGAGGAAGAAGGCGTCCATGACGACCATGACGGGGAGGTTCAGTATCTCCGCCAGCCTGTAGGCGAGCAGGGTCGTATCCATGACTTCCTGCCCGTCGGAACAGTAGAACTGCAGCCAGCCGGTATCGCGCTGCGAGAGGCTGTCGGTCTGGTCCACCCAGAGGTTCCAGCCCGGGCCGAGCGCCCGGTTCACTTCGGCCATGACAATGGGGAGCCGGGCCCCTGCGGCCCAGTGCAGCATCTCGTGCATGAGCGCGAGGCCGTGCGATGAACTTGCAGTGAAGGACCGCATTCCGCCCGACTCGGCGCCGATCACCGAGGCCATGGCCGAATGCTCGCTCTCGACGCAGATGAACTTGCCGTCGAGACTTCCGTCCGCGCAATATTTCGCGAGCTCCTCGACAATGTGCGTCTGAGGAGTGATGGGATACGCGGAAACGACTTTTACCCTCGCCAGCCGCACCGCTTCGGCGACGGCCTGGCTGCCTTCAAGTACTTCTCTCATGATTGCTGCTCCTCGATGATCATGGCACAGCGCGGACACTCGGCGACGCAGATGCCGCAGCCTTTGCAGTAGTCCGAGCTTATCTCCCGGGCAGGTCCCGCTTCAGTCGACCAGTCGTCCTGCCTTCCGGCGCGTAGGGCTGCGACGGCGGCCTCAGGGCAATATGTCCTGCAGTTGTCGCAGTCGTTGCAGATGCCGCAGTTGAAGCAACGCTCGGCTTGGAGGGTGGCACCCGCTGCGTCGAGCGGGGATTCGATCTCCTCGAATGATGCAATCGCACGCTCCGGCGGCACCGATGCCCCGCGCGTCTTCTCCGAAGGAGAAAAGTAATCGGTATTTATGTCCTTGAAGGACACGACCCTGCCGGTGCGTTTCGCGCGCGGGCCGCCGAGATATATCTCCATGGAGAGCGAGGTTCCGTCGCCCACGGTACAGCGGGCGATCTCGGCGTTCACCGAGGCAGCCCCTTTTTCGAAGAATGCGTCGAGGGCTATCGCCGCCTGTTTCCCCGAGGCGATCGCGTCGGCGACGCTCTCGTCCTCATTGACGGGGTCCCCGCCGTAGAGGACCGGAATCCCGGCCGGAGCGTCCCAGAACGCGGCGCTGTGGCTCATCCTCGCCACACGGGCATCGTCGGGGGGCACCATCCAGGATTCGGCGTGGGCCGCCCCTATCGCCGAGTACAGCGCCTCCGCGGAGATCACTTCGGTCGCATCCCCATCGGGGACGACGCGCATCCTGCCGTCGGCGCCGATCCCCGCAGGCCGCATCTTCCGGACCTTGAGCTCGATGCCGCCGTCCACGCGCGCCAAAGCCAGCGGTGCGCGCAGCTCGACGATGCGGACGCCTTCTTCGAGCGCCCGCGCAACTTCGTGTTCGAAGGCCGGCATGTCCTCACGCCGGCGCCGGTACACGATGGTGGGAGAAACACCCTGCCGCAGCAGCGAGCGCGCGACGTCGATGGCGCTGTTGCCGCCGCCCACGACAATGGCCGACCCATGCGGTTTTACGGGCATCGCCTGTGCGGTATCCCCATTTTTCGCGCGGCGGAGGAAGGCGAGGCCGTCGACCGCGAGCTCTTCGCCAGGGACGCCGAGTTTCATGGAGGCGCCGTTCCCGCAGCTCAGGAATACGGCATCGTAGGTTTTCTTCGCGCTGCCGATAAAGGCCGGGTCGACGGCCCTGGAACAGTGAATGTCGACACCCAGGGCTCTTATCCGGGCGATCTCCCTGTCGAGCACATCGTTCGGGAGTCTGTAGGCCGGGATACCGTAGCGGAGGACTCCGCCCGGCTCGCCTGCAGCCTCGAATATGTCGCACTCATATCCCAGCATCGCGAGGAAGTACGATGCGGCGAGGCCCGCCGGACCGGATCCGGCTATGGCGATGCGCTTGCCCTTCGCTCTGCCTTTCGCCACGGGAGCAGAGATCGACGCGGCCCGGGCCGTATCGTCGACATACCGCTCTATCGCGTTGATTGAAACAGCTTCGTCGAATTCTCCCCTGTTGCACGCTTTCTCGCAGGGGTGAAAGCAGACGCGGCCGCAGGTCCCCGGAAGAGGATTCTCCGCGAGGATCGTCCTCCACGCCGCAATGATCTGGCCGCGCGACACCAGCATTTCGATGCGCGGAATATCCTGGCCGCAGGGGCAGTGGACCGAACAGGGAGCCGTCTTTTCGAGATAGCACGGCCGCATGAAACTCCAGGTACCGGTCTTGTTGGCAACAGTGCTCGTGCTGGACTTCGGGAAGAAAAGAGATACAGGGAAGGCATTCAGGTTGTTGCTCATAGCGCTGCCTCCGCGTGCGCCGCTCCGGCTGCGGATGCCACAAGCGCGTCGTCGACGAGGCCGTACTGCTGCAGGGCATCGTAGGCGGCCCTCGCGGCGGCTACGTTTTCGGCGATCTTGACGGGCATCTCGCGTTCGATCGCGGCAGTCACCATGTCGAGCGGCGGCATTCCGAAGAGCCGCGCAAAGGCCCCCATCATCGACGTGTTGGTGATGGGCTGCGTCTTGGCGCCGAGACCGTGCTCAAGCGCTATGCGCGAAGCATCGACACAGGCGAGCCTGAAGCCCCTGAAGCGCTCCACACCGTGCGGGATGCCCGGCGAATTGAGAAGTATCCACCCTCCCCGCTTCAACCCTTTCGTGACATCGACAAGCTGCAGAAGGCGCAGGTCCTGGACGACGACATGATCCGGCTCGTAGACATTGCTCCTGACATAGATCTTCGAGTCGTCCAGCCTGAGATATGCCTCGACAGGAGCGCCCCGTCGCTCGGAGCCAAAAACCGGGAAAGTCTGCACCCACTTGCCCGCCTGAAAAAAGGCCTTCGCCAGCGCGATGGATGCCAGAACAGTACCCTGTCCCCCTCTTCCATGAAATCTGATTTCCTGCATTTTTATGCCTTCTTGAGAGTATCAGGATATGTGTTTTTACCAGGAACGACTGAACGAGCACTGAAGATCGTTTCAGCCCGTGCAATACCGTTTCAAATTATAGCACCACCCCCGTAAGCCAGCAAGCAGTTTTTGCTCGCGAAATACAAAATTCTTCGCGGAGCCATTTTGCTTCCATGGCCAAAATCGATAGAATATAATAGTGGAGCCGAAAGACAAGATTATGCTGAAAACCACCTATGGCAATGTCATCAGATATACCTTTGAGCCCCATTCCATACCGAGAGTCGGTCACAACATATACACGGTGAAGTCAGAGGAGAGCCTGACAATCATCGATCCTTCGAGCGAGAACATGGTCGAAGAAATCAAGAAGGATGACGATTTTAATACAGAGCGGCTGGGAAACGTCATTATCTCTCACTACCACGGCGACCATATCAGCGGCATCGCGCAACTTCCCAGATGTACCGTCTGGGGCAGTGAACACTACGCGAAAACCCTCGGCGACAGATATCCTGCGTCTATAATCGACCTCGTGAAACCGTCCATCGATTTGAAATACGGTGCCCAATATACCCTTGGCGGCGTATCCGTCCGGTTCTACCAAGGCCGCGGCCATACGGTGTGTGGAATATTGACAGTCATCGGAGAAGAATTCATCCACACAAACGACATCATCGGCTTCAACGACCACGGAGACCCGATACTTCCCCTGATATTCGATTCCGCCTACGAATACTACAGGACAGTTCAGAAGATATTGGGATTCAACCTGAAAATCATAGTTCCGCACATGCAGGACCTCGATCAGACGAAAATCAGGGAAACCCTGTTGATCTACAAAGAATATCTCGAAGAGATCCTCGAGCACCGGGAACAATTCGACCTGAAAAAGTTTGAAGAGAAACAAGGCATATCCTTCGATTATGCCATGCACCACTCAAAGAATCTGAGGCATCTGGGGATATAGATCGTGAAAGGAACACTGGGGACATCCGATGCGATACCGGAGAGAGCCGGGAACCGGCAAGCGGAGGTGTTCGCCGAACTCTTCGCTCTACGATTGAGCGGGGAGACGGCGCTGTGGAACGAGGTGGCGGGATATATTCCCCGCCTGTGCCAGGCAGTTGAACGCATCCTGGCAAGGGGGTAGAGTAAGGTATGTACGAAGGGGAAATATCAGCAAAGCTCAAACAGCTTCTTCATCAATATCGCGCACGCTTTATGGGCGATCCTCATGATGGCTTTTCTCTCTTCTACACCAACCTATCTCACAATGCACTCGTCGCACGGCTTGAGCGTGCCCTCTCCGAGGGGATCCCCTACGATCCTCGCGCCGAAGAATGGGACGAAGAAACCAGGCGCCAAGTCGAGACAGGCGAGATAATTTTATAAGTTTGGGGCAAAGCGTGGCGCGATCTCCTGTGCGCGTCGGGTTCGCTTCAAATTTGCCCGCCATGCCGTTTAAAAAGTGTTTAAATTTTGTCGATCACCCCCTGAATGTGTTATTCTGAAGTTTAAATTCTGACGCCTCCACATCAATCTTTCGCATTTTGACTCTTGCCGCTACTTTTGAGCAAACCGCTATGCAAGGCACTATGCTTCATGGCATGAAGACCGTAACGAGAAAACTGGCGTATACCGAGGTGTTCGTGCCTGATGGCACCATCATCACCAAAGCAGATCTGGCAGATTACGCCGAGACCTTCGACGGGAAGTGCCCTGTCTCGCTCGGCCACAAGCTCGCCGACGGTTTATCCTCGCATGCGCGGGGAACATCCGATGAAAAGCGCGCGCCGCAGTCGGCATACTCGGACGCGCGGGGTGCGACCCGGAGAACCCAGAGCGCTCGCGAATCAGTTCATGTTTCAATCCACACATCTGTATAAGAAGCGGCCCGGAACGCCCGACGACATCGCATTGTGTGCGAGAATTTTTCCTGAATCATCGGTATAAATGAGATGAAAAGATTCTATTTGTGGGTTTCGGTAGACTTTGAAGAGCTTTGCAATGTCTTCAGGTCCTGCAACCGTTTGCCCAACGAAGCTAACACGTCTTTGTCCTTTTCGGTTTTCAGTAAACGCTGGATGAAAAATATCTCCCTCTCTACCAAGTACGGAAGATACGGATACGGGGGCAGATCGTCTGGGTATGCCACCGGGAAGTCGTTCTGGTTTCTCTTCACCTTGTTGAATAAAGAGATCTCCATCTGCTGATCCGTCATCTCCGAAGAGGGATAACTGAATTGTTTGATTCGCATTCTCAAACGCCTCCTTGCTTCCATACACTAATGTAATACTATCGTCGTCATATTTAAATGGCTCTATTTTTAATTCCGAGGCAGTTCCTCTTTGCATATGTGGAGAAAAGTACATGAATCGACTGACAGTGTGCCTGCAAACCTTGATGATATTTTTGAAAAAAGACAGATAAGCGATGATCCATACAGGCCAAATAGAAAATGGGCTATCTATGCTCAATACAAGGCAGTTATCGCGATGGATAGGTCTGGTAAAGAAGGCCCGTGGTTACTGACCGCGTATATTCCTGATTCATGGAAGGAAACAAAAAGTCCGTCGACCGGCCCGACGTCGATAGGCGCTCGTGGCCCGCAAGCTCAGGAGACTCGCTCCCAAGTGTCAACGGATAGAGAAATCATACATAAAAAAAGATTATCGTCAAATAGAAAAATAAACCACTCGCGCAGTGAGTCACCGATACTAATTTTAATCAGGGCACATGGAATTCCAATGACGCCCGCTTACTCTACCAGGACGAGGCAGAAGATAAACCTGATGGTGAACAAAACCAGAACAATGATCGATGAGGGTCTCAATCCTACGACGATTCTGTATCTTTCTCGAAAGCGGGCTCTTTGACGACGATTTTAATATCCTTATGCGCGGAGAATATCCATGCAAAGATGCGTGCCGCCAGAAGGTGGCACGGTGATTGATCTCATGATAGCCAGGTAGTGGGTACCGTATGGGAGCGCGGGATGTCCTCCGCACTTCAATCTGGCGATTTCACCTTGTCAACGAGGTAGCGAATCCAGACGAACCCATCTTCGATGGTTTCCGTGGCGATATGGCGCAAGGATTGGCCCGATGCGGGCTGAGAGCCGGCGCCTCCGTGGAAATCAAAGATGCTGGGCATTCCGGCGAGGCCGTCGATGCCAGGGTAGACCAAGAGGCTGATCTCGTCGATCAGGCCTGCCTTCAGGAACGTGCCGTTGATGATGCCGCCACCTTCGAGCAACAGACTGCCTAACCCGAACTGCTCGTGCAGCGTCTGTAGCGCCAGTTCGAGATCATTACCCTGTGGGCCCGCAAACAGGTACGAAACCCCGACCTTGCGCAGCGCTTCCAAGTACTCATCCGGCACTGTCTCCGACAGGATGGTGACGATGTGATGTTCGCCGTCGAGGGTCTCGGCCTGATAGTGCAGCTTTCCCGAAGGGTCAATCACGACTGCGACGGGCTGAGCGGGTTTGCGGGCAATGCGTGGGCCGCGAGGCGTATCGCCATCTCGTCTGGGAAGCGGGGGCTGGGCGGTGACGCTGTCGAATTCCTCCATCGACTTGCGACCGATGATGAAGCCTTCTCCGCCCAGTCGGGCCGCTACCTGCTCGTAGCGTTCGCTGATAATTCTTGCGGTGTCCTTCTCGTGACCAATCAGCGGAGTCCAGCGGGTCGTCAGTAGACGGCCATCCACAGAGCTGGTCATGTGGCAAACAATTTTAGGACGCATGGTGTATCTATCCTCCCGATTAATCCTCGCATGCGCGGGGAACATTCCTATCTCTATTATATATTGTGCTGCTCGGGCGGTTCATCCCCGCATGCGCGGGGCGCGACCTACTTGGCCGAACACACCCACGATCCTGCATATGTTTCAATCCACGCGCCCGTGTGGGGCGCGACTTTGCACCATAATGCGCTAGTAGTGGTTTGTGATGTTTCAATCCACGCGCCCGTGTGGGGCGCGACGGTGCCATTTGAATATGGGTATGGCTCGCAATATGTTTCAATCCACGCGCCCGTGCGGGGCGCGACGGTGCCATTTGAATATGGGTATGGCTCGCAATATGTTTCAATCCACGCGCCCGTGCGGGGCGCGACGGTATAGCCGCAGCTGCTATGTCCGATATTCCAGGTTTCAATCCACGCGCCCGTGCGGGGCGCGACTCGCTCATTGCGCCAGCCCTCGTATGGCATCAAGTTTCAATCCACGCGCCCGTGCGGGGCGCGACCCTCATCCGTGACGGGGGCCTCGCCATTCTGTGTGTTTCAATCCACGCGCCCGTGCGGGGCGCGACTTGGCGAAATTGAATTAGG
>Ga0228535_1003575_pt1 | contig 10818 bp, 8 predicted proteins | sample SJ1metagenome_FD_168457 | JGI IMG/M metagenome (GOLD analysis project Ga0228535, IMG submission 168457) | Enriched culture of PCE-dechlorinating microbial communities from Ithaca, New York, USA - SJ1 | ecosystem: Engineered > Modeled > Simulated communities (microbial... > Unclassified | place... | reverse complement strand
CACCGGCTATCCAGGGAAGGAGGAGGGCATATGCTCTCCATCCTTCCTCTTCGAAAGCTCGGCTTTTTGCACGAAAAGCCTTCATGTTGTATTCCTTTAGATATAGCGAGCCAGGATCTTGTTACTCTCAGTTTCCAGAATCGATAAAGTCTCCTGGGCACTCTTGTACTTTCCAAACAAATAGTTCTGGATTTCCCGGTCAACCAAGGTAAAGATTTCCATGAACCCTGCAGGGAACGGTTCATTGACAAAATCTGTGGAGGTTGTCTTCTGGATACAAGCAAGCATGGTTTGTTCAATCTCTGACAACGACCGGCCGATATTCGCACTGATGACACTGTTAGAAGGAGTACCACGGACAATTTTCAGAATTGAGCCCGCCTCTTCATCGTTAACCATGAAGTTCAGAAGCGATGCGGTCAATTCGGGATCCTTGGCATCCTTGGTGATGGAGTACATCATGGAAGGATTGACCCAGAATACATCCTTCTCAATTCCTGCAGGCACCCGCTCGATACCAAGGTTGGGAACAGCCTCCTGATACATCATGGTATTGGGAGAACTAGCAATATACATTGCCACCCTTCCGAGTTGGAAGTCGTCCACTCCGTCGGGATTAGCTGCTGTCATTTCAATCGGGGGAATGATTCCCATGGTCTGGAAACTCTTGATGAACTCCAAGGCTGCAATACCTGCATCCGAATTGAAGGCTACCTTTGAGAGATCATCAGTCCACAGCGATCCATTGCGTTCATACAGGTACTTCTTGAATGACATGTCGATTCCAGCAACCTTGACCATCTCACCGGTTCCCCAGATATCAATTTTTCCATCACCATTGGTATCTTTGGTCAATTTTTTTGCAGTCTCGATATATTCGTTCCATGTCCAACTCTCGTTGGGGTATGCAACACCGGCGGCATCAAACACATCCTTGTTATAGAACAGTAGTGTTGTACTGACTCCTGAAGGAACGGCATACAGCTTTCCGTCAAATCGGTACATATCGAGGGTCGCTTCAGAGAGATTCTCCACGGAGATAAGACCTTGTTCGATGAAAGGATCGAGGGGCAACAGTTGGCCAAATTTCACATAGTCGGCTACGTTGGTGTAGGAGAGCTGCACCAAATCCGGTCCCGTCTTCGCGCTCAGCTGGGTGGTGAGCTTGTCGAAATATCCCGAGAAACCGCTGTACTCCGCCTGTAGTTTTACATTCGGGTTTCTTGATTCAAACAGTTTCATGGCTTCCACGGTCGCAGCATGCCTTGCATCGCTGCCCCACCACATGAAGCGAACTTCTTTGGTAGCTTCTCGGGCTACGGCACTCTCATTCGTATTCTCCACCGGTTTCTTTCCACAGCCGATCATCATGCCCAGCATCATAGCCAGCAGTATGAGAATGACTCCTCTCTTTTTCATGTCTACTCCTTTTTTTCCATCCGAATGGATGAATGTATGTACCTCTATGGTAGAGGCATGTACCAGAAAGAGGTGAGAAGCAATACTGCTCAATTTCGAGTCATTTCTTGACGTATTCTGATAGTCTTGTAACAATTTTTGCTCAGAGGTCAAGAATTGTGCTCATCTCTCATTGGAATATAGGGAATCAGTATCGTGATACTCGTCCCTACTCTCCATTCGCTATCAATGGAGAATTGTACACTATCTCCATAGTGAAGCTTCAATCGTTTATACACATTCTTCAAACCGATATGGGATTCCTCCATCGTTTCTTCTTCCAATCGGAGCTTCACCATGGCCAATTGCTCAGCTTTCATTCCGGCACCGGTATCAGAGACTTTTAGAAGAATGGCATCTGCTGCGCGGCGTACCTGAATCGTAATGGTACTGAGGGATTCATTTTCCTTTGCCCCATGGTAAATTGCATTTTCAATCAAGGGTTGCAACAATAATTTCATACCTTTGCTGGAGAGAGCATCCTGCTCAATATCCCAAACCACTTCAATGGTATCACTATACCTTTGCTGTTGGATGGCAACATAGCATTGTGCATAGTACAACTCTTGTTTCAACGTGACAGACTCACTGGGATTACTCAGTGAGTATTTCAAAACATCCGAGAGGTTTTGCACCATGCTACTGATGCTGTTCTGCAATGAGCCGCTGAGGCGTGATGCCTCCCAATTGATGGTTTCCAGGGTATTGAAGAGAAAGTGAGGATTGATTTGTACTTGCAGCGCCATCAGTTCAAGTGCATTGAACTTACTCTTCTTTTCAATGAGCTGGATTTTTGTCTCCTCACTATCAACAAACAGTCTGATCATCTCCTCGATGAGGTATCCATACTCATCCTCACGACGGACGATGCGCTTGGGAATTTTCTCCCCCTTGGATGCTGCTTCCAAAATGTTGGAGATTACTTCCAGCCGTCTGGTGTTCCATTTGACATCAAGATATGCAATGACCAATACCAGGATGGAGAGCAGGAAGGTTACCAACAAGAGGATTTTTGACAGCTGTATCGGAAGCTTGAACAACTGGGTATAGGGAGTCATAGAGACGCTGGAAAACATAGGGCCTTTCTCAACCACTTTCAAATAGTCACCTTCTTCAAGCATCGAACCTTTGGAATAGGAGTAAATAGTCTGACCCTGTTCATTGTAGATTTCGATGGTTTGTCCTTCCACTAAAAGCAATTGACGCATCAAGGAGTCAAAATAGGAAGGTTTGATGTTGAGAACCACCACTCCTACCGGGTGGATTCCACTCCGAATAATGCGAAAAACGGTGATAATCTCTTGGTTCTCTTCAAAACTGAAAAACCGGGTGGTCCTTCTGACCGTCAGAGCTTCCAGATTGTGTTTGCTCTGCAAGCTCATCGCCGTATCTATCCAATTGGTATCATAGTAGGAGTGAATATCCTGTACTCCGAGGTTGCTTACCAAGAAACGATCGGGATTCTCAAAGAATGCCACATAGCCTGAATGGATATATGAACGAGAGTTGGTATGGTTCTGGAGGTAATACAGGAATTCCTGCTCTACAGCCTTGCGTTCAGGGGAGTACCCTTCTTCCTGCAGAAGTTGCAATTGTCCAGACTTGATAAGCGTATGATTACCAAAATTCAGGCTCAGTACATGAATCTCATTGAAGATAGTGCTTGCATGGTCGAGAATCTGTCGAGCAACGTTCATATTGTTGCTTTGTATCTCGGTGAGCAAGAAGCTTGATGAGATAATGATTATCACAATCCCCATAACAAGCATAACCGCCAAGAGTGGGATGGCAAGCTTAAGATAATTCGTCAGTAGTTTGTGTTTGTTCTCTTTCGTATCTAGCATGGGTATTGTGTACGATTATGGCATGGATTCAGAAAATTGCCTAACAGGACTTGCTGTATCTTTGTGCAGAGTTCTTCTTTATGTACCCTGAAGCAAGAAGCATGTGTACCAGATGCAACCCGCTACCCTAGCGCTCAGCAAACGCCTCATAGACCTTGCTTGATGCAAGGACATCGTACAACGCAAGTCGTTTCTGTTGGGTCTTGGCATAGATGGCAACTGCATCGCTGTCCGGCTCATATTTCACAGGATTCTTTGCTTGTATCTGTTCAAACGCCTTTTCGTGGTTCTCATAGACTCCGATGGCAACAGCACCACTCATCCATGCACCCAATGAAGACGCTTCAGCGGAGTCAGCAATCCAAACCGGCTGGTTATAGACATCAGCTTGCATCTGGTTAAAAACGTCCCTCCGTGTCATACCACCAGCTATTGCTACCTTGGCAACAGAGCCACCCATCGTCTCTTTCACCAATGCAAAATTCAAAGCCATATCAAGCGATATGCCCTCAAGCACCGAACGAGCCATATCTCCACGGGTAGTGGAGAGCGTAACATTGAAGAACATACCCTTGGCCAATGGATTCCAGAACGGTGCAGCTACTCCCTTGAAATGAGGCATAAGAACTACACCATTTGAGCCTACACTGGAAGTCATAATCTCCTTGAAAGCCGTAGAGAACGCCTCTTCTTTCGGCAATTCTTTCAAGAACTGCTCTACAAACCACTGCATGAGAATTCCACTGGTGATAAGCCCGGCTTCAATAAAATAGGAACCGGGAATGGTACCGGCACTGCATAAGGTCTTTTCAAGAGCATGGAATTGTGGCTGCTCTGCATATCCCAGCGTGAATGACCCTGTTCCGGTATTCGCCACAACCACCCCGGGCTCGACCATACCCAATGACATGGCAGCACAGCCCTGGTCACCACCAGCGAGAATGACAGGAATTCCACTTGCATGACCTACTCGGGAGGCAAACGCCTCAGTGAGATGACCGCACACGGAAGATGGCTCGATAATATGAGGTAATTTGGACGAGGGGATTCCCACCACCGCAAGAAGCTCGGGATCCCATTGCCTGGTTGCCAGGTTCATCATCAATGTACGTGAAGCCTGTGAAGCATCGGTTACGATTAAACCTGTAAGCAGAAAGGCGACATAATCCTGCACACCTATGAACTTCATTGCAGAGTCAAAGATTTCAGGCTCATTATGTTTAAGCCACATAATCTTAGGAGCTGAAAAGTAGGAATCGATGCGAAGTCCGGTTTTTCTGTAGACAGCCGAAGGGGAGAGCGTTTTCGCAAACAACTCACTCTCGGCAATGCTTCGCTTATCCTGCCACATAATGGCACGATATAAAGGTTTTCCTTCGGCGTCGAGAGGAATCACTGAAGCCCGCTGGGAGGCAATTGATATTGCCTCCACCGTGTATCGGTGCTCGGAACAATACAAAGAAATTCCATGCAAGGTATCAAGCAAGGCTGCTTCCCATGATCCAGGATCCTGCTCCACCCTATTGCTTCCCATGAATTCAGGACCATAGTGGAATTGGCAGGAGTGCAAACACGCCCCTTCCATGGTATAGAGGGAGGAACGCAGGCTGGAGGTTCCTACATCGATGGTTACGATACCTTGCATGGTTTTCTCTATCACGATTTGAACATCCTCATATACTTTTTGACGACCAATTTCATCACTTCCTGTTCCTTGAGCATCAACTGTGAAAGATGTGCATCCCTGATGACCAGAGCAAGATCTCCTTGCAGAGCATCGAGTACGGCTACCGAAATCTCGGTGTTCACATTGATCTTACGGATGCCATGGGCGATACACTGCTTGACAGTCTGCTCGGGAGTACCACTTCCGCCATGCAGTACCAAAGGAATGGAAACCAAACTGTCGATGTGCTTGAGCGTCTCAACACTGATTTTTGGCTCCCCCTTGTATAGACCATGTACCGTACCGATGGAAACTGCCAAGGCATCAACTCCTGTCTCCTCGGTAAACTGCCTGGCAAGCATAGGATCGGTGTAAATTTCATCACCACCACCCTCGTGCGATTTGTCGCCTCCTGCAATCGAACCCAATTCCGCCTCGACTGAAACACCGGCTGCATGAGCGATTTTCACAATCTCCCTGGTGTTGGCCAAATTTTGCTCGAATGGAAGTGCGCTTCCATCATACATCACTGAAGTAAAGCCCGCTTTAATTGCTTGCACAATCGTAGCAAAGTCTTTGCAGTGATCAAGGTGCAGGGCAACAGGTTGGTTAGTGCGGGCAGAAAGCTGCTTGAAAATTGCAGCAGCTTCACCGACTGACATATTCTTTAAGTATGCAGCCCCAAAGGCAACAATGGCAGGAGTCTGCAATTCCTCGGCAGCTTCAATGGTTGCACGGAACGTGAGATAATCATATCCGTTGAAAGAGCCGATTGCATAGGATCCAGCTTCTGCAGGAGCGAGGATATCACGCAAGTTTACAATCATGCAGTGACCTCCTTGAGCCAAGCTGCGAATCTTTCATCGTTGAGCACCTCGGGATTCTTGATGAACCGTGCTTTCTCCCCACGAAGCAAGCGGCTGATGTCCTCCATCAGTAGTCCTGGCGAGTTGTTCAGCGCATCAGCAGTGGTCCCCGCAATATGGGTGGTCAAGGTAACGTTATCCAGTGCCAAGAAAGGACTGGCAGGATCGATCGGCTCGTTGGTGAAGACATCGAGAGCCGCACCAGCGATTTTCTTCTCACCCAGAATTTCAGCCAACGCAGACTGGTCTACAAGCCCGGCTCGGGCGGTATTGATGAAATATGCGCTCTCTTTCATCAGCGAAAGCTCCTTCTTACCGATATAATTCTTGGTTTCTTCGGTGAGGCGGGCATGAACGCTGACGAAATCACTCTCCTTGAAAAGTGTCTCCTTATCAACAGGAACAGCACCAAGGGCCTTTACATCCTCATCGGCGACAAACGGATCGTGTACCAGAATCTTCACATTGAATCCAGAAAGTTTACGAGCAACGAGCCTTCCGATGTACCCAAATCCGACCAAGCCGACAGCTCGGTCCTTGAATTCAGGGACTATCTCAGAATTGCTGAACGTCTTTCTCCACTGCCCGTTCTTGATTGAATAGTGGGCACGTGCAATATTGCGAGCTTCTGCAAGCATCATGCCTACTGCAAAATCAGATACCGCCTCTGCGTTACGACCTTCAACATTGAATACTAAAATGCCACGCTTTGTAGCTTCCTTGATATTTACATTCTCCACTCCGGCCCGGGAGACTCCTACAATCCTGAGATTGGGCATAGCTTCCATATACTTGCTGGAAACGGGAACAAACAGGCCCATCAGCATCTCTGCTTCGGCGCCGCGTTTCTCCACTAAAGAATCCACTACTTCGATTTCGGGACCTTGCTTCTCGACTTCCAACCTTCTTCTTTGAAGCTCGCCCCAGTTAGACTCCCATTCGCCTTGGATGGTTTCCGATACATAATCGCCGAGGTATCTGTTCACAGCCTTGGCGAATCCATCTACTCTGATCATTGCATCACCAAGTACCATTGCCTTAACTTTCTTTCCCATATCCGTCTTCTCCTAAAATGTTGTAGCTTTCACGTTACTCTGTCCAGGTCACTGAAAGTGCCCCGTCATCCCATACCAAAGATTCCCTTCCAAGAATCTCCATACTTGCATCAGCTTTCACTTCATCCAGTAGTGCTTCCGAGACAAGCATCTCATGCATGCAAAGCGTATTCTTAATAATCATCAAGCGAGCCGTTTCGACCTTCATCACCCTTCCACACGAGAAAAGTGCCGTATGCAAAGCCTCCTTATCGGTTTCTTGAATAATCGGCAGGTAGCCTCGTTCGAGGAATCCGGTAGTGATGATATTTACATATGAAATGGAGAGGTCAATCTTTTCGAAGAGCCGTTTGCTGATCACATCGTTGAAGCCAACCCCAAGCCCGTTATGATGACTCTCCTCAGTCAAATCGAGACACACAATCCTCTTGATTCCATGTGTATTGTCAGGAGTATTTCCACGGTCCAAGAAATATCGGCCGGTAACATTGGGATCGATACCGGTTCCGCTTATGTTCTTACCCATCTCCTGAATCAACAACACATCGAGATCCTTAAACGGCACAGCAGGTATTTTTTGCTTTGCGAGAATCAGCAACTCTTTCTCATTGGCTTCAAACGAATCGGAAGGGACACAACGGATTATTGAAGTCTCGTCCTTCATATTCTCCACAATGGCAAAACCGCAGCGTATCTTTCCCGTAGCGAGGACATAGCGGGCGATATCGGGCATGTGTACGGCAAGCCCTTCGACTCCTCTTCTATGGATGGTTTCAGCACCATGGCGTTTGCCCAAACCAACAGCAATCTGCTTCATCAATCCACTTTCAATTTCACCGTGGAAATCGGTATGAGGTTTGATGCGATTGAGCATCACTACACCATCCATCGACCAGGCATTCTTGTCGATGTGGATAGGAACTCCCTTATCAGTGTACCCTAAAAGTTCCACTTCCATGGAAGAGAGAACAGGAGCACCTACCTCTTTTTCAGTAATCCCATAGGAAGCGAGCATTTCTGCCTGACCTGCATCGGTCGCACCGGCATGGCTGCCCATTGCAGGAATAATAAAGACTGAAACACCTTGCTCTTTCAGGAGCACAACCACCTTTCTGACAATCTGTTGTATGTTTCTGATGCCTCGGCTTCCAACAGCTAGAGCGATGCGCTCGCCAGGTTTGAACAGGTGCCTCGTTTTTGAAAACTCCGCTGTTAAGACGGCATCGATGTCTTCAATTGTGTCATCAGTCTGAAAATGCCTGCGAATTCGATAAAGTTCCGAGGGTATGATTGTATCCATAGGTATCCAGATTCCTTGTATTAGTTGGGAATCGCCCAAGTCGTGAGGAATGGAACATACGCTGTAAGCAATAATACTCCATACATGACCAATAGGAATTTTATAAGGGCTAAGCTGAGCTTTCCTATAGAGACTCCAGAGATATTGGATGCCACAAAAAGGGCTGTTCCGACCGGAGGTGTAAGCAACCCGGTGGTAAGGTTGATAACCATCATGACACCGAATTGTACGAGATTGATTCCCATGGCTGAGGCAACAGGAACCAGAATGGGAGCCAGCAAAATGATTGCAGGGCCGGAGTCAATAAACATACCAACAATAATAAGAAGGAGGTTGACCAAGAGAAGCATGACATACTTATTATCGGTCAAAGAGAGGAACAACCTTGTAATCATCTGTGGAATCTGCTCTGCGGTTAGAATCCAGCTGAAGAGTGAGGATGTTGCAATCAGAAAGGAGATTGAGGCAGTGATAATGACTGCTTCCCCAAAGATGCGCATGATTTGAGGAGCCTTGATGTCACGATGAATAACAACGCCGACAAAAAGTGCATATACTGCTGCAACACAACCGCCTTCTGTCGGGGTGAACACACCCATTCTGATACCGACAATAATGATGATTGGCATGAAAAGAGCCCAGATGGAACGCTTCAAGCGCCTCATAATCTCTTTCATCCCTACTCGCTGTTCAACAGGATAGTTCTTTTTCCGGGCGATGAAGTAACTCAAGATCATCAATCCAATACCAATAAGAAAGCCCGGAATTATACCACCCATGAAAAGGTCGCCGATGGATACCTGGGCAGAAACACCATAAATGATCATGGCGATACTGGGAGGAATAATGAGCCCTATACTTCCGGCACAGGCAACCAAGGCTGCTGAGAAGCTGAGGTCATAACCACGTTTCTTCATCTCGGGAATCATAATGGATCCAATGGCTGCTGTGTTGGCAACACCTGAGCCGGAGATTCCACCCATGATGACTGCAGTGACCGCAACAACGTGTGCAAGTGCTCCTCGAATGTTTCCGACAATCCCCAAGGAGAAGTCGATGATTCTCTTGGTAATGCCGCCCCTATCCATCAATAAGCCAGCCAGCATGAAGAATGGGATGGCCATCAACGGGAAAGAGTCAACAGCAGTAAACATACGCTGGGCGACAATTGCTATCGGGTAGCCTCCGATGGTCAGCAACGTGAAGATGGAGGAAATACCGAGTGCGAATGATATTGGCACACCAAAGAACACCAACACTAGAAATATTACAAACATTATGAGTGCCATTATTTCTTCTCCTTCATCTGCACGGTCTCAATGATTTTCTCAATGATGAAAACCAACATGACAGCCATTCCGATGAACATCAAAATATAGATGTAAATCATAGGCAGCTGCATTGCGGCGCTTACCTGGCGCTTTGCAATACCCATGATCGCCTGCAGTCCTATCAGTACCACCACCACTAGTCCCAGCATCAGGACATTGGAGATGATGTTCGCAATTTTTGCTATTTTGAAGGGGAATAGATTCACCAGTGAATCGAGCAGGGCATGTTGTCCGCGCTTGACTCCCAATGCCCCTCCGTAGAACGTCATCATCACAAAGAGATAACGACCTACTTCTTCAGACCAGCTCAGGGAGCTACTGAATATATATCGTGCAATTACTTGGATGAATATGATAAAAATCATTGCGGCCATAAGCACTGCACTGAACCAAAATATAATTTGATAGAGTAAATCAGTAAATAAAGTGAGCTTGGATTTCTGATTTTCCGTTGTCATAGGACCCTCTCTTCTTGCAAGAACCATAGAAACCGGCCTCACCTTATGGATGGGGCCGGCCTAACATTACCAGTTATTTGGCAGCTACAATTTTCTTATACAACTCAGCATCAATCTTGTTTGCAAAATCAGTGTTCACCTGTTGAGCGACCGCAATGAACGGCGCACGATCAGGATAGGTCACCTTCATACCCTTTGCCTGCAGATCCTTGAACAGTGTGTCTGTCAATTCGGCAACTAGTTTGTTTTGGTACTCTGCAGACTCAGCTGCAGCAGCATACACGGCTTTCTGCTGATCGGCAGTCAACTTTTCATAAGTCTTATTACTCATCGAAATGGTGACATACTCGTACTTGTGAGCGGTCATAGCGATGTAGGACTGAACTTCCTCGAGTCTTGCAGAGTGGATGTAGGGAACAGGGTTCTCCTGACCGTCGATCACCTTCTGCTGGAGAGCTGAATACACTTCACCCCAAGCCATCGGAGTCGGGTTCGCGCCAGCCGCTCTCCAATATGCGAGCATCGCAGGAATCTCAGGGAGTCTCATTTTGAAGCCCTTTACATCAGCAATGCTATTGATCGGGAAGTTGGAAGTGATGTGACGGGGGCCTCTTTCCCAGTAGGTGAGACCGCGGATGTTGGAGCTCTTGAGCAATCTTGCGAACAACTCTTCACCAATCGGTCCATAGACGACATTTCTCAGGTGTTGTTCATTCTCGATCAGGTACGGCAGTTCGAGAATCTGCAAGGAGGGTTCAAAATTTCCAAGAACACCAGCAATCAGGGCAAAGTCGACTGATCCAAGCTGCAGACCTTCAGCCATGTCACGGTCGTTTCCGA
>Ga0228535_1003574_pt1 | contig 10820 bp, 6 predicted proteins | sample SJ1metagenome_FD_168457 | JGI IMG/M metagenome (GOLD analysis project Ga0228535, IMG submission 168457) | Enriched culture of PCE-dechlorinating microbial communities from Ithaca, New York, USA - SJ1 | ecosystem: Engineered > Modeled > Simulated communities (microbial... > Unclassified | place... | reverse complement strand
CGAAGAAGATTACCCCCGCCACGCTTGAACTTGGCGGGAAATCCGCCAACATTTTCTTCCCCGATTGCCCTTGGGAGAAGGCGATCGAAGGCCTTCAGATCGGCATTCTTTTCAATCAGGGTCAGGTCTGCTGTGCGGGTTCGCGGGTCTTTGTCCACGAGGCGATCTACGACAAGTTCCTCAAGGAGGCGGTCGCGGCATTCGAGAAGGTGAAAGTCGGCCTGCCCTGGGAAGACAGTACCCAGATGGGGTCCCAGATCAATGAGGCGCAGGTGGAAAAAATTCTCGGCTACATCGAGGTCGGTAAAAAGGAGGGAGCAAAGGTGGCGACGGGCGGCTACCGGCTCACCGAACGCGGCCTCGACAAGGGTTGCTTTATCGCCCCGACTATCTTCACGGAAGTCAACAACAAGATGCGCATAGCCCAGGAGGAAATATTCGGACCGGTGGTGTGCTTCATCAAGTTCAAGGACGAGGCGGACGTGATAAAGATGGCCAACGACAGCGAATACGGCCTCGGCGGCGCCGTCTGGACCAAGGATATCAACCGCGCTTTCCGAGTCGCTCGGGCGATCGAGACGGGGCGCATGTGGGTCAACAACTACAACAGCCTGCCGGCTCATGCCCCCTTCGGCGGCTACAAAAAGTCGGGCATAGGGCGCGAGACCCACAAGATGATGCTCGAGCACTACACGCAGAAGAAGAATATCTTCATAAGCCTCAGCGAGAAGAAAGTCGGCCTGTACTGATCGGCCTTTTCGGGGCTGTCCGGGAAGTCGGGCGGCCCCGATTCATTTACACAGGGTATTGCTCATGATGGGCTTTGATACCGGAGCAGAGAAGAGGTGGAACAGGATGCTTGTCACAAAGGATACCCAAGTCGAAGAGATAGTGAAAATCAAGGGCGTGGTCTCCTATTTCATCCAGCACGGTGTTTCTCCCATCAGTTGCTCGGGCGCCTTTCCCCAGAGTCTGGGGAATCTGCTGAGCATCAAGAAGGTGGCAGATCCCGATGCCTTTATTGAGGGGCTGAATGCGTATATAGAGGATCAGGCGCAGAAATAGAAAGACAGGAAGAGTCCGGTCAATCGCGGCTGTAATTTGCATGGTTGCGCAATGGCGTTGTCACAGCGCGCTGCCGGGGGAGGATTCACTTTCGGGCCCGGTGCTTATTCCTTCAGAGCCCCCATCGACACACCGGCGGTTATCTGCCTGCGAAATGCGATGTAGAAGAGCAGCATGGGCAGCATGCCGATGACGAGGGCGGCGAACTGTTTTCCATAGTCCGAGGACAGGCCGCCCGAGAACTTGTAGATGCCCAGCGGCAGCGATTTGAGGTTTGTCTCGCTCACCAGGATGTTGATCAGCGCAAATTCGTTCCAGAGAAGCGGGATGTTCAGTATCGACAGGGTCATGGCGATCGGTTTCGACATGCCGACGATGATGGAGCGGAAAATCCGGAAATAGCCTGCCCCGTCGATCTGGGCGGCCTCGATGATCGCGCCCGGAATGCCCCGGATATACTCGGTGCACATGTAGATGCCGACAGGCAGGGCGGAGCCGATATAGATTATCAGGACGCCAAAGCGCGTGTTGTGGAAAAGGCGGAACTCTCCCGGCCCGATAAGCCCCAGGGATTGCAGAATGTTCCCTATTCCCCTGTCGATGGAAGTCACCTCCAGGAAGAGCGGCACCATGAGCGACTGGATGGTGAGAAGGATTCCTATGATGAAGCTCCCGTAGATAAAGCCGGTCGCTTTCGACTTGATTTTCGCGAAGGCGAAGCCGGTGAGGAGGGAGAAGAACGTGATTCCGATTGTGGAGCCCAGCGTATACAGTATCGAATTCCCTATCAGTTTGTCGAATGCGCCTATTCTCCAGGAAGAGATGTAGTTGTCGAGAGTCCAGTCGATCGGCAGGCCCATCATGTTCGTCCGGAATTCGGTCGTTGTCTTGAATGAATTCAGAAAGAGCCACACCAGGGGATACACGGTCATGAAGGCAAACACGCCCATCACGATATAGGCCGCCGCTTTTCCCAGAACCGTGCCCGGCCTGATCGGTTTTTGCTGCATCGCGCTACTCCTTTCCGCCGAAGCGCCGTTCGAACGCAAACATGAGGGCCACCAGGAGAAGGCTGAAGAGCACGATCATAATGGCAATCGCGTTGGCGAGGGGATAATCCGGCGCGCCCATAAAAGCCTTGTCATACATATATATGGAAAGTACCTGAGTGACGCGCGCCGGTCCGCCGCCCGTCATGGCGAGGATGAGGGCGAAACCGCTCAGGGACCCCGATATGCAGAGGATGGCAGAGTTCGCGATCACTTTGGAGAGACTCGGCAGCACGATCCTTCCCATGATCTGCGTCTCCGAAGCCCCGTCGATCTGGGCGGCCTCGATGATGCTTCTCTCTATTTTCTGCATATTGGCGAGAAAGATGAGCAAATATGTGCCGACCCACATCCAGAGGGTGACAAAACAGATCGGGATCATCGCGACATTGTTCCTGGACAGGAAATCGGCATTCCATCGGGGGGCCAGCAGGTTGACGAGGTCCCTCTGGAGCGTGGCCGTGTCCCCGGGCTCATAGCTCAGCAAAAAATCCTTGAGATCGACGGAAGGATCGGAAAATACCGTGTTGATGGTCGAAGGGCTCGCCTTTATGATCCGCCCGGTCAGCGCGTCGGGGTCCGCAAGCCCTCCGGTGGCCTGAAAAATTCCCGAGATTTTTGCCGAATATGCGTCGGCATAATAATGATTGGCGGTGTCGGCGATAGGCCCGTACGGCGAGAAGATGATGCTCCACAGAATGCCGACGACAATCGTGGAGATCATCGCGGGGACATAGAGAACACCCTGCCAGAATTCTCCGAACTTGACCGTTTTCCGGTAGATCAGGTATGCGAATATGAACCCCAAGGGCAGTTGCCCGAACACCGAGATCAGCACTATATAGATGTTGTTCTTGAGTGCGTTCCAGAAGTAGGGGTCGGTGAAGAGCCGCAGGTATTGCTGGAATCCCGTAATTCTCCATGGAGCGCCGCCGAACATTTTGCCTCCGCCGTAGTTGGAGAGCGAAAGCACGATTGCCAGGACAATCGGGAAGCCGAACACAAAAAGATATATCAGAAACGATGGCAACACCATCGCCCAATATGCCCTTCTGTCTTTTGCCGTTTTTGTAGCTCTGCCGTTCACTTCATGCCTCTAAAATTGCGGGCTCGTACCAGGATGGTTCCGAGCCCGCACTGCAGTCTGTCGTCTATCACGCGGAGTCTTTATCAGTGGGAAGCTCTCCACGCATCGACTGCCGCCTGAATGCTCTGCGCAACTTCTTTCGGTGTCTTTGTGCCGAGCCCGATCTGCTGGAGACCGAGATTGAGCGGTGTGTAGATGCTGGTATCGAGAGCACCGTCGAGCACATAGCATGTCTTCGGCACTGAATCGTGGTACTGCGCCATTTTCAGAGTAAAGGGCTCGAGCTTGTCGCTCTTCACGTCCTTTCTGGAAGTGATGTACCGGCCCAGTTCGAGATACTGCCGCTGGACATCGGCCGAATAGAGGTACTTCAGGAGCCGCGCAGCCGCTTTTTCCTTATCGGAACCGGCCGGAATCGAGGCCGAGATGCCGTACCCACAGCCCAATACCGCCGAGCCGACGCCGGGGTTTTTCTCGCCGGGAATGGCCGGGAAATTGTAGAACTCGAAATCGGTCTGCTGAAGCTTCGGGTCGATGAGCGCTTTCCCTGAGGAAGGATCCGTCAGGAAGGCATTCTGGCGCCAGTCGCCGTCGATAAAGAAGGCCGCCTTACCCTCCGCGAAGAGGGCGGGAGCTTCGCCATAGGATATCTGGATGGTGTCTCTTCCGATGACGCCGTCCTTGTACATTGTCTGCACGAATTCCAGCGCCTGTATGAATTCCTTGTCGGTGAATTTGACCTTGCCGGCCAGGGCCTTGTCGATCCAGTCATCGCCGAGCATGCGGCCGACGATGGTGGAGAAAAGACAGGACTGCATGACCCAGTCGTCTTTGTTGGCCATGAGTACGGGGCGGATTCCCTTGGCCCTGAGCTTCGGGACCATCGCCTTGAGCTCGGCGTAGGTGGCGGGCACCTTGAGGCCGAGCTCGGAGAGGAGCTTGGTGTTGGTGAACATGACCGTCGTGTACGAGATGCTCTGCGGGAGCTCCGCGAGGTATTTGCCCTTCTGTCCCGACGGATCGGTCACCGAGGGAATGAAGTTGGAGAGGAAGTCCTTCCCGAGGAGCGGCGCGAGGTCCTTCACGAGCTTCTGCTCATGGAGCATCGTGGACCTGCCGGACGGATACATGTAGATGACGTCGGGCAGAGTACCCGCCGCCACGTATGCGGCGAGCTTCTGATGGAAGGGCTCATTTGAGAGCTCTTCCTTCACGATGGTGATATCGGGGTTCTCGTCGATGAACTTTTGCCAGATCGCCTCATTTTCGGCATAGCCCGGCGCGGTGGCGTCGATATAGTCGTATACCGTGAGCGTTGTCTTCTGGGCATACGCCCCCATGGACAGGATGAGCAAGAACACAAGAGCCGAACAAATCTTTTTTTTCATCCTAGATTGCCTCCAGTTGGTTATATAAGCCAGACTCAAGCCTGGTATCTTGCCTTGATAATTGGGCCTATTCCCGCGAGCCGACGGGGAACTGGTTCGTCGCGAAGAGGCGGTTGAGCAGCATCCCTGCGGCACCAAAGGCCACCGCTTTCGCACCCATCGACGAATACTGGATTTTTATGTGCCGCCTGACCGGGTACATCCAGTTGTCCTGGATTGCCTTTTCGAGTATCTGGCAGAAATCGAGCCCGCTGTCCTCGATGTCGCCGCCTATAAAGACGCTGTCGCAGTCCAGCGTGTTCACCAGCATCGCGATGTTCCGGGCCAGTTCGGTGACGAATTTCTCCAGCACGGACGGGTCCTTCAGAATCTGGCTCAGGTCTTCTTTTGGGCATGAGACCTGAATGCCGTTGTTCTCCGTGCAGAGGACGCTCCGGAATTCCCCCGCGAAGTAGTTCGAGCCATAATGAACCTTGCCGTTCAGCACGAGCCCGAATCCGACGCCGACACCGCCGTATTCGGCGTGCGGCACAAGAGCCTGCCTGAATTCGATCAGCGCAAAGAGAATGTTCCTCAGCTCGATATTCTTGTGAAAGGCCAGCTCGCTCCATGCGCAGCAGTTGGCATTGTTTTCGATAAAGAAGGGGACGTTCAGCTTTTTCGAAAGCGTCTCCACGACATTGAGAGGTTCCGATACTTTTAGGGGGACGGAAAATTCCACCGTCCCGTCATTCGGATTGATGAGGCCGCCGGCGCCCAGCCCGACACCCAGAATTGTTCCCGGATACTTGCCCAGGCGGCTCTTCAATTCCCAATAGATAGCCTGGATGGAAGGGGCAAGATTCTCTCTGGTGATGGATTCGTCTTCCTCTTTGACTTCCAGTATCTCGCCGGCCAGATTGACTGCCACGGCGGAATAATGACCGCTCTGCACGGCAATGCCGATGATGTAGCCATAATCCTTGTTGATGATGAGGGGGATCGGCTTTCTGCCGCCATACTTCCCCGAGGGCCCCTGCGGAAGTTCGCTTATGGCGCCCTGCTCGAGGAGGCTGGCGACTTCCAGTGTAACCGTCGATTTGTCGAGACCGAGATGACTGGCCACCTCTGCCCGGCTGCTCTCCGGATATTGCCAAATGGTGCGCAGAATCCTTGAGCTATTCTTTGTCTTTGGCATTCGGGACCTCGTTCCCTCTCATCATGGTTAATTGTGATTCCCAACTAACCTCATGTATTAGCATGGTTTTTCCGGGTTGTCAAGGAAAATTATGTGGAATGTTGCAAGGAGCTTAGCCGGGCTCATGCTCGGGCAGGAAGTTGGCCGAATGGCGAAGAAAAAACATATTATTTCAATTCTAAATAATAGAATATAATCAAATTTAAGTTGACGGCCATGGCTCTGTGAGGCGCCGCCGTAGCCACAGAAAAATCTTGACAGTTGGACAAAACAGTGCAATTCTAGTGTTGGTTTTTTATTCAACCAACTTGGAACATACAGAAAGGGCACACTATGGCACAGTGCATGATCATTCCGACATACTGGTCCACTCCCGACATTCCCTCCTGGAAAATTTTCGATCATCCCATCCCCATAGGCGAGGCGGGGACGCTCGGCAGAACGCTGGAGAATATCGAGGCCAGCGGCTACCCGGATCCGGTCATCATCTTCCCGGCGCCCACCGACAGCCGCATCGAAGCCAGGGTGAAGGAGATATCCCGAAACCGCAGTCTGAATATCCATGTCTTTGACTCGGCCGACCTCCTCTCGATACGCCAAAGGCTGCGGGATGGGGGCTTCCCCGCCCCTCTCCTGGAGGCCATACACATGGACAGCTACGGCGGGGTGCGCAATATGGGGCTTTTATACGCGGCCCTCCATGGTTTCGACACCATACTCATGATCGACGACGACGAGTGCATCGATCCGCACTACCGCGATGCGGCGCTCAGGTTCATGGGCGAACCGTGGGGAGGAACGACAGTCCTGGGCAAGACGGGCTGTGTCGTCGACTCGAAGGGCAACAAATTCTACGACGGGCAGATATCGGAAGCCCTGCAGGGATGGCCCAAGGACGAACTCTTCAACAGGGAGGTCAAGAGAGCGCTCGAAGAGAAAAACCAGCTTTCGGAGTCCAAAATAGCCTTCGGGGGGAACATGGTCCTGAATGCGGGGCTTTTTCTGCAGGTTCCCTTTGACCCTTACGGCACTCGGGGAGAAGACGACGACTATGTGCTCAACGCAAGGTACTGTGGCCTGCCCCTGTTTTTCGACCAGGGGCTCCTCCTTCTGCACCTGCCGCCCGAGCGCAGCCACAACTACTGGACGCGCCAGCGCCAGGACATCCTCCATTTCAGATACATGAGGGAGAAAGTCCGCGCTTTTGGCTTTGAGCCCGAATCCCTGGGAGAATTTCTCGGCTATTTTACCCGGGACGATCTGGAATACAAGGCAGTCTCGTCGAGTATACGGGCCGCGCTCCATTTTGTGGATAGCGACCGCAGTGAGTTTACAGAATTCCTGAACAACGCCATCGCCGCAGAGTCTCCTCCCGTCGCCCAGCTCCGGTCGCGTGTGGACGCGTTCCTGCGCTTCATGGATGCCTGGCAATCCCTGCTCCCGAAAATGGCGGGCTGAATCGACGGAGTCCGTCAAGGCGCCGCCAGTGGGCCGAGTCGAGTACGGCGTTCAGAAGAGCTCGGGCTGCGAATCCTTTGGTTTTTTGGGGGCGCTGCGCTCGACCATGGGCACGAGGTCCTCGATCCGGGCGAGGAAGCGGCTGGGCGCGAGGCTGAGCCTGCGGCCGAGAAAGTGCCGCGAGCGGGCCCAGGAGAGGTAGAGGCCGACTCTGGCGCGAGTCATCGCCACATAGAGGAGTCTGCGCTCTTCCTCGACCCTCTCTTCGAGGCAGGTGTTGTCGTGCCCGGAGGCTTCTCCTCCGTCCCCATTTTTTTGTTCCTTTTTGGAGCCGCCTGCGCCACGCTCCCCGAAGAGCGTGAAAGGCAGGAGCCCCTCTTCAAGGCCCGCCACAAAGACATAGTCGAATTCGAGCCCCTTGGCGGCGTGCATGGTCATGAGCGAGACGCACTCTCCATGCGCTTCGTAGCCGTCCTGGGGGCTGCCCAGCGCAAGGTCGTCCAGAAACGACGCCAGGTCGGGATACAGCGAAGCCTGGGCGACGAGGCGCTCCAGGGAGGATTCGGGGCCGGCGAGTGCGGCTGGCTTGGATGTCTTGACAGTCGCGTCGCTCGCGTGCAGGCCCAGAAGATCGATCGCGGCGCGCACCGCCTCGACGGGCGAGAGCCCGGCAAGCCGCGCGCGGAGCGCTTCTCCTGCGGGGACCAGCTGCCGTGGGACATTGTGTCCCTCCGCGGGCCGTGCCCCTCCCGCGATATTCCCGATTTCAGCGCCACCGGCCTTGTGCCCCCTTTCTGCCTGCGTATCCGGCCGGCCCGCGGCGCGCACCAGGCTGAGCACCGGTCTGACGGGCTCTTCCTCCCACCAAGGTCTTTCTCCGATGAACCTGTAGGGTATGCCGTGGTCGAGGAGGGCTTTCTCTATCGGCGGGGCGAGTGCAGCCGCGCGGATGAGGATCGCGCATTCACCGAGACTCGACAGAGTCTGTCTTTCTTGGGAGCCGTTCTCCGTGTCTCTGGAAAAGCCCGCGACCCCCGAATCGATGGCGAAGAAGCGTGTGCCGCCGATGAGCCGGTCTATCTCGCGCGCTATGCCTTCGGCCTCCGAGGCTTCGGTCGGGAATTCGCACCTCGAAAGCGCGACGGCGGCCCCGGAGCCGCCCAGTTCGGCTCCCACGAGGCGGCCCGCCGCGCCGATGATGCCCTGAGCGCAGCGGAAGCTCCGGGCCAGGCGGTAGACTGCGGCGTCGGGGTAGTCCGCCAGAAAGCGTTCGATAAAGCGCCGGTCCGAGCCGCGGAACCCGTAGATCGCCTGGTTCGGGTCCCCTATGACGCAGAGGTCGCTGGAGTCCGCGGCGGGTGCGAGGAGGCGTATCAGCGCGTACTGGGCGAAGTTGACGTCCTGGTACTCGTCCACGAAGACGGAGCGGAAGCGGCTGCGGTAGGCCGAAAGCATCTCCGGCCTGGCTGCGAGGAGCCGGACAGTCCCCGCGACGAGGTCGTCGAAATCGAGGGCGTGCGCTTCCCTGAGCTCGTTTCTGTAGTGCGCATATGCCGCATCCAGGTCGGCATCGAAAGGCGGCACTCCGAGCTCTGTGGCCAGTTCGGCGAGGCCGCCGGGAGCGGCGGGGCCCAGACGGGGCATACGGTCCCCGGGCAGAAGGAGAAAGCGCTTGCGCTCCTCTATGTATGAGGCGAGGCGCCGAAGTTTCTGACGTCCGCGGCCGGCGCCGCCCTTGGCGGGCGCGGCAGCCGATTTCAGGAAGGCTTCCCTTTCTTCTTCGTCGAGTATGACAAAGTCGGGCGGCAGGGATACTTCGGCCGCATGTTCTCTCAGCACCGAAAGACAGAAAGCATGGAAGGTCGCCGCCGTGAGCCGGGCCGCCCGCTCTTTGCCGATAGTCCCCTGGATGCGCTCGCGGAGTTCCGCCGCCGCCTTGTTCGTAAAGGTGATCGCCAGAATCGATGAAGGATCGAGCCTTCCCTCCACGAGGCGGGCGATGCGCAGCGCGAGGACGGCGGTCTTGCCCGTGCCCGGCCCCGCCACGATGAGGGCGGGCCCGCCCGGATGATTCACCGCAGCTTCCTGCGCGGCATCGAGGCTGAAGGCTGCCGAGGCTGGATTGGGAGCGCCCTGCCCCGCGGCGCCGACTTCGGCCCGTGATTCTGCGGCCCGTAATCCCGCGGCGCTTTCTGCTTCTGCGGCGCCGGCTGTGGCCCTTCCTCCGCCCTGCGGCTCGGCGTTGTCGATGTTGGTCGCAGTGCGCGGCTCCGGGGAGCGCATTTCGGCGTGTGGCCTGCGCCTCGTCGCGGGGACGGAGGTCGGCGTTGAAGGTGCGGACGACGCCTCGCCCTTCTCCGTGGCCGACTGCTCTGGTGGGCGCTGCGTCTGTTCCGGGGTTTTCGGCGCTCCGGCCGGCGCTCCGTCTTTCTCTCCGCCGGCACCCGTTTCGTCGTCGAAGAGCCCCGCTTCAGCCTTCGACTCGATGCGCTCTCCCGGGGCAAAGGCGTGGATGACGCCGTACTCGCCGTCGTATCCGGGCCTTATGGAGACCTGACCCGAGCGCATGCGGCCGATGGCCATGGCCAAAAGCTCACCTGAGACACCGGATGTCCCCATCGACTCGATCTCGGACTCGCTCCGGTCCAGAAGAATAGAGAACTCGCTTCCCTCGCGTTTAACGAGGGCGCCGTAGGCTGCGGCGACCTTCTTCGACCCGCTTCCTGTGCCGAGGAGCTCGGCGAGCAGTTCGGGCAGGGGGATAAGGGACCTGTAAGGCCTGCGGTTGGTGCCTGTGTAGTCATGAGGGCAGGGTGCCGTCTCGTCCACGGGCCTGTCGGCCAGCTCGGCGACGCGGCGCATGACTCCCGGAGTGAGCGGCTTGCCGCATACGGGACAGCGCCCCTTGAGCGCCATACTCTCCGCGGGAGACAGCACCACGCCGCACGCGCGGTGGCCGTCGTAGTGGTATTTTCCCTCTTGGGGGAAAAATTCGACGGTCTCGGCAATCCTGCCCGCCGGGCCACCGCCGGAGAGCGCCTCTGCGAGGCCGGCGAAGGAATTCTCCATGTCGAAGACCGTCGCCTCGCGGCCCAGTTTTTCCGGCGAGTGGGCGTCCGAGTCCGATATGATCCCGAATCGGTCGAGCGAGCTCACCGCCCAGTTCATGGGCGGATTCGAGGACAGCCCTGTCTCTATCGCGCCGATGCGGGGAGTGAGGTCGCCGTAGCACTCTTCGATGGAATCGAAGCCGGAGTTGGCGCCGAGGGCCGAGAACCAGGGTGTCCAGATGTGGGCCGGCACGAGGATGGAGCGCTCGTCCGCGTCCAGGAGCGCGGCGAAGAGATCGCGCGAATCCACGCCGAGTATGGGTCTTCCGTCGGAGGATATGTTGCCCATCCGTTCGAGTCGGGTCTGAAAGGCGGCCGCGGCTGCGAAATCCGGCAGGATCACGACGTGGTGAATTTTGCGCGTCCTGCCGCCCCGGCTGTAGATCGTGCTTATCTCGCCCGTGAGGACAAAGCGCACAGGCCTGTCCCCTGGGGGCGCGGGCAGGCCCTCCACTAGCGCTTCGCCCGAATCGAACTCGCGCTGCA
>Ga0228535_1003570_pt1 | contig 10832 bp, 10 predicted proteins | sample SJ1metagenome_FD_168457 | JGI IMG/M metagenome (GOLD analysis project Ga0228535, IMG submission 168457) | Enriched culture of PCE-dechlorinating microbial communities from Ithaca, New York, USA - SJ1 | ecosystem: Engineered > Modeled > Simulated communities (microbial... > Unclassified | place... | reverse complement strand
CGAACGCCTGCGGACCAAGAAGAACCTGATCCTCCAAGGACCACCGGGAACCGGAAAAACCTGGCTAGCAAAGCGTTTGGCTTTCGCTTTGATAGGGCAACGTGATGACAGCAAGGTCCGAGCGGTTCAGTTTCACCCGAACCTTTCTTATGAGGATTTCATTCGGGGCTGGCGACCGGTGGGCGACGGTAAGCTTAACTTGGTGGATGGGCCTTTTATGGAGATGATTGCGGCAGCTTCGAAAGAGCCCACATCAAGATACGTTATCGTCATCGAGGAGATTAATCGCGGGAATCCCGCGCATATTTTTGGCGAAATGCTGACGCTGCTCGAAGTGGACAAGAGAACACCTAATGAAGCTTTGGAGCTTTCTTACAAGCGGTTAGATGGCGAGCGTGTTTTCATCCCGGACAACCTCTATGTTATCGGTACGATGAATATTGCCGATCGCTCCCTCGCCTTGGTCGATCTGGCATTGCGTCGCCGTTTTGCCTTCATTGATCTACAGCCAACGCTTGGCAAGCCTTGGCTCGATTGGGTACAATCTCAGTGCGGTATTGATTCAGAAATTCTTGTCGAAATCGAGAAGCGTCTCATTGCCCTGAACAGCGAAATTTCTGCCGACCCCTGTCTCGGACCTCAATTTCGAGTGGGACACAGCTATGTCACCCCGCCGTTTGGTATTCCCATCAGTGATGCCCATGAATGGTTCCGCCAAGTGGTCGATACAGAGATCGGACCGCTTCTTGATGAATACTGGTTCGATGCGCGCGAGAAGTCACAGAAGGCGAGAGAACGCTTGCTGGAAGGATTCTGATCGTGACACTTGCCGCAGGCAACTTGATATCAGACGCCCATGAAAGGATTAGCCGTATCGGCCGCATCCCGGTGCGAAACCTTTGGTTGTTCATGCTGTATGCATCGGATTTGTTCAGGGATCTCGAAAAGGCGAAGATCGCCGTAGAGGATAACCCTGATGACATTCCAGACCTAGTCGCAGAAATACTTTGCCGTCGCGTCGAGCGTCGTATTCAGCGAAACTTAAGTTATGGCTACCAATCGCGTGAGGCTATTCTTGGCCGCGTGCGCGGACGCATTGACCTGCTGAACACTGAGAGACATCGATTACTGGATCGCGGAATGGTTGCTTGCCGGTTTGATGAGTTGACCATCAATACTGCCCGAAATCGCTATATACGGACGGCTCTTGAGGAAGTATCTAAAATTGTTCTCCGTGGGGCGGTGGCACACCGATGCCGGTCGTTGGTGGCAAGCTTGAGACGCATGGGCGTAACCGGGGAATGTCCAAATCGCGGCGAGGTCTCTATCGACCGTTTCGGGAGGCACGATGCAGATGATCAGCCGGTGGTTGCTGCGGCCCATCTGGCCTTCAATCTTGCCCTGCCTACAGAGGCTGCAGGCGCAAAGCAATTGTCGTTGCCGGATAGAGAAATCACTTGGATTCGGAAGCTTTACGAGAAGGGGATCGCCGGATTCTATGATGTTGTACTTTCCAAAAGAGGATGGCGCGTCGACACCGGCAAAATAATTGGCTGGCAGATTAAAGGCAAGAGTCTGGGCATAGACAAGATCCTCCCCTCTATGCGAACCGACATCATCCTTGACCACTCGGAAGCGGGACGCCGCATTGTCGTCGACACTAAGTTCAACTCTATTGTGACACGTGGCTGGTATCGGGAAGAAACTCTGCGAAGCGGATATATCTATCAGATTTATGCCTACTTGAGGTCTCAGGAAGGCAATGGTGATCCGCTCGCAGAGAACTCCTCGGGACTGCTCCTTCACCCCTCGGTGGGAGATATGTTTAACGAGTCTGTTGTGATTCAGAACCATGAGATTCGGTTTGCTACCGTTGACCTTGGAGGTACGTCAAAAGAAATCCGAGAGCGACTTTTGCAGGTCTTGGAGGTATCTCATGCGAGTTGAATGTATTTGGTGCTGAAGCCTCTTTATTAGCTTTTCCGTGCAAGTTTTTGCATGCACCCCCGCAGTGGAAATACTGCGGGGGTGTTTTATTTTGTTGAAAAACAAGCAAAAAAGAGTTGGCACGCAATCTGCTCTTTCATAGGACAGAAAAGAACCCGATGCGCTGCATCGGTTACTGAAGATGAAGGAGCGTGACCACCGTGCTGAGAAATTACTTCATGAAGATGTCCCCCCTAAGGCTTGCTTTGGTTGTCTTTGTCTCTCTGGCAACCACAGTCGTATTCAGTCTCTTTTTCGCGACGACGGCTCCGGCTGCGACCGATGCACTCGTGCAGTCGTCAATTCCCTGGTGGATCTGGCCGTCGGTGCTTTTTGTGGTGACCTTTGTGCTTGGCATTGTCGCGGTCCTTGGCGGTGTCGGCGGCGGCGTGCTGTTCGTGCCGATTGTCGGCGGGTTCTTTCCTTTTCATCTTGATTTTGTCCGGGGCGCCGGTCTGCTCGTCGCGCTTTCCGGTGCGCTTGCGGCAGGTCCCGGTCTATTGAAGAAAGGGCTCGCGGATCTCAGGCTCGCGTTGCCGGTCGCCCTGATCGCATCGATCGGTGCCATCATCGGCGCGCTGATCGGTCTTGCGCTTCCGACCCATATCATTCAGATTGCCCTTGGGTCGACCATCCTCGGCATTGTGGCGATTATGTCGCTTGCCAAGAAGTCCGAGTATCCCGAGGTCAAACAGCCTGATGCGCTTTCCCAGGCGCTTCGCATTACCGGCATCTATCACGAAGTGTCGACCGGGCATGACGTGAAATGGAGCATCCATCGCACGCCTCAGGGGCTTGCGCTTTTCCTTCTTGTCGGTATTATGGCCGGCATGTTCGGGCTCGGCGCGGGATGGGCGAATGTCCCGGTCCTGAACCTGCTGATGGGTGCGCCGCTGAAGGTCTCTGTGGCGAGCAGCAAGTTTCTCCTTTCCATTACGGACACGTCGGCGGCCTGGATCTATGTGAACAACGGTGCCGTGCTGCCCATGATCGTCGTGCCGTCGATTATCGGCATCATGCTCGGCTCGCTGGTGGGGGTGCGCATTCTGGCAAAGACAAAGCCGGCTGCGGTCCGGTATATCGTCATCACCATGCTGCTCTTTGCAGGCGGCCGCGCCCTGCTGAAGGGCCTCGATATCTGGTCATAAGAATCTGACATTAACAGGAGGAGATTATGGAAACGAAGAATGGACATGCCGCAACTGGAGTACTGCAGGGAGTCAGGACGCGCCTTGTCATTGAAGAAGAGATCACCGCAACCCCCGAACAGATGGCATACGCCAAACTGCTCGACAAAGGGATGAAGCTTGGTCTGCTGATGCTGATCATCACGTTTTCGATCTATCTGATCGCTGCCGCATCGCCGATGGGTCTGCTCGAAACGCATGTGCCGGTGAAGGACCTCCCGAAGTACTGGAGCATGCCGGTGAGCGAGTATCTCAAACATGCGAACATTCAGGCGGGATGGACATGGGTTACGATGCTCGACCGCGTCGATTTCCTGAATTTCACCGGCATTGTGTTTCTGGCAGGAATTACCATTCTCTGCTACGTCAGGATTGTGCCGATCATTTATCGGCAGAAGGATTATGTGTATACTGTACTTGCGGTGTGTGAGATCCTGGTTCTTACGCTCGCGGCATCAGGTATCCTCCATATGGGCGGACACTGAGAGATTTGCATGATACTGAACGATGCGTGCGCTGAAACGAGATTCAAGAAGATACTTCTCGCATCCGATGGTTCGGAGTTCAGCGAGGGCGCCGTTCGAGAAGCAGTGGCAATTGCAAAACGTCATGAAAGCATCTTGCATGTAGTGTCTGTTGTCGAAGCAAACCGGGAGTATATGGCGTACGCTCCCGATGCATTGGAGAAGATAGAGCGCAAGACCCGCTGGCATCTCGACATGGTCCGCAAGCGGGCAAAATATGAAGGGCTTTCGTGTGAGACCCGGGTGCATCTGAGCGATGACCCGGGTCTCTGCATTGTGAATGATGCGGCAGAGCTGGAATCGGACGTCATTGTGATCGGCCGCCGGGGCATGTCCGGGCTCCGGAGACTGGTTATCGGCAGTGTGACCGCGCAGGTGGTCGGAACCGCTCCCTGCAATGTGCTGGTTGTCCCGCGGCAGGGCAAAAGTTCATTTGCCGCAATCATTGCGGCTATCGACGGCTCGCGCCACAGCGCCGAGGCAGCGGCTCATGCGGTGAATGTTGCCGCATGCAGCGGAGCCTCGCTTACGATTGTTACGGTTGTCCCTTCCGATTCCGATATCCTCGAAAACACCTCGTACGCAGGAGAGCATCGGACACTGATCGCCGATCAGCAGATGCAGGCTGCCGAGCAGAACGTACGGCAGGTCAAGGAGATGGCGCAGCGACGAGGCATCGCTGTAACGGGATTGATCTTTTCGGGCAGTCCGTATGAGGCGATCCTGCAGAGTGCGGCTGAGCGTTCCGCCGATCTGATCGTCCTCGGCAGTCACGGGAAAACGGCATTCGAAAAGGCGATTATCGGCAGTGTTGCCGAACGCGTTGTAATGCTTGCCCCCTGTTCCACACTGGTCGCCCGTTCTCCGGTATAATCAGGCAGCATGAAAATCCGGGATAAAATCGTCATCGGAGTGGGGGCGTATATCCTCATTACCGTGCTGGTCGGCTTGTATGCGATCAGCGAACTCGGTACGGTCAGGGCGAAACTGAACCTGGTCGAGCGCACCGACGATATTACCCAGAACATTATCGAAGTCCGCCGTTACGAAAAGAACTTCTTCCTCTATCGCCAGAAAACCGATCTCGAAGAGGTGGAACGGCATCTCGGCATCCTGCAGGAGCTGATCGAAAACATCAAGACGGATATCGTCAAGGCTATCGGTGCGCAAAACGCACAGCGGCTCAGGGAACGATTGATCGAGTACAAGACGTTGTTTGATGCAGTGGCGCGGAATCTTGCCGCCCAGGAGAAGGCGCAGGAAGCAATTGCAGTTGCGGGCCGGAAGATCGAGGCCCGGCTCACCGGCAGGGCGCTCGAGATCTTCTCATTGCTGCGGCGGCATGAGAAGAACCTGATTCTCTATCGTGATCGCGAGCATTATGCGGTTTTTGCCCGTGTATATGCGGAACTCCCTCCCTCGGATATCGATTTTTCTTTCTACCGCAAGCAGGTCGACACCCTCGTGCAGGAGCAGGCGGAAGAAAAGAAACTGGTCGAACACCTGCGCGCAAAAGGACGCGATCTGCAGGTGCTCTCCGAGACGCTTGTCAAGGAGGAGCGTTCCGCCATTGAGTCGAGCATTGTCCGCACCGAGGATCTTCTGAGAGTCTCTCTGGTGGTGATTATTGTGCTGAGCGTGTTCGTCAACGCCCGTCTTGCCATACGGATCGTCCAGCCACTGCGAAAACTGGAAGGCATGACCCGAAAGATCGCAGCAGGCGATTTCTCGGAGCGGGTTGAAGTCTCCGGAAAGGATGAAATCGCATCACTCGAGGAGTCGTTCAACAAGATGGAGGAAAAACTCAAGGAAGCCCGTCATTCACTGGAGGAGAAAATTCAGCTCCTGCGGGAAAAACAGTCGCAACTGGTGGAGGCTGAAAAGCATGCGTCCGTCGGCGTCCTTGCGTATGGCATTGCCCACGAGATCAACAATCCGCTTACCTCGGTTCTCACCTTTTCGAATCTTCTGCTAGAGCAGACCCCGCCTGAAAGCCCCCAGTATGAGCAGCTCCGGATCATGGCGCGCGAAACCGAAAAGGTCCGGGTCATTGTGAAACAGCTGCTTCAGTACAGCCGCGAGGTGACCCTTGCCAAGATGCCGGTCAGTCTTCACGATGTGATCAGGGAATCGCTCGAAATGCTGCGGGGGCAGGATGCCTTTCAGCAGATCAGGATAGAAGAACATTTTGATCCGGAACTTCCGGCGGTTCCGGCTGACCGCCTGCAGATCGGACAGGTGATTTCCAACATTCTCCTCAATGCTGCGCAGGCCATTACCCCGCCGGGGACCATATCCATAGCGACCAGGCAGGACGATGAATGGGTGGAGGTTGAGATCAGCGATACCGGGGCTGGGATCCCCTCCGACTGCCTGACGAAAGTCTTCGATCCGTTTTTTACGACGAAAGAGCCGGGCAGGGGAACCGGAATCGGACTCGCCCTGAGTTATAATATTGTCAAAAAACATGGAGGGACGATCCGTGTGGCGAGCGAACCGGGCAAAGGTTCGCGTTTCACGGTCGGGTTGCCGAAACATGGATAGTTACACGCTTCTGGTGGTTGACGACGAGGCGGCGATCTGCGAGGCGGTAAAGGCGAGCCTTGCCAGGGAAGGGCTTGAAATTACGACGACGACGAGCAGTGTCGAGGCGCTGGCAATGATTCAGGCAAAGCCGTTCGATATTGTCATGTCCGATCTCAAGATGCCGGAGATCGACGGCTTTGCGCTCTTTGAGCACGTGCTGGAGCTTTCCCCCGAAACCATCTTCATCATCATTACCGCATTCGGTACGATTCAGTCTGCGGTCGATGCCCTCCGCAAAGGCATATACGACTATATACCGAAGCCTTTCACGCCGGAAGAGGTGCGCATTCCGGTGCGGCGCGCCATCGAGAAGAAGAACCTCCAGCGCGAGAATCAGGCGCTCAGGAGCCAGATCGAAGAGCGCTATTCATTCCAGAATATTATCGGCAACAGCGCCGCCATGCATGAGGTATATCAGCTTATGCGCCGGGCGGCATCCAGCGAGAGCAATGTGCTGATCCACGGGGAAAGCGGCACCGGCAAGGAGCTGGTGGCAAAGGCGGTGCACAGCAACAGCGTGCGTGCGCGCAGAAAATTCGTGGCGGTCAATTGCGGCGCTATCCCCGAGGGACTGCTGGAGTCAGAGCTTTTCGGCTATGTCAAGGGGGCTTTTACCGGGGCGGCATCGTTCAAGAAAGGACTTGTTGAAGAAGCGGACAAGGGGACCCTCTTCCTGGATGAGATCGGCGAACTGCCGCTTATCCTTCAGGTGAAGTTCCTTCGCGTTCTGCAGGAGGGTGAGTTTACGCCTCTCGGCGATACCAGGTCGAGAAAGGTCGACATCCGTCTCATGGCAGCAACCAATCGCGACCTTCGCAAGGCAATCGCCGAAAAACGCTTTCGTGAGGACCTGTTTTACCGGCTGAATGTCATCCCGATCGAGCTGCCTCCGCTTCGCAAGCGCAAGGAGGATGTGCCGCTGCTCGTGCAGGACTTTATCAGAAAGCATAAGGGAAAGGCTCCGGACAAGAACATTACCGGCATTGCGAAGGATGCCATGCAGGTGCTGATCGACTACGAGTTCCCGGGCAATATCCGGGAACTCGAAAATGCGATTGAATATGCGATCGCCTTTACCAGCGGCCCGTTGATCCAGCAGGACGATCTGCCGAAATACCTGTTTGGGGAAGAGGAGCGTGAGAGGAAAGACCTGTCGGTCACCCGGATCATGCCGCTTCGTGAGGCGAAGATCCAGTTTGAAAAGAATCTGATCATGGCGGCGCTGCTTGAGTCCGGAGGGAATATTTCCGAAGCGGCCCGTCTGCTGAATATCCATCGCCAGAATCTTCAGCAGAAAATCCGTCTGCTCGGTATCGAGTCGGGCGCGCTCAGCGAGCAATAGCGGCGTTGAAGCGCCAACGGCGTGGCGGGCGGGAGTCAAGGCACCGACTTCCGCCCGCGTTATTTACGCTATCGGCGGATTCTCGTCTTCAGCCCGCATCTTTTCCCGTGCAGCGAGCTTCCGGAGCAGTTCCTTGATAACCTGTTCCTCTTCTTTCATCCGGTCCCGGAAGGCTTTTTTCTCGGTGTCCGCAATTTCGAGCCGGAGATCGCCGAGAAACGATTCGAGAATCTCCGCAAGCATCTCCGCTTCGGCAAACGTAAGATCAATCGTAAGCATCGTATCCCCCTCTGATGAATGTATTGGCATTGCAACCCGTCTCAAACACAGCATAGTGCAAAGCAGGCCTGATGTCCAGCGATACTCTGCCCGACGCTGCAAATGCGTCAATACCTGATACAATGACTTCAGAGGGTTCAGTGCGGAGCCTTTCTGACAATCAGCATGGGGCGCCATGGATGCTGGAATTGAAGAATCTCTCATTTCGGGCGGGCGATCGCAGAATACTTGACGGCTGTTCGCTTGGTGTCGGGCAGCAGGAGATACATGCATTGCTCGGCACCAACGGTGTCGGCAAAAGCACGCTTGCGTACCTCATCATGGGTTGTGAAGGATACCGGCCCGACTCAGGGGATATTCTTTTCGCAGGAAAGGTTATCAATGAGCTTGGCATTTCCGATCGGGCCCGTCTCGGCATCACCATGACGTGGCAGGAACCGGTGCGCTTTGAAGGGATCTCCGTGCGTGACTACGTCTCGCTGAGAAACCCTTCCTGCGACGCCGGGTCCTATTTGCGGCTCGTCGGTCTTGATCCTGACCGCTATCTGTGCCGTATGGTGGACCGGTGCCTGAGTGGCGGTGAGAGAAAGCGCATTGAACTTGCTTCCGCGCTTGCACTGCATCCCCGGTTTGTTGTGCTCGACGAGCCGGACTCCGGCATAGACATGCTTTCCTTCAATGACATTGTGCTGGTCATCCGGCAGTTTCGTGATCACGGAGCATCGGTGCTGCTCATCACCCACCGTCCCGAGCTTGCATTGATGGCGGATCGCGCATCGCAGCTCTGCGGCGGCCGTATTGTTGTTACCGGCACGCCTCAGGATGTGACGGATTTTTTTCTGGCAAAGAATTGTGCTGTCTGTGCCGAGGTTGTGTGCGATGCCTGAGCGTGAAGACCTCCTGACTGCGTACCGCCGGTGCGGTGGAGATGAAGGAGCGCTTGCCGATGCGGAGACACCGCATCTGCTGGCGCTCGGGCATGCTGTTTTGAGCATGCGGGGTGTTTCCGGGCTTGAGGTGCAGACATCGGTGGCGGATGACGGAATCTCTGCCGAGGTTGTTCTTCACGAGCATGTCCGGCTGAACCGCCCGCTGCATCTCTGCTTTGGTGTGCTGCATGCAGAAGGAATGCAGCGCATCACCATGCGGATTCATCTCAAAAAACATGCATCCGCTCAGATTGTTGCACACTGCGTATTCCCCGAAGCGCGGAAGGTGCAGCATATCATGAATGCAATGATCGAACTGGAAGCGGGCGCCGAGATGCGGTATGCGGAGACCCATTTTCACGGGCCGTACGGCGGGATTGGAGTTCTTCCGAAGGCCATGGTGCGTCTGGGAGATCGGGCACGGTATTCTGCTGACTTTACGCTTCTGGAAGGCAGGGTTGGCGCTCTCGGGCTTGACTATGAGGTGACGGCTGGCGCCGAGTCCATAGCCGAACTTTCGGCGCGCATTTTCGGGCATGGCCGGGATGTAATCGCTCTCCGGGAGAAGGTTGTCCTCAACGGGGAAAACGCCCGCGGCCTTATCAAGACGCGTATCGCCCTGGAAGACGAGTCGTCGGCGGAGGTGACCGGCATTACCGAGGGCAATGCCGCCGGGGCACGCGGCCATGTGGATTGCACCGAAATCGTCAAGGATAAGGCAATCGCGAAGGCCATTCCGATTGTGCATGTTACCCATCCACTGGCCAAGGTGACCCATGAGGCTGCGATCGGCAGCGTCGACAAGAAACAGCTTGAAACTCTCATGGCGCATGGTCTGTCGCCGGACGAGGCAGTGGACCTGATCGTCAGGGGTATTCTCAGGTGACGCCCTTTCCGTGGTATAAAACAGGATGACTGAAAGTGCTGTCCATCAGACAAAAAAGCAATCCCATCTGATTTTCGAGGTGGAAGCTGACTGTCTGCCCGAGTTCTTCGGGCTGCTCCAGGGCGGGTTTTCTCTCGCAACGACCCATTGTGGGCGAAGCGTCCGGACTTTCCTGAAGGACGAACTCGGTCTGACGGATGACTATATCAGTCAGCGGATCAGCACCCTGTTTCTTGACGGCATGCCGGTTGATGACATCGATACTGCAGTGGTGCAGAACGGTTCGCGCCTGGCGCTTTCCTCGGCCATGCCAGGACTGGTCGGCGCGACCATGCGGCAGGGGAGTCCCCTGGCTGCCTTGAGGGATACGATTTCGTATAAAACCGCTGAGACCCGCGAAGACGGAAACGGGCAGATCTGCCTGAAGCTGTTCAATCTGATCATGAGCGACATCGGGCCGCACATTCTCGGCAGGGGCATTATTGTGCGACCGGAGTCCTTGAAGGAGTTTCTGGAGAGGCATGGAGATATGGTGAACCGCTGCAGCCAGATTCAGCTCAATGGATCGGTCTGCTCTCCTGAAGCCTTGCAGCATGCACTCAGCTCTGCCGAGTCGGAAACCATTTGCCTGACGGTTTGTGCGGAGAAGAGATGCTGAAGGCTGGGTATAGGAAAAAGGTAGTGCTTATTACGGGCAGCAGTCGCGGGATAGGAGCTGCGACTGCGCTTGGCGCTGCCCGGCTCGGATATGCCGTTTGTGTCAATTACCGCTCCAATCTCGAGGCAGCCGAGTCTGTCGTGAACACTATTCGCGAGGCGGGAGGGAGTGCTATCGCTGTTGCAGCGGACGTTGCTTCGGACCGGGAGGTGAGCCGTCTGTTTGCTGCCATCGATCGCGAGCTTGGCACGCTTACGGCGCTGGTGAACAATACCGGCATTCTCGAACGCCAGATGCGCGTCGAGGATATGGATACTGATCGGCTCCAGCGAATATTCAGCACCAATGTAATCGGCGCGTTTCTCTGTTGCCGGGAGGCGGTGAGGCGCATGTCGACGAAACACGGTGGCCAGGGTGGTGCGATCGTGAACGTGTCATCCATTGCAGCCCGCCTC
>Ga0228535_1003569_pt1 | contig 10835 bp, 7 predicted proteins | sample SJ1metagenome_FD_168457 | JGI IMG/M metagenome (GOLD analysis project Ga0228535, IMG submission 168457) | Enriched culture of PCE-dechlorinating microbial communities from Ithaca, New York, USA - SJ1 | ecosystem: Engineered > Modeled > Simulated communities (microbial... > Unclassified | place... | reverse complement strand
TTTCTCTCTCTCGATCACGAGCAGGTCTTCGTTGCTCAGCCTGTTGATCTTTACTCCCATGGCAAGAATTTCGTTTGTCGCCCTGGCGCTGTTGAGGGTCGATGAAGCAAAGCGGCTTACATAGCATGCTTTCGATGCGTTTTCCACGATCAGCTTGAGATCGTCGGGCAGTTCATCCCAGTTCTTCTTGTTGATGATGATTCCATTGATTGTTGAAGTCTGGTGAAAACCGGGTGTCAGCCAGAATTTAGTGACCTCGTTCAGCTTCATGGCAAGGTCCATTTCCGGAGTGCTGAACTCGCATGCATCAATCACTCCGCGCTGAAGTGCTTCGTAGACTTCGCTTCCCGACATTGCTACAGGCTGAGCGCCGAGTGCCTGAAGAAGTTTGCCCTGAATCAGACCGCCGATTCGAATTTTCATGCCTTTAAAATCTTCGAGCGTCTTTATCTCCTTATTCGAACGGAAGCCGGATTCAAGGTCATGAGCATGGTGGGGGAAATAGACACAGTTAACCTGTGCGAAAAGATCATCATAAAATTTCTTTCCGCCGAATGCATAGATCCAGATATAGTAATCCATGGGACTGAATCCCATTACCTGGGTCCCGAGAAGGTCGAAGGCAGTATTTTTTCCTGCCCAGAAACTCGCCCATTCTCCTCCCGCCTCGATAGCTCCCCTGCTCACGAGGTCAAGCACCTGATTTGCCGGGCCAAGCTGTCCTTCGGGAAAAACCTTGATTTTCAGCCTTCCGCTTGACATGGAATCAACCATGCTCGCAAACAGGCGCTCTGATTCCAGGTTGGGAGCACCTTCAGACCACACGCTGGCAAGTCTCCAGTTAAACGTTTTCTCCGCAAAAGCCGCTGATGCACCCAGAGTGATGACCATGCACATCAAAAGAACAAAACACGCTACTCTTTTCAAAGACATTTCAACATCTCCTTTCGTTCTCATAAATGTTCCATTACTCCACCACATTTCCCGCCGTCTGAACTTCTTCCGGATAACTCCGGAAAACTATGTTCTTCACTTTCTACTTTACAAAAAGTAACTGCTCTGTCATTCCGAAGGACACATCCACAGAATTTTTCCGGTAAACCCAAAATGTTCTTCGCAGCTGCGCTCGCGCTTGAAGACATTTTCCGTCCGGAAAGAAACTCAGTTTCTGCCGAAACTCAAGGGAAAAATAAGGTTCAGCGATCCATCCTCCATGGTTCGATCTCTTCCCAGGCCCAGACCCTCCAGGGTTTTTCCTCTCCCCGTTTCCTGAAGATATCGTTGATGTTCCAGCATCCTTCCGTGACCACTGGGGCGTTCTCCATCCGAACGTCGATGACGCAGGGCTTGTTCAGGGCGAGGGCCTCTTTGAGGACCGGCTTGAATTCGGAAGCGCTCTTCACAGTATATCCCTTGATCCCGTACGCCTCTCCGATGGCGGCGAAGTCGGGGCTGTAGGGCTCGCCGTCCTTCTCGAAGAGAGTGCCGAACTGGTGCTGGTAGTGCTGGTTCTCAAGCCCGGCGATGGTGCCGAAGGCGCAGTTGTTCATCACGACCCAAACTACCGCGATATCCTCCACCGCCGCCGTGGCAAAGGGGGAAACATTGGCGCCCATGCCGCCGTCGCCGATGAGTGCCACCACCTTCTTGTCCGGGCAGGCCACCTTCACGCCAAGGGCTGCGGAAGGTCCATACCCCATGGTGGCAAGTCCGCCGGGAGCCACGAAGGTACCCGGTTCATAAATCGGGAACTGCTGGCCCACGCCGTTCTTGTTCCAGCCTACGTCGGCGACCACGTACCCGTTCCGGGGAAAGACCTCTCTGAGGTCGGCAAGAATCCGCTCGGGACGCATGGGGAACTGGTCTGACTTCTGTGCATCCGCAATACTCGCGAAATAGGCGGCCTTGCTCTCGGCAATTTCCTTCACCGTTTCGGGCCGCTTCACTCCTTTGGGATACAGTCTCTTCGCCGCCGCCAGGATGGCGTCGAGGGCCATCTTCGCATCACAGACTGCGCCTATGGCCGTCTTGAAGTTCCGCCCGATTTCCTCCTGGTTGATGTCGATGTGGATGAGCCTTGTGGGAGGAACGTCGAAGGTCTCGCCGAAGTACCACGAGCTGCAGTCAGCTTCGGAAAGCCTTGTCCCCACCGCCATCATAACGTCGGCTTTCATGGCGGTCCTGTTGTTGAAGTCGGTCCCCCAGAATCCGGTCATGCCCACGGCAAGGGGATGATCGTCGGGAATGGCCCCTTTTCCCATGAGGGTATAGAGAACCGGGATCTCCAGGTGGGTGGCCAGGGCAGTAAGAGCCCCGGAGGCACCGGAGGAGATAACGCCGCCTCCGGGATAGAGGATCGGGTGTTTCGCTTCGGCCAGCATTTTCGCGATTTCCTCCGCCGTCTTTTCATCCAGGCCGGGCTTGGGAAGAAGAGGATTGTTGTCGATCCTCATGTCGAAGAACCGGGTGTCGATCTCCATGGAGAAAATATCCATGGGAATGGAAACCAGCACGGGGCCCGGGCGGCCGGTGACCGCAAGGCGAAAGGCCTTGTCCATCACCTCGGGAAGGAGCTCCGGCCTGTCCACCCGCCAAGCCCGCTTCACGAAGGGGCGGTAAATCTCGTACTGGCTGGCATCTGCGTGGAGGTTCACTTCCTGGTGGGGATGGCGCCCGAAATAACAGCTCGGGACGTCACCTGCAATGACCACCATGGGGATAGAGTTCAGCGAGGCCTCAGCCACGCCGGTCGTGGCGTTGGCGATCCCGGGGCCGAGGTGGGTGAGAAGCACGCCCGGAACCCGACATCCCTTTCCCCGGGAATAGCCGTCGGCGGCATGGGCAGCTATCTGCTCATGACGGACGGACACGAAATGGATGCGGCTTTCCTTGAGCGCATCGAGGAAACCGATGATGGTGTGGCCGCACAGGCCAAAAATCTTCTCCACACCGCGGGCCTCGAGAAACTTCACGAGCTGGAACGCAACAAGATCTTTCTTCATATTTTGAGCCTCCATTCTTTTTCCTTGGTGTCACATCATTTTTACTGGGGGTAAAGAACTGACAGGCACTGCTTCAAATCAGCGACCGGTATCTGCCCTGGAGCAGAAGCCTTGCTGCCCACGGCAAAGGTGAGGTCCGACCCGAACAAACCGCCCGTCACCCTGCTCACGGCGCCGATTCCGCCCATGGACATGGTGATGAGCGGAATATCCTGGTATTCCCGGCGGACCAGGAGCGTTGCGGAAAGAAGGGTGAGTACATCCTCTTCATTTCGTGGCATGGCGGCGAGCTTTGCCACGTGGGCACCTGCCCGGACCTGGGCGGCGAGGGTGGAAAAAAGGACTTCCTTCGGCGGGGTTATTTCAAAGTCATGGGAGGATACGATAAGGGAAACGGAGGAATTCTCAAGCATACGGAGGGTTCCTCTGATCTTTTCGTCGCCGTAGGCGAGCTCCATGTCGAGAAAATCCACCAGGTCTCCGGCGGCAGCCTCCCGGTAGAGCGAGAATTTCGCCTCATCGGATACCTTTTTGAAACCGCCTTCCCAGTGGCCCCTGCATGTAAGGATCACGGGAATTTCACCAACGGTCTTCCGCACGTCCCGGATCATGGAAACGGAGGCGGCCGTTTCTTCCACGAACTCCCAGGCATCTACACGGAGTTCGATAATATCGGGCCCAATTGCCGGGATGTTCCCCGCTTCCCCCAGGATTTCTTCCCGGGTCCTGCCTACGAGAGGAACGCAAACGAGAGGCACAGGGCCTCCAAGAACCTTTCCTCTTGCCTTAATGGGTTTTTTCGGCTGTGGTCTCATGAAAACCTCCCGATTTTCCGTTTAGCGGAAATTCAATCCGCCTCTAAGAAATGATTATACAATAAGAAGAGCAGGCCCGTTTGTCAAGAAGATTTCTTTTAGCATATGTTTTCCTTGCAGAGCTTTCGCTTAGCGGAATTCCGTGCCGTTTGACAGAAAAGGCTTTCTTGGATAATGTTGGCCGGAAATTGCATTCCTATTCTGCTGCTCGAGGAGGAAAAGTACAATGCCCATACAGTGGCCTGAAAAAATAATTTTTTGCGAGGTCGGCCCCCGGGATGGCCTTCAAAATGAGCCTTCCATCCTTTCAGTGGAGAAGAAAACCGCCCTGGTCGAGGGGGCGGCGGATGCAGGTGTGAAAATTATTGAGATTGGTTCCTTCGTACATCCGAAAGCTGTTCCCCAGATGGCCGATACGGACGAACTGGCCGGGAAATTCCGCCGTGCAGCCGGTGTGGAATACCGCGCCCTTGTAGCGAACCTGAAGGGAGTGGAACGCGCCCTTGCCTCGGGGATCACCAAAGTAAAGCTCACGGTTTCAGCAAGCGAATCCCATGCGAAAGCGAACCTGAACAAGACTCCCCTTGAACTTATTGAGGGGTTCAAAGAATGCACAACCTTTGCCCGGGCAAACGGAGCTGAGGTTTCCGGTGCCATTTCCACGGCTTTCGGCTGTCCCTTCGAAGGCAAGGTGGCGCCGTCGCAGGTGAGGGAGATCGCCGGCCGGCTGCACGACCTGGGACTGACGGAGCTTTCCCTGTCCGATACCACCGGCATGGCCAATCCCCGGCAGGTCTTCGACCTGGCAACCATGATGGGGAAGGAATTTCCCGACGTCAAGTGGTTTCTTCACTTCCACAACACCAGGGGCATGGCCCTGGCCAACATCGTCGCCGGAATGCAGGCCGGAGTCATCCGCTTCGACGGATCTCTTGCAGGGCTCGGGGGCTGTCCCTTCGCGCCCGGGGCTTCAGGCAATATCGCTTCGGAGGACATGATCCACATGTTCTCCGAGATGGGTATCGAAACAGGGATCGATCTCGGCAAAATGATCAGCCTGGCGAAACAGCTCCGTGACTGGGTCGGCCATGCCGACAGCGCCGTCCTGAAAGCCGGGACCTGCGCAGATCTCGTTCCGCTGACCGCTGCAAAAAAACAGGGCTGATCCCGTTGTGCCTTATTGAAAGCCGCTTCCCGGAAAACGGGAAGCGGCTTTTTCCTTTCCTGCCAAAGAAGCTGTCAAATCCGAAGGCAACCGCACACCCCAAGACCAGAGTGGGCTGCATCATCTATCTCTGGAGGACATTATGTATTTTATCAGTCGACTCCGCCTATATACGGCAGAATATCCCTCATGATCCCGCTCTTGAGTATTCTGCCTTCATCCTGGATCCCTTCGACCTCTTCTCGGACTTCATCGGTATAATCCTCATCCTTTATGGAGGGAAGGTTAATGAGTACATTCATGGCGGCTCCTTCAAGTCCGGCGAGAGCCTGGGTGGCTCCAACACCAAGATCGCTGACGGCGTTCACATTCACCTTGCCGGAAATAAAGGCACAGAGGCGGAGGACCTCAAGACACCAAAGGGACGTCTTCCTGGGCGATTCGCACGCTTCCCTGAAAGCTTTCTGAATTGCATTTTTCCGTGCTTCCTTCTCCTCTTCCGTCTGTTTGGGCAGCGAAAAAGCGTCCATCACCATTCCATAGGCGGATGCATCCACGTCCACAGCATTTCCAAGCTTCACCCTGAGTTCTTCCGACTGTGAAAGAACGCTCTTCAGGTCGTCCTCGTGCTCTTCGTATCCTTTTTTCCCTATGGTCAGCCCGCATACCATGGAAACAAGAGCCGCCCCCAGGGCACCTGAAAGTGCCGCTGCGCTTCCGCCGCCGGGAGCGGCGGTATTCGCCGCCAGTTTTCCGGAAAAGCTATCAAGGGTCATATCCTTCAGGAGCGTCATTACGTATTCCTCCTCTTTCTTTGTTCTGCCTGCCGGTTTGCCGGTCATGAAAAACGTAAATTATTTTCTCTTTATACCATATTCCGGGCTTTTAGGTAAAAAAAGCCCCCGCTCCGTGAGCAGGGGCCTGATTTACAAAGGAGCGGTCCTTCTCCGGTTCTTCCTGATCAGCTCTTCCTGGCCTGTTCGAGGGTATTTTCGAGAAGCATGGCGATAGTCATCGGGCCGACGCCGCCGGGAACGGGCGTTATCCACGATGCCTTTTCCGATACGGGAGCGTAATCAACGTCTCCAACGAGCCCTTCTTCGAGCCTGTTGATCCCCACATCGATGACCACTGCCCCTTCCTTGACCATGTCGGCGGTAACGAAACGGGGTTTGCCGATGGCCGCGACGACTATGTCAGCCCTCCGCACATGATCCGCAAGATCCTTCGTTCTGCTGTGGCAAATCGTGACAGTCGCACTTTCGGCAAGAAGCATCAGCGCGACAGGTTTTCCGACGATGTTGCTCCTGCCTATAACGACCGCCTCTTTACCGGACAGGGGAATCCCCGTTTTACGGAGCAGCCTCATGATCCCTTTCGGAGTACATGGTTCACAGGCCGGAAGACCGGCCGCAAGACGGCCGATATTAACCGGGTGGAAACCGTCCACATCTTTCTCGGGCCGTATGGCGGCCAGAACCGTTTCAGGATCTATCTGAGGCGGAAGGGGCAGCTGCACCAGTATGCCGTGGACCGAGGCGTCCGCATTAAGCCGGTTGATAAGCCCAAGGAGCTCCTGTTGGGTCGTGGACGAGGGAAGACGATGAAGGAAAGAGGCGAATCCCGCCTCAAGGCATCCCTTTTCCTTCTGTCCGACGTACACTTTCGAAGCTGGATTTTCTCCCACGAGAATCACCGCGAGGCCGGGTACGATACCCTTCTCCCTGAGCGCTGCAGTTTCGTCCTTTATTTTCGCCCGAATTTCAGCTGAGAGTTTCTTTCCGTCAAGTATCTGCGCAGCCATGTCCGTTCCGCCTTCCTAGAACAGGCCCGAAATGCGGCCCTTCTCATCGATATCGATGGTCAGCGCAGCCGGTTTTTTCGGGAGCCCCGGCATGGTCATCACAGATCCGGTAATGGCCACAAGGAATCCCGCACCGGCAGAGAGGCGCACCTCCCTGACCGTGACCCTGAATCCTTTGGGACGGCCCAGGAGCGCCGGGTCATCGGAGAGGGAGTACTGGGTTTTCGCCATGCACACCAGCAGGTTATCTTTGCCGAGATCGTGGATCTGGGCGAGATCCTTTTCCGCCTGGTCGGTGTAGACGACTCCGTCGGCTCCGTAAACATCCTTTGCGATCTTCTCCATTTTTTCCTTCGGGCTCAGGGCAGTGTCGTAAAGGAAGACGAACTGCGACGGGCGCTCGCACGCCGCCATGACCTTCTCCGCAAGATCCTTCCCGCCGTCTCCTCCCTTTTCCCATACTTCGGACAGGGATACGGATGCACCGAGAGCTGCACATTTCTCCTCCACAAGAGCGAGCTCGGCTTCCGTGTCCGTGGGGAAGCGGTTGATGGCAACCACGGCAGGAAGGCCAAAACCGGCGATATTCTGAATGTGCTTCTCGAGGTTTTCCATGCCTCTCTCGAGAGCTGCAAGATCTTCATGGGCAAGATCGGCTTTCTTCTTTCCTCCGTGCATCTTCAGTGCCCGTACAGTGGCGACGATGACCACTGCAGATGGAGTGAGCCCGCCAAGGCGGCACTTGATGTCGAGAAACTTCTCTGCACCCAGGTCGGCACCGAATCCCGCCTCCGTGACGAAGTAATCGGAAAGCTTGAGACCGAGCCGGGTAGCCTGGAGTGAATTGCATCCGTGAGCGATATTCGCGAAGGGACCGCCGTGGATGAACGCAGGGACTCCCTCGAGGGTCTGCACAAGGTTGGGCTTGATGGCGTCCTTGAGAAGAACTGACGCTGAACCGGCAGCCCCGATGTCACCCGCCGTGACCGCCTTGCCGTCATACGTATAGCCGATCACTATCCTCTGTATCCTCTCCTTCAGGTCCATGAGGTCCGTGGAGAGGCAGAGGATGGCCATTATCTCAGAGGCCACTGTTATATCAAAGCCGGTTTCGCGGGGAACACCATTGGCCTTGCCTCCCAAGCCGATGACGATACTGCGGAGGGCCCGCTCGTTCAGGTCCATGACCCGTCTCCAGACGATGCGCCTCGGGTCGAGGTTGTGCTCGTTCCCCTGCTGCATGCTGTTGTCGATCATGGCGGAAATAAGGTTGTGAGCCGTGGTGACTGCGTGGATGTCGCCCGTGAAGTGAAGGTTGATGTCCTCCATGGGGATGACCTGGCTGTATCCTCCGCCCGCTGCTCCTCCCTTGACTCCAAAGCTGGGGCCGAGTGACGGCTCACGGATGGCAAAACTGACCTTCTGCCCGAGTTTCGCGAGCGCCTGGGAAAGTCCGACAGTGGTCGTGGTCTTTCCCTCACCGGCAGGGGTGGGGGTGATGGCTGTCACCAGTACGAGCTTCCCGTCCGGATTGTCCTTGACCCGCTCCCATACGGAAGGGGTGACCTTGGCCTTGTACTTTCCGTACAGTTCAAGTTCGTCCTCGGTTATTCCAAGCTTCGACGCTATATCAACAATGGGTTTCAGTTCAGCACTCTGGGCTATCTCGATATCGCTCGGTATTTTCATGGCGGTTCCTCCTTGAAATGCGTATCTTTGAAGATGGATTTCAGATGAAATACAATACCTCAGGTAAGGTAAAATGGCAATGACGATTTTTAATTATTCTGCAGCTTTCCGATTCTTTATTACCTGGCGAGAAAAACACCCCTTCCCCTTCTTCCGAGTACGCGATCTTCGGAAAAAATAATCTCACCCCGGGAGAGGGTTTTCCATACTTTTCCCCTGACCTGCAGGTTCTCGTATGGAGAATAATCTACGTTCATCCTGAGGGCTCGGGCACGAACGGTCCAGGTCTCATCCGGGTCAAAAATCACCAGGTCCGCGTCTGATCCCGGCAGAATGCATCCCTTGCGGGGGTAGAGCCCATACAGCTTCGCCGCGTGTTCCGACGTTATGCCAACGAGTCCCGGAAGGGAGAGTTTTCTTTTGAGAACGCCTTCGGAATAAAGAAGAGGCAAGAGGGTCTCCACACCCGGCAGACCACCGGGAAGAGCATCGAATCTCCCTTTCCATTCTTTCTGTTCACTGGTGAAGGGGCAGTGATCCGTGGCGGCAAAATCGGCTGTTCCGTCTCCAAGAGCCTTCCAGAGGGCGTCATTGTCTTCTGCTGTCCTGAGAGACGGGGCCGCCGAGAAGAGATATCCGGACGGGCCCCGATATGCCTCTGATGTAAGAAGAAGATACTGGGGACAAGTCTCCGCTGTCAGAAGGGCTCCCCTGTTCCTCGCCCTGACCGCTTCCTCCAGTCCCCTTGCCGAGCTGAGATGGACGATATGGCACCGCACGCCTGTTTCGGCAGCAAGGAACCCCACGGCATTCACTGCGGCAGCTTCGCACAGATCCGGCCTGGCCAGTGCGGCTGTCTCCATTTTTTCTCTTTCATCTGCCAGCAGAGCAGAGGAAAGGAATTCTATCATACTTTCGTCCTCTGCGTGGACAAGGGCGATACCACCTTTTTCCGCGATGATACGAAATGCATGCAGAAGAGCGCCTGTACCTGACATTCTCCCCGATGCCCCGTAGGCAGTGAAAAATTTGAAGCTGTTCACTCCCATGGCCATCGCCCTGGAAATCTCTTCCGCCCTTTCAGGGCGCCAGCCGATGACCTCGCCGTGAAAAGAATAATCAATTATGGAAGGCTGTGCATCTTCCAGCCGTGCCTTTATATCGTCCGGGATTGTCCTGCCTTCCGCGCCGGTGGTGAAGTCGATAACGGTGGTAACTCCCCCTGCGGCTGCGGCGGCAGTACCGGTATAAAAATCGTCGCTGGACACTGTATTCCCCACTGACAGTGCAAAATGAACATGAGGGTCTATCACCCCCGGAAATATGAGCTTTCCGGATGCCTCGATGGACTCCGTTCCCCGGAGACACTCGCCGATCGCAGTGATTCTTTCTCCCCGGACAGCAATATCCAGGGCGCGGACACCATCAGGACTGACGACAGTTCCGCCCCTGATCACAAGATCGTACATCCCAGCTCCTCCTGTTTTTTCTGTCCGGAATCATTGAATTCCGGATTCCCGCTTCGGAAACCGAATATTTCAGCATCAATGGCGTTTTCGAAAAGAAAGCGCGGGGATGCTGCCTTCTGACAGCACCCCCACGCTTCGATCCTGAAGCTATCTTCCGCCCATGGTCAGGGCCATTACCGCCTTTGCCGTATGGAGCCTGTTCTCTGCCTCATCGTAGATGACGGAGTGCGGCCCGTCAATGACGGAATCCTCTACCTCGTTCACCCGATCGGCGGGAAGGGCATGCATGTAAAGCGAATACCTGTCTGTGAGAGCCATGCGTTCCCCTGTGCATTTCCAGTGGCGGTTTGCCTCAAGCGTATTGTCTATGACAGCCTTGCTTTCGTTGGTCACCCAGTTTCCCCAGTTTTTCGGGATGACTACGTCGGCGTTTCTGTATGCCTCTTCCTGGTCATTGGTCATCCTGAAGGTTCCCCCGTTCTCCAGGGCATTTTTCTTCGCCTGCTCTATGACCCAGTCAGGCATCTCATAGCCCTTTGGATACGCAAGGGTGACATCCATACCGTACCTGGGGAAAAGAAGCGCCTGGGTAAGGGGAACGGAGATGGGCTTCTTGTGGGTAGTTGCATAGGCCCAGATGATGGAGACCTTCAGCCCCCTGGTGTTCGTCCCCCTCTTTTCCTGGATCGTCATGAGGTCGGCGATTCCCTGGAGAGGGTGATAGAGATCATCCTGCATGCTGATGATAGGTGTGGACGACCATTTCGCCATTTCTCTCAGGTACGCATTCCCCTCTTTCCAGAAACAGTTGCGGCAGGCGATGGCGTGCCCCATCCTGGAAAGGATGACGGCCGTGTCCTTGGCGACCTCACCGTGGGCTATCTGCATGTT
>Ga0228535_1003568_pt1 | contig 10836 bp, 8 predicted proteins | sample SJ1metagenome_FD_168457 | JGI IMG/M metagenome (GOLD analysis project Ga0228535, IMG submission 168457) | Enriched culture of PCE-dechlorinating microbial communities from Ithaca, New York, USA - SJ1 | ecosystem: Engineered > Modeled > Simulated communities (microbial... > Unclassified | place... | reverse complement strand
GACGGATTATCCCATCTTCACAGATATGCCCCTCATCATAAGCAGCCAGCACCATAGTGTGGTAACCAATCCATGAAGCGTTTTGATTCAAATTTATGCTAGATTTTCCATTTACAATTTCAGGCGCTCTTCCCATCCACCAGCCGATGGTAAGCATAACAACTGTATTTTTAGAAGATAATACATGCAGCAAATCCGATTTTTGCAAGGATACATATCTCGTCTGAAGAATTCGAATCTGGTGAACAAATGCCATCCACTCAACCAGATTAACCTGTTGAACTGGCATGGTTGGTCCTCCCCTGAGCGATCGGTATCTCAGGATCTCAGGAAACGGGACAGAATCGACCTGGTGACGCCATGCTTCAGCTTGAATTTTTCCCCCAGCGAGCAGGTTCAGTGCTGCGCTTGCAGCGCTGATCGCGCAGCTGTTGCCAACTTGTTCCTGCTGAAAGTCAGCCAGTGTCTGCTCACCCAGGTTACGGAAAAAGATATTCATAAATATTATTTTAACTATTCTAGGGTAAAAAAAACACGGCTCGGAAAATATTCCGAGCCGAGTAATTCTGCTATTTTTTTCTTTATTGCATACCCATCGGATTGGATTGCGCCCAGTCATTGCCTAAAACAACAATTACATCAACCGGAGAATTCGGGTCATAGGCTGCATTTCTTATCTGCCCCGACTGGAGTTTTAACAAATTTGTGAAATAACTCACTGTGTACGGTTTACCGGTTATGTCAATGATGTACGAGACTGAGGATGGATTATCATTACCAACTTCAACAACATTTAATCCCATATTACGGAAATAATTACCAGAAGTCTCAGCCAATCCGTTAAGGTTAGACCCGTTTCTAATGGACAAACGTGCCTGCTCCTGTTTAAGCAATTCGGCAGGATCACCAGAAATGATCGTGGGACCAATTGGACCACCGGTAGCGAAAGTATAATCACGTACTTTACGTACTTCTTCCATCAAGGGAATTAATATTGCCTGTCCGTCTGGCGACATGCCAGTGAGTGAAGATTCGGGTCCCAATAATCCATACTTGATACTATCACCGGGTATTTGGGCAGCATACAACGCCAGCTGAACAATCTGATCAAGATTAAGATTTGTGTGAATGCCCGCTGATAACTCCTGGTATAGTTTCGGTGCTTTTGTAATCAATGTGGGTAACATATTCAAACTTAACACTTTATCGCGTATAGCTCTGATAACCTGCTGTTGTCTGTATGCCCGATCAAAATCGCCACCACCGGTATGACGATTCCGTGCATACGCCAGCGCGGTTGCCCCATCCATTTTTTGTGTACCTGGTTTTAATATCTTCTCTTCACGGGTGAATTTTTTGCCGGTTGAAGAACTTCTGACCGAGTATCCACCCATGATGCTGACTGTCATTTTTTCGGGAACTTTAATAGTAACACCGCCCAACTCATCAATAAACCTTACAAACGCGTCAAAATCTATCTGGGCGTAATAATTAATAGGAACGCCTAAAAAGCTTTCCACTGTTTCCACAGCCAGACCAGCACCGCCCCCCGGTAGCTGATAGGATTCTCCCAGAAAATAAGCGGTATTGATCTTTGCATAATCAAATCCAGGAATATTCGTCCAGGTATCACGCGGGATAGACATAATTCCCGCTGTTCGACTTTGCGGATCCATGGATACGACCATCATCGTATCTGTCCGAGGAGTCTTACGGGCTTCTGTATCATCGTAATCCAAACCAAGAAGCAGGATTGTTACCCGGCTGGATCCATCCCATGGTTGCGCAGTGGGTCCTCCGGAAGGCTGTAAAACACCAGAAGATGGTATTATATTTCCTTCAGCATCCACCTCCGGAGTTGTTTCCGCAAAAGAAGGTGCACCCGGTAGATTCCCCAGGGTCCAGGACGATACCAATCCGCGCACCAGGAAGAATGCAGCAATTGCCAAACCAATACCAGCAACACCAAAGAAAGCCAGCAAAACATTTCGCGATGATTTGGTATTCATGCGTGTTCTTTTTCCATTATTTCGAGGTTGTGTCATAGTCTATTCCAAAATGCCTTGCCCTGAGATAAATTGCATATCCAGCTGGTGCAAGAGATGTTCCAACCGCATACAGGGCAAAAAGTTGTTAACTCCAGGTTGATAATTTATCCCATTTCGGGTGGTGGAACAGGCAAATCCTTTACATCCACCGAAATCCATTTATCCCCTTCATCAATAAGCATCACCGGGATGCCATCTGATATGGGATACTTCCGTCCACAATCCTGGCACACCAGCCAGGTATCATGAGTAAATTGTAATAAACCATCCTTTTCGCGAACGCAAGCAGGGCAGCGTAAAATTTCTAACAAATCTGGATGAACCATATCACCTCCATCTTACTTAAACAGATAGATAATACCATAAACGGTTAAACGCTTTATTAGAAGCATTGCAAAATCTTTGCCTATATCTACAATAATCTAAAGATCAGGAGGGGTCTTCGGTATCTTCGTACCCTCCCCCATTTCATAAACCGCTTGCCATGGTACGTAATGGGTACGGAAAGAATCCGTAAAGTAAGCCTGACCATTCATATACACAGTCCTCAGCACATCAATATCAGCACCATCAGCTGAATAATCGATTTGTTTAAATTTGCCTTTAGCCATATCGGGATTCTCGACATATTTTGGTTCAGGAGCTTTTACGATGTTTACCGGCCCCGTAGTCTCCCAACGGACAGTTCGACCATCTTTCGTGGAATAAAATTTCCAGGTCAAGCTAGTCTCAGTCGGGTAAGTTTCCATCAGCAGCCAATATGGGGTGTCATTCTTGAATTTCATATCAACGACTGGAATAAAAACTGTGGCATCCAAACCAGCCAGGTTTGCGTCTCTGCCACCTGAGGGGGTCTGTTCATAATATCCGACCCGGTAGGCATGGGCATGTCTTTCCAGTATTGGAAACCCCGCAAAGAATGCCGCCCGAAAAAGGGTTGTGCTTACCTGGCACACGCCACCACCCACACCTTTAATGGTCTGATTGCCATAAATGATCAAAGCTTCGCTATAACCATTATCAAGAGTAATATCATCCATTATCTCTGCCATCGATACGATTCCACCGGGTGGGATCAGCAAACCATGAAATTCTTTTGCAGCAGTTTTAATATTTTGCACGCGTGAACCGTTAGATCCGTAATAGTAGGAGGTATAAGCATGAACCAGTTCGGTGATACCCAGCGATTCGGCGGTAGCCGAATCTGGTACTTCGGGTTCATGGGTTACCACAGTCAATTCAACATCATGCTCTCCTCGTAAAACTCGGTCATTGATTTTTGCCAGTGAATCTTCCATATTAAGCTTTCTGCCAACGGATGCACTGGTCAACAGATCCAGCTGTCGAGTATCGTCATTAAAAATAAACCGGGCGTTTGTTGGTTCCTGATTGATGTAAGGTGCGACACTGTCTAAATATGCCCTGAGCTGGAGCTGATCCAATCCAATCAGCAATTCGCCCTCTGGATTGCCATCTTTATGGTCAATGGTAATCATCTTTGCCATATCTGCAGCCGATATCGCCCACGGACCCGGACCACTCTCTCCTGCACCTGGCACCCGAATACGTAAGGGCTCCGATAGAATCTTACGGATTTCTTCTGCCTGAGAAGAGAGATCCACTATCCTGGGAGTCGTTTCTCGTACTACCAGGGGGATTACACCATCATGCAGTGTACTGAGTTGAATGTTGATAAGACTGGTGGTTGCCGTAATATCCAGAAATCGTCCTGTTTGTCCGGGTATGGTTTCCACATCGGTCCCATTTATCGTCAGGGACGCTTCTATCACGGGTCTGTTTATTTCATTCGCTATTTTTAAGAGGTATTCCTGTGTTTTTCCCTGGTCATAAATTATGCGCATTGGAACATTTATCCCGGAGAAGCGCGCTATTAATGGATAAAATGGACGAATAAAAATTGAACCTCCTCGTCCCATAGCATATGCAGATTCTGACGATGCCTTAAAATCTGGATAAAAGCCAAGCTCTGCCGGAGTAGCCAGCCAGCTATCGCTCCCGTAAGTAAGCATAATTTTTCCAGCCTGGCTGTAGCTGTATGTGGCACTTAATTTCGCACCTGCTTCCTGAACTGACAGGTTAGATAAATCCACACTGGATACTGCGATGCCTGGATAGATACGCCCTTTGTAAAAGATCCCCAATACAGCAATCAACACCATCATACCAAGCAGAAGAGAAGCTAAAATTCCAGCCAGTAATGCAGGTATGGAAATCGCAGGTTGGGAAGACTTTCGAAAATTTTGTGAATTTATTGAATATGTCATTTTTTCGAATTATATCATTCGGAAATTCAAAGAATTAATATGCGTCTAATAAAGATTGAAGAGTTATCCTTTATAATTTGCACATCATTCTGACGTTTTTTCGGATGAATTGGTTCCATTCGTATCTTTCGTAATTCTGGAGGCTGGTGTGCAGCGATCAATCAGGCAAAACTTACCGATACTCTTTATATTTGCTCTCGCGGGTTTCATCCTTAATCTCTTTGTTTTCGGTTCTGTCCAAGCACAATCGGAACCTCCACAAACAGAAAAACAGGCGATCATCTACTTTTTTTGGGGAGATGGATGTCCTCATTGTGCTGAAGCCAAACCCCATCTCACTGCCCTTGCTGAAAAGGATAACCGAATAACCTTAAAAATGTATGAGGTCTGGTATGACCAGCCCAATCAGGAGTATTTTATTGCTTTGAGCAAGGCGCATGGATTTGAGCCATCGGGAGTGCCAACCATTTTTCTCGGCGACAAATACTGGGTCGGATACAGCGAGCAGATCCTGCAGGATATCATCGCCACTACTGAAACATGCCTTGCCCAAGGCTGCCCGGATGCTGGTGCAAAACTCTCTGGTGCACCTGCCGGACCCGCCCAACCTACTCAGGCTGTTGAAGCAACCACAGAACCACAACCATCCACACCAGACACCATATCACTCCCGTTGATTGGTGAAGTCGACCTATCCCATCAATCCCTTTTTATCAGTACCATTTTGATTGCTTTGGTCGATGGGGTAAATCCCTGTTCCATCTGGGTTCTGACAATGTTGCTCGCACTCACCATGCATACAGGCTCAAGAAAAAAAATAATTGTGATTGGTTCAATTTTCATTACCGTTACTGCTGCCATATACGCACTGTTCATCCTGGGTTTGTTTAGTGTAATGAGTATCATTCCGTTTAAAGGAGTAATTCAGATAATTGTTGCCCTAATGGCTCTGGCATTTGGTATCATCAATATCAAAGATTATTTCTGGTATAAAGAAGGCGTTTCCTTAACCATCAGCGATGAGAAGAAACCGGGAATCTATAAGAAGATGCGGAACGTGGTAGAAGCGCAGGACTCTTATTGGGGGCTGGCAATATCCACCGTTATCCTCGCAGCCGGGGTCTCATTGGTGGAATTTTCTTGCACCGCTGGTTTTCCTGTCATATGGACTAATCTGGTAAATGCTCAACATGTGCCCTGGCTGGTATTTGCGGCATTACTTCTGACTTACATGATTATCTACCAGTTAGATGAAATGGTAATCTTCTTCAGCGCTGTCTTTACCCTGAAAGCCAGCAAATTGGAAGAAAAAGGTGGTCGGATCTTAAAACTGGTAGGTGGAGTACTTATGCTCTGTCTTGCCGTCGTTATGATTATCAAACCCGAACTCATGAATCAGTTGAGTGGTTCGCTAATCGTTTTTGGTATAGCATTTTTGGGAACGATCGTGATTTTGTTGGTACACCGCAAGATCCTGCCGGCAATGGGAATTCATATTGGTTCAGAATATACACAGACGAAATCGAAAAAACGACATTAAAGTGGATTATTGATTAAATAGCAACAGGCTGGGTAAACCCAGCCTGTTTTATTATTTGTTCCTGGTTATCTTCTAAACAACTTGTATCCCTTTACAGCTGTTTCGATGAGCACGATTGCTGACACTAACCCCAATACCGTGCGAATGCCTGTGATAAATTGGTTCTGTACCAGTGAAGCCGTTTCGCTGCTCATCCCGGCAAATTCCTGCATCCAGGTTACCGGCAACTGGACGATTGATGGTCCGGATATGATTACCAGTAATAATGCAATATTGGCAATATTCAAAGCAATTTCAAATATACGGGAGCCTCTGGTGTATACACCATCCTTCAAAAGTAACGCGTTCTGGATGATCTCCAAAATCCAGAGGATATTCAACCAGAGCAAATAACCAAAAAATGCATCGGTCAGAAGAGGGTAGACCTCAATCGTTCCTGTCACGTTGTGGTACAGACTGATCAGATCCGGGTAAAAATTGAAGATAACTATACCGATGGTTGAGAAAATAATCGCAGCAATCAACTCAGCGGGTTTTATCTTGTCTTCATCTCTGATTTTAAGAAGGTCGCGTGGATTCCATTCGGATTTCCAATCTTTTTCCACTTTGCCAAAGCGTGTGATGATAATAAATACCAGAACCACCGTGCCAAATGCCTGTATGCCAGATTGAATTAGACCAAGAAATGCGTCTCCCACAACCGTAGCGGCGCCAGGCACATTCCCGCCCATCTGACCGATCTGCACTCCAATGGAAACGATGGTCGTGATCGCTAGAACCGTAAGCACGATCTTGATAATCATCCAGAAAATTGGATAAAGTTTCGGGCTGATGAGTTGCTGTTCGGGCAGATACTTCGCAGCAACTTCATCCGGAGAGCCATATTCCCTGAGCAGCTCCTGCTCTAACTCTTCATCCACGAGCCTCCCGGTATCCTTTGCCCGGTCATCTAACATGTCCATAAGAGTCGATCTTAACTCTGCTTCGATATCCTCACGCATCGACTGGGGCAGCTTCCGTCCAACTGATTTAACATACAATTCGATGTACTTCATTTTTCCTCACTTAACCTTAATTAAACTTTGAGATTATTGCATTTAACCGAGCCCATTCATCTACCAGTTTTTGCAGCAATTCTCGGCCGGCGTCATTGATCTGGTAATATCGTCTGGGTCGTCCTTCTTCTACCCGCCAGTTAGAACTCAACAATCCCTGCTGTTCCAATCGGCGTAGTAGCGGATACAATGTTCCTTGCTCAACTTCCAGACCTAATTGAGAAAGGGTCATTTGCAAGGAATATCCATACTGCTCCGAAGATAATATATGTAGTAAAGCATATGTTGTTACACCTCGGCGCAGTTCCAACACCTGATTTTCAATGATTTCTTTATCTGTCATTTTTACCTCTGCTTTTATTATACTGTATTATTTACAGTATTGCAAGTATCTATTTATATTACGTTACACTATATTATTGGTTGCAAAAATAAGGTTTAGCTTGAAAAAACTGTAATAGAATTTATTTATGACTAACTATCGATATCCGTCAGAAACCGCGATATTTTGGGGAACAATCATTTTGGTTTCCTTGGTGATTATTCTCACTTCGGCAGCAACATTCTGTCTGGCAGGAGTATTCATTCTGGCATTCTTCGTTATGGCATACCTCAGTAACAAGTCGCATCATCAATCTCTTATCTATAGTGCTGAGCGGGTGGATTTATCCAAACAACAACCACTGAGCGATCTGATCCGTGTATGCCAGAATAGATTGCAACCAGGCAATCTGGATGTTTTTATTGTGAGAGAAAGGCAGTTGAATGCATACACCTTTGGTGTAGATTCTCCTAAAGCAATCGTTATTTATTCACCCATGTTTCAGCTGATGGATGCAGAAGAATTAATGTTCGTATTTGGACATGAGATGGGGCACATCAGCCTGGGTCATACCTGGCTGAACACCATTCTTGGCGGTCTGGCAGGTATTCCTGCGCCATATGGAGCAGCAGTGATTCTTGCCATGATTTTCAGAAGCTGGAACCGTGCTTGTGAGTATTCAGCTGATCGTGCAGGCATGATCGCTTGTAAAAATCCTGAAAAAGCAATCACTGCCCTGCTGAAATTGGTAAGTGGAGATACTCATCTTACTGAAGGTGAAAAAGCGCAGTGGATAAGGTTGCTTGATAAACAGGACGACTCACTAACCGGTCAATTACAAGAACTTGTCTCCAGTCATCCTATGATCATAAAGCGCATTGAACAAATTCGAGAGTACGCCACAACATCTGAATACGCTAGAATCATTTCTTCCTGAGTAAGTCTTATTTGTGGTTACTTTGTTTACGCAAGCTCTTAATTGCGTACATTTCCTGGTCAGCAATCCTGATCGCGTCGTTAATATTTACTCCCTCACCGGTACAGCAAACACCAATGGAGAAAGATAATTTTGCCTGGTTGCGTTTGGAGTTATTTTCAGCAAGAGCCTTTTCAATACGCTCCACAGCCTTTTGAACAATCAGAAGGTCTGATTGAGGTAATAAAATAACAAACTCATCTCCACCAATCCGTGCAACCATATCATTAGATCGAAAAGCTTGTATTAAAACATTGGCAGTTCGTCGTAATAACTCATCCCCCGCGCTATGTCCATAGGTATCATTCGTACTCTTTAATCCATCCACATCCAGCATAATGACGCCGACTGGATTTTGTCTCCCCGCTGAAAGACGATTTAATTCCGTTTCAAAATATGCACGATTATATAAACCTGTCAACTTGTCATGCGTACTGGAATATTTCAACGCCTCTTCCGCTTGTTTCCTGTCAATCGCCATAGCTATCTGAGTGGATGCAATGATCAGCCAATCTGCGTGTTCCTGTGTGTAACGCGTTCCTTCTTCATATGTTTGTACTACAATCGCACCGATGGTGCGGTCTTTTACAATTAATGGCACACCAAGCCAATCTATTGACTCAGTTCCGACAGTATCCAGACCATTTTCTTCTTCAAAGCTTTTTACAAAATCAGGTGAGATTAATACTGGCTTACCTGTACGGATGACATGCTCTGTCCATCCATTGGAGAAGACTCTGGGCTCTGGTGCTTCGTCAAATTGATCAACAAAATATGGAAATGAAACCATCCCCTTTTCTTCATCATACAGGGCAATAAACAGATTATCAGCCGGCATAATCTTCGCCAATGCCCAATGGATGGAGCGATAGAGTTCCTGCAGCGTCTCAACCCGGCTGGCTTCCTGGGCTATTTGCATGGTAGTGGATTTTAGCAGGTTCTCTTTCATCTCCCGAGTAATGTCGAGAGTGGACACAATCACCCGCCCCATTGATTCTTCATATCCCGGAAATACAGACCAGCGCATACGGATCATCAGAACATCGCCGGCAAATGAATTATTTTCCAGCTCAAGTTCATATACCTGTGTCTGTTTGGCCATTTCAAGCAGTTCCATTCGGACGTGGTTAATATTCACATTTTTAAAAATAACGGAAGAATGATTTAAAATCTGCTCTTTCTTTTCTGCTTTGTATTGCAGTAGGGTTGCCTTGTTGACATCAAGTATTCGCAACTTTGATATCAACCTGATTACTTCATCAGGCTTTTGTATCAGGTAAGATTCAAGCTCCTGTACAGAGAGCTTTAATTTTTCAATTGCCAAAAGGACTTCTGAAAAATCCTCTTCCCAAAGAGGTATGGGCGAGTTATCAAAAAGGCTGTGATACCTCTGTTCACTATCAGACAGATCTGTTTGCATTTGCCGGTGAGACTGTTCAGTCTCTACAAATGAATTAAACCAATGGGTAAGTGAATCCAACTCGGCGATAAATGAACCTGGCAGCCGTGTTTTCCAATCAAATGTATTGTTTTTAATTGCCTGGAAACTATGGATTACCCGATTAAATGGCATCAAAATATACACCACGACAAGCCAGGCTGCTAGGAGAGAGAAAGTTATGATCAGTATGAATATCAGGAAAAAGTTCCATGAAATTCTCGAAATATACTCATCATAATTCTCTAACGGAATACTTGATATCAATATCCAATCGTTTAGCTTCAATTTTTGATAAGTAAATAATTGATTATGTCCATCGATAAATTGAGTCAGGTATCCAGTTTGGTTGGAAGATTTAAGAATATCCTCCTGAACATTCTCCGGGATATTTTCAATATAATCTTGATTTAAGATTTCTCCATTTGTAGATAAGAGTAGAAAATTAAATCTATGGTTAATATCTGCATACTCATGATTTTCAGTTTCAGCCAATTGGATTGAATATCCGATGATGACAAACCCCAAGTATTCGCTGGGATCATTACTCACAATAGGTTTCAGAAAATAATGCACTTTTGATTCTGAATGAATTTCATTTATCATCAGATCAGTTACTTCAATTATGTCATCAGATGAATTCCGGAGTCGGGACTCGAGATTATTAATCAACTTGGAGGTGAAGATTTTTCTTGTTTCACCATTATCTCGGGTGCTCACGATATATTCATTCTTCAGAATAACATCCAGGTTTTCCAGATAATGGTTTTCTTTAATTAAAGAAAGTATCGAAGTTATCTTGTTTTCCGGTATTTCTTCCCCTATACCACCGGTTTTATTATTTGCAAATTGCTGAATGGTGTAATCTGAGGTTAACCGGTCTAGTGCCGATTTTGCACTATTGCCTTTCTCAATTAGTTGATGTGCTTTGGAATCTATTAGCTGTAAAGAGAAGTCGTACGCCTGTTGAACCAGTGCATTCCTTGCCAGAATACCAGTAAAAATACCCACTACAGCAATTGGAACAATAACAACAAAGAATACACTTATTCCAATAAGGAATGATAGGCTGATCTTCTTACCAGTCTTCTTTGAATCCATATAAGGTCCCTGCAAGCATTAAATCATACCCAACCCGCAAAAGACCATTAAGGATAAGTAAATAATTGTTA
>Ga0228535_1003567_pt1 | contig 10844 bp, 10 predicted proteins | sample SJ1metagenome_FD_168457 | JGI IMG/M metagenome (GOLD analysis project Ga0228535, IMG submission 168457) | Enriched culture of PCE-dechlorinating microbial communities from Ithaca, New York, USA - SJ1 | ecosystem: Engineered > Modeled > Simulated communities (microbial... > Unclassified | place... | reverse complement strand
TGTTGCACGGCCTGCTGCGGGTGCGCGGCTTCACCCAGGACGATGCCCATATCATCTGCACGCCGGAACAGCTGGACGCCGAGATCAAGGGAGTCCTCGCCTTTGTCAGCGATGTGATGGGCATATTCGGCTTCGACTACGAGATGGAGCTGTCCACCCGGCCGGAGAAATCAATAGGGAGCAACGAGGATTGGGAGCGCGCCACCAACGCCCTCAGGGCCGCCCTTGAGGGCTCGGGACGTCCCTTTGAAATCAACGAGGGAGACGGCGCCTTTTACGGTCCGAAAATCGATATCAAGCTCAGGGACGCCCTTGACAGGAAGTGGCAATGTGCTACAATCCAGTGCGATTTTACGCTCCCCGAGCGCTTTGACCTCACCTACGTGGCCCCGGACGGCGAACGGAGAAGGCCGGTCATGGTCCACCGGGTCATTCTCGGCGCCATCGAGCGGTTCATCGGCGTGCTTATCGAGCACTATGCCGGTAATTTCCCTCTCTGGCTGTCACCGGTTCAGGGCATGGTGCTGACGGTGACCGATGCCCATATTCCTTATGCCCGGAGTGTCTGCGCCGCGTTGTGTGAGGCCGGAATACGCGTTCAGCACGATTTCAGAAACGAGAAGCTGGGGTTCAAGATCCGCGAGGCCCAGCTCCAGAAAGTCCCTTACATGTTCGTGATCGGGGACAAGGAAGTGGATACCGAGACAGTGACTCCGCGCTTCCGTGACGGAAGCAACCTCCCGGCAATGAAGGTGACGGAGCTTATTGGTTTCCTTGAGCAGGAAGTGAAACGTTTCAACTAGGAGGTGGCACCATAGCGAAACCCACTGTGAACATCAATCAGGCCATCCGCGCGCGCGAAGTCAGGGTCGTCGGGGCCAACAGCGAGCAGATTGGCATTCTTCCCCTGAGCGAGGCCCTGAGCCTTGCGGAAAATCAGCATCTGGATCTCGTCGAGGTCTCACCGACCGCGGTGCCGCCTGTCTGCCGGATCATGGATTACGGCAAATACAAGTATCAGCAGAGCAAGAAGCAGCAGGAGGCGCGCAAGAAGCAGATACAGATCCAGCTCAAGGAGATCAAGCTCAGGCCCAAGACCGACGAGCACGACCTCCAGTTCAAGATCAAGCATGCGCGGCGTTTCATCGAGGAAGGCAACAAGGCCAAGATATCGGTCGTCTTCCGCGGCCGGGAGGTAACTCACATGGAGCTGGGCCAGCAGGCCCTGGAACGTGTTGTCAAGGAACTCGAAGACATCGCAATCATAGAGGTGCGACCAAAGATGGAGGGCCGCAACATGTTCATCATACTCGCACCCAAGAAATAGCTTAACTTATTTAAAGAGTAGCAATAAAAGGAGAAGAAAATGCCCAAGATTAAGACCAACAGGGGTGCGGCCAAGCGTTTCAAGAAAACCGGCTCCGGCAAAATCAAGAGAAGCCACGGCTTCACCAGTCACATACTCACCTCCAAGACACGCAAGAGAAAGCGCAATCTGCGTCAGGGCGCCCTCGTTGCCGCCGTGGATGCCAAAAATATCGCCAAACTGATACCATACCTGTAACTGACTTACGGGAAAAGGCGGCAGGCCGGTGAATCCGTTGCCGTGCCGGCCTTGTACGAAACGGGTTCCGAATTCCGTGAACCGTGAGGAAACGTCTCCCCTTGCGGATCCGGCGAAATAAAAACATAAGGAGTAGGAAATGCCAAGAGTAAAACGGGGATTCAAAGCGAGACAGAGAAGAAACAAGGTCTTGAAGCTGGCCAAGGGATACCGGGGGGCCAGGAGTAAGCTGTTCAGGAGCGCCACCGAGGCGGTGGATCGCGCCCTGAAGTACGCATACAGGGACAGGAAGGTCAGAAAGAGGGATTTCCGGGCACTCTGGATTACCCGCATAAATGCGGCTGCCAGACTGAACGGGCTTGCCTACAGCAAGTTGATCCACGGCCTCAAACTCGCTGACGTCCAGATAGACCGGAAGGTTCTGGCGGACCTTGCAGTAACGGATCCCGGCGCATTCACCGAGATCGCCGGCGTAGCCAAAGCGAAACTATAGAAAATCCAGTGTTAAGAAAAAAAGAAATGGGATACGCGTTATCCCGTTTCTTTTTTTTTGGAAGGCAGCTAACCATGAAGGAAAAACTCGAAACCCTCCTGCAGGAGGCGGTGTCGGAGTTGTCTCTCCTGGACAGCGAGGAATCGCTCCAGGGACTCCGGGTGAAATACCTCGGCAAGAAGGGGCTGCTGACCGCCCTGATGAAGGGGCTCGGGGCGCTTCCGCCAGAGGAACGCCCGATAATAGGCCAGATGGCCAACGTGGTGAAGGACCGGCTTGAGGAAAAGCTGGAAGCGGCTCTCAGCCGGGTGAGGCTGGCAAGGAAAGAGGAGAAGCTGCGGAGCGAGCGGCTCGACGTTACCCTTCCTGGGCGCCGGAGACCGATGGGGAGCAGGCATCCAATAACCCAGGTTATCGACGAGATAACGGAAATCTTCGCCGGTCTCGGTTTCCAGGTGGCCGAGGGGCCCGAAATCGAGCAGGACTACTATAACTTCGAGGCGTTGAACATCCCTAAGGATCACCCGGCAAGGGACATGCAGGACACCTTTTTTGTCAACGACTCGGTGGTGCTGCGCACCCACACGTCTCCGGTCCAGATCCGCACCATGCTGAAACAGCCTCCGCCGGTGCGCGTCATTGCTCCCGGCACGGTCTATCGCTGCGACTCGGATGCGACCCACTCACCCATGTTCCACCAGATAGAGGGACTGCTGGTGGACAAAGGGGTAACGTTCGCGGACCTGAAGGGCATCCTCACCATATTCGTTTCCCAATATTTCGGGGCTGGCACCGGCGTAAGGCTGCGTCCAAGTTTTTTCCCGTTCACCGAGCCCAGTGCGGAGGTGGATATCGCCTGTGTGATGTGCAAGGGTAAGGGGTGCCGCATCTGCAAAAATACCGGCTGGCTGGAGATCCTTGGTTCCGGAATGGTGGATCCCGAGGTCTTCCGCCATGTTTCCTATGACTCGGAAGAATACACCGGCTTTGCCTTCGGCATGGGGATTGAGCGGATCGCGATGTTGAAGTACGGCATCAGCGACATGCGCCTCCTGTTCGAGAACGACCTCAGATTCCTGTCCCAGTTCTGAGAATAATATGAAGTGAAACTTTATATTTGTATTTATAACCTATTAAAAGAGCAGATAAATGATCGTAACTTACAATTGGCTCAAAGAGTATGTGGATATTGATCTTTCTCCGGAGTCACTGGCTGACCTTCTGACCATGATCGGGCTTGAGGTGGAGGGGGTGCACTCGGTGGGCGGCGGCATGGACGATGTGGTGGTCGCACTTGTTGAAGAGCGGGCGCAGCACCCCAATGCCGACAAGCTTTCCCTCTGCCGGGTGAACAGCGGCAAAGAGGTCCTCTCCATCGTCTGCGGCGCCCGGAATTTCAAGGCAGGTGACAAGGTCGCCCTGGCCCGGATCGGAGCAGTCCTCCCCGGCGATTTCCGGATTAAGCGTTCCAAGATTCGAGGGAGCGAATCGTTCGGCATGCTCTGCTCCGAAAAGGAGCTGGGACTTGCCGAAGAGTCCGAAGGGATCATGATCCTCGATCCGGCTCTGGAGTTAGGGATCCCGCTGTTTGACGCCCTGGGGTTGAAAGATACGGTGTTCGAGATTGGGCTGACTCCGAACCGCGCCGACTGTCTGAGTGTCATAGGCGTGGCCCGTGAAATAGCCGCCAAGCTGGGAAAAAGGGTCAAGTATCCGGAATTCCAGCTCAAAGAGAGCGGGGCGGCCATAACGGAAAAAGCTTCCGTAAAGGTGGAGGACCCTGATCTCTGCCCCCGGTATACCGCCCGGTACATCGGCGGTTGCACCATAGCGCCGTCTCCGGCATGGATGGTGAACCGGCTGAACGCGGTCGGGATTCGTTCCATCAACAACGTGGTCGACATTACCAATTACGTGCTGCTTGAATACGGGCACCCGCTGCACGCCTTCGACTTCAGCTTCATTGGCGGTGGAACCGTTATCGTGCGCCGTGCCGGCGAGGGTGAGGTCTTCACCACGCTCGACGGCCAGGAGCGGGTCCTGACCGGGTCGGATCTTACCATACGGGACGCCGGGAAGGTGATTGCCCTGGCAGGTATCATGGGCGGTGAAAACTCGGAGATACGCGACACGACCTGCGACATCCTGCTGGAGAGCGCCTGCTTTGCCCCCACCGCCATCCGACGGACCTCAAAGCGTCTCGGTATGCACACCGAATCCTCTCACCGCTTCGAACGGGGTGCCGACATCCAGGTGCTGCCCAGCGCCCTCGACCGTGCCGCCGGCCTCATTGCCGAACTTGCGGGAGGGACAATCGCCCAGGGAGTCATCGACGTATATCCGCAGCCGGTCGAGCCCCGCGTGATCGCCGTCCGGCTGGACCGGATTGCGCAGATCCTCGGGGTCGGCCTCTCGGGCGACGCGGTAACGGAGATGTTCCGCAACCTTGAATTTTCCGTTACACCGGCGGAACCGGGTGTGCTTCAGGTCACGGTGCCCACCTTCCGGGTCGACATCGAGCGGGAAATAGATCTGATTGAAGAAGCGGCCAGGCTCAACGGGTATGAGAATATCCCCGTGACCATGCCGGAGGTCAGACTGTTTTCCGACCGTCCCTCCCGCCACCAGCGGCTCGGGCGGAGGATAAGGGATATCCTGGTCGCCCACGGGCTTTCCGAGGTGGTCAACTACAGCTTCATAAATCCCAAAAGCCTTGACAGGATACTCCTTCCACAAGACGACCCGAGAAGGAACTGCGTCGAGATCCTCAATCCCCTGACCGAAGAGCAGTCGGTCATGCGGACGTCTCTGCTGCCCGGACTCCTTGAAACGGCGGCCAGGAACGCGAGCTTCAGGCTCCTGAACCTTCATCTGTTCGAGATGAGGCGCGTCTATCTCGCGAACCAGGAGAGAGAACTGCCCGACGAGCCGGTGTTTGTGGCTGGACTCATGTCCGGAGCGCGTGATCCGGAGGTGTGGAACCGGACGACCGAGCCGGTTGATTTCTATGACGCAAAAGGATTGCTGGAAAACATACTCGGGTCGCTGGCGATAGAGCGGTTGAAGTTCGAGGCGGTGGAACCCGAGCCCTACTTCCATCCGGGAAAGTCCTGCCGCGTTTATTCGGGCGAGGAACTGCTGGGTTTGTTCGGCGAGCTGCATCCGACGGTTCAGGAAAATTACGGCTTTGAAAAACCGGTCTACTACTTCGAACTCAACTTCGAGCAGCTCGTTACATTCAGCGCGGATGTTTCGTCCGTATCGCCCCCGCCCCGGTTTCCGGACACGTTCCGCGACATCGCAATGCTTGTGGGCGATGAGATCGCTTCCGGTGCAATCGTCGAGTGCATACGGGGCAACAGGATCCCAGAGATGGAAGGTGTTGAAATCTTTGACCTCTATAAGGGCTCCAGCATCCCTGCAGGCCAGAAGAGCATTGCGGTAAGGGTGCGCTACCGTTCCAACGAAAGAACGCTTACCGACGAGGAGGTCAACCGTCTCCATCAACGCGTGGTGGCAAACCTGCAGAAAAAAATAAATATCACCATCAGGTAAAAATGGGTTGCTAATATTTGGCCGCTGTGCTATAAAACCAAACGCCTCAGGTCTCCAGATTCCTTCTAACCACTTAATATTATTGTTTATTGAGGGATGCCATGACAAAATCCGATATGGTGGAAAAGATTTACGAAAAAATCGGTTTTTCAAAAAAAGAATCTGCCGAGCTTGTCGAGATGGTTTTTGACATCATTAAAAATACCCTGGAAACAGGGGAAAAGATAAAGATTGCCGGATTCGGTAACTTTGTGGTGAAGGAAAAGGCCGATCGTCGCGGCCGTAATCCCCAGACCGGCGAGGAGATTGTGATATCAGCGCGAAAGATCCTCACATTCAAACCGAGTCAGGTTCTGAAGGCCTCCATAAACGCGAAGTAGTGCCTCCGCGGAGGAACTATGGATCCCGTGCCTCCGTCCAAACAGTATCTGAAGATTGGTGAAGTTGCCAGGTTGACCCGCCTGAATCCGTCGGTCCTCAGGTTCTGGGAGACCGAGTTTGCAGTGTTGCGGCCGTTGAAGAGCAGGACTGGCCAACGGCTCTATTCAAAGGGTGATCTGGAACTGGTTCTCTGGATCAAGCAACTCCTCTACGAGGAGAAATTGACCATTGCAGGTGCCAAAACCAGGCTTGCGAAAGCGTCCGGCAGGACGGCGGTGAGCCAGGAGAAAGAATCGGACGCGGACAGAAAAACACGGATAATCGAAGAGGTCAGAAAGGATCTGGTTGATTTCAGAAATTCCCTTTAGCAGAGTTTACTTCTGAATGATAATGGGTCCTGATATATGAACAGTTAACGAATTCGGGGCGTAGCGCAGCCTGGTAGCGCACTAGACTGGGGGTCTAGTGGTCGCTGGTTCGAATCCAGTCGCCCCGACCATTAAACACAGGGTGTCAACCGGTTAAGGTTGATTCCCTGTTTGTGTTTTTGGATGCCGGATACGAACTTCCGCCCCTGTTGCCGCCTTCAGCAATTCGCTCCTCCGCAGCGTTTTCCAGTCACACTCCCGCTTCAGTACATTCCATAGCTGCTTCTACTACCGTGCCGCAATGTTGAGATCGCTGCCTGCATGTGGGATGAGGTCTTTGCCTGCACAAATAGCGAGTAAACTGCCGGTAAGTATAATTATATGAAATCAGTAAACAAATAAATATTAGCCGTCAAGCAGTCGCGTCGTTCCATGTAGAGAGAAGTACAAACCGGGCTACGTCACTGAAAGGGAAAAGCACCGGATGTTCAACTCGGCTGGCAAGAGGAACAGGTTTCTGGTAATTTATCTGGCAATTTATGGCAATTATTGTTGACAAAATAAATAGTATAAAGTACGTTTAAATCCAAGTTACTCTATAAAACAAGTGTAGTAATGCTGGTCGGAAACGGCAAGCCACCCGGCAGGCGGGTTCGGCATACACGATACTACGGTAAAGGAGCCAACCATGAGCACGATCTACGACGACAATTCCCGATCCATCGGCAACACCCCCCTGGTACGCCTCAACCGGATCACCAACGGCGCCGATGCCACCGTTCTGGCAAAGATTGAAGGCCGCAATCCCGCCTACTCGGTCAAGTGCCGCATCGGCGCCAACATGATCTGGGACGCTGAACAGCGCGGCGTTCTGAGGCCGGGGATGGAGATCATCGAGCCCACCAGCGGCAACACCGGCATAGCCCTGGCCTACGTTGCGGCTGCCAGGGGGTACAAGCTGACCCTCACCATGCCCGAGACCATGAGCATCGAACGGCGTCGTGTCCTGGCCCATCTGGGCGCCAACCTGATCCTGACCCCGGGCAGCCAGGGAATGAAGGGGGCCATTGCCAGGGCCGAAGAGATTGCCGCCTCGGACCCTGCAAAATACTTTCTCCCCCAGCAATTCAAGAACCCGGCCAACCCCGCCATTCACGAGCAGACCACCGGCCCGGAGATCTGGAACGACACCGGAGGAGCCATAGACGTCCTGGTGTCCGGCGTAGGCACCGGCGGCACCATCACCGGAGTATCGCGCTACATCAAGAACCAGAAGGGAAAACAGATCCTGTCCGTAGCGGTTGAGCCCTCTGAAAGTCCGGTCATCAGCCAGCACCTGGCAGGACAGCCGCTTCAGCCGGGACCGCACCGCATCCAGGGGATCGGCGCCGGCTTCATACCCGATACCCTCGACCTGTCGGTGGTGGACCGGGTGGAGCAGGTGACCAGCGATGAAGCCATCGATGTAGCCCAGCATCTGGCCAAGGACGAGGGGATCCTGGTGGGGATCTCCAGCGGAGCGGCCACTGCGGCTGCGCTGCGCCTGGCAACGGACCCGGCCTTCACCGGCAAAACCATTGTTGTGGTGCTTCCGGATGGTGCGGAGCGGTATCTCTCCACACCGCTGTTCACCGAATAGGCGAAGAAGGGATCAAAAAAACAAGGCCGGACAGGTTCGCTAGCGATCCCTGTCCGGCCTTGTTTTTTTGCATAATCTTTTCTCCCAGTCAGTTCCCGGCTCCCCCCTGCCCGGTTCCCGCCTGTGCCCGTGCCATTATCAGTTCCGCCATGATACTGAAGGCGATCTCGATCTGCGTCTCGGCCATGATTTTCAGGCCGATGGGGCAGTGGACCCGGTCCAGTTCCTCTTTGCTGAAACCCTCGGTCACCAGCAGCTTGAACAGTTCATCCCTCTTTTTCTTGCTTCCCATCATGCCGACGTAACGGGCGTTCCTGCCCAGCGTCTGGCGAAGCACGGTCCCGTCGTGCACATGCCCGCGGGTGACTATGACCACGTAACTGTCGTTGTCGAACTCCAGGCCGGCGCAGCATTGCTCAAAGGAATCCAGCACCACCACCTCGTCCGCCTCGGGAAACCTGTCCCGGTTGGCGTACTCTTCCCGGTCGTCGAGGACGATCACGCGGAACGCCGCCATCTCCGCCAGGGTCGCCAGCTGTTTGGAGACGTGGCCCGCGCCGAAAATGTAGAGGGTGCTCGGCGCAAAGCAGCGCTCAACGAAGAAGCGGCTTGCGCCTTCATCGATCAGAACGGGGTAGGTCGATTTGTAAGCCCTGTTTTTAAGGGAATTCAGCAGTTCGCCCGAGTGGGACACCTTCCCGATCAGGGAACCGTCCTCCAGCACGACAAATCGTGACACCTCCCGGATCTCCTCCGACCCGGCCCCGAGTTCGGCCATCAGGTAGCACTTTTCACCGTTTCCCAGGGCGTTCTGCAACCCCCGGAACACCTCGACGTTCGCGGGAGAGCAGGGGATATGCTCTACCAGGACGTCGACCCGGCCGCCGCAGATCATCTGCATGCTGGCGGCGTCGGCGCCGGAAAGGTTGAAACGCATGATCCTGGCGGTACGCGTCTCGAATACCCGCTTCGCCAGTTTGAGCGCTCCTGCTTCGAGCGCGCCGCCACCAATCGAGCCCACGGACGTCCCTTCGGCCCTGACAATCATCTTCGCTCCGGCCAGGCAGGGAGCCGAACCGGATTTCTTCAGCACCGTAGCCAGGACCAGGTCTTCGCCATTCCGCTGCAAGTCGCATACGGCATCCACCAGCCAGCCGATTAACATAATGTTCCTTTCCTTCCTTGAACTCTATGGATTTGCTCGTAAGTGAGCATTTCTTTCACTCCTGATCCTGTCGACGAGGGGAGGGAGTATCTCCAGCACGTAGTCTATGTCCTCCCGGCTGTTCTGACTGCCCAGGGAGAACCGGATGGTGCTCCGGGCAGTGGTGGAATCCAGTCCCATGGCCGAAAGGACCCGCGAAACCTCCCTGCTCTCCGATGAGCAGGCGGACCCGGCCGATACCGCCACCCCCTTGCGGTTGAGTTCCGGCAGCAGCAGTTCGCTGAATACGCCGTCGAACGACATACTGAGCGTATTCGGCAGCCTCTGAACAGGATGACCGTTCACCTTCACGTTCCGGACCTTCTCTTTCAGGCCTGTTTCCAGCGCGTCACGCAGGGAGCGAATCCTGGCCTGTCTTTCCTCCAGGTCTTTTCGCGCCAGCTCGCACGCCTTGCCGAGGCCGATTATTCCGGGAACGTTCTCTGTCCCGCCCCGTCGGTTCTTCTCCTGGGGACCTCCGTGGATCAGCGGCAGCAGCCGGACCCCGCTTCTGACGATCAGTGCCCCGATCCCCTTGGGGGCGTGGAGCTTGTGGCCGGAAACGGTCATCATGTCCACCGGAAGTTCCCGGAAGTTTACCGGGACCTTGCCGATTGCCTGCACCGTATCGCAGATAAAACAGACATCTTTTTCAGCGGCGATTTCACCGATTTTTCCGACCGGGAAGATGACGCCTGTTTCGTTGTTGGCGTACATGACGGAGGCGAAGACCGTGTTTTCCGTGAGCGCGGCTTCCAACTCGGACAGGTCCAGCATTCCGGAGCGGTCGACCTCCAGAAAGGTAGTCTTGAAACCTTCCCGTTCCAGGTACCTGCAACTGTTGAATACTGCCGGGTGTTCGACCATGGTGGTGACACAATGGCTGGAACCGCCCTTCCGGGCCGCCGCGATTCCCTTGATGGCGGTATTGACCGATTCGCTGCCGCCCGAGGTAAAGACAATCTCGGAGGGGGAGCAGTTGACCAAGGAAGCAACCTGCTCCCGTGCTTTGTTCACCGCCTTTCTGACATTTACGCCTGCCCAGTGTACGCAGGAGGGGTTACCGAAATCTTCGCTGAAATAGGGGAGCATGGCTTCAAGGACTTCCGCGTGGACCGGGGTCGTTGCGTTGTTGTCGAGATAGATTTTTCGCATCGTCTTCTCCTTGATTGATACACCCTGCTTGTCAGGAAATTGTTGCCGGCATCGGCCCGGTCATAAAAAAACCCGCACCAAGAGCGACTGTTGTCATAATCGGTGCGGGTTTCGTTAAGTCTGCCATGCAGAGGACGAAGTGGACGCGTAGCCGTTAAGGAATACAGAGGTTGTTTACTATCGATATAGTGATTCACTGGCCGTTAAGCCTGATATTTAGTAGGGAATATATACCAGCTGCCTCTTCAGCGTCAAATACAATTTTCGCGCCTCAAACCGTTTACTTCTCTCCATGTTGGAATGGACCCTGCGGGAGAAGCCAAGTGTATAAGCGATGCATCCAACTCACTCTCTGGCGAGTTTTCAGTATGTTTCCTACCGGCTTCAAATAACGGTATTTGCGGGTTTGATAATGGTGGGGTTGCCGTACAGTTCCGAGCGGATGCGCTCCCGTTCCCGGTCGATCTGCTCGGGGGTGGCTCCCA
>Ga0228535_1003564_pt1 | contig 10860 bp, 7 predicted proteins | sample SJ1metagenome_FD_168457 | JGI IMG/M metagenome (GOLD analysis project Ga0228535, IMG submission 168457) | Enriched culture of PCE-dechlorinating microbial communities from Ithaca, New York, USA - SJ1 | ecosystem: Engineered > Modeled > Simulated communities (microbial... > Unclassified | place... | reverse complement strand
CAAAACACGGAAAAAATTCAGAAATTGTACAGCTATTTTTTTCATTGAATTGCATTGTATCCGGGTAGAGACGTAGCATGCTACGTCTCATGCAAATACCCAAATTTAATTGCAATGAATCGGAATTCAAAACGCAGAAAAAATTCAGAAATGGTACGGTTAATTTTTCCATTTAATCGCGTTGCAACATGGTAGAGACGTAGCATGCTACGTCTCTACAAAATACGGGAAATTTGGTTGGAATGGAATGCAAAAACCATATTCATTTGTTCAATTCATCCATATTCCACAGAACAACATTATTTTCGATATATTCGGCGATGTGGTTACATTCATCGACATTGCGTATAATGTGATCGTGAAAACGAGGTTGCCAGTTAAATTCAATTTGGTTTTTGTGTGCATAGCGTGTAACAGCAGATTTCAAACCTCGAATAATGGTAGCTAACGTTCCTTGTTTTGGCGAAATCGATGCCATAGTTTCGTTTTTTGTTTTTCCGGTAGAGACGTAGCATGCTACGTCTCTACAAATATCATGATTGGTTTTTGTTTCGTGGTCAATGGCAACTATTAAATGAATGTGATTGGGCATAACCACATACAGTGGAATTTCGGCATTGGGAAAATGTGCAGATAACTCTTCAATACATTTTACAACATATTTGCCGATTGGCGAAAAAACCATTTGATTGTCAAAAATATTTCCAAAATAGTATCGTTTCTGATAGGTACATACAGTAACAAAATACAATCCTCCATCGTAATCGTGCCATTGAGCGCGTGCAGAAGGAATACGATATTTATTTTGAAATTTTTCGTCAGTCATTGTGAACAGGTTAGGACGCAAATATAATCATCAACAAACAATTATGCAAATTTTACAATTTTTTATCCCGGGTAGAGACGTAGCATGCTACGTCTCATGCAAATAACCAAATTCAGTTGCAATGAATCGGAATTCAAAACACGGAAAAAATTCAGAAATGGGATGGTGATTTTTTTATCAAACCGCGTTGTATCCGGGTAGAGACGTAGCATGCTACGTCTCATGCAAATAACCAAATTTAATTGCAATGAATCGGAATTCAAAACACGGAAAAATTTCAGAAATGGTATGGTGGTTTTTTTTATTGAATTGCGTTGTATCCGGTTTGAGACGTAGCATGCAACGTCTCTACAAAATACCCAAATTCAATTGCAACGAATCGGAATTCAAAACACGGAAAAAATTCAGAAATGGGACGGTGATTTTTTTATCAAACCGCGTTGTATCCGGGTAGAGACGTAGCATGCAACGTCTCTACAAAATACAGGAAAATTTTGTTGGAATAATGGAATGGGACGCATGGAAGGAATTGGATAATTACGGTTTTCCATTGGATTGCATTGTATCCGGGTAGAGACGTTGCATGCAACGTCTCATGCAAATACCCAAATTTAATTGCAATGAATCGGAATTCAAAACACGGAAAAATTTCAGAAATGGCACGGTGATTTTTTCCGTTGAATTGGGATATATCAGGTTTGAGACGTAGCATGCTACGTCTCTACAAAATACCCAAATTTGGCGGTAATGAATTGGAATCAAAACACGGAAAAAATTCAGAAATGGTACGGTGTTTTTTTTCATTGAATTGCGTTGTATCCGGGTAGAGACGTAGCATGCAACGTCTCTACAAAATACCCAAATTCAATTGCAATGAATCGGAATTCAAAACACGGAAAAAATTCAAAAATGGTACGGTGATTTTTTTCATTGAATTGCGTTGTATCCGGGTAGAGACGTAGCATGCTACGTCTCATGCAAATAACCAAATTTGGCGGTAATGAATTGGAATCAAAACATGGAAAAAATTCAAAAATGGTACGGTGATTTTTTTTCATTCAATTGCGTTGTATCCAGGTAGAGACGTAGCATGCTACGTCTCTACAAATACCAAAATTTAATTGCAATGGATTGGAATCAAAACACGGAAAAAATTCAAAAATGGGACGGTGATTTTTTTATCAAACCGCGTTGTATCCGGGTAGAGACGTTGCATGCAACGTCTCTACAAAATACCAAAATTTAATTGCAATGGATTGGAATCAAAACGCGGAAAAAATTCAGAAATGGAACGGTGGTTTTTTTATCAAACCGCGTTGTATCCGGGTAGAGACGTTGCATGCAACGTCTCTACAAATTAATAAAATGAACATTTTCGATAGCTATATCGTTTATTTGATATTACCCAATTTGCCGAAAACCGATGATTTATCTGAAAACGGAAAATTTTTGAATATTTATTTGGCAGGGAATATTTTTTGATTTATCTTTACCGCCCTTTTCCTTTTTTGTAAGACGGTTACATTTTGTAACGCTTTTGTCATGGTGGCGAAAAGCCCTTGTTTTGTGGCTGGTTTATCTTTGCTTATTGAATAGATGCTTTAATTTTTGTCATTTATATTGTTTTACTTTAAAATTTTATCGTTATGAAAAAACTTACTCTTTTAAAATCGTTGCTGCTGGCAGTTGGATTGCTGGCAGGAACTAATTTATTACAGGCAGACCCACTTCTGGTGGAAAATTTTGATTATACCATTGGTTCTTTATTGACCGCAAACGGATGGACTGCACATAGTGGAGCAGGGACACAAGCCATTGATGTTACCAACGGATTAACTTTTACAGGCTATGCCGGAAGTGGAATTGGCGGAGCAGCCAATCTGGACAATAACGGAGAAGATGTTCATAAAACATTTACTCCACAAACCAGCGGAACAGTTTATGCTGCATTTCTGGTTCAAACACAGTCCACTAATTCAGCCGGATATTTTTTCCATTTGGGAGCACAAACAATTGGATCAACTTTTTGGTCTCGAGTTTATGTGAATGCAACGGGAAATGGATTAGGAATATCAGGATCTAGTGTACCAAGTACTTACGTTCCTATTACAGCCGGCACTCCAACTTTAGTGGTTGTTAAATATAATATTACAACCAAAGTTTCCAGTTTGTTTGTGTTGAATTCCTATTCTGCAACAGAACCTGCAACTCCAAACCAAACTTTTGCGGAAGGTACAGTAGGAGCTAATGTTGGAAGTGTGGCTCTTCGTCAGTATAATGCTTCACAGCGAATAATTGTGGATGGAATCAGAGTTGCTACCACTTGGGCTGATGCCGTAGCACCGGCTTCTGCCAATCCCGTAGCCGCTACCCCCACTTTCTCTCCGGCAGCCGGCACGTACACTTCGGCACAGAGTGTAACGATTAGTTGCACCACTCCCGGCGCAACCATTTACTATACTACCGACGGTAGCACTCCCGATAACACCAAAACGCTATATACCGGAGCTATTTCGGTAACCGCCACCACTACCATCAAAGCCATTGCGTATGCTGCGGGTTACGATCCGAGTGCCGTTGCCAGCGCTACGTACACCATCAATGCTGTTCCCACCATCACCGTAACGGAAGTAACCATACCTGCTTTCAGCGCTACAGCCGGCAGCAGTCAGGATCAAACCATCACGGTGAACGGAACAAATCTCACCGGCGATATCACGTTGGCTCTTTCGGGTACCGATAAAGCTATGTTCGAACTTTCAGAATATGAGATTACTCCGACGTCGGGCACGGTAACGGACAAGGTAATTACCATTACTTACACTCCCACTGCTCCGGGCAGCCATGCGGCTACGCTGACACTTTCGAGCCAGGACGCAACAGACGTAATACGCAACCTGACAGGCACGGCTTCATTGGCCCAACCAACGGTAAACACTCCAACCAATATAACCAACACCGGCCTCACGCTCAACTGGAATGAAGTTACCGGCGCTACGGAATATGAGGTAAATGTGTATACGAAAACGACCGGAACGGTTACGGCAACCGATTTGTTTATTTCTGAATATGGAGAAGGAAGTGGAGGCAACAAGAAATATGTTGAAATTTTTAACGGTACCGGCAATGATGTGGATTTATCTAATTATGTAATTAAAAAGGCAGTAAATGGTGCTGATTGGAACACAACCGTTTACAGTTTTCCTGCTTCAACCGTTTTGGTAAATGGCTCAACATTTGTGTTGGCAAACAATTCGGCAGATGTGATAGGAGCTACTGCTTATGATGGATTTTGCACATGGAATGGAAATGATGCCATTGGTTTGTTTAAAAACGATGTTTTAATTGATGTTTTTGGAACTCCTACATCCGACCCTGGTGATGGTATTGGATGGACTATTGCTGGAATAACTAAAGCCAGCGTAGATCATATTTTAATCAGGAAACCAACCGTAACCTCACCAACAACCGATTGGGATGCATCGGCTGGAACTACAGCTGAAGATTCTCAGTGGATTGTATCGGATTTTCTCTATAATGCAACAAATCAAACTACAGATCTTGGTTCGCATACTATGGATGGTTTTGGTACCATCAAAACCCCCATTATCGGTTCGCCCTTCACTGTCAGCGCAACTTCACTACAAATCGGGGGTTTGACGGCTGCCACCACGTATTATTATACGGTAACGGCAAAGAACGGCAGTTATGTTTCGCCCGCATCGGTTGAGGCTTCTGCTGCTACACTGGGCACCGCCATTTCCAATGTTGCCGTTCGGGGAATTTTTGTACGCAATGGTCAGGTAGTGGTAACAGCCCCTGCTGCCGGCGAAAGAATAGAGATTTTCAATGCTGTGGGTCAGCGATTGGTTTCTAAACTTGCTACGGCCGGCGAAAATGCCATTTCCGTTTCGGCTAAGGGTGTATTGGTGGTAAAATTCGGTTCGGAAGTTACCAAAGTGATACTGCCGTAAAAAACCGAAAAAAACAGATAAAACCTAACAGGTTTCCGAAACCTGTTAGGTTTATCACTTCCGAATTTTTCTTTTAATAAAAATTTTTGTTACTTTTGGACATTCTATTATAAACATAATTATTTATTCATTTTAAAAACAGTACAGACATGAAAAGAACTACTTTATTGGTTTCGTTATTTTTGGCAACCGTTGCCTTTACAAATGCACAAACAAACTTGCTTGAAAATCCGGGATTTGAAACATGGGGAGCAACTTTGCCCGATCCGTGGTATATCGTTTCAACTTCAGTTACGGGTGTTACACCTGCTGCCAGCACAACCATATTTGCAGAAGGAACCAAATCGCTTAAAATTGATGCTACCGGAGCAAGCAGTACGTTCAACATGGCGCAGGGTGTTACCATTGTACCCGGACACAGCTATAGCTTTTCGGCCAAATGTTATGTGGAATCAGGAGATGGAACAGATGCCAGAATGTGGTGCAATTTCAAAAAAGATGCCACAACGTATTTTAACGAAACTGAATTACAGGCTACCGGACTTTATTCTATTTTAAGAAGCGGAAATACAAATTCTTCCGGTACATCTTATTTAGCAACCACAGTAGGTTCGTGGTACACCGCTACCGGAACATTTACAGCGCCGGCTAATGCTGTAGGTTTTGACTTTCAGTTCCGTACCTACAAAGGTGCTGTGGTTTATTGGGACGACATGCAGTTGATCGACAATTCTACTTCCGGCATCATTTCTCCTAAAACCGAATCGCTGAAAGTATGGACAGACGGAGGAAAGATTTTGTTCCGTGCCGTTTCGGGCGAAAAAGTGGAAATTTTCAATACTGTGGGACAATCTCTCCACAGAGCTTTGGCAACAGAGGGTATCAATTCCGTAAGCATTGCTGAACGAGGTATCATGATAGTAAAAGTGGGCAATCGAATCGGTAAGATTGTTTTGTAAATTCGCAGCTGTTGCATTTTGTTTTACAGTTTTTTAAAAGCGGGGTATTGTCGTCGGGACAGTGCCTCGTTTTTTTTTGCATTTAAGCACCAAAAATTATACGATTAATGATGATATTGAATTATTTATAAAAGTATGGAAATGCTGAAAACCGGTTTAAAAAATTTTTTATGGTATTTTTTTAATCCAAAAGGAAAAATTTATTGATTTGTTGCAGGTGAAGATTTTACTTTTGTTCTAAGTTCAATTTATCTTTCTCTGCTGGTTCAATTCAGAATTATCCTGTATATTTGTGCAAAATGTTTTGATGAAAATTTTATGAAACCCACATGTATAACATACTCAAACACGAATGAATATAATATTCAGACATGTGGGTTCCATCAGACCTTTAAAAAATAAATTATATTCTGATGAAAAAGATTTTACCTGCCGAGTGGGAAAAACAACAATTTGTACAATTAACATGGCCGCACAGTGGTACAGATTTTCAGCCTATGCTGGAAGACGCGAATCGCTGTTTTGTCAATATTGCGCAGGCGATTCTTCAATACGAAGAATTACTTATTGTTTGTGCTCAAGCTGAAGAAGTGAAACAAATGCTCGCCGGCGAGGATTTTTCCAGAATACGGTTGGTTGAACTGCCTTCCAATGACGTATGGGCACGCGACCATGCCGGTATCACGGTTTTTGAAAATGGTCGTCCGGTGATTTGCGATTTTGCTTTCAATGGTTGGGGACTCAAATATCCGGCTTGCCATGATAATTTGATAACGAAAAGACTTTTTCAGGCCGGCGTTTTCAAAAATTACCGCTATAGAAATTGTCTTCATTTTTTGCTGGAAGGTGGCAGTATTGATTCAGATGGAGCAGGAACTATTTTGACAACAGCCGGTTGTCTTCTATCCGACAATCGAAACAATGCCACGAAAAAAGTGATCGAAAATCGCCTGAAAAATTATTTCGGCCTGGAACGGGTGCTTTGGTTGCATCATGGACATTTGGCCGGCGACGATACGGACGGACATGTGGACACGCTGGCACGTTTTTGCAACGAACAAACCATTGCTTACGTAAAATGTGAAGAGGAAGAAGATGAACATTTTGAAGAATTGAAAAAAATGGAAATGGAATTGCAAAATTTCAGAACGTTACAAAATGAGCCTTATCAACTGATTCCCTTGCCAATGGCCGATCCGGTTTATGAAAACAACGAACGACTTCCGGCAACTTATGCCAATTTCTTGATTATCAATGGAGCTGTTTTGATGCCGACTTATCAATCGCCTAAGGATGAAATAGCAAAACAACGGTTACAAAAAGCATTTCCCGATAGAAAAATTATTGGTATCGATTGCAGAACGTTGATCAAACAGCACGGTTCGCTGCATTGCGTAACGATGCAGTTTTATCCGGCGGAAGGGTAGATACAAGTTTTGAGAAAAGAGTTTGGATTTTTAGCATATAGTTGATAGTCAATAATTTATAGTTTTGTAGAGACGTTGCATGCAACGTCTGAAAAATAATTTTTGTTTTTTAGCAAACAAATTATTTATTTACAGCGACTTTAAGTTGAAATTCAATCACAAATAACCCACAAAAAAATATTATAAAAATGAAAGTTGCATTGATTCAGCAATTGAACAGGCAAGAAATTTCTGAAAATTTGTCCAAATTGCAGGAAAATATCCGAAAGTGTACCGCCGCAGGTGCAGAATTGGTCGTTTTGCAGGAATTGCACAACAGTCTTTATTTTTGTCAGACCGAAAATCCCGATTATTTTGACCTTGCCGAAACAATTCCCGGACCTTCAACCGATTATTTTGGGAAACTTGCCAGAGAATTGGGTGTAGTTTTGGTTTTATCGTTATTCGAAAAGCGAGCAGCAGGATTGTATCACAACACGGCAGCGGTGCTCGAAAAGGATGGCACAATAGCCGGAATTTATCGAAAAATGCACATACCGGATGATCCGGCTTATTACGAAAAATTTTATTTCACACCAGGCGATTTGGGTTTTGTACCCATTCAAACTTCTTTGGGAAAATTGGGAGTCATGGTTTGTTGGGATCAGTGGTTTCCCGAAGCAGCCAGACTAATGGCATTGGCCGGAGCTGAATTACTGATTTATCCTACGGCTATTGGCTGGGAAACAACTGATTCAGAAGAAGAAAAGCAGCGTCAACTTGAAGCGTGGATCACCATTCAGCGAAGTCATGCCATTGCCAATGGCTTACCCATCGTTTCATGCAACCGAGTTGGTCACGAAGATGATCCTTCCGGTGAAACAGGTGGCATTCAGTTTTGGGGAAACAGTTTTGTAGCAGGTCCGCAGGGAGAAATTTTGGCTCAAGCTTCCGATCAGAACGAAGAAAATTTGTTGGTGGATGTTGATTTGGCAAGAAGTGAACAAGTTCGCCGAATCTGGCCATTCTTTCGCGATAGACGCATTGATTTTTATGAAGATATCACAAAAAGATGGAGATAAAATTTCTTGCAAGGTATGAACAACAAAATTGCAATGAAACCCACATGTATTGCATACCCAAACACGAATGAAAATAATATTCAGACATGTGGGTTCCATCAGACCTTTAAAAAATAAATTATATTCTGATGAAAAATTAATTTAATTTTGATCAGTATATAAAAAATTGTCAGGATTTTTATTTTCAGATATTTAATTATGTGGCTTTGCCCCAAACTCGATTTACTTTTTTATTATTTTCAGTAGAGACCTTGCATGCAAGGTCTCTACAAGAAAAACTGACGTTCAGTTCGCTAAAACCGTCCAAACTCGCTCCTTCATCGCTCAAACAGGACAATTTCAAACGCCAACTTCACTTGTTTTTCGAATCACCGGACGAGGTCCCACGCTGCCGCACGAATCCTTTCGTGTGGCAAAGACTTTAAATCAACATTATTCCTTGTAAACACATTTATCCATTCTACAACTGTAAAACTTTCAAAATATACTTCTTCAGGATTATGAAACTTATAATTCCTACTCATGTTTCAAAGACAGTTGACTTTTTTAAAAATAACAATGCAATTACGACTAATGCAGTTATCAGAAGGTCATCCCTGCGTGGTAATTTCATTTCATATGCTCCATAGGAGCCATGCTTATGGTAGAAAATAATCACACAATCATTTTACATAGCCCCATCGGGGCGGTCATTCTTTAATTATAAAATTGTTGTTAGATGGTCATCCCTGCGGGATTTTTTTGTTCGTTGCTTTTTCTACCAAAAGGTTGTCCCTATGGGACAAAATCAATTTCACATGCTACTCGCTTTTATCTCTTTATGACTTTCAAACTTTTAACTTTATAAACTTTCAAACTGTATCTGGGACGTAGCACCACACGAAAGGATTCGTTCGGTAGCGGGGCAAAGCTGCCTATTGTTACAAATAAGCATATTGCAGTGCTCGCTGGCAATTTTGATAGAAGTTCTGCCCTTCAGGCAGGGTTTGTTTATTCATGCTTTAGTCCGCAGGTGATTGACCTACGGTTACGAAAAAATATTGCCTTACAGGCAAAAGCGGTATCGCAGCTCAGAAGTAAAAAGAACAGTTTCTGTAAAGTAGTAAATTGCAAATCCAACGGCAATGGTGCTACGAATTGCAAATCTTTAGCTGGCGCAGATATTCATCTGTGCCATTACCAACAGTAATTCACGGCACAAGTAAATACTTGCATCAGCTGCGGAGATTCAATAAATTTGTTCGCCATGTTTAAAACCTTTATAGCTGTAAGGTGGTTTGAAATATCCCTGCCATAGTACCTCTTCAATCCAATCGGCATAATTTCCATGTTTGGTAGTATAGGATTCAATTAGATGATATAAACCATCATTCTGTTTTTGAAATTTGAATTTTTTAAGCAGATAGTTTGACCGATAGACATAATGCCAGCCATTTTCGTAATATACACCAAAGCGCATATCCCAATCAGGAGGATATGATTTGAGGAATGAGCGATAACTTTCTTCGTCAAGTTTTTTATCATCCAGCTTAGTTTCTATCCATTGCTCCTCACCCCAAATGGTTGCAGAATCATTTTTACCCCAAAATACTTTATTCTTACTTCCTATGGTTTGATAGAAATCAGAGACAATTTTTCCCAAGTTTTCAGGAAGTAGCCTCATCGTTTCATCAACAAAATTTATAGACTTGTATACTGAGTTAGTCGTTTTCGGAAGTGAAAATCTCATACCATAGAAAGCCTCTGCAATTCCGCCGGTAATACACGCCAATGTATCAGTATCTCCACCTAATGATACTGCCAGTCGGATAGCAGTTTCAAAATCGAAGCTATCCAAAAAGGCAATGATTGCTTCAGGTACTGTTCCGGCACAACTTTCATTAAAATAATAAGTTGGCCTTATTTCATCACAAGTTCGTGATAAATTATAACCAAACTTGTTTTCGATATACTCTTTAATTTCCTGTTTTGTGGAACAGGTACGTGCCATAAAAATAGCGGCTGCTGTTGCCTGTGCTCCTTTTATTCCTTCCATGTGATTATGCGTTATTTCGGCAGTGAGTTTGGCTACATTCTCGGTTTCTTCCAATGTATTAAAAGCCCAACCAACGGCTGCAACCCGCATAGCTGATCCGTTACCCCAACTATTATATGGCTCATTTTCATTGCTAAATACCCACTGCTGAAACCGTGAACCATATCCACCAGTAGGATTGGGGAATTCCTTCACATAGTGTTTGAGGGTTGCTATCAATCTATCTTTGTTGAGATTTCCTTCCAATAACCAATCAGCCACAGCAATGCTCAAAATCGAATCATCCGTAAATGTTGACCTTTTATCGAATAATTCAAATTGGGTAGTTTTTATGTTGTTGAACTCGTATATTGAGCCAACTATATCGCCAAATATTGCTCCTAACATTTATTTACTAAAGTTTTGCACTTCGTTTTAATGATTTGAAAGACAGGAAATAAAGAAGTGCGATTTAGTCATTTCCTGTCTGATTGTCAACATATTAATAATTCCATTTTCGTCAAACTGCTTCCCTGAGCGGAGGAGCAAGCATTTTTGAAACCAATTCCGCCGTCTTGGGACAATTCATGATCAACTCA
>Ga0228535_1003563_pt1 | contig 10860 bp, 11 predicted proteins | sample SJ1metagenome_FD_168457 | JGI IMG/M metagenome (GOLD analysis project Ga0228535, IMG submission 168457) | Enriched culture of PCE-dechlorinating microbial communities from Ithaca, New York, USA - SJ1 | ecosystem: Engineered > Modeled > Simulated communities (microbial... > Unclassified | place... | reverse complement strand
GGCCAGGATGAACTGGTGTCGATGATCGATTCCATCTCCACCAATCTCACGTCTTTCTTCCGGGAAGCGTCGCACTTTGTCCGTCTGGGCGGCATTATCCGTTCCTTCCTCGAAAACAGGGGACGGCCGGGCAGCACCGGTTCCTTCGCCGTCTGGTCTGCCGGCTGTTCGACCGGAGAAGAGCCCTACACGCTGGCCATGACGATTCGGGAGGCGGCACAAAACCGTCTGTCCGACGTCGCCATTCTGGCAACGGACATTTCCACGAAAGTTCTGGAAACCGCGCGGGCAGGAATATACGCCCAGGAGAGAACCCGCGGCATAGCTCCTGAGATCCTGAAAAAATATTTTCAGTTGGGAACAGGCAAATCCCATGGGTTCGTCCGAGTGAAAGAAGACCTCAAAAAGATGGTCACGTTCGAGCGGTTCAATCTCATGGACCCTTTTCCGGCCCGCCGGGATTTCGACGTCGTTTTCTGCCGCAACGTCATGATCTACTTTGACAAGAAGACACAAAGCGTTCTGGTCAACAAATTCTACGGCGCGCTGAAAAACGGCGGCTACTTTTTTGTGGGACATTCGGAAAGCCTGACAGGACTTACGCATCCTTTTCAATACGTGGAACCGAGCGTTTACCGGAAAAACCTATGAGCGATTTGATTGTGGGCATAGCCGATCTGAAGATCAGCAAAAACGGCAGCGATTTCCTTGTAACATACGCACTGGGATCCTGCATTGCCATCTCCGTTTACGATCCCGTAGCCGGAGTGGGGGGGCTCCTGCATTACATGCTGCCGGATTCGACACTGGATGTCCGGAAAGCCAAGGACAATCCCGCCATGTTCGCCGATACGGGCATTCCGGCGCTCTTCAAGGCCTGCTACGGGCTTGGGGCGGAGAAAAAACGGATGATCGTCAAGGCGGCGGGCGGCGCCAGCATTCTGGACGACACGAATTTTTTCCGCATCGGACAGAAAAACATCATGGCCATGCGGAAGATCTTCTGGAAAAACAACGTTCTGATTGCAGCGGAGGACACGGGCGCCAACCACAACCGCACGGTGCGTCTGGATCTGAAAAGCGGCAAAACGTTTATCCGGACATCAGGAGGCGAAATGAAGGAGCTATGAAAACGGTCGCGCGCATTCTGAAATCCATTGAGACGATTCCGGCCTTTCCGGCGACGGGCAGCAAAGTCGCCCGGCTGCTCGGCCGCGTCGATTATTCCGTTCCGGAAGTGGCCAATGTCATCCGCCTGGATCCCTCGATCACGGCCAATATTCTGAAGATGGCCAATTCGGCCTATTTCGGCTCGGCGCATCCTATCGGCACCATTCAGGATGCCGTGATGTACCTGGGGCAGAAGAATCTTCTGCTCGCCATCCAGACGGCGGGAATTTCCAAATACTACAAGAAAGGCGCGTCCGGCTATTTCGACAAGGCAACCGATTTGTGGGAGCATTCGGTCGCCGTCGCTTTGATGTCGCAGATATTATCCAAGGCGATCACCGGCGAGGAGGATACGACGCTCTACACGGCGGCCCTGCTGCACGACGTGGGGAAAATCATTCTGGGCGAATTCGTTCGCGACGAGCTTTATAAAATCACTCTGCTGGTTTCACGCCACGGCCTGTCCTTTCTGGAGGCGGAAGAGACGGTTCTGGGCATCAACCATGCCGAACTGGGAGGAAAAATCGCCGAGCACTGGATCTTCCCCTCTGTCATCGGCGACGCCATTGCCTTTCACCACCGTCCGGATCTGCTGGAAAAGAAGGATCAAATTCTGCCGTGGCTCGTATATCTGGCGGATGAAGCGTGTCTCATGATGGGCATGGGCAGTCCGGTGGAAGGACTGGCGCAGCGGGCGGTCGGACAGGTGCTGACGAAATTCAATTTGCGGATGAAAGATCTGGAAAAAAGCATGGTCCTGCTGTCAGACGATTTAAGCAAGGCCAGGGACCTGATTAACATTATTTAAAGGCGCTCTGGCCAGGGAAGGTGACAAGATGTCATTCAATGTATTGATTGTAGACGATTCCGGCGCCATGCGGGCGGTCATCAAGAAGATCGTCGGGCTGTCCGGATTCCGGATGGACCAATGTCTGGAAGCCGGCAACGGAAGGGAAGCCATGGCGCTTCTGGCCGACCACTGGGTGGACGTGATCATTTCCGACATTAATATGCCGGAGGTCAACGGTCTGGAGTTTCTGGAGCAGCTGGCCCGAAATGAAACGCTTCGGGAAATTCCGGTGATCATGATCACGACGGAAGGATCGGAACAGATGATGCAGGAGGCTTTTGCGCGCGGGGCCAAAGGCTTTGTGAAAAAGCCTTTTCTGCCGGAGGAAATCAAAAAAATTTTATACAAGGTTATAGGAGTGGGAGACGATGGGCAGTATGAAGAAGATGCAGGCTCTGCTGATGGACTCGATTTTTGAAGTCTTTGAAAAAATGTTCTTCGTCTTTCTGGAACCCTGCACAGGCGCAATGGGGCATGATCTGGCCGTGTCCATCCGCTTTTGCGGGAGCACCAACGGGCGGATCGACGCCTATCTGTCGGAGAGTCTTGCCGCTTTCATGGCACAAAACATGCTGGGATTGAATCCGGAGGAGGTGACGGATAACACCAGGGAAGACTGCGCCCGGGAAGCGGTGAACATGATCGCGGGGAATTTTCTCAACAAACTGGACGCCCGCCAGGTTTTCAACCTGACGCTGCCGGTCTGTGAAAAAAAACCGGGCCGGTTTCCACAGGACAATGACGCGGCGCTTTGCCTGATGTTCGATGCGGAGGAACGGTCCCTCGGCATCCGCCTGAGCGGAGAGATTCTGGAAAGATAAGGCGGCAAAACGATGTCCGGACGGCGACAGCGCCGCAGAAGAAACCGGACGGAGACAGGGATGAAGACGTGAACAAAATAAAGGTGCTCATAGTGGATGATTCCGCGGTCGTCCGGAAAATCTTTTCTGAAGAGCTTTCCCGGTATCCGGATATCCAGGTGATCGGCGCGGCGCCCGATCCTTATGTGGCACGGGACAAAATCGTTCATCTGAAACCGGATGTGGTGACTCTGGATATCGAGATGCCGCGCATGGACGGGCTCACCTTTTTGAAGAAACTGATGAAGTACCATCCGCTGCCGACGATCATCGTCAGTTCTCTGACGCCGCAGGGCGGAAAACTGACTCTGGAGGCCATGGACATCGGCGCGGTGGATGTGATCGCCAAGCCGGGCGCCGCCTACAGCGTCGGCGACATGTCCGCCCAACTGGCGGAAAAAATCCGGGCCGCGTCCCGCGCCAGGATTGTTTCCAGAACGGAAAAAAATGCGGACACGGGCAGCGCGGAACCGCTGCGCGCTCTGGCCCAGACCTCCAACAAAGTCATCGCCATCGGAGCCTCCACCGGCGGGACGGAAGCGCTCAAAGCCGTTTTGACCAAAATGCCGCCCAATTCGCCGGGCATTGTCATCGTCCAGCACATGCCGGCGAATTTCACGACGGCTTTTGCCGCGCGACTGAACGATCTGTGCCGGATCACCGTACAGGAGGCCCGGGACAACGATTCCGTGACGCCCGGCACCGCGCTGCTGGCGCCCGGGAATTACCACATGATTCTGAGGCGCAGCGGAGCGCGCTACTATGTCGAAGTGAAAACGGGGCCGATGGTTCACCATCAGCGGCCGGCGGTCGATGTGCTTTTCAAGTCCACCGCGCAGTACGCGGGCGCCAACGCGATCGGCGTTATCCTGACGGGCATGGGAGCGGACGGAGCCGAAGGGCTGCTGGCCATGAAAAACGCGGGCGGCGGAACCATCGCCCAGGATGAAAATTCCTGCGTGGTCTTCGGTATGCCCAAGGAGGCCATCAAACTGGGCGCGGCGGACAAGGTGGCGCCGCTCGACAAGATTGCATCCGAAATCATCAAAATGGTGTGAAAGATGAACTATGAAACTCTGATCAAACTGCTCAATACTCTGGCGCAGGAATACCTTTTCCGCGACGGCCAGGAAGTGGATATTCCGACGGCCGGCCGCCTGCTCAACCATCTCGAGGCCATCATCGGCGAGGCCAATACGCTGAACAACAAGACGGTCCGGACCTGCGCGACGGCCTTGAGCGGCCTTTTGGAAAAAATCATCCTCGAAGCGATCGGGGATCGGGCCGCGGCCGCGGGCGTATTCGAAAGCGGCATTCACCTGATGCAGGAAATCGCCGACAGCTTTTCCAATACCGGCCGCTACGACGGCGGCATCCGGGACCTTCTCGACCGGATCGCCGCCGTAACCGGCGCTCCGGTTCCGGCGGACGGGGCCTCCCCGGAGGCGCAGGAGGCAGTCCAGCCGCAGGAATCCGAAGCAAAGCCGTCCATGCAGATTTTGGATGAAGCGCTGACCCGCGATTTCATCGCCGAAGGCCTGGAATACATTGAAGAGATTGAAATCAATATTCTCAATCTGGAAAACGAGCCGGAAAACAAGGACTACATCAACGCCATCTTCCGTCCGTTCCATTCCATCAAGGGCGTCGCAAGCTTTCTCAATCTGGAGACGATTCGGGCCCTGGCGCACGATCTCGAAAGCCTGCTCGACAAGACCCGCAACGGGGAACTGTCCGTTACGCCTGCTCTGATCGATGTCGTGCTGGACGGAGCGGACGCGCTCAAGACGCTGATCGGCCGGCTGCGCGATGTGCTGGAAGGCAAGGCCGCCGACGAGGGCGGGCTGGACATTCCGGCGCTGACCGCGCGCATCCACCGGGTCGAACAGGGATTCGACGCCGCGGCGGGAAGCAAGAAAATCGGCGAAATTCTCGTCGAAGAAGGCGTGATCTCCAAGGAAAAACTTGAGGAGACGCTGAAAATCAGTGAGGTGAAGCCGGACCGGAAAATCGGGGAGACGCTGATCGAACAGGGCGTCGTCAAGCCCAAACAGGTTTCCCAGGCGCTGCGCAAGCAGATGGACCAGGTGACGGACCTGACCACGATCCGCGTCGATACGGCCAAACTCGATGATCTGATCGACATGGTCGGCGAACTGGTGATCGCGCAGTCGATGATTTCACAGGATCTGCGCGGCGCGACAACCGCCGACAAGAGGCTGGTGCGCAATATTTCCCAGTTTTTCCGCATCACGTCCGCCCTGCAGCGGGTGTCGACAAGCCTGCGGATGATTCCCATCAAACAGACGTTTCAGCGGATGTCCCGGCTGGTCCGGGATCTCGCGAAGAACTCGGGCAAGGGAATTGCCGTGGAACTGGTGGGAGAGGAGACGGAAATCGACCGCAACATGGTTGACGAAATCTACAATCCGCTGGTGCACATGATCCGGAATTCCGTCGATCACGGCATTGAAACGCCGGAAGAGCGCATCCGGGCGGGGAAGCCGGAAAAAGGCCTGATCACGCTCAAAGCGTATCATCGCGGCGGAAACATCGTCATCGAAATCAGCGATGACGGCCGGGGTCTGGATCCGAAGAAAATTGCCGCCAAGGCGGTTAAATCCGGACTGGTGCATCCGGACGATGCTTTGAGCGATGCCGAAATCTACAGGCTGATCTTCCTGCCGGGGCTGTCCACGGCGGCCAAGGTCACGGATGTGTCGGGACGCGGCGTGGGAATGGATGTCGTCAAGCGCGCCGTCGAAAAGCTGCGCGGCAAGATCGAAATCGAAAGCGCGGCGGGCGAGGGCACGACGTTTGTCACCCGTTTTCCGCTGACGCTGGCGATCATCGACGGGATGATCGTCAAAGTGGGGCCCGAGAGCTATGTGCTGCCCACCTCTTCCATCCGCCAGGCGCTGCGCCCCGCCCGCGAAAGCTATACCTGCGTGGCCGGACGCGGCGAGATGATTAACGCGATGGGCAAGCTGATGCCGCTGGTTCGTCTGTGCGATGTATTCGGCATTGATCCGCAGCACCGGGAGCCCTGGGAGGCGATTACAGTGGTCGTGGACAGCGAAAGCGGTCCGCGCTGTCTGATGGTGGATAAAATTATCGGCAAGGCGGAAGTTGTGGTCAAGAGTCTCGGAGAAGGGCTGAAAAATATCCGGGGGCTGGCCGGAGGCGCGATTCTGGGCGACGGCCGCATCGGCCTGATTATCGATACGGAAGGGCTCTTTGAAATGGTCGAGGAGGGCTGAGGCTTCTTCCCCGCGGAAGATAAAAATAAGGTGAGGATGAAAAAAATATGAACGAAAAAAATATCAAGATACTCGTTGTGGACGATTTCGCGACCATGAGAAAAGTGGTCCGCAATCTTTTGAAGCAGGTGGGATATGAAGACATCGTGGAGGCGGAAGACGGCGTCATGGCCCTGAAAGCCCTCAAGTCGCAAAAAATCGATGTTGTCGTTTCCGACTGGAACATGCCGAACATGAGCGGCCTGGAGCTGCTCAAGGCAGTGCGCGCGGATGCCGATCTGGCCAAGACGCCATTTCTCATGGTGACCGCCGAAGCGCTGCAGGACAACGTCGTCGCGGCGGTGAAGGCGGGGGTCAGCAACTACATCGTCAAACCGTTTACCGCGGAGGTTCTGAACGAGAAGATTAAAAAAATCATGGACAGCATCAACAAATAGTCCCAGGCCATCGGCAGAAATAAACGGGAAAGGAAGGCAATGAACGTCAAATTTATCAATCCTTTTTTGGAAGGAACCATCAGTGTGTTGAAGACCATGGCTTTTGTGGAGCCGCGCGCAGGAAAGCCCTACATGAAAATGGACAATCTGGCCAAAGGGGACATCTCCGGAATCATCGGGCTTACGGGATCCGCCACGGGCTCGCTGGCGCTGAGCTTCAGCGAGGCGGCGATCCTCAAAATCGTTTCCAACATGCTTGGAGAAAACATCAAGAGTGTGAATACGGATATCAAAGATGCGGTCGGTGAAATCACCAACATGATTTCAGGCGTCGCCCGCAAGAATCTGGAGGCGCAGGGTTTCAACATCCAGGCGGCCATTCCCACAGTGGTAGCGGGAAAAAGTCATTCCATCACCCATGTCATGGGCGGTCCCAGCCTGATCATCCCCTTTGAAATCGACGAAGGATCGTTCGTCGTGGATGTCTGTCTGTCGGAATAAATGTTTTTATGGCTGTAAAACGATGATACTGATGCGCCGGTTGCGGGCATCCCGCGGATCGAGCGGTAAAAGAAGCTCCTGGTCGGCGTAGCCGACCACCCGGGCGATGCGGCCCGGATCGATGCCGCCCGCCTCCAGTTCGCGGCGCGCAGCAGACGCCCGGGCGGTGGAAAGCTCCCAGTTGGTGACTTGTCCGCCCGCGAACGGCAGCGAATCCGTGTGCCCCTCCACAACGATGCGGCCCGGCATGCTCTGCAGATTCTCCGCCACCAGGCGCAGAATCTCACGCGCTTTGGGCGTCGGCGTATCCGAGCCCAGCGCGAACATTATGGACCCTTCCGTGTCGATCACCTGAATGCGGATTCCGCCTTCAATCACATCCACCAGAATCTGGTCCCTCACTCCCGCCATCCGTTCGTCGATAGAGGTGCGTATTTTTTTAACGGCCTCCTCGTCGGCTGCGCTGAGATCCTTTTTGGCCTTCTTTATCCCGAAATCCACCGCGCCTTTTCCGCGGGTATTGCTGAAGGGGGCTTTCAGGGATTCGTTTCCGACCTCGCTCAGAAACTTCGGATCCGTCACCCGGGAATCCTTCATGGTCACGGCGGAAGAACCGCTCTCCTGGAAAACGCTGTACCTGCGGAAATACTCGGACAGGGCGGCCCGCTTTTCCTCGGACACCATGCTGAGCAGCCACAACAAAAGAAAAAAGGCCATCATGGCCGTGACGAAATCGGCATAGGCTACTTTCCAGGAACCGCCGTGCGCGTCGCCGGAGCGCTTCTTTTTCACCTTTTTGATGATGATGGGCGGGTGACGTTCGTCCATGTGTTCCTTCTTTCCGGATCGTTATTTTTTCGCCCCGCGCAGAGCCTCTTCCATTTCCAGGAAGGTGGGCTTGGCTTCAACCGGGATCACGCGTCGGCCGAATTCCACCGCGACCTTGGGCGCGGCGCCGCCGCCGATGAAAGCCAGGAGCGCTACTTTGATGACATTCAAGTATTGCAGTTCTTCGTTGGCCGTAAACTCCATGTTTTTGGCCATCGGACCGACGTAGCCGTAGCACAGCAGCACGCCGGTGAAGGTGCCCACAAGCGCCGCGCCGATGCTCGCGCCCAGCACTTCGGGAGGCTCCTTGATCTTGCCCATCGTGAGGACGACTCCCATGACGGCGGCAACAATCCCCAGGCCGGGCAGGCCGTCGGCGACCGTGCTGACGCTGTGCACGGGCGCCATGGCTTCCTCATGGTGCGCTTCCAACTCCTGATCGATGAGCGCTTCCAGCTCATGCGGCGCAATGGTGGTGGTCATGACGGTGCGCAGCGTGTCCGTAATCAGGCTCACGGCCGCCGAATTTTTAAGAATCCGGGGATAGGCGGAAAACAGCGGGCTCTGTTCGGGAGCGTCCACATCCGATTCGATGGAGACCAGCCCCTGCTGGCGGATTTTATAAAAGATGCCGTTGATCATGAGCAGCACATCAATATAATCCTTTTTGGTATAGGGCCTGCTGGTGAAGACGCGGATCGTCGATGCGCCCACCGCCCTGATGACCTTCATCGGGGAGGCGATGACAAAACCGCCGACAGCCGCTCCGCAGATGATGAGCAGTTCCACGGGCTGGATGATGACGGAGATGTTGCCGCCTTCGAGAAGATAGCCGCCCAGCACGGCGACGGTGACGATTGTAAAGCCAATCAGAGCAATCATGGGCGAGAAAACATTACCTCCTTTTTTCCCGCAGGATTTCCCGTTCCGTTTCAAAAACGAAGCGGATGATTTCATCCCGGACGAAATCATCAATATGAATGAAACGGACGGCCGTATCGTATTCGGAAACCGCCTCGCCCGACTCCAGGACCTCGCCGTACAAAAAAAGCGCGACGGGCTTCTGCAGGCCGATCATGACCTTGATTTCCAGGATGTCGCCGGCGGTCAGGGATCCGCCCGTGTTCAGCCGCATGCCGCCGCCGCCGATGTTCACCTTGGCGACGCTGAGGCAGTGGAACCCGTCGGAGTGGCGCGTCATCATCCGGATGATTTCATCGAGCTTGGCGTTGATCGACTGAAGCCATTGCGCAATTAATTGATCGTCAGGATTGGGCAAAGACTTGAACTCCGCCAGAATGGATTCTCCGGCAACCCTGGAACGACAGGTGTCGATATGCTCCGGATGAATGACTTTCCATTCCATCGGAACATAAACATCGACGCGGGAGTATTCCCTGTTCTCCGCTTTGTCTTCTGTTGTTGCGTTTGTCATAAAGCACTCCGGGAAAATATTTTGTAGGCTTCATGCAAGCACGATGCCACGGCGCGTTTCCGCCGGCGGAAGCGAAAGGTCTCGGGGCTGCCGGCTTTTGAACGGCCGGCTGTAAAAAAACACGTCAAGATGTTGACAAACCGGACGGACGGTTGACGGATTTTATCAGGCGGTTCCGTTTTGCGCGTTCTGCGGCAGCGCCGCAGACTTTCGCGGCGCCTGGTATATAAATTGCTATTGACCGGTGTCAGTATTGTTGAACGAGAGAAAGACAATGGCGGCCCGGAAAAAAATTTTTTTAAAAAAGGTTCTTCCCGGATTTATCGGATTATGTCTGACCCTGGGCTTAAGTGCAACCCTGCACGCCGGCGGTTACGCCGTCCACGTGTCGTCCTATAAAACGATCGGGCAGACCGGAGCCGACCTGCAGGCGATCCGCGCACAGGGATGGAGGGCCTTCGTGGCGCCCGCGAGCGTTGCGGGAGTCCAAAAGTGGCACCGGGTCTATGCCGGTTCGTTTGCGTCCCGCAAAGAAGCGTTTCAGGCGGCCGGAAAGATGCAGGAGCAAAAACTGATCGACAAGATCTTTGTCCATTATCTGCCCGGCGCGCCGAAAGCACGATTGGAGAAGGCGACCGCAAAGATTTCTGCTGCTCCCACAAATGAGCCAAAGGACCGGCGACCGCCGGCAAAAAAGCGGGAGGAGGCTTTCCGGGCGCTGATGATGGGAGACCGGAAACTGATGCCGAAACCGCCCGCAGGGAATGACAAGGCGCCTCCGCGGGAAAAGGTTTTTGCGGATCCCGAAGAAAACGATTTTTCCGAAACGCATCCGCGCTCAGACATGTACAACCAGGCGCTGGCGCTGATGGCGGAAAAAAATTACGCGCGGGCGCTGGCAACCTTCAAGGAATTCGTCAGCCAAAACGATACGGACAAGGAATGGGGACAAAAGGCGCTGCGCCGCATGGCGGATTGCCACTACCGCCTGGGGAAGGCGGGCAGCCGGCAGGATCTTTTGATTGCCGTGGAATTTTACAAAAACACGCTGGAAAACTTTCCCGATCCCCGCAAGGAAAACGCGCTCACCTATTACCGTCTGGCCAAAACGCATGAAGCGCTGCAATCTCCCGCCGAGGCGGGCGCGCACTACCAAAACCTGATCACCCGCTATTCCGATTCTCCCTATGCGCCCGAGGCCCATTTCCGCATCGGCGAAATCCATTACCGGGAAGGCCGCTACGCTCCGGCGGCGGAGGCTTTGATCCGTTATCAGCTGAAGTATCGCAGCGGCGCACAGTCCAAACAGTCTTTTTATATGATCGCCCATTCCTTCTTCAAAACCGGACGGTCCGCCGACGCCGAAGTCTGGTTTCGCGAAGCGCAAAAAAAGTGGCCCGACTTGTCGGGACTGCCGGGGGAACTGCTGATTGACGCCGGAAGTCATAAAACGGCGCTCGGGCGTTTTGACGAGGCGGCGCACTTCTATTCCTGGTACGTCAACCTGTATCCGGCGGAC
>Ga0228535_1003562_pt1 | contig 10861 bp, 8 predicted proteins | sample SJ1metagenome_FD_168457 | JGI IMG/M metagenome (GOLD analysis project Ga0228535, IMG submission 168457) | Enriched culture of PCE-dechlorinating microbial communities from Ithaca, New York, USA - SJ1 | ecosystem: Engineered > Modeled > Simulated communities (microbial... > Unclassified | place... | reverse complement strand
GCGGCCCCTTTATCCCCTTTGTCTCAAGTAGCCCAGCGCCTGGAGGGCGGCCGTGCAGCCTTCCCCTGCCGCCGTGACGATCTGCAAGCCGCCGCAGGTCACATCGCCGGCGGCGAAGACGCCTTCAAGGTTGGTGCGCTGGAACCGGTCGACGGCGATGCACTGTTTATGGTCGAGATCGAGACCCGCCTTACCCAGGAGAGGTCCGGTCGGGATTTCCCTGAAAATAAAAACCGCGGAGACGCGAAGTTCTTCCCTCTGGCCGTCTTTTTCCATGGCGACATACTCCACGCGCCTATCGCCGCCGATTTCCCTGATTTCCGCCTGGTGGAAAACGCGGATGCCATTCCGCCGGGCCTCTTCAAGCCGGCTTTCCGGGAAGGCCGGATCTTTGTACCTGCCCGTCAGCCAGGTCACCCGGCACCCCAGCTGACGCAGAGTCTCGATGTCTTCGACGGCCTCCTCCGAATGGCCGTAAGCGGCCACGTCCAGGCCCCGGTACAGCGGCCCATCGCATGTCGCGCAATAGCTCACCCCCTGCCCGGTCAACCTCTCCTCACCGGGGATCATCCGCTCCCTGGCGAAAGGCCTGCCCGTGGCGACGATGACCGCGCCCGCCTCGATGAAAGCGTCGCCGGTCGTCACGTATTTGGGCGCGGAATCGATGGCCAGGGCGACGACGTCGCCTTTCAGGATCTCCGCGCCGAAATGGACGGCGTGACCGCGGAATTTTTCCAGAAGATCCAGGCTGCCGATGGAGATGAAACCGGGATAATTCTCAATCTCATAGCCTAATCCCAGCCGGGAGGCCGCCCGGCCCTCCAGGATAACGGTTCTTTTCCCCGCCCTGGCCGCGTAGACGCCGGCCGCGAGGCCGGCCGGCCCTGCTCCGATGATCAGGATATCGCATCGGATATTCTTGATTGTCACGGGCGCCTCCTTTCGATTGACGTTGATTCCGAGTGGTTTTATTATGTCTTTTCGCCAAGGGAGCGTCAATGCCCTCATGAGCGCAGGAGCCGGCCGTCGTCCGGGGCATCCGTTTTCGGAACGGCGCCGTCCGCTTCCCGCCGGGGGGTTGAATCCCGGTTCTCGATATAGTAAAGATAGACAGAGGAGTTCGACATGGCTATGAAAGGTTCTCTCTCCCGCAGGGGTTTTTTCAAAACGGCCATCGCCGCCGCCGGGGCGTGGACGATCGTCCCGCGCCGGGTGCTGGGAGGACAGGGATATACCGCGCCGAGCGACGAACTGACCAAGGCGGTCATCGGGGTTGGAGGCATGGGCCGGGTCCACCTGACCTACCCCGGCTCCAGGCTTCTGGCCGTCTGCGATGTCGATGCCGCCCACCTCGATACCGCGCTCGAACTCTCCGGACCCGGCGTCAAGGGCTATAAGGATTTCCGGGAAGTTCTCGAACGTCCGGACATCGATATCGTCCATATAGCGACTCCGCCTCACTGGCACGGCCTCATCTCCGTCGCCGCCGCCGAAGCCGGCAAGGATATCTGGTGCGAGAAGCCCATGACGCGCACCATCGGCGAAGGGCAGAGAGTCGTCGAAGCCGTGCAAAGGTACGGACGCATCTTCCGCATCAACACCTGGTTCCGCTTTCGGGAACCTTTTTATGGATTGAAGACGCCGGTCCAGCCCATAAAGAAAATCGTCCAAAACCGGATGCTGGGCTGGCCGCTCAAGGTCACGCTATCCGGCACGACCGGATTCAACTGGAAGTTCTACTGGAGCGGCAGGACCTACCTGCCTCCCCAGCCCGTGCCCGCGCAGCTCGATTACGATTTCTGGCTGGGGCCGGCCCCGTTCAAGCCGTATCATCCTCACCGTGTCCACGAAACGTTTCGCGGCTATTGGGATTACGACGGAGGAGGCCTCGGCGATATGGGCATGCATTACCTCGATCCCGTGCAGTACATTCTGGATAAGGACGACACAAGCCCGGTCGAGATCGAAGCCGACTGTCCGCAACAGCACCCGGACGCCTGCGGAAGCTGGCGCCGCGTGACGCTCCGCTATGCCGACGGCTGCGAAATCATCCTGGACGGAGAGGACAGGCGGGCGGATGTCCCTTTTATCGAGGGCCCCGGCGGAAGACTGTACAGGGGATTCGAATCCGACCCGCCGAATCTCAAAGCCGAAGCGGCCTCCCTCCCGGACCCCGATTCGCCGATCCTCGATTTCAGCAAGGCCGTCCGGGAACGCCGCAAATTTCCGCTCAATGAAGCCAACGGCCACCGCTCCTGCACCCTCGTCAACCTGGCCAAGATCGCCGTCCGGCTTGGCCGGCCGCTCAAGTTCGATCCCGTGAGCCAGCGCTTTCACGGAGATGAAGAAGCGAACCGTTTGGCCGACGAGCCCATGCGCGCGCCCTGGAATCTCCAATGACACCGCGAAAGGAACGGACCTTGAGAAAGATCGCAAATCAAATCCGGTGTTTCGCCGTCCTGCTCGCGGCCTGCGGGTTACTCGCCCTCGCCGCGGCCGAAGGACCGCGGTCACTCGAGACGAAAGTATCGGAGATACTCCTTAAGTTTCCCGCTTCAAACTCCGTGGAGAAGGACAACCTTGCGGCGAGCGTGTTGTCCCTGGGCCCCTCGGGAATCCGCAGCGTCTGCCGGCGTCTCTCTCCCCCCGGCAAGGAAGACGACACGCTCGCGCGGTTCGCCCTGGACGCCATGGCCGTCCATGTCACGAGGCCCGGCGCCGAAAAAGAGCGCAAGGCGTTCGCCGGAGTCCTGGGCAAAGCTCTTCAATCCGCCGCGGACTACGAAGTCAAGGCTTTCCTCATCGAAGAAATACAGCTGACCGGAGGAAACGAATCCGTCGACGTTCTGCGTCGTTATCTCCATGATGGAGCACTGGCCGGTCCGGCGGCCCGGGCCCTGACGGCGATACGCACTCCCGAGGCGGAAGACGCTCTCCTTGCGGCGCTGGGCGCGTCCTCGGGCGAAAGCCGGATCGCCGTCATCCAGGCTCTCGGCGAAATCCAGAGCCTTCAGGCCGCGGGGAGAATCCTCCCCCACGCTTCGAGTTCCGATGAGAGCCTCCGGAAGACGGCCCTGGAAGCCTTGGCCAACATCGGCGATCCGTCATATGAATCCGTTTTGGCCGGAATGCCGGTGGCGTCCTCGCCGGCCGAGCGGATACGCTCCGCTTCGCTCTATCTATTCTACGCCGATCGCCTCGCCGAATCTGGAAGAAAGGACCGAAGCCTCGCCGTTTCGCGGAATCTTCTGGAAAAATTCACGGGCTCCGGCGAAGGCCAGGTCAGATCCCAGGCGTTGAGCCTGATCTTCGAAGTCCTGGGAGACGCCGCTCTCGAGGATATCATCAAAGCCGCCGCATCGCCGGATAAAGGATTCCGGGGACGCGCGATGGATCTGGCAGCCCGCATTCCGGGAGAGGCCGCGACCGCAACATGGCTGGCCGTGCTCCCCGATCTTCCCCTTGAATCCCAGGCCGAGGTTATTTCCATGCTCGGCCGGCGGGGCGACCGGTCCGCGCTCGACGCTGTTCAGGGCAAGTTGAAGAGCGAGGAACGGGCCCTCCGCCTGGCGGCCATCCCGGCATCGGCCGCCCTGGCCGGGGCGGATGGACTGGATGCGATTTGGCCTCTCGTCAAAACGGCCGACGAGCAGGAGGCCGCCGTCATTAAAAGCGTTCTGCTGAGGTTTCCCCCGGAAACCGTGCTTTCCCGGGCGGCCCGGATGATCGAGGAAGCGCGGCCGCACGGGCAGGCCGCGCTCATCGATATCCTGGCGGAACGGGAAGCCCGGGAGTACTCCGGAAAAGTCCTGCCGTGCGCGGAAGGGACGGACCCGGTCGCGCGCAGGGCGGCCCTCAAGGCATTGGAAAAAGTCGTCACGCCGCCGGACATTCCCCGCATAATCAACCTGCTTCTCTCGACGGATGACAACGTCGAAATTCTTCTTCTGCAAAATGCGCTCGCCGCGGCCGCCAACCTGATCGCCGATCCCGAGACGAGGGCCGAAGCCCTGCTCGAAGAGCTGACCATAACTCCCGGCGGAAAACGCGCCGACCTCATCCGGCCCCTGGCCAGGATCGGAGGATTCCGGGCTTTGAATGCGGTCTGGGCCGAAACCCAGAGCAAGGATCCCCATCTTCAGGCGGTCGCCCTGCACACCCTTTCCAACTGGCCCGATGCGTCCGTCCTGGACCTCCTTTTTCAAACGGCCAGGAATACAGAAGAACGCAAATACCGCTACCTCGCGCTCCAGGGAATCGTCCGCCTGGCCGGGACCTCCGGTTTCTCGGATAAGAAAGCCCTCGGTCTTCTCAAAGACGCGATGGCCCTGGCGTCCGAGTCCGACGAAAAAAAACTCGTGCTGGAGAGCCTGGGAAATATCCGGACCGCCGAAGCGCTGATGATCGCCGACAGGTTCCTGGATGATCCCGCGTTCCGGACGGAAGCGGCCGAGGTCGCCGCGCGCGTCGCCCTCCCGGCGCCCGGATTCGAGGGGCTGAAGGGGCTCGAAACGGCTCTTATCCTGCAGAAGGTATTGCCGTTCCTCGATGATCCCCACGACCGGGAGGCTCTCGACAAGTATATCGGCGGCCTTTTGATCCGCGAGGGCTATGCCCCTCTTTTCAACGGGAAAGACCTTTCCGGATGGAAAGGGCTCGTGGCTGATCCCGTCATCCGGGCGAAGATGAATCCGAAAAAACTCAAGAAAGCCCAGGCGAAGGCGGACGCCGATATGCGGCTTCATTGGAAAGTGCTTGCGGGAATCCTCTGCTTCGACGGAAAGGGACACAGCCTGTGCACCGTCAAGGAATTCCGCGATTTCGAGATGTTCGTTGACTGGAAAATCGGGCCGCAGGGAGACAGCGGCATCTACCTGAGGGGGTCCCCTCAGGTGCAGATCTGGGACCCGGATCAATGGCCTGAAGGCTCCGGCGGGCTCTACAACAATCAAATCCATCCGTCCAAGCCCGAGCGGCCGGCCGACCGGCCGGTCGGAGAGTGGAATACCTTCCGCATCCGGATGGCCGGCGAACGCGTAACCGTCCATCTCAACGGAACGCTCGTGGTGGACAACGTCGTCATGGAAAATTACTGGGAGCGGGGCAAGCCGATCTACCCGGCCGGGCAGATCGAACTCCAGGCCCACAGCACCCCCCTCTATTTCAAGAACATTTTCGTTAAGGAACTGCCCGAAGAGGAAGCGGCGAGGACGGTTCCCGGGGAAAAGCGATAACGAGCCCTGCCGCCCGGCCGGGCTGCGAAGACCGTTCCGCGCTGAAGCCGCCCAAGCCAACGGGGCGCCGCTCAACCGCCCCGTGCGGGTCCGCGCCGGCTGAACTCCCGGCGCCCGACGACGAAAACGGGAAGACAAACGGCGCCCTGGAGCGCAAACATGCACGTTGCCCTGAAACGCTTTTTTGGCTGTTGACTCTCCATGCCGGGAATGGATATAGTAAATCGGGTGTCATTCATGAAAAACCCGGGGACAAATCCAAGGCTTCACAAAGGCTTCTGTCCCCGTGTATCTAAAGCGTGAGGGAGGAGTTCATTCATGTCTGATTCAAGCGATTTCAACAAAAAGCCGGCCGGCATTTCACGCCGGGAATTCATGGGCCGGACGACCGTCGCTGCGGCGGCCGCGGCCGGATTCATGATCGTCCCCCGCCACGTTCTTGGCGGAAAGGGCTATACGCCGCCCAGCGACAAGCTCAATATCGGCTGCATCGGCACCGGGGGCAAGGGCACCTCGGACATCCAGGCTGTCAGCACGGAGAACGTGGTCGCTTTGACCGACGTCGACGATACGATGATGCTCCGCCTTTTGAAGGCCGAGGAAAATTCCCCGGAGCAGGCCGCCATGTTCGCCAAGGCCGCTAAATACCGCGATTTCCGGCAAATGCTGGAAAAGGAAAAGAGCCTGGACGCCGTCACGGTTTCGACTCCGGACCACACCCATGCCGTGGCCGCCATGATGGCCATCAAGATGAAAAAACACGTCTTTGTCCAGAAGCCGCTGACCCACACGGTCAAGGAAGCGCGGCTCCTGACCCAGGAAGCCAAGAAGATGGGAATCGTGAGCCAAATGGGAAATCAGGGCCACTCCAAGGAAGGCGCCCGGCTGGTCTGCGAATGGATCTGGGACGGCGCCATCGGCCAGGTCCGCGAAGTCCATGTCTGGACGAACCGGCCGATTTGGCCGCAGGGAATCAGCGCGCCCAAGGAAATTCCCTCCGTCCCGCCGACCATCGACTGGGACGTTTGGCTCGGGCCGGCGTCCTGGCGGCCCTACCACCCGGCCTACGCCCCGTTTGTCTGGCGCGGCTGGTGGGATTTCGGAACCGGGGCCGTCGGCGATATGGGCGCCCATCTGATCGATCAACCCTACTGGGCGCTCAAGCTGGAAGCCCCGTCAAGAATCCAGGCCAGCGCCACGAGCTTCACCAAGGATTCCTATCCCCTGGCTGAGATCATCACCTTCGATTTCCCCGCGCGCGGAAACCTGGCGCCCGTCAGAATGATCTGGTATGACGGCGGATTGACTCCTCCGCGGCCCGCGGAGCTGGAAAACGCGCGGATGATGGGAGACGACGGCGGCGGGTGCCTCTTCGTCGGAGAAAAGGGCTCTCTCATGTGCGGCACCTACGGCGAAAACCCGCGTCTCCTACCCGAGCAGCTGATGCGGGATTACAAGCGGCCGGATAAAACCATCCCCCGCTCGCCCGGCATCCATGAGGAATGGATCGCGGCCATCAAGGCCGGGAGGAAATCGACGACGGATTTCGACTACGCCGGCCCCCTGACGGAAACGATGCTTCTCGGAAATATCGCCCTCCGCTTCAAGGATGAGAAAGTCGTCCTCGAGTGGGATCCGAAGACCATGACTTTTCCCAACTTCCATGAAGCCGATCCGTTTGTCCATAAGGAATACCGGCAGGGATGGTCGCTCTAAGGACAGGGGCGCGGCGATGAAACATCCTCATCTGAAGGCGTATCTCTGTTTGCTTCTCGCCGGCGTCGTGCTGGCCTGCGTCCCGGGAAAAAAGGGCAAGGAGGCACCGGTGGACAGTATCAGCCAATGGGCGATTCATGACATGGCCCGGCCCGCGCCCCCCGTGGTCGACCCGGGACCGGCCGGACTTCCGGCCGTTCCTCCCTCCGACGCGATCGTCTTGTTCAACGGCAGGGATCTTTCCGGCTGGGAAGACGGCAAGGGCAGACCCGCCAAGTGGAAAGTCGAAGACGGGTACATGGAAGTCGTGGCCAAAGCCGGCTCGATTCAAACGAAAAGGGGATTCGGCAGCTGCCAGCTTCATGTGGAATGGGCTTCGCCCGTCGAGGTCAAGGGTGAAAGCCAGGGGCGCGGCAACAGCGGCGTTTTTTTGATGAACACTTACGAAGTCCAGGTGCTTGATTCCTACGACAATATCACCTACGCCGACGGCCAGGCCGCTTCCATTTACGGACAGTATCCTCCTCTGGTCAACGCCTGCCGCCCTCCGGGAGAGTGGCAGACGTTCGACATCGTCTTCCACCGGCCTCTCTTCGACGGCGAGAAAAAAATCGCCCGGCCGGCTCGGATGACCGTCTTCCACAATGGGATTCTGGTCCATGACAACGTGGAACTCTCCGGCCCCACGTCCCATAAAATCCGTCCGCCGTATGTTTATCATGAGGACCGGCTCCCGGTTTCGCTCCAGGACCACGGAAATCCCGTCCGCTTTCGCAATATCTGGATCAGGGAGTTATAGGCCGCGCCCGGCGCAAGGCGGTCCGGGAGGCCGGAGAAGCCGCCGTGAGAACCGGGCCGAGGGTCCCGGCGACGCCGGTTTTCCCTTCCCGGCCGCGGGGCCGACCGCCGGGCCCGGGCCATCGGAAACGGCTGACGGCCCGTTCCTCCCGTCAGCCTGGGAAAAGGAGAACAAAGTGAGTCCATCAAATTCGAACAAGCGCCCCTTCCGCATGGTCCTATCGGCCTCATTGACGGCCGCCGCGATGTTCCTCACGCTGCCGGCCGCGTCCGGTTCGGCCTGCGGCCCGGCCGCCGCCAAAAAAAAGGCGCTCTTTGTCTGGGGCGGTTGGGAAGGCCATGAGCCCAAGCCGTGCGTCGATATATTCGCGCCCTGGCTTGAAGCGCAGGGGTTCGATGTCGAAATCTCGAATACGCTCGATTCTTATCTGGACGCGGCCAAGATGAAATCCCTGGACCTGATCGTTCAGTGCGTCACCCAGGCCTCCATCACCGCCGAGCAGGAAAAAGGTCTGCTCGAAGCCGTCCGCGGCGGCGTCGGCATCGCCGGATGGCATGGCGGCCTGGCGGATTCCTTCCGGAGCAATGTGGCTTATGAGTACATGGTCGGCGGCCAATGGGTCGCCCATCCAGGCGGCGTCATCGACTACGAGGTCCACATCACCGATCCCAAGGATCCCATCACCAGGGGGCTTTCGGATTTCAAGATGCGTTCCGAACAATATTACATGCAGGTCGACCCCTTGAACGAGGTCCTGGCGACGACCACTTTTTCGGGCCAATACGACCCTTGGATCAAGGGAGCTGTCATGCCCGTCGTCTGGAAAAAGATGTTCGGCCGGGGGCGCGTGTTCTACACGTCCCTCGGGCATGTGGCCGCGGACTTCAACGTCCCCGAAGCCGGGGAAATCGTCAAACGGGGAATGCTCTGGGCGGCTCGCGTCGTCGGCCCGGACGAAGCCGCGAACTCCGGGATAAAATAGCCAGCCGCATCCCGGAAGAAAGCCCGGCCGCGCGGCGGGAAGGCGATTTTCCGGACGGCTTCTGATCCCCCCGATTCCGCGTCTGGCGCCGCCGCGCCCGGGACCGGGCCGAAACGGCCGCTATTTTTGCTTTTTCTTCCGTTTCCCCAGAATACCGCCGCTCAGGAAAAGGCCCGCGCCCAAGACGAATCCGAAGTTGTACCAGCCGCCGTTGTTGTGAACCTCGTAAAAACGGACGCTCTTGCTGAAAATCGAAACCACGAAGGTGATCGGCGCGAGCAGGCCGTGCCAGACCCCCTTCCAAAAGCCGGCGATCTTGCCATTGGCGTCCGCGGTCTTTTCGAGATCATTGGGTCCCGGAACACAGCTCGCCGCGAAAAGCAGCGAGCCCGCGAGCAGAATCGCCACCGCAGTCCTCGACGTCTTCATCTTCCCTCCATATGCAAACAGACGCGCGGACACCCCCCTCTCTCAGGGGGAATCGTCGGCCGCGTCAGTCGGACAGGCCTTCGACGGATTCCTTCCGGCCGGCCGGAGTTCCGGCGGACGGCGATTTGTGAATTTCCACGGGGTGAACGTGCCGGGCGACAAGGTCCCTGGTTCCGGCGATTTTCAGCTGATCGAAGAGAAAATGAAACTGCTCTTCCAGAGAAGCGCCGATGGCTTCCCGGGCGCCATCGGACAACGACCAGAACTGTTTTTTGAAGGGCCCGATGGACTTTTTGCGGGTTTTATAGAAAAACTGGGCGTCCGTGTCCGTCGCTTTTCTCTCGTCGGCCGTGTTCACCCGCAGCCAGTCGTACATCTCCTGGCGCAGGGATTCCGGCGTCATTTCGTGTTCCATGACCAGCGTCATGAATCCCGTGGCCAGATGAACCTCGCAGGCGCCGGCATCGACGAACTTATGAAACGCCGAATCGGGGAGAGTGCTGGCGCCGTGCTGGACGCCTCCGGCCAACCCGTATTCCCCTCGCGCTTTTTCGCTCATCGTCCGGAGGACATCAAAATCGATGGCGACCTTGGCCAGCGTCCCGTCGGGAAGAACGACGCCGCCGTGGCTGGTTCCGGTTTGGAGGCTGATTTTGCTGATTCCGGTCAGCCCTTCCGTCAGCTTCAGGTATCCAGCCATGAAAGCGTCCATCTCTTCGGGCGTGCTGTTCTTATGTCCGACTTCGCCGATCTCGCCTCCGATAGAGACCGTGACGCCCTCGGGCTCGTGCTCGCGGATGAACCGCGTGAAGCCGGCGCAGGTTTCGTAATTGAGCCGCTGCTGCTCGTCCAACGTGGCCTTGGAAAGATCCACCAGCGTCGAGGTGTCGATATCGATATTGTAGAAGCCGCCGGCGATGGCTTCGACGATCAGGTCGCGGATGGATTTGAGCTCGCTTTCCCTGTCGGCGTTGAACCTCTTCAGGGCGGTCTGGAAATGATCCCCCTGGATGAAAACGGGGCCCCGGTATCCTTCCTTGACGGCCGCGGCCAGCACGGCTGCCGTATACTCGGCCGGCCGCTGGTCGGAATAGCTGATCTCGCTTCGGGCGATTTCAAAAATCAGCGCGCCGGCATCGAGCCTTCCGGCGGCTCTAAAAACGGCCCTGGCCGAATCATAAGCCATCATGCGCAGATTCAGGGCCGGGACGGTAAAAGGGCGGTCGATCTCGCCCCGTCCGCGCGCCGCGTACAGTTCCTGGATGGACGCCGGGCGGATGCCGAGCGCCTGAGCCGCTTCCCAGATGAGCCAGCGCGCCGAGGCTTTTCCCTCAGGGTCACCGAAGACCGCTTCGCGGACGAGTCCATCTATCCTGTCGCGAAATCGGCCTTCGTCTTTGACGATAACACGGCCGTTTTGCTTTTCGACAATCCCGTTCAGTGATTGCAGCATGGTGTCGAACGTATTTGTCTTCATGATCTCTTACTCCTTTACAGCTTATGCAATTCTGAGCTTTTATTATATCAAAAACGGCCGCCCGACTTCGCAAAATCTTTTAGGATCCTCCGGACCTGGAAAAGCTCCCGGAGGATGTTTCTCGCGTCGGACCCGGCATGAAGCCGCGTGTCCAGGTCGCAGCTCCATTCCACGGGAAATTCTTCAATCCGGAAACCGGATTTCAAGGCTTTAAGGATGAATTC
>Ga0228535_1003561_pt1 | contig 10861 bp, 7 predicted proteins | sample SJ1metagenome_FD_168457 | JGI IMG/M metagenome (GOLD analysis project Ga0228535, IMG submission 168457) | Enriched culture of PCE-dechlorinating microbial communities from Ithaca, New York, USA - SJ1 | ecosystem: Engineered > Modeled > Simulated communities (microbial... > Unclassified | place... | reverse complement strand
GCCCACCGGTCGGCCAGCGTCGGCCATCTTGGCGCCATCGCCATCGAGGTCGGCCGCAAGATCCGATGGGATCCCGTCTCGGAAACGATCATCGGCGATCCCCAGGCCGAGCGGCTGCTCAGCCGGGCATATCGAAAGCCCTGGATTCTTCCCGAATGAAAAGAGAGGATCCCATGAAGGACTTACGGATCATGAGGCCGCGTAACGGGGCGAGGAAAAAGCGGCGTGTCCGGGTCGGCCCGGCCGGTTTGGCCGCCCTGGCGCTCTTGATTCTGCCGCCGAGTTCCGGCTGGGCGTCCGCACGCGATGCGTCTTCGCAGGCGCCGCCCGGCGCGGCCGCCGTGGGACCGGCGCTTGAAAACATTCTCAAAGAGCTGGCCGTCTATGACCACGCCCGGGGGATCGGTCCGGCGGGCGCGCTTCGGGAGTACGTCCTGGCCCGCAAGGATTCCCCAGCGGAACGCGAGGCCTGCGAAACACGGTTGGCCGCCTTCCTGGATTCGGATGCCTCAATCGCCGGAAAGGCGTTTGTCTGCCGGATGCTGCGGCTCATGGGAAGCGAAAAGTCCGTGCCCACGCTGGCGAAGATGCTGGTTCAAGGGGAGACGAATGACATGGCCCGTTTTGCCCTGGAAAAAATTCCCGGCGCCGCGGCCGACCGGGCGCTGACGGACGCCCTGGATGGATCTCAGGGAACGGACAAAATCGGGATCATCTCCTCCCTCGGCCGGCGGAAATCCGAAGAGGCGGTTCCGCTTCTCGGCGGGATTGCCGGGGGACCGGATAAAGACGCCGCGCGGGCCGCCGTCATCGCCCTGGGGCATATCGGAGGAAAAAAATCCGCGGGGATTCTGGTTCCGCTGTTGTCGAATTCCGGACCGGAAGCGAGGGAACGCGCGGCCTCGGCGCTTCTCCTCTGCGCGGAAGCATTCCTGCTTGAAAAGGACACCGCCGGGGCCTCGACCATCTACGAAAAAATCCTCAAAGGAAAATTGCCCCTTGTCATTCGCCAGGCCGCCATGAAGGGCAAATTGACGGCGGCCGGAGGGAACACGGCTGAATGGATTCTCGCCGTGCTGAACGGCCGAGACACGGACATGTTCGCTCCGGCGATCGCCGCGATCCCGGACGCCTTTCATGGACCGGCGATCGTCCCCGTCTGCGAACTCCTTCCCGGACTCCCGGCCTCGAGCCGCGTCCGGCTCATTGCCGTTTTGGCGGATTATCCGGAAGCGGCTGCCCGGGCGGCGATCGTCGAGGCGGCCGGAGACCCCGCGATCGAGGTCCGGACGGAGGCGATTCGGGCGCTTGAAAGGGCGGGCGACGCCTCCTGCGTGCCGCTCCTCGCCGGACGCGCGGCCAAATCCCGGGGCGCCGAGCAGGCGGCGGCGCGGCAGAGCCTGTGGAGAGCCCGGGGCGCCGCTATCGACGAGGCCGTCATGAAGGCGCTGGCCTCGGCCGATGATAAAGACGTCAAATCCGAGTTGATTCAAGCCGCGGGACAGCGCCGGATCGACGGAATCAAGCCGTTGTTCATGGCCCGGATGCTTCAAGAGCCGGCCCCGAGCCGCCTTCAAATGATCAAGACGCTCAGGCCGGTCGTCGCGCCCGAGGACCTTCGCGGCCTGCTTGGACTGCTTCTCCAGCTGGAGGATGAGACCGAGCAGGAGGAGATGCAGGCGGTCGTCGCGGCCGCAGCGCTCCGCATCGACCGGCCCTTGGCGCGGGCCAACGCCGTCGAGCGCCTTTTCGCCGCCGGGGAAGATGCCAAGACGAAATCGCGGCTTATCCGGGTCATGGGCAAGATCGGGGACGACAGCTCTCTTCCCGTCGTTCGCGAAGGCCTCCAGAGCCCGGATCCCTTGCTGGCGGACGCCGCGGCGCGGGCTCTCGCCGAGTGGCCGACGCTGACCGCGCGCGACGATGTCCTGGCCATCGCCCGAACTTCGCCGAACGCCGTTCATAAAGTGCTCGCCCTGCGGGCTTTCGTCCGGATGGTGGAAGGGGACCGCTTCCGGTCTCCGCAGGCGTCCGTCTCGGACCTCAAGGATGCCGTCGCGCTCGCGGCCCGGCCGGAGGAGAAAATCCTCGTCCTCGGAGCCCTGCCCGCTTTCGCCTGCGAGGATGCCCTGAGTCTGGCCGAGTCCTTCTTGAATTCCGGGGAGGTCAAAGCGGAAGCCGGGGCGGCCGTGGACATGATCAAGGAAAAGCTCGAAAAACGTTAGCCGGGTTTCCGGGCACGCCCGCGGCGGGAGGGATTCGTTTTGAAAATCCCCCCTGTCTTCATTATGATAAGAGCGGTCGCTTTTGCCGGAGGGAGCCCGGCGGCGCGAGGCGGGGCTGCGGGATTCAGCCAGGAGGTTCGAGAATGATTGAAGGACAGGAAGTCCGGAGGCAAGCCGGGCGCCTCAGATACGCCATGGCCGGCGGAGGCGCCGGCGCGTTCATCGGAGACGTCCACCGCAAATCCATCGCCATGGACGGCGCGGCCGAGATCGTCGCCGGCTGTTTTTCCAGGTCTTTTCAAAATACCCTGAGCACGGGAGCCTCGTTGGGAATCGCCCGCGACCGCCTCTACGCGTCCCCGGAGGAGATGATCCGGGCCGAGGCCGGGCGGCCGGACAGGATCGATTTCGTCGCCGTCGTCACGCCCAACAATTCCCATTATCCGATCTCCAGGCTCGCCCTCGAAAACGGCTTTCATGTCGTCTGCGAGAAGCCGATGACGACAAGCGGCCGGGATGCCGAGGATCTCGGCCGGCTGGCCGCGGCCAAGGACCTTTTTTTCTGCGTCGCCTATGCTTATTCCGGCTATCCCATGGTCAAGCATGTCCGCGAGATGGTTTCCCGCGGCGAACTGGGCGCGATCCGGTTCATCAGCGCCGAGTATCCGCAGGACTGGCTGGCGACGCCCCTAGAAAAAACGGGCCAGAAGCAGGCCGCTTGGCGAGCCGATCCGGATTTCGCCGGGATTTCGAACTGCGTCGGGGATATCGGGAGCCATATCGAGAACGTGGTTTCCCGGATCACGGGGTTTGAAATCGAATCCCTGCTGGCGCGGCTCGACCGCTTCGGAGCCGGGCGCGTGCTGGACGACAACGCCTCGATCATGGTCAATTACAAGGGCGGGGCAAGGGGCCTTTTTTGGAGCTCGCAGATCGCGGTCGGCCATGATAACGGGCTGCGCGTGAGAATTTACGGCTCCAAGGCCTCGGTCGAATGGCTTCAAGAGTGTCCGAACCAGCTCAGGATTTCTTACGTCGACAAGCCGACGGAAATGGTCTCGCGGGGCCGCGACAGGCTGCATCCGCGCGCCCAGGCGTTTTCCCGCCTCCCGTCCGGCCATCCGGAAGGCTATTTTGAATGCTTCGCCAACCTCTATTCGACGTTCCTGGGAGCCCTCGGCAAAAGGAATTCCGGAGAACCCCTCTCCGCGGATGACCTGGATTTCCCGAATGCCGGGGACGGAATCCGCGGCGTGCGCTTCATCGAGACATGCGTGAAGAGTTCGAAAAACGGGGCCGTTTGGATCGATTTCTAAAAAATACGGGGATCGAAAATCTAATATTAAGGAGCGGGCCATGACGAAACCCATCACACTGTGCACGGCGCAATGGGCTGACCTTCCCTTCGAGGAGCTTTCGCGCAAGGCCGGCGGCTGGGGATACGACGGCCTTGAGATCGCCTGCTGGGGGGATCACATGGACGTGCGCCGGGCGGCCGCGCGGCCGGATTATGTCCAGGAAAAAAAGCGGATCCTCGGGATCAACGATCTCCGGTGCTGGGCTCTCAGCGCGCACCTCGCCGGCCAGTGCGTCGGCGACACCTATGACCCGAGGCTGGACGGTTTCGCTCCCGCCGCGCTCAAAGGAAAACCGGACCGGATCAGGGAGTGGGCCGTCGAGGAGATGAAATTCTCGGCCCGGGCGGCCCGGGCCATGGGCTGCGGCGTCGTCAACGGCTTCATGGGATCGTCCATCTGGAAATTCTGGTATGCTTTCCCCCCGACCCCGGAAGAGATGGTCGAGGCCGGATTCGAGACGACGAGGAAACTTTGGACTCCGATTCTGGATGAGTTTGACGCGTGCGGCGTGAAATTCGCGCTCGAGGTCCACCCGACGGAGATCGCCTTTGATATCCATACGGCCAGGCGCCTCCTGGAAAAATTCGAATACCGGCCGGCCCTGGGTTTCAATTTCGATCCGAGCCATTTGCTCTGGCAGGGGATTGAGCCGCACCTTTTCATCCGCGAGTTTCCCGACCGCATCTATCATGTCCATATGAAGGACGCCGCGGTGACCCTCGACGGGCGCAACGGCATCCTCGGCTCCCATCTTCCGTTCGGAGATCTCCGCAGAGGATGGAATTTCCGGTCGCCAGGCCACGGCGATGTCGCTTTCGAGGAGATTATCCGCGAGCTCAACGGCATCGGCTACGAGGGGCCGCTCTCGGTGGAATGGGAAGACAACGGCATGGACCGGGAGCAAGGGGCCGCGGAATCGCTGGAGTTCGTCCGCTCCATAAATTTTTCTCCGTCGTCCGTGGCTTTTGACAAGGATATGAAAACGAAATAGTATAAGCCTTCCCTCAGCTTCGGATCGTCCCGGCCGGCCGGGGCCCGAGGATTGACGCGCCGAAAAGAAAAAGCCAGAATGAGGGACGGATCGTGAAGGAAGAAAACCCTGGGGATATCCCCCCGGTGAACATGAATATATCCGATGAAAGGCTATCATGTCTGATCGAACAGAACGTCCGAAAAAGAATTTGCTATCACGGAGGGATTTTTTGAAATCGTCGGCATCGGCCGGATTCGGCATGGCGCTGGCCGGCGGTGCCCTGGCCCAGAGTTCCGGCGCCGCGGCCGGGCCGGGAGTACCCGCCTCGCCGGTCCAGGCGGCCGGCATGGAAACGGGAAAAAAGCCGGCGTCCCCCGACGATCTCCGCGTCGCCGTCATCGGCGCCGGGGAGCAGGGACGCGTCCTCATCGAATCCATGCTGCGCATCCCGGGCATCCGCATCGTCGCCCTGTGCGACATCTGGGACTACAGCCGCCAGTACGGAAGCGGCTATCTCCGCAAGTACGGCCATGAGGTGAATGTCTATGAGGATTACCGTGACCTCCTGGCCAGGGAAAAAGGGCTGGACGCGGCCGTCGTCGCCACTCCCGACTGGATGCACGCGGAACAAGCCAACGCCTGCCTCCAGGCCGGGCTTCATGTCTATTGCGAGAAGGAAATGTCGAATTCCCTCCAAAAGGCGCGCACCATGGTCGAGACGGCCCGTCGAACGGGACGCCTCCTCCAGATAGGCCACCAGCGGCGGTCGAATCCCCGCTATCTCCATGCCATCAACAAGCTCATCCGGGAAAGGCGGCTCCTCGGCCGGGTGACGATCGGGTTCGCCCAGTGGAACCGCTCCAAAGCGGATATGCTCGGATGGCCGAAAAAATACGCCATCGATTCGGCCAAGCTTCAGCAGTACGGCTACAACTCGATGGAGGAGTTCCGGAACTGGCGGTGGTACAAGAAATACGGCGGAGGCCCCATGGTCGACCTCGGCTCGCACCAGATCGATCTTTTCAGCTGGGTCTTCGGCGTGAATCCGAGCACCGTGGTCGCCAGCGGGGGAGTGGACTATTACAAAGGCCGCGAATGGTATGACAACGTCATGGCCATTTACGAGTTCGAAACGCCGCAGGGGACGTCGCGAGCCTTTTATCAGGTGCAGACGACGACCAAACACGGCGGCTTTTATGAGACGTTCATGGGAGAAAACGGATCGCTGGTCATTTCCGAAGTCCCCCAGCGGGGAAACTGGGCGATGCGGGAAGCCCACGCGCCCGAATGGGATTCGCTGGTCAAGGAAGGGCTTCTCGTTTCCGAGGCGCCGGTCATCCAGAAAGTGGACACGCGCAACATCTTCGTCGACGTCCGGGTCACGGCCGAGGCGGGCCGCTGGCCGCTGCCCGTCGAACTGGCTAAGCCCGCGCACCAGCCTCATCTTGAGAATTTTTTCGACGCCGTCCGGACGGGTTCGCCGCTCAGCTGCCCGGCCGAATTAGCCTATGAAAGCGCGGTGGCCGTTCTTAAGGTCAACGAGGCGGCGAAATCCCGCGCGCTTTGCAGGTTCCGGCCGGAGCAATTCAAGGCGTGAATCTCATGCGGCGCCACAGAAGATCCAATGCTTTCAGAGCGGCCGCGGTCTCGGCCTTCCTGCTCGCCGTGGGGTGGGCGGCGGCCGTCCAACAAGAGGAAAAGTGGGACGGCAACCGGACGTCTCCCGTCCACCAGATCCCCCTTAAAGACGAATTCAACCAGATCATCGTTCCCACGGAACCCAATCCTCTGCCGGTTTCCTTCCGCTACAGCTGCGAGCCGTGTCATTCGTATTCCGCGATCGAAAAGGGGTCGCATTTCGATCCCGGCGGCTCGAAGGATCCCGGACGGCCGGGCGAGCCGTGGATATGGGTCGATGAGGCTTCGGGCACTCAGATCCCGCTTTCCTACAAGCCGTGGAAGGGCGTCTATGATCCCGGGGAATTGGGCCTGACGCCCTGGGATTTCACTCTCATGTTCGGCCGCCATCTTGCCGGCGGAGGCATCAGCGAACCCGCGGAGAAAGACATGACGCCGGGATCCCGCTGGGAAGTCTCAGGCAAAGTGGAGATCAACTGCCTGACTTGCCACGACGGCTCCCGGATGCATGACCACAGCGAATGGGCGAAACAGATCCTCCGCGAGAATTTCCGGTGGGCGGCCACGGCGGCCGCCGGGCTGGGGGAGGTGGGCGGGATCGCTTCCCGGCTGGCTCCCACGTGGGATATCTATGACGGGCCCAATCCCGACGACTCTGAATGGGCGGTGGCGCCCCATGTCAAGTACCGGAAGAACCTCTTCGACAGCAAGCACAGGGCTTTTGTCGATATCAACCGCAAGCCAGATGACGGCCGCTGCCTGGCGTGCCATTCCGTGACGCCCGTCGGCGCGAAGAAGTTCGACGTGGACGCCGATGCCCATGCGTCCGGCGGCCTGAAGTGCGCGGATTGCCATCGCAACGATATCCGCCACCGCATGATCCGCGGGTATGAAGGGGAAGACAAGGACGAGCCCGGGCTCGTCTCCAGGGATTTCACGTGCGCGGGCTGCCATCTCGGTGAGGCCCCGGAAAAAGGCGGCAAGGGATGGTCCGGGAGGATGGGAGCGCCGTATCCTCTCCACAAAGGGATCCCGCAGGTCCATTTCAAGCGCCTGTCGTGCACGGTCTGCCACTCCGGCCCCCTCCCGGCGGACGAAGCGGCGCGTGTCCGGACGGCGCGCGCGAACAGGCTGGGGATTTTCGGAATCGCCCGCTGGGCGACGAACGTGCCCGTCATCCAGGAGCCGGTCTATGTGCGCGGCGCGGACGGCAAGCTCTCGCCCCACCGTCTGATGTGGCCCGCGTTTTGGGGGGAGCGCCGCGGGAAAGACATCGTGCCCCTTGCGCCCGAACGCGTGCGGCGGGCGGCCGGAGAAATCCTGAGCCCGCAATCCGGTATCGCGGCGGTTCTCGCGGCGCTCGCGGCCGCGGCTCCCGACGCGGAGAGCGTGCCCGTTCTCGCCGCCGGGGGGAATGCCTACGAGTTGAGCGTGGACGGCGGGCTGAACGTCTCGGCCGGGATGGAAGAAAAACGGGCCGCCGAAGCATTCTGGGCGTTCAAAAAAGCGGAATCCTTGACCCCGGCCGTGCCCGCGTTTGAGCCGGAGGCGGCGGAAATCGATCCCGATGTTCAAGCCCAGGTCCAGAGAATCCTCGACGCTTTGGCCGCGATCCCCGGTATCGCCGGAAAACCGGCGCTCGTCAGCGGCAAGGCCCTTTGGCAGGTCACGGACGGCTATCTCCAGACGTCGGAGAATCCCGGCCCGTCCTCGAGCACGGCGGAGATCGCCCTTCTTGCCGGAGACGAGATCCGGCCCCTGATTTCCGATTTCGAGCTGAAGACGGTCATCGCCACCGTCGGGACCGAATACATTCTGACCGAGGAACAGGTGAGGCTGGTCCTTGAATCGCTATCCGGAAGGGAGGCGGCGCCGGGGGCTCCGAAGAGCGGGCCGTTCGTCTATGTTTCGAGAGGAAAGGTCTTTTCCCTCAATGCCAAGGGGAAGCTCGTGACGGAGAAACACCCAGCGGCCGGTCCGGTGACGTGGCCCCTGGCGCACCAGGTGAGGCCGACGAGGCAGTCGCTGGGCGTTAACGGCTGCAAGGATTGCCACGGCTTCAATTCTCCTTTCCTGTTCGCCAAAGTCGCCGGCACGGGACCTCTGAAAACCGGGAAAGCCGAAGTCATTTCCGCCGGCTCCTTCACGGGTTTGAGGGGCCTGTATCACCGCTTTTTCGGCCTGTCGTTCAAAGTGAGGCCCCTGCTCAAGATCCTCCTTTTGGGCTGCTTCCTGGTCGGCGCGGCGATCGCGTTGCTTGCCGCCGCCCTGGCGCTCGGCCGGGTCGCAGGCTTTATCGAGCGAAGGAGATAAGCCGCCATGCTTTTTGCCATCTTATCGATCATACTCATCGCCTTCTCGATCTTCAGGATCACCTATTACCGTTTCCTGGCGGTCTCCGGAATTTCGCGATTGTATCCCGCTCCGTCCCTCCTGGCGAAATACGCCGCCTGGATGAGGAAGAGCGCGCCGCCTTATTTTTCGCGGGACGGGTGGAAGAAAGCCAAATCCGCGTTATTGGCGTGGGTGGCGCCGCGCTATCCGGGATGGCGGATATGGACTCTGGCCAGCCTCGCCCTTTCCTTCCTTTATCTGGCCGCGAGCGGGCTGGGGTTTGCGATTTTCAGCCGGCGCGGCCTATACGGCATCCCTCTTCTCCTGCACGTCAGCGCCGGAGGCCTTTTCGCCATGAGCCTTGCGGCCGTCGTGATTTTCAGGGCCAGGGAATTCCAGCTGGAGGATAAGGGCGAGGCCAGCGCCTTGGCCAGGTGCATGGTCTGTCCGTTTGTCATGGATTTCCCCTTGAAGCTCCTGGAGAAATGCGTTTTTTGGGGCTATATCCTGGCCTCGCTCGTTTTGATCATCACCGCTCTCGGCTCCATGATGCCCTACTTCACGTTTAAAGCGCAGCTGGGCCTTATTGAAATCCACCGGTACAGCGCCCTGGCGTCCGTTCTGGCCGCCATGACCTTTGTTGACGCCGCCGTCGTTCCCCGCAGCTCCTGATGTCGACGTCCGCCGGGCCCCTCTGCCATTTCGCCCACATGGCGATGGGGACGGTCTTCGAGATCTGGCTTGCCGGCGAGGACGAAGCCTACGCGGGTCAAGCGGCGCAGGCCGTGTTCAGCGAGGTCGACAGGCTGGAAACGCTTTTCAGCCGCTTCAATCCCGCCAGCGATATCGCCCGGGTGAACCGCCTCGGGGCCGGCCGGGCGTTGAGGGTGGGGATCGAAACCTATGAATGCCTGAAATCCGCCGAGAGCGTCCGGATGGACACGCAAGGCGCGTTTGACGTCAATGTCCGGGGAATGACGGCTTCACGGATGGAGAAAGCGTCAAAAAAGGGGATGTTCAAGAAACGGATTTCTCCGAGCCCGATTGAACTCGTCAAGGAATCGGCCGGGTTTGAGGTGAGGCATATCCGGGGGGCGGGCAGGACGGTCCCGGTGGGCGTCGACCTCGACCTCGGCGGCATCGGCAAAGGCTACGCGCTGGATCGCGCGCTGGCCGTCCTGGCGGATTGGCAGATCGAACGGGTGCTCCTCCACGGAGGCACGAGCACGGCGGTCGCGCTCGGCGCGGCGCCCGGGGCGGAGGGGGAGGGAAGGGGTTGGCCCGTCGGAGTCGGCGGGACATGGGATTTTCCCGGGATGCCCCGGAGCATCGTCCTTTCGCGGCGCGCCCTCAGCGGCTCGGGGACCGAAGTCAAGAAATCCCACATCATCGACCCCCGGACAGGCAATCCGGCGAGCGGGCACCTGGCCGCCTGGGCGTCTCATGAATCAGCGGCGATCGCCGACGCCCTGTCAACGGCGTTCATGGTCATGGACACCCGCCAAATCGCGAAGTTTTGCCGGGAGCATGGCGAGGTGTGGGCGCTTGTCATCCGCGGGGACGGGACTTTCCGCGTTTTCAATCCGGATCTGCTGGCCTGACCGCCGGCGGCCGCCGGGGCGGGAGCGCGCCAATTACCATTTGCATGATGCTTCCCGTTATGGAAAAATAAGCGGGAGCGCTGTTATCGAGAATAACCTCAACCAAGGAGTTTTCCATGATAAAAAAGCTCTCGTTGGCGGTATTGGCGTCGGCGGGCTTGTTTTGGGCGGCGGGAAGCGCTCCCGGCATCGCCCAGACCCCGGAGCAGGATAAGGTGGAGCTCAAGCTCAAGCTTCCCAAGCCGATGTTCATCGGCACGCCCCGCAACATCCGCACGCCGAATCTGGAAACGGTGACCGGAAAATCGAGGGGGCCGTTTTTCGTCCCCAAGGGCACGGCGCTGGTTTCGCTGAACAAGGCCGTCGTTTCCAGCGACATGCAGCCCGTCATCGGCGAAGTCGGCTACGTCACGGACGGCGAAAAATCGGGCGAAGACGGGTACTTTGTGGAGCTGGGACCGGGAAAGCAATGGGTCCAGATCGATCTCAAGGGGGAGTTCAACCTCTCGGCGATCATCGTATGGCACTATCACAGCCAAGCCCGGGTTTACCGGGATGTCATCGTCCAGGTCTCGGAGGACAAGGATTTTGTCACGGGCGTCGCGACGCTTTTCAACAACGACCATGACAACAGCTCCGGCCTGGGCATAGGCAAGGACAAGGAATACATCGAAACCAACGAGGGACGGCTCGTTGATCCCAAGGGCGTCAAAGCGCGCTATGTCCGTCTCT
>Ga0228535_1003560_pt1 | contig 10863 bp, 10 predicted proteins | sample SJ1metagenome_FD_168457 | JGI IMG/M metagenome (GOLD analysis project Ga0228535, IMG submission 168457) | Enriched culture of PCE-dechlorinating microbial communities from Ithaca, New York, USA - SJ1 | ecosystem: Engineered > Modeled > Simulated communities (microbial... > Unclassified | place... | reverse complement strand
TATGCATTCTCCGAATGGGATCACCACATGCATACCGTCTCTCCTTCTTCTGTCTCGAAAAACTTGACCACGGGCAAATCTGGTTCCTCGCTTAAATCTGCCCGCGGTTCAATCAATAAAGATTTCCCATTGACGTCATAGACCATGTTTAAAGTACCTTTGAATTGTCTATTTCCTAGATGCTGATAGTGAAAGCCTCCGGCCCGTGCATATTCACATCCGGGTTGTGGTATCAATCGCTCTACCACGAACGTAGGAACAACCGTACCTGTCGCCAAAGGAGAAGGAAGAGGGCATAGTTCTCGTGCGTTTGGCATGTTCACGTATCTTGGCACTACAGGGCAGAAACATGATCCCAAATACGTATGGTATTTCGATTTTCGTGAAGCGATCATATCGCCAAGAGAATCCAGGTACGGACCAACATAGTAGATACGATAGTAAGGATTTACGAGCACCTCTATTGAAACAGGTCTATTGAATGAATCCCCGCTAGATCCGGCCCATCCCTTGCCCAGCATGGAAACTTTCTGAAAAGATGATTTCACGGGCGACATCAATTTAATGCCCACCAGATTGTCATATCCGCTCCCATTATCACCTTTACCGTCATCTAGGCTTTCAAGACCCAAAACAGATGCAAGAAGCCCGTGCAGAGTGGTTCTGGGAATAAATGGATAGCTGGCATGAGTCACCGTAGTATCTGGCAGCCGGAAGTGCGCCATGGTTCCCTTCAGATCGAATATCAAAATCTTGGGCATAACAACTCACCTCCTCGTAGGTAAGGCTCATTCCATTCTCGGATCTCACCTAAGCGCTCAGGCAAGGCGATCCGCTTAAATGGTCTGGCCAAATCTACCAGATCTCTTGCCTTTCCCCAGGGATTTCGCCCTCAACCTTGAGTTCAGGATTTGCCCAATACCTGACCCTCGCAATCCTGTCTCCAAACTGACCGTTAGGGGAAAGGACCTCTGCAAGCCTTGTTACGTCCAAAGATACTTCGCCAAGGGAAGACGGCGGATTCGGGCCCAGCCATTCTTCACGTCCTTTTGGCTTTAGCTGGACAAACTCTTCTAGGTACCCGATACGGAAAAACGGATCCGAATACTCTACGTGAACAAGGAAAAGCGGCTGCTGAATTCCTCTTCCACGAGCCTGCCGATACTGAGTGCCCTTCCAAAGAGCTTCTAGAAGCACTTCGACGTCCTTAGCATTCATTCCAGTATCTTCAGCTATAGAGGAATTGATTACACCCGGCATTGCAAAAACTGCAAAGGGAACAATATAGGTCGTCCAAATGGTACCCTGAGTTTTTCCCTCGGTAGAGGTATCAGTGATATCCTGACTAGGCATGATCACAGTTCCTTGAACATACTTGCTCTCAACAGGGTGCAGACTATGCGCCCACCCAAATTGGACTGGACCCGTTCGATGAAAACTAGTCTTCTTCACGCTGTAAACTATGCCAAATACTCTAGCATCAAAGGCAGTTTCCAAAAGAGCCTTCACTTGGTCAGGCTCTGCGTCTCTCTTTGCTTCTGAAATAATTGCTTTTGCCAGGCTTTCTCTGCCCAGTAGTTTTCCGTCTGAAGTCCTTTCCTCCCGTACAAACACGTAGTAACGCTTTTCAGGATCCATATCGGGCTGCGAGAATCGTTTCGACACATAATCACGAACGTCCCTTTTGACGCTGACATCTGAAAGCGAAATTCTACCATCATCTTCGCCGAAAATCCTTCGGGCATCAGAGTCCCGGAGAGGGTCCCTATTTGGGATCCCGTCTTTGACCGACTTTACGAACAACAATTCACCGTTTCTAATATCGCTCATCTTCACTTTTCTCCTCTCTGGTAAAATCATCCTGACTATCTGTAGCTCCTGGGTAAAGACCCGGCGGGCAAAGCTGATAACCGGCCCAGAACGCTGCAATGAAAGTGTCCCTGTCCTTCTGAATCTCTTCTTCCATTTCGATATAACTCATACTCACCGCAGCAGCTACGTTGAGAAGATTCGCGCTGACATGCATGTCCAGTTTTCGCGCGTATTCCTGCAACCGCGCCAACCCCTTCGCATAAATGTCGTGCGGCTTCAAGTCAGCTCCAAAAGTCATCAATCGATGCTTGATAAAATCTTTTTCCGTCTGCCTGTAATACTGGCGGGCGAATGTCCTTATGACTGTACCGGCAGCAAATCCAACCTCAGCTACGGAACTTGGCTCCCAAGAGGCAGGATCGCTCATCCTTAATGCAGAGATCCATTCCTGCCATTTGCTCATTGAAAACACCTCTCCCTTTCCAACTATTTCTCGATGATACATATCTAGAAACTCCGAAAACGCCAGCAAAAACACGATTTCATCTCGGAATCCACGATTTGCAGACATGTCACCTATAGTCTTTGACTGATCCTGAAGTCTCTGTGCAGAGTTTCTAACAAATGGCTCCACAGCTAACGGTCTCCTATGGAGCACTGAATCGAGAGATTGCCACAAATAAGGGCTCCCGTAAGCCAAGATAAGGTTGTATAAAAGCGAAGAATGTCTATCCCTGTAGCGAGCCGCGTCATTATCGCCAAACGTCCAATTCCAACCGTCAGAGACTCGTTTGGCAACTTCCGACGCTTCAATGCCTACTTTTCTGCAAAGTTCAGTTAACTGCTTAGCAACCGACGGAACCACATCTTCAATAGTCGCGATTAGGTCAACAGCACCTCTTGACCATTCACCCATGTAGTACATCACAGTAAGCCTATAGGATTCTGTAGCTATGGATTCGGCCAGAATTACTTCGAAACCAAGCATGTCCTTAAGCGAAAATCCATCGCGATTCGAGTTTCCTGGTTTGAGCCTTGCCATATTAGCCGCAACGAATTCGGATACCCTATCCGGATCATCGAGAAAACGGTCAAGAACTGGTAAGGCGTAGAACATACCGTACAAATATCCCGTCTTGGTGCTTTGTCTTGCATATTCCTTGCCTTGGACGCTTTGAGTTGGCGAGAACAATTCTTTTGTTATGGCATAGTCCACCGTCTGTTCGGTCTTATGCAGCAGGGTTGCGGCAAAGACCAAGGCCTGATAGCACGATGGACATAGACCTACACTCTTGACCAGCTCAGTTTCTTTGAGCTCCATAGGCAGAGGGTAGCTGTATGTGGTGGAGAACAATGGCCACGCTTTAGCATAAGAAGAAACTGTGTAGCCTACTCTTCCACAGAAAGAGCAGACACCATCGTCTAGTGCTCCTTTTTCCGCTGCCTCCTGAAGCCTAGCCTCCCAAATGTTCTCAACTATCCTGTCCAAATTGGCTACCATGATCTCACCAGGATAGAGCCTGCTCTTACCCAAAATAGCATGACTTCCATCCGAAACTACACCGCCACCCGATGGGACGTGACTATACAACCCTGTTCGATAGTCAATTACCGCAATAATTGCCATCGTCTTCGATGGGCCCGACACAGGCTTGGGAAGCACCTTTGAGATCGCACGCGAAAGATCTCTAAGTTCTCCTTCGTCTACCTTCCAACCAATAGTGAACTCGGCTCGCGCTTTGATGAATTTGAAAACTTCTTCTTCATTTCCAGCCATCTCGTGCAGGGAATTCTCATATACAGGATACGCCGGTATCGGATAGCATCCCTGCCGCGCTCTAGGGTTGCCTCCTACCGACAAATTGAAAGGAATCCCTACTGCATACTGCGGATCCGCAACGAAGATTTCCTTTGTCTTTCTCGCTACGGACTGATCTGAGGCAGGTTCTCGTCCCTCCGGAGGTTTCCAGTCTCCCCAAGAGGCTATGGGGTGGACCTCGAACTGCGATGACTCTGAAACGCCGGGATTGTTGCCTATTTCTGCTATGCATACGTTCTGGAAGAAATTCCGAGCGTCAGGAGAAGTCACATCAGTTATATGCCTGATAACTTCGTCGCTCGTCAACCCACCTTCAGCTAAGAATGGCCTGCCTAGTCTAATGAGACTCTCAATAATCAACCTTTCCCCTCCTTTCTTTGTTATATGTAAACTTCCTTAGCCGGCACTGGTGCATCCGGCACTATGCAGCCAAATCCCTGGCTGTTTTTGGCGCCTAGACCTGCATCAAGCGCTACCTGAAGCATCGCCTCGGGACCTTTGAGTCTAAGGAAACACATATACCCTTTTATGACAGTCCCTTTGTAATTGAGAACGCTCAACCGCGGATTGCTTTTCACCTCGACCTCGTATCGAGGAGAGAAAGGCGGTTCCATCTGGGTCAATATCTCATACTTCCTGCACAAATTCTGCCAAGTCAGATCTTCAAAATCCTTCTCTCCCGGTGAGAAATAGCAGGTATACTTCCGCCCGTCATATCTTGTCATAGTGCTGTATACTACTGTAGGAGAGAGCATTTTGATGTCTATGGACTCGCCGCATACTTTTGGCTCCGATACTTGAATAGAGGTTACATGAAGCTGTGCTTGATCTATCCTCACTGTCCCTAGCTTTAGTAACCCGGTAGCCAATGACGAACAAAACTGGGCAATTGGTGATGAAACAACCAAAGTTGCAGGTCCTTCGAACTTAAGTACCATGTTCCTTTTGTCGAGAGCGCTCTTGCCGAAGATGCGGGAAAAAGTAAACATCTTGAAACTCCGCCCATCGTGGTCAAAGCCTACGTCATGAAAGAATCCGCCAACATCCTTCGTCAACGCTTGATAAATGGCTGATTGAACGGCGTAGTTGTACTGAACCGGAACTTCAAACGTTCCGGATTCAGACTCTAATACGATACTCAAATGCACAGAATATCACCTCTAAAATAGATACTAGACACTTGGGTTAGACAGAAAGATAGGATCTTTATTCTTGGAAGCTCCGAGCAGTGTTTGTTCTATGATGCCGGGATGATATCTCACCATATCACGTTGGTCTTCCTCGCTTCATCATTGATTCTTATGGTGATTGCCGAACATGCGCGATGTCCATGATGTATTCGCCCTGTTGGTCTATATTTCCTTCACAAGCGCCGGGAGAATGCAAGTGCTCTCTTTGTAGCCATCTGCCTAGCCAAAAGGGAGGTATCTGTTCACGCGCCCGGTCGGTTTTTACCCACATTCTCCAGATGAAAAACTTGCACACTTCGCTTGATCGTAGGCGGTGAAATGGTGTATACATTAGTAGGCTCATCAATCTACCGCTAAACAAAGTTTCCGCTATGAAGAAGGAGTGAGTGCTTTAGTGTTGCGCTGCATCTGATGTGACTAAACTATGAATCTCTCCTTTCGAAGATATGTATATCTCTGGTGCGTGAGTGCACACCGGCCTGTTCTCAAACCAAACAATATCTCGCTATGTAATGACTGATGAGTTGTCCGTAGCGCCAAGACACAAAAACACATATGGGAGGCAAAACATTGGGAAAAGTCATTCAACTTCCAGGCACTGTAAGTCATAAGTCAATCCTTACAAAAGAAATCGGCCTCGTGTGTCCGTCTTGCGGGAATACAGACTCGTTTTTGTTTCGAATCTACGCTTTCCCACTAGCCATAGTCGGGAAAAAGGAAAACAGTGACGACTACGAAATCAAAGAGATGACATGTGGGCGCAGTGAAACAACAGGACAAGAGATTCTGTGTTGCATGAAGTGTGGGTGCGCTCAAGTACAGGTTGTGGACAAAAAGGACATGCCTGAGATATACGCTGCTTTGGAAGAAAGAATGAAGAAGTTCGACGAATAAAACAGGTTCATAAGTACCAGCTTATAGGAGATTGCCAAACAACAATATAGGAGCGAACGCAGACCTTAGGTGAGTCAGACGGCTTCAAGTATGGTGGTGGTAAATGAAATGCCGGTGTTGTCAGAGATTGAAACTCAGTTAGCATCATGGATTCTTATGGACTTTCTAAGTCAGATAGAGCGCGCTAGCAAGGAAGACATTCTAGAGATCTGCTATGCGTGTCCATGTCAAAAAGACTGTGATATTTCTTTCCCGCTCTGTAAACAACTGTTCTATCGCTTGTTAGGGATAGATGTACATGATGAAGTTCAGTAAAGATAGATCGCGCACATCTATCCCTGGTTTCTAATAATGGGCACAGCCTACCCTTTGAACAGTAAAGACATGGGTCACACACAAGCTCACTTAGCGAAGAGGCCAAGGGCATAACTCAGTTAGTCTTAGGCGGAGGTAACCCTACCAGCATCAACCCCTAACTCATAAGAGGACACCCATACAACATGAGGTAAGTAACCTTTGAGCAGTTGGCCCAACATCTTCATATTCTCTCCTGATTTTATGAGTATGCATGGAATTTGAAGGTTTGACCTGTTTGGATCAGGTACTGCTGCCACAATCCCGCCGTTTGGACTCTTTGTCTCCCAATACCTGCTCTCTCCCCACCACCTAATTACCCTGACTCCGGAGGGATCTATCGCCACACTTCGCGCTTCTCGACCGAGGTATCCGTTCCATAAACACACTCGATTCTGCGCCCGCTCTTGAGCGGACCTATTTCGGGCACCCGAAAGGGGCTTGAACTCCTTAACCTTGAAATCAAGAGATCTCAAAGATTCAATGAGCGGAACAACCTCAGGTGTCCTCAAAGATATAATGACATCGGCCTCAATGGCTTGCGCCTTTGCACACTTCAGCTGCACACCTGCTGTAGGCCTAACCAGCCCACAAGTATCGACTAGTATGACATCTGCCCCCTGATCCTTGGCTGCCTTCACGCAAGATTGCACCCCAACCAGCACAGAAAGCTCCCGCCCATATGGGGACGTCTTCCCAACCATGTATGAGCCCTGCCTCTTTACGGATTTGAGCGACAAAATGGGCCCTTCTGCAAACCCATAAGAAACAAAGCCGGGTGGACCAATGTCTGATTGCCCTATATCTGAATCGACAACAGCTACCTTCTTTCCTCTTTCCCAAAACCATGCCGCCATAACAGCAACCAAAGTGCTCTTCCCTGTATCAATCTCTCCGATGACCATGATCACCGGTCTCTCGGGGAGTATGGAAATCTCCTTCTCAAGTGCCCTACTTACTTTGAGCAACCTTCGCACCTCCTGAGTCGAATCGTCGTCCTCATTGAGACAATAATACCTCACCGGTTTGGATATATGAAAATATGAAAAGCCGAGATGGTTCTGGAGCAAGTAGCGAAACTTTTCCATAGTAAAGGAAACAAAGCTTTTCCTGTAGAATGAAAACCTAGATGCTTCACATGAAGGACTGGTACCATGGATGTTTCTCACCTGTTTGCCCATTTCTATATAGGTCAAGTCTATATTCGAAAAGAAATCCATAACATGCTCGGAGGTCAAGAGCAAGGAGGCATATCTACTCCACGCTCAGCTCCCTGCGTGCTCCTTTTCCGAAGAAAAGCCGCATCGGGATACATGCAAGGAGACGGCTGGCAACTGGACGGATTCTACCACTTCACAGGCCAGGGTCAGTCTTTTGACATGCAGATGAAAAGAGGGAACAGATCTGTACGTAACCACCTAGAAGCAGGCAAGGTCCTCATGGTCTTTGAAAGCGCAAAGCCTACTGAGGGGCTTTATCGTTTCCAAGGATTCATGAACTGCGTGGATCACTACCACAAGGACATAGACTCCTCCGGAGAAAAGAGACGCGTAATTGTGTTTCGTTTGTCACCCGTAAGAGACTATCCTTCATCGGAGCTTCCAAAACAGAACAATATTGCAACGACTTTTCTAGACCTACGCAAGCCAGCTTTATCTGCATACAATCCCTTCTGGAAAGATGAATACATGAGTTTCACGAACTCACCTTACAGCACAACCGATCACAGGCATCTTTGCAATGAACGAGATGAATACGATAGGCGCACCAAAACGCTAATGCAATATATTCTTCAAAGAGCTAACGGATTCTGCGAATGTTGCGGCTACCCTGCCCCTTTTTCTTGTGAGAACACAAATCCGTATTTGGAGATCCATTACCTAAACGGTGTGGGCGACTACGGCATAGATAACCCTTCTAACTTAATTGCCGTATGCCCTGTATGCCACGCAAAAGCCCACTCCGCCCGGGATCGAAAGAACATATTGGCACAGCTAGATGCTACAGCAGCCAACGTTGAGAACGCGATAGACAAGGACATTCTCAAGCTCGTGACTGCAGCGATCATAAGGGATGGTGCCGGAAGGATACTGGCAGCCCAAAGAGATACAGGAGACCTCAAAGGACTTTGGGAATTCCCAGGCGGTCAGGTAAAACCAGGTGAAACTTTGGAGCAATGCCTAGCCCGAGAGATTCTAGAAGAGCTATCAGTACGCATTGCAAGTGTAACTCCCTTCTTAAAGGTAGATTACGATTACGGATCTTTTTTCATGAGGCTATTTTCTTTCGAATGCAGCGCACAAGGAATTCCCGTTCTGCGAAACCACACCCAGATAAACTGGATAGAACCGTCCAATCTCAAAGATTTGGATTGGGTGCCTGCCGACAGAGTTATAGCCCGAACTTTACGAGACAATTCCTAAGCGGAGACTATATACTCTTACCTGGAGGTGCGATGCATATGTACTGCCCATTCTGCCATCCGGACCAGATAGTGTTTTCCAATGAACTGGCACTCGCTATCTACGATAAATACCCGGTCTCCCCGGGCCACATGCTCATCATCCCCATTCGGCATACGGCCGATATCTTCAGCACTACGCCTGAAGAAAGGCAAGCTATGTATGACATACTTGAAAAATGCAAGTCAATGCTGGATGAAAAAATGTCGCCGGATGGCTACAATATTGGTATTAACTGCGGTGAATCTGCAGGTCAAACCATTTTTCATGTCCACCTTCACCTCATACCCAGGTACAAAGGAGACACAGACAACCCTAGAGGCGGGATCAGAGGAGTCGTTCCACATACAGGAATGATATGATTTTGGGAAATAGGATGAATCTCAACAAGAAAGGAAGCAACCACATGACGCAAGATAATCTATCTCAAGTACTGTACCTCCCTGACCTTACTTGGCCGGAGGTAAAGGAAGCTCTTCCCAACATAAAAGTAGCTATTATTCCCGTAGGTTCAACTGAGCAGCACGGGCCCCATGGTAGGTTTCAAACCGACTATGCCGCTGCCAGAGAGTTTTCCCTAAGACTGGGCAAAGAACTGTACCCTAATGCGTTGGTTACTACGCCTGTCCCAATAGGAATTTCCGAGCATCATATACACTTCCCGGGAACCCTATCTCTAAGAGCAACTACATTAATAGATGTTCTCATGGACATTGCCGGATCCTTAGAGAAGCATGGCATCAAGAGATTCTTTTTTGTAAACGGCCACGGAGGGAATACTCCTGCCCTTACGATCGTTACCAATCGTATTAGACACGAAATGAACTGCAAAGCGGCTTGGAGTACTCTACCTTGGGATTTGATCGGTGATCTCGCCAAAGACTTCGTTCAGTCGCCAATGACAGGTCATTCGTGCGAGATGGAAATGAGCATTATGATGTATCTCTGGCCTCAAGGAGTAAAAACTGACGCTCTTACACCGGGCAAGATCCGGCAAGAGGCTTTGGATGCGCAAGGACGGAAACTTGGAATCCACGAAGCTCATTTCTTCGACGAAATAACTGAAAATGGGGCCCTAGGCGACGCAACTAAGGCGGACCCAGAATGGGGCAAAAAAGCAGTTGAAGTAGGTTTGACGCGGCTTTTGCCATACATTAGAGAATTCATGAAATCCTAAGCAGCCCTATGCTATGACTATGCTTGTATTACCAAGTTAGTAGCTAGGATTTCTTCGAAAAAGTTGACACGAGACTCCTAGGGCTTTATACTGCAATTGTACGTGAGCAACAAGAACCTATGGTTCGGCGCTGAATCTCTCGTAAGAGAGAACGGAGGAACCGATATTTTGGGGCTAATCGCAAATTTGCGTAGGGTTACGCCCTTTCGACCCGAGCCCGTCAGCTAACTTCGTAAGCGTAGAAAAGGGAGGCCGCGTTTTCTGGCACCTTTTAGGTGCCGCTTAGCATTGTCAGTTAGCCTCCATCGTATTCACTATCTCACGTTCAATTATGGGCGAAGTTCGCGCTATGCACGCGACCTAAGCGAGGGCCTTTTTCTGCCGCAAAGAGCACAACGGTATAGGACTTTATCCGTTTGTCTGGATGCAGTGCCGTTTCATCGCTAAGGTCTTCTACGTGTCTTTCTACTTATGTGCCCATAACGAGACAATGCGGATTTCATAGCTACTACGGCAAAGGAGGTAGTGCACCATGCGAATTGCGGTCATAACCGACCCTATCCGAAGCAGGATTACGCAGTTTGATCCCCATTCAAGACGGCGTAATGAGCTTACACGCAAAGCAGTCTCAAAAGCCTTGTTGGATCTAGGCCATAGCGTCCACACGATAGAAGTTGGGCCGAACATCTTATATGAAATTGAAGCAGTTCATCCCGACGTGATGTTCAACATAGCAAACGGGTATAATTCGAAGAAACAGCAGGCAAATGTAGCCGCAATGCTCGAGTTAACCGACATACCATTCACCGGCTCCGAAGCAAGAACACATGTGTTTGCGCTATACAAAGACATAACCAAAATACTACTTCAGCACAGGCATGTCCCGACTCCCGAATTCATCGTCGTGCATAGCCCTGAAGAACTGGATTCATTTCCTTCGGAAGGAAGACTGCCCGGTCCAGTAATAGTAAAGCCATCAGCGGAAGGATCGAGTGTAGGTATCCATGCCAATAGCGTAGCCCATCGTTTCGAAGAAGTCAGACGACTGGTTTTCAACCTGATAGAAACTGTAGGACCACCTATCATGATAGAACGATTCATACCCGGCCGTGAGTTTACTGTTGCGTTAGTCGGGTATCCCGAACCTACAGTCCT
>Ga0228535_1003558_pt1 | contig 10864 bp, 9 predicted proteins | sample SJ1metagenome_FD_168457 | JGI IMG/M metagenome (GOLD analysis project Ga0228535, IMG submission 168457) | Enriched culture of PCE-dechlorinating microbial communities from Ithaca, New York, USA - SJ1 | ecosystem: Engineered > Modeled > Simulated communities (microbial... > Unclassified | place... | reverse complement strand
ACCGCCTTGTAAAGCCGGTGGGCCGAAAAGCCTCTTTTCTTGAACAGCGCCGGGACGTCGGCCGGGCGGATGCTTTCCACGGGCAAAAGATCGAAGATCTCCTGCGCCCCCCTGGACACGTGGCCGTAGCCCAGGAATCCGCAGACAAGGGGGGCGAGCGACGGAGGAAGCCCTTGTTTCCGGATTTTCCAGCCGACCTTGGCCACTTCCTCCTTGGCCTCGACAAGGCTCTGATAGCGGAATATCTGCCGAAGAGAAAGAAAGGGGGTTTTGACCCCTTCCACCGATAAACGCCGTCCCAGGGCCCAGAGCGTGTCGACCATCCCCGCGTGCCCGGCGAAGCTTCCGAAGAAAAGGACCCGCCGCCCCTTGTCATCGGCCATCTTTTCATAATCGATGAGGGAGCATCCCAGGTCCATCATTTTTCTGAGCATGGGCATGTTGTGGGGTTGGCCCTTGGCCGTGTGCGAGAAAAAAACGTAGATTTTGTTTTTCTCGAGGAGATCCAGCGGGATTTCCTTCAGGCCGAAGACGATTCGGCAGGGACAGATATTTTCCTCGATCCTGGCCCCTTCCCGCTCGTAATCCCCGTCCGCGAAAACGCGGATTTTCGACGGTTGCACCCAGACGTCGATCGGGTGGTTCGCGATGAGTTCCCGGACGTGGGAAGGAATCAGCGGCGCCCTTTTTTCCCAGCGGTTGATGTCCTCTCGACGGACGGCGATTTTAGTTCTCATGAACTCCCCAGCGCTTGAAATTGAACATGATTATGACATAAAGCCCGTCGAGAGGTCAAACAGGGTTTGATGAATCGACGCGACACGCCGGGCCGCGCCGGCGCGAGCCCGGAAAAACGGGGCCGGGACACCGGGGACGACGCCGCGTGCGTCTTGGGGAATCGCGGGAAGGGAGTCATACAGCTTTTTGGCGTTTTCCCGGGCGGTTAAACGGCAAAAGGAAAGCGTCCATGTCAAGATCGCGATCGTTTTTTTCATCGTTTCTCTCCCCTGGCTTTTTCCGGCGCGTCCGGCTGATCCCCGGCGAAAGCACCGTTTCAATGACGTGCGTCCGCCTTCATCCGGCCGATGACGGGTATCCCCTCCGTGTTTGGAGCCGACGCCGATCTTTGCCGCGGGATGGTATGCGGCCGCCAGAATAAAGTCGAGAAACCGGGGGCTGTCGAGGAACGGGACCGCCGCAGCGAGCCCCGGGTTCCCGCGCCCCCCCAAAGCGGGACACAATACCCATTTACCTTAATTCCGGCAAACATCATCTCCCGGGGTTCCGCTTGCCGCGTGTTCGATGATGAAATAGGGTAAATGGGTATTGTGTCCCCAATTTCTTCTGGACTTATTCAGGACGTTGACATGAGCCGCTGTTATCTGTTAGGCTTTGTTTACACAACCACCCTTTCACAGAGCATCGGCTTATGACGAACGAATGCCTCCCATCGGCGGGCATTCCGGGATACATTTCATAAATCGTTCTTCGCGCGCGTGGACCAACGGCGTCCGAAGCGATTCAGCGCTGATTATAAAATGCATGAACGGCGACGGCGGGCGCCGTCGCGGACTGAAATGCCAAAGGGTGTGAAAAAATGGACGAATTGAACAAAAAGCCTAATCTGCTTGTCCTCGGGGCATCCGGGGGCGTCGGGACATCATTGCTTATCTATCTCGCCGAACACCGGGATGTGTTTGACAAGCTGATTCTTCTCGACAAGGGCGAGGACGTGCTCTCCAACGGGTTTCTCGATCACGAGAAACTCGATTATCTGTTCCTGAACCAAACCCTCCGCCTGCCCCAGGCCGAGGATGAGTATCACTTCCTGTTGAAGGACAACCATGTGGACATCGTGCTGGACGTCACGGATGATGAAACACTTCCCCTGTTCCATGCCACGGACAGGGCGGGCGTGAACTACGTCAACACGAGCATCAACGGACCGAAAAAGACCCATGAGCAGGTCCTTGAATTATGGGTCCAAAGGGATCAGTTCACCAACGGCGTGCATATCCTGGGCACGGGCATGAACCCCGGCATCGTGAACATGTGGGCGAGGCACGGGATCGAGAAATTCGGCTTGCCGCTGAAGATAACGATTTTCGAGTACGACAGCTCACAGGCGGCCGCCTGCGATCATCCCCTGGTGACGTGGTCCGTCAAGCAGTTTCTGGAAGAGGTTTCGGGAGAACCGTCCATCGTGATGGCCGGAAGGGACAAGCCGAGGGAGTATCATCCCAACGCCATTGAAAACAGAATCGACATGAAGCCCATACTGTCCCCCATCCTGCCCCTTGAGGAATACCCCGAGGGTTTCATCGTTCCCCACGAGGAGGTCGTCAGCCTCTCTCAGAAATATGATCTGCCGGTCAAATTCGTCTATGCCATAAATGTCCGGACGATGCAGGCATTGATCGACGCCTACCGGAAAACGGGCAGGCTCCTTTTGGAGGACATCCTGCTCGGCGACAATACGGAACTGACCCTCAAAGGGGCCGACAACATCGGCGTCCTGCTGGAGTATCCCGACAAGAGGGTCTACTATTTCAATTCCATCGCCAACTCGGCCATTACGGGCACAAACGCGACATACACCCAGGTCGTCACCGGCGTCATCGCGGCGCTTCTGACCCTGGCCATGGGCGGGCTGGAGCGGGGCGCCTATTTCGTCGAGGACCTGTACGACTCCTCATTCAAATCCCACGTATTCGACAAGATGCAGGTCCAGGAGTTCATATTTGAAAAGCAGGAAAAAGGGTTGTGCCTGTCGTCCCACGATCCGGGGATAGAGCAGACATACACCGCACCGGCCTAGGCCGCGGGCGGCGGGAACGTCCGTTCGGCGACAGCGGATTCGACCCGCCCGCGCGCCGCGGCATAAGGCGAGATTCCACGCGGGCTATTGACTCCGCGGACTCGAATTTTCCATAATAGCCGGTGATGATCAGATTCTACAACACGCTGAGCGGAACGCTTGAGGAATTCCGGCCGATCCGTCCGGGAAAGGCCGGGATCTACACCTGCGGCCCGACGGTCTATGATTATATCCATATCGGAAATCTCCGGGCCTACGTCTTCGAAGACCTCCTGAGGCGCTTTCTCGCCTTCGAGGGCTACGAGGTCACCCACGTGATGAACATCACGGATGTCGACGATAAGACCATCAAGGGCGCCAACGCCCGGGGCGTTTCACTCGGCGAATACACGAAAAGATTCGAGGAGGGTTTCTTCGAGGACATCCGGACGATGCGCATCCTGCCGGCCCACGTCTATCCCAAGGCGACGGAGCACATCCCGGGCATGGTCCGGATGATCAAAACCCTCATGGCCAAGGGATTTGCCTACGAGAAGGACGGATCCGTCTATTTCAGCATCGCCAAGTTCCCCTCGTACGGCCGCCTGGCTAAAATCCACCTGGACGATCTCGTCGCCGGCAAGCGCGTGCAGTCCGACGAGTACGAAAAAGAAAGCATCCATGACTTCGCCCTCTGGAAAAAGAAAAAGGACGGCGAGCCTTCCTGGACGACCGAGATCGGCGAGGGACGGCCGGGATGGCACATCGAGTGCTCGGCCATGAGTTCCAAATACCTCGGAGACTCCTTTGACATCCACTGCGGCGGAGTGGACAATATCTTTCCCCACCACGAAAACGAAATCGCCCAGTCCGAGGCCGCCTCCGGCGTCAAGTTCGTCAATTACTGGCTCCACTGCCACCACCTTGTCCGCGACGGCGAGAAAATGTCCAAATCCCTGGGCAACACGCTGGCGCTCAAGGACGTCCTCGAAAGGGAAAAAGACCCTCTCGTGCTCCGGTTCCTGCTCCTCTCGATCCACTACCGCAAAGGGCTCAACTTCACCTGGAACGCCCTGGAGCAGGCCCGGGCCACCCGGCAGAGGCTCGTGGACTTCGTCTTCGAGCTCGGCAGCCGGACTTTTCCGGACACGGAAAACGCGGAAATCCCGCCGCTCGTCACCCGGGCGCGCGATGCATTCCGGGCCGGCCTGTCGGACGATTTGAACATTTCGAGCGCCCTTGCCGCGCTCTTCGATTTTGTCAGGACGGTCAACACGCTGGTTTCGCGGGACGGGATCGGAGCCCGGGACGCCGCCCGCATCCTGGGTTTCGTGCGCGACGCGGACCGCGTCCTGGCGGTCCTGCCCGAGGCCGAGGTAGAGGCGGATTCCCTCCCTCCGGACCTCGCCCGGATGATCGATGACCGCGAGAAGGCCCGCCGCGAAAAAAACTACCCCCTGGCCGACGAGCTCCGTCAAAAGCTCCTGGGCAGGGGCATCTCGCTTGAGGACACCAAAGACGGCGCGCGGTGGAAGCGGATAAAAAAGTAAGGGCCCGCCGGCTCGGCATCCAGGGCGAGAAGACCGCCGTCGACTATCTCCGCAAAAAGAAGTATTCCATCATCGCCCGCGCATTCCGTCTTCACAGGGGAGAGATCGATATCATCGCGGTTGACGGGAAAACGCTCGTTTTTGTCGAGGTCAAGACGAGAAGCGCCGAGGATTTCGGGCGCGCCGAAGAAGCCGTGACGCCGGCCAAGCAGGACCAGATCCGCAGGATCGCCCAGGGATTCCTCGACAAGAAGCATCTCGGCGACGTTGCCTGCCGCTTCGACGTCCTGGCCCTGGTCGGGACGGAAATAGACGGGTTCACCGTCCGTCATTTCAAGGACGCGTTCTGATCCCCCGCGGCGACGGCCATGGGCCGCCGGTCCCCATTCCCGTCTTTCGCCGCCTTTTTCCCCCGGCCGCGGACGATCTTCAGGGCCTTCCTCAGCGCGGCGGCCGGCGCGTGATGAATCTTCCCTGAAAGCCGCCTCACCGACGAGGGGTCGGGCGAAAGCTCCATCAAATCGGCGATCCTCATATGGAGCAAGGGATGGATGGCGTCGGGCGCGATCTCCCGCAGGGGGATCAAGACGAAATTCCTGCGGTTCATGCGGGGATGAGGCACCATCAGGTTTCTCGTCTGGATAACCGTCCGGCCGGCCAACAGGATATCGATATCGATGATCCGCGGGCCCTTTTCGACGGTCGGGACCCGCTTCATCTTCTGCTCGATCCGCTTCACCACCTTCAGGAGGGAAAGCGGATCCTGCGGAGCGCTGACTTCGATCACCTGGTTGTAAAACCAGGGCTGCTGGATATAATCCACGGGCTGAGACCTGAAGATCGACGACGCGTTGGAAATCTTGATCCCTTCTTCTTCAAGCAGCGTCACCGCCTGGACGAGGTTCTTCTTCCTGTTGCCTAGATTGCTGCCAAGACTCAAAAAATATTTCATCTCTACGAATCAGCCTCGGCTGATTTTACCACCATTCGGCCGTCATGACAAAGCCCAATATATTCCCGTTTTCATTTGATTTTCAACCGGCGTTTCATTAGTATTGTTCCTCATGGCTCCCGCCGGAAAAAGACCGTCAGCTCACGGGGAGGCTCCGCATGGATAAACTCATATTCCTCGACAACGGAGCGACATCGTTTCCGAAACCCGAAGAAGTCTACGCCTACATGGATTACTTCTTCCGGAAATTCGGAGTCAATCCCGGCCGCTCCGGATATGACCTCTGCCTGGAGGCCGGCGAGATCGTCGAAACGACGCGCCGGATGCTGACCCGGCTCTTCAACGGGCGCGATCCCAGCCGGCTCTGCTTTTCCTCCAACTCCACCGACGCGCTCAACCTGATCATCTTCGGCATGCTCAAGGCCGGGGAACACGCCGTCACGACGACGCTCGAACACAACTCCGTTCTCCGCCCCCTCTATCATCTTTCCCAGGACGGCGGCGTCGAAGTGGACTACGTGCCGTTCGACGGCCGCGGCTTCGTCGACCCGGACGATATCCGGCGGAAATTCAGGCCGAACACCAGGCTGGTCATCGTCAATCATGCCTCCAATGTCATCGGCACCGTCCAGCCCATCCGCGAGATCGGGCGCCTCTGCCGCGAGGCGGGCATCCCCTTCGCCATAGACGCCTCACAGTCGGCCGGCAAGATCCCCATCGACATCGAGGACTCCTTCGTCGATGTCGTGGCCTTCACGGGCCACAAGGCCCTGCTGGGGCCCACCGGCATCGGGGGCCTCTACGTCCGGGAGGACGTCGATATCCGGCACACCAGGGCCGGAGGAACGGGCGTCAGGTCCGCGGTCCGCCGGCACCTCGACGAATATCCCTACCGCCTCGAGTTCGGCACGCCGAACGTCCTGGGCATCGCCGGCGTCCATGCCGGCGTCAAGTGGCTGGAAAAGCGCGGGGTGCGGGCCCTCCATGAACAGGAAATGAGGCTGACGGAGATGCTTCGAGACGGGCTGGCGGCCGTTCCGGGAGTGACTCTTTACTGCCAGAACGACCTCGACGGCCACATCAGCGTCCTGCTTTTCAACGTGGACGGCGTCGAGGCCATGGACGTCGGGACGATCCTCGATGTCGATTACGGCATCGCCTGCCGGACGGGCCTCCACTGCGCGCCGCTTGTCCATGAACAGCTGGGAACGGACAAAATCCACGGCGCCGTCCGCTTCGGCATAGGCCCGTTCAACACGGAAGAGGATATCCGGGCGGCGATCGGCGCCGTTGGCGAGATCGCGCGGATGAAACCCGGGAAACGGGACTGAACCGCGGGCCCGTCAGACGCAGCCGTCCGGCTTCGGCAGCCCCGCCACCTTGCAGGCGCCCTTGGCCGGGCCCGAGGGGAACAGCTCATAGATGCGGCGGAGCGGAAAACCCGTGGCCTGGCAGACCTTGCGGACCATGGGGGCCATGCCTTTTTCCCGGTAATACGCGCGGATGAAATGGATCACGGCCCAGTGGTCGGCCGTGAGGCAGGAAATCCCCTCTTCCTTGTCGGCCAGGATCTCCGCCACCTTGAGATCCCAACTCTCTGGATGCTCCAGGAAGCCTTCGTCGTTGACCTCGATCCTGGCGTCGTCTTTCTCAAGCACGGGCATATCGGACTCCTTGAATGATTTCGCCGCGGCGGGACCGCCTCAGCTCTCCCTCGGCAAGACGATGGAAACGATCGTCCCCTCGCCGACGCGGCTCTCGGCCGAAAACCGGCCGCCGTGCAAGAGGACGATATGCTTCACGATGCATAATCCCAATCCGGTGCCTCCGAGCTTCCGCGACCGGGATCGGTCGACGACGTAGAACCGCTCGAAAAGATGCGGCAGATGCTCGGCCGGGATTCCGATCCCGGTGTCCGAGACGCTCATGAGGAACTCGTCGCCCTTCTCGCCCAGGGAAACCGTCACGCGGCCTTTCTCCGTGTATTTGACGGCGTTATCCACGAGATTGATCAGGACCTGCTCCATCTGGTAGGGATCGGCCTTGAGAGGCGCCAGCCCTTCCGGGGCGCTCAGCTCCAGCCGCAGGCCCTTCTTGAGCGCCGCGGGCTCAAAAAGCCTCAGAACGTTTTCCGCCATGTTTCTCATGTCGACGGCCTCTATTTCCGGCTGAGCGCCTTTTTCCTCGAGCTCGGACAACCGGAGGAGATCCTCGACGATATTGATCATGCGGTCGGTGTTTCTCTTGATGATCCCGAGATATCCGCGGCTCTCCTCGTCCGCCGGCGGCTCGAGCGCTTCAACGAAGCCTTTGACGGCCGCCAGGGGCGTGCGCAACTCATGGGAAACGTTCAGGATGAAATCCTTCTTGATTTTTTCGATGTTCCGGAACTCCGTCAGGTCGTGCAGCGTGACCACGACCTTATCGCAGGAGGGCAGGCACGACGCGCTGCCGAGGAAGGTCCTGTCTTCGAGACGGATCTCCTCCTCTCCGTGATCCCCGCCCGCCCTGACCCGCCGGATAAGCTCGGTGAACTTCGAACTGCGGATGACTTCCCAGTAACGCCGGTTCCCGAGCTCGTCGTTTCGCAGAATCTCGTTGAGCTTTCCGTTGGCTAAAAGGATCCGGTCGTTCTTATCGATGACCAGGAGCCCTTCCCGGATCGACGACAGGACGGCGCCCAGTTCCTCCTTTTGAGCGGCCAGCTCGTCAAAAGTCCCCTTCAATTCAGAGGTCATGGCGTTGAAGCTCCGGGCGAAATCCCCGAGTTCCCCGCGGTTCCGGAACGAGACCTTGGCGTTCAGGTCGCCGGCCGCGACCTTGCGGGCGGCCTTGATCGTCTCCCGGATCGGCCCGGAAATGCCCCGGGCGAGGAGGGCGGAGGCGAGGAGCACGAAAATCATCAGCAGAACTACGGTCCGCGCCAGGCTTTTCTGCCAGCGCGAAACGAGCGAGTCCAGGGTCCTCATGTAAACGGAGAGGCGGAGCACTCCCGAAACGCCGTCTTTCCCGGCCAAGGGAAACGCCGCGTACAGCATATCCTCCTCGACGGTCGAACTGCGGCGGATGGCCAGCTGCTCATGGCCCTGCAGGGCGGAAAAAATCTCCGGCCTGTAGGCATGGATATCCATTTCGGCCGGGTCTCCCTCCGACGACGCCAGGACAACCCCCTCCTTGCCGATGACCGTGATCCTTACCCCGATGCCCCGGCTCATGGATTTGCAGTAGGCGTCGAGCTCGGGGATCCCTCCCCCGCCGAGCAGCGGAAGAATCTGCGGCTTGAGGACTTCGCTCAATTCGCGGAGCCGAGCCGACTGGTCATCGATATGGTTGCGCCGGATGATCCTGAAGGAGACGGCCAGGACGGCCGCCGCGAGGACGAGGGTCAGGATCAGGTGACTGCCGAATATTTTCAGGAATATCGTCTTTTTCATTCTTCCAGCTTATACCCCGCGCCCCGGATGTTTTTGATGAGCGCGGCGGCCGGTCCCAATTTTTCCCTGAGGTTCCTGATATGGACGTCGATGGTCCGGTCGACGACGGCCTTCTCGTGGCCCCAGAGATAATCCAGGATCTGCTCCCTCGAAAACACCCAGCCTTTCTTGGACGCCAGCAACGTCAATATCCTGAACTCGGTTGAGGTCAGCACGATTTTCCGGCCGTCATGCCGGACTTCGTGCCTCGCCTTGTCGATGACGAGCTTCCCGATCCCGATCCGGGGCGATTCGTCAGGCGGTTCCGGCCTGCGCAGCACGGCCTTGATCCTGGCGACGAGCTCCGCCGGCGAGAAGGGCTTCGTGATGTAGTCGTCGGCCCCCAGCTCGAGGCCCAAAACCTTGTCCATTTCGCCTCCCTTGGCCGTCAGCATAATGATCGGGACCCGGCCGACGGACTCGGATTTTTTTAGGTTCTTGCAGATTTCGAATCCGTCCGAACCGGGAAGCATCAGGTCCAGGATGATAAGGTCGGGCACCGTCCCGGCGATGAAATCCTCGAAATCGCCGACGCTCTCAAAACCATGGAAACTGAATCCGGCCCGCCCGAGGTGCAGGGCAAGAAGCTCCAGGAGGTCGGGTTCATCGTCGACGGCGACGATCCGTTTGCCTTCGGCGGTCATGTCGTCAGCCATTTCTTTTTTATTATAATGAAAAACGCGATAAAAATCCCGGTTCTTCCGGAGCATGCCGGCGCACGACGTTGCCAGCCCGTCCGGCCTGCGTTATAATGAACAAGAATGACCGAAAGGAGACTGGATATGGGGAAACTCATTCTTCTGATTCTCGGCTTGTCGATCGCGGGCATGTCCCTGGCGTCCGCGTCCCGTAAACTGGAAGAAGACGCCATCGCGACGCGGGACGGCGATCTGGTCATCACCTTCGTCGGCCATGGCTCTCTCATGTTCCGCCACAAGGACAAGGTCATCCATATCGATCCCGTCAGCGCTGAAACGGATTACGGACGGCTGCCGAAGGCCGATATCATCCTCATCACCCACGAGCATTTCGACCACCTGGACATCGAGGCTCTCAAGATCCTGAAAAAGGAAGGGACCCGGATCGTCATGTCGGAATCCTGTTCGGACAAATGCCCGGGCGGCACGGTTATGAAAAACGGCGGGAAGATCGATGTCCTCGGTTATGCCGTTGAAGCGGTCCCGGCCTACAATATCCGGAACAAGCGGCCCGACGGGCAGCCGTTCCACCCCAAGGGCCGGGGCAACGGCTACGTGCTGACGATCGGGGGGAAAAAGGTCTACGTGGCGGGCGACACCGAGAACACCCCCGAGATGAAAGCCCTCCGGGGGATCGACATCGCTTTCCTGCCGATGAACCTGCCCTACACGATGACGCCGGAGATGGCGGCCGATGCGGCCCGGGCCTTCAAACCCGGGATCCTCTATCCCTATCATTACGGGGAGACCGATACCGCCGAGCTGGTGAACCTGCTCAAGGACGAGACGTCCATCGAGGTGCGCATCCGCAAGCTGAAATAGCCGGGTCACATCCCCCCCGGACGACCGTTTTTACCGGTCTTCTTTCCTTTCCGATGTGATGCGTGCCCGTCTCCGCGTCTCATCCGAACCTTCCCGTGATGTAATCCTCGGTGAGCCGGTTGACGGGATTCGTGAAGATCATGTCCGTCCGCCCGAACTCGACGAGTTCCCCGAGCATCATGAACGCCGTGAAATCGGACACCCGGGCCGCCTGCTGCATGTTGTGGGTGACGATGACGACGGTGTAGTCCTTCTTGATCCGATGTATGAGATCCTCGATCCTGGCCGTGGCGATCGGATCGATCGCGGAGCAGGGCTCGTCGAAAAGGATGACCTCGGGCTCGACGGCCAGCGCCCGGGCGATGCACAGCCGCTGCTGCTGCCCGCCGGACAGGGCGAAGGCGTTCTCTCCGAGCCTGTCCTTGACCTCTTCCCAAAGAGCGGCCTGCTTGAGGCTCCTTTCGACGGTGTCCTCGAGCGCCCGCCGTTCCCTCATCCCGTTGATCCTCAGGCCGTAGGCGATGTTGTCGAAGATCGACTTGGGGAAGGGATTGGGTTTCTGAAAAACCATG
>Ga0228535_1003556_pt1 | contig 10868 bp, 9 predicted proteins | sample SJ1metagenome_FD_168457 | JGI IMG/M metagenome (GOLD analysis project Ga0228535, IMG submission 168457) | Enriched culture of PCE-dechlorinating microbial communities from Ithaca, New York, USA - SJ1 | ecosystem: Engineered > Modeled > Simulated communities (microbial... > Unclassified | place... | reverse complement strand
CGAGCGGTCCAGGGTGGGCACCTTGACCGTGCAGCCCAGGGCCGCCTCCCAGGGGGCCAGGGGCAGGTCCAGCACCACGTGCTCGCCCTCCAGCTTGAAGAGCGGATGCGGCGCGATGCGCACCTTGAGGTAGAGGTCCCCGGCCGGTCCGCCGGACATGCCCGGGCTGCCCTGGCCGGCCAGGCGGATGCGCGCCCCGTCCTTGACCCCGGCCGGGATGGCCACCTCCAGGGTCTTGGTGGACAGGCGCGGCCGGTGGTCCGGCCCCAGGGTCTGCTCCTGCAGGCTGATGGGCTTGCTGCCGCCGCGGAAGGCCTCCTCCAGGGAGAGGGAGAGCCCCACCTCGGCGTCGTCGCCGCGCCGGGGCCGGCGGGCGTGCGTGCGGCCGGCCCCGGGGCCGAAGCCGCCCTGGGTCCCGCCCATGCCGCCCATTCCGAAGACGGTCTCGAAGAAGTCCGAGAACCCCTGGGCTCCGCCGAAGCCGCCCGGTCCGGCCTGGCCCGGGCCGCCCCCGCCGAAGTGGAAGCGGATGTTCTCGAACCCCGGCGGCGGCTCGAAGTTCTGGCCGTGCTGCCAGTTGGGTCCAAGCTGGTCGTAGAGCTTGCGCTTCTCCGGGTCCTTGAGCACCTCATAGGCCTCGTTGGCCTCCTTGAAGCGCTTCTCGGCCTCGGGCTTGTCCGGATTCAGGTCCGGGTGGTACTTGCGGGCAAGCTTCTTGAACGCCTTGGAGATGTCCTCCTGGCTGGCGTTGCGCCCCACCCCGAGCACCTGGTAATAATCCTTGTATTCGACGCTCATCTCGGCTAGCACTCCTCCACTCAACGCAATGGGTCGCCGGCGACTCCAAGGTGTAAGACCTTCTTCCCGGCAGTCAAGCATCCGGCCGAGTTAGGATCGAAACAGCACCGACCATGACCAAGAGCCTTCCCGTTCTCCTCTACCACTCCATCAGTCCATGGACCAACCCCCTGGCCGTGGACCCGGACATCTTCGAGTCCCACCTGGCGGCCATGACCGCGGCCGGCTGGCGGGGGGTGACCCTGGCCGAGGCCGCGGCCCATCTGGCCGGGGGCGACGAGCTTCCGGGCAAGGCCTGCCTCATCACCTTCGACGACGGGTTCCTGGACAACCACGTGTTCGCCGCGCCGCTCTTGCGCAAGCACGGGCACCACGCGGTGGTCTTCGCGGTCACCGGCCGCATCGTGGACGAGGAGCTGCCCCGGCCGACCCTGGACGACGTGTGGAACGGGTTCGTGGACATGACCGACCTGCCCCAGGCCCCCAACCCGGGGCGCAAGGGCGCGGACGGCCTGCGGGTGCGGCGGGACCTGTTCTTCTCCTGGAAGGAGGCCCGGGCCATGGAGGCCTCGGGGACCATCCGGGTGGAGGGGCACTCCTTCCGGCACCGCTCGGTGTTCACCGGCCCGGAGTTCAAGAGCGTGTTCCGGCCCGACGTGCGCAAGCGCACCTTCGACCGGGTGGAGGCCGAGGTGGTGTTCGGCCTGCCCCGGTTCGACATGGGGCCGGCCCTGGCCCACCGGGCCTTCCTGCCCTCGGCCGAGGTCTACGACCTGGCCCGGGAGCTGGCCCCCCAGGCCCGCACCGAGGCGCACCAGTTCTTTGCCGACCCCATCAACGAGTCCCGGCTGGTGGCCGCGCTCAAGCGCATCCCGCGCGAGCGCCGTGGCCAGATGGAGGACGACGAGGAGTTCCGGGAACGGCTCACCGAGGAGCTGACCGCCTGCCGCGACGGCCTGCGGCAGGGCCTGGGCCGCGAGCCCGAGGCCCTGGCCTGGCCCTGGGGCCGCTCCTGCCCCGAAGCCCTGGAGATCGCCAAGGACCTGGGCTTCAAGCTCTTCTTCACCACCACCCTGGGCCCCAACCTCCCCGGCCAGGTCCCCGACCACATCCACCGCTTCAAGGCCAAAAACAAAAGCCCCCAGTGGCTCCTCTCCCGCCTCCGCATCTACTCCAAGCCCCTCCTGGCAAAGGTCTACGGCAAGCTGCACGGGTAGGGGGACCATGTTGACTGGTAGTCAAAAAATGAGTACCAGGAGACATGGACTGGACCGTTGAATTCAGCAGGCGGGCTTCAAAACGAATCCCAGCCCTGCCCGCGCTGATTCAAGAACGGCTCATGTACCTTGTGGGGAACATTCGGCAACTCGGCCCCGTACGGCCGGAGATGAAAAATTACGGCAAGCTGCGCGGAACCGGACGGAAGGAAATCCACCACTGTCATCTCAATCGCGGACGGCCTACCTATGTGGCCGTGTGGGAAGTGCTGGACAAGTCGGTTCGCATGGTGGAGGTCAGCTATGTTGGAACTCACGAAAACGCCCCGTACTGACGGCTTGGTTGCCTTTTCCCTCGAAGTCCCGGCCGAATACGCCGCTAAGGTCGAAGTTGCGCTGAACAGCGTTCTCGCCCTGGTGCAGGATCTTGACGATCTGGAAACGGTCTCCGTGGAGGAAGCCCTCCCGGACATGACCCCGGGCAAGATTCTGCGCGGTGCGCGCGGCGTGCACGAGATGACCCAGAAGCAGCTGGCCGCGGCCGCAGGCATCAGCGTGGCCAACCTCTCGGCCATGGAGAACGACCGCCGCCCCATCGGCAAGGCCATGGCCAAGCGCCTGGCCAAGGCTCTGGGCGCGCCGTCGTACAAGATATTCCTCTAGATTTCTGCCTCCGGTATTCCCAGGCGAAAGGCTCGCCTCAGTCCTCTACCGCCTCTCCCCGCCGCAGGCGTTCGCGCAGGCGGGAGAATTCCTCTTCCTGTTGGGTGAGATGAGCGAGAAGGCGCTCTTCGGCCGGGGTGCGGTCGAGGGCGGCGCGGATGGCGCCGTTTTCGAAGACGAGGCGGCGTTCGGCGGAGAGGGCCAGGACCGGGTCGTGGGTGGCGATGACCACGATCTTGTCGCTGCGGATGAGCAGGTCCAGAGCCCGGCCCTTGTCCACCCCGGCGTTCTCGATTTCATCTATCAGGAGGACTGGCGACCAGCTCAAGAGGGCCGCGTCGGCGATCATCAGGGCGCGGGACTGGCCGCCCGAGAGCTGGGTGAGCTGCGCCTCGGGGGCAAAGGGCTCGCCGGCCAGGGCGTTGGCCGCGGCGATGACCTCTTGGGCCTTGGCCGCGGGGTCGTCCGCGCCGCGGCTCTCGGCGTGCATGCGGATGAACCGCTCCACCGCCAGGTCCAGCACGAAATTCATGTTCTGGGTGAGCTGGGCCACCAGCCGGCCCTGCAGCGCAAAGCGCCGGTCCGGGTCCGGAAGCTCCCCGTCCAGGAGCACGCGCCGGCCCGAGGGGGTGTCGTTGTCCGCCAGGGACTCGATGTCCGCCAGGAAGCGGCTCTTGCCCGCGCCGGTGGGACCGAGCAGCGCGGTGACCACGCCCGGCGCGAACTCCACGTCCCGGGCCTCGGGCCGGCCGGACTTGTCCCGGCCCGCAGTCACCGTGAGCCGGTGCAGCGTCGGGGCCTCAGTCGCCATCCACCACCTCGCCGGGCCTCCCGCCCGGCCCCCCGAAGCTCGCCTTCTTCACGTTGCCCTTCTGGTAGCGGCTTCCGATGCGGGTCTCGGACAGGCAGTAGGAGCACACCGCCGCGGGCATGGCGAAGCGCAGCCGCATGTCCGTGACGCTCTCCACCTGCGGGGCGCGGGCCAGCACCGCGGCCAGCTCCCGGCAGCCCTGGCCGGTGAGCCCGTTCACGTGGCGGATCACCGCCCGCTGGTTCATCTGCCGGATGCGGTGGCGGTAGACCTCGCGCTCGGCCTGGGACACCAGGTCGCCCTTGGTCACCAGCACCAGGTCGGCCAGGCGGAGCATGGGGCCGATCTTCTCGGGCGCGTCGATGCCCATGAGGTTGTCCACCACGCACAGGGCCAGGACCCCGCGCAGATGCGGGGAGCAGCGGTTGCACAGGCCCGCGGTCTCGATGACGCAGCACTCGGCCCCGGTGCCCTGGGCCCAGGCAAAGGCCTCTTCGAGATTCGTGGCGAAGAAGTGGTCCGGGCACAGGCCTCCGGCCAGGGCGGCGGTGGCCGGGATGCCCGCGGCCGCGTAGATGTCCGCGTCGCGGGTGAGCAGGCAGTCGAACTTGAGCACCGCGCAGGACGTCCCGGCCTCGGCCAGGGCCGCGCAGGTGCGCAGCAGCACCGAGGTCTTGCCGCAGGCCGGAGGGCCGGCCAGGGTCACGAGCCGCACGCCGCTCCCCGCACCATCTCCCGGAACCGGATGTTCAGCGCGTCGCGCAGGCCGGTGATGTCGTTGTCCCGGATGTAGTCCCAGCCCACCCACTTGATGCGGGCGTGGCCGGGCAGGTTCGGGGGCAGCGGCCCGCCCAGGGGCAGGAACCAGCGGGCGCTCTCGATCTCGCCGAAGCCCCGGGTGAAGAACCGCAACAGCGGGTCCAGCCGGGGCCGGGCGCTCTTCTTGGCCAGGACGTAGAGCGGGCTGGCCGCCGCGCCGTCCCGGGGCCAGATGACCCGCATGTGGGCCGGCTGCCGGGTGGTCTCGGCAAAGAAGTAAGGAAGGATGGAGACGGCCCCGGCCTTGGCCGGCCCGCCGGACAGGGCCATGCGCGAGGAGTGCAGGAGCCCCCGGGTGTTGGCCGCGAAGCGTTGCACGCCCTCCCAGACGAACTCCTTGAGCAGGAGCAGGAGCACCGCGTCGGCCATGTCGTCGCCGTCCCCGCACATGTTGATCTGGCCGCGGAAGCGCGGGTCCAGCAGGTCTGCCCAGCACTCGGGCGGGGCCGCGTCGCCCAGGGCCTGCGCATCCACCAGGAAGATGTAGGGGGTGAGCCCGTAGACCGTGTAGCAGCCGCGGGGGTCCAGGAGCCCCGCGTCCCGGTGCAGGGGGGTGACGGTCTCGGGCAGCACGGCCTCGAACAGGCCCGCGTCCACGAAGCGCTCGACGAACCCCCTGCGGAAGAAATCGCCGAACCCGATGGAGGCGATGATCCCGGGCAGCCGGTCCGGGTCGGTCTCCCGGTGCAGGGGGTCGAAGGGGTCCACCGAGGTGCAGCCCATGGGGATGACGACGGACAGCGGGTCGCCCGCGGCCGCGGACGCGGCGGCGATGGCCTCGATGCGCTCCTTGATGGCCAGCTTCACCGGGCAGGGGCAGTAGAACAGCAGGTCCAGGTCTTCGGACCGCGGCCGGTCCTCCTCGGCCATGCGGCTCACCGACAGGATGAGTTCGTCCAGGGAGTGCATGGCCTCTCCCTCACGCCCGCTCTTGCACGTACTTCTCCAGCCGGTCCATGCCCTCGGCGATGTTCTCCAGGGAGTTGGCGTAGGAGAAGCGCAGGCAGCCCTCGGCCCCGGGGCCGAAGTCGATGCCCGGGGTCACCCCCACGTGGGCCCGGTCCAGGATGTCGTAGGCCAGCTTCAGGGAGTCCTGGCCCAGGAACCGGGCGTTGGCCAGCACGTAGAACGCGCCGGTGGGCTCCACCGCGATGCCGAAGCCCATGCCCTTGAGCCGGGCCAGCATGTACTGGCGGCGCTCGTCGTAGACGCCCCGCATGCGCGCCTGGTCCGCGGCGGTGTGCCGGAGCGCGGCCAGGCCCGCCCACTGGGCCACCGAGTTGGGGGAGATGAAGAAGTTCTGGCACAGGCACTGCAACCCGCGCACGAACTCCGGGGGCACGATGCAGTAGCCCAGCCGCCAGCCGGTCATGGCGTGCAGCTTGGAGAAGCCGTTGAGCGCCACCGCCCGGTCGGTGAACTCCAGGGCGCTGCGCTCCCTGCCGGCGTAGACCAGGCCGTGGTAGATCTCGTCGGACACGATCCACAGTCCGGCCTCGGCCGCGGCCGCGAAGGTCTCCTCGGGCACCAGGGTCCCGGCCGGGTTGGCCGGGGAGTTCAGGAACACCGCCTTCACCCCGTCCGCGGCCGCCCGGCGCATGTCGTCCGGGGTGAGCTGGAACCCGTTGGCCTCGGCCGCCCGGCAGTAGACCACCCGGGCTCCGGCAAAGCGCACGAAATTGGGGTAGCAGGCATAGCAGGGGTCGGCCAGGAGCACCTTGTCCCCGGGCTCGAACAGGGCGGCGCAGGCCATGAACAGGGCCGGCGAGGTGCCGTTGGTCACCACCACCTGGCCGGGGTCCACGGAGACCCCGTAGCGCTCCCCGTAGTACTCGGCCACGGCCTCGCGCAGCTCGGCCAGGCCCAGGCTGTGGGTGTAGTGGGTCTTGCCCGCGTCCAGGGCGGCCTTGGCCGCCTCGTTCACCACGGCGGGGGTGTCGAAGTCCGGCTCGCCCACCTCCAGGTGGATGACGCTCTTGCCCTCGCGCTCCATGCGCTGGGCCTTCTCCAGCACGTCCATGACCAGGAAGGGGGTGATGCAGCTCACCCGCTCCGAAAGCCTCCCGCAGTCTTTTTCGCCCATGACTCCACCTGTTCCGGTTTGCGCTTGCGCGCGCCCGCACCGTGCGCCGGCGCGCGGTCCTGTCTTACCCCTCTCCCCGGCGAACCGCAACGCCGGTCCGGCCGGCCGCCGCCCCGCCCCGGGGGACGGAAACCCGGCGCGGGTCCTGCACGGACAATCAGAGAACTGTGGCAATTTCCCGGGGACCATGCTACATGTTTGTATTGTGTAAATTTCCGACGAGGTATCGAAATACCCGGTTCGATGGACAGATTGCGCATCCTTCTCCTGAGCGACGGCACCCCGGACCTGGGCCGTCTGGCCCGGTCCCTGGGCGCGGCGCCCGAGGTACGGACCGCGGACAGCCTGGACGACCTGGCCGCGGCCCTGGACGCTCCCCCCTTCCACCTGGCCCTGGGGGTGGACGCCCTGCCCGGGCCGGACGGCGCCCCGGCCCCGGTCTATCCGGTGCTGGCCCGCGCCAAGCCCCCCCTGCCCTTCATCGCCGTGCTCCCGCCCGGCCGGCACGAAATGGGCCTGACCGCGATCCAGGCCGGGGCGGCGGACTACCTGACCCGCGACGAGCCGGGCCGGCTGGCCCCGGCCGCGGCCCGGGTGCTGCGCGACAGCGCCCTGCTGCGCGAGATACTCCGGGCCGAGCACAGCGCACGCCTGTTCCGGGTCTATTTCCAGCACCTGTTCGAACACTCGCCCGAGGGCATCGTGTTCCTGGACCAGGACAAGCGCATCACCCGGGCCAACGCCGGGTTCTGCGACCTGTTCGGCTATGCCCCGGAGGAGGTGACCGGCCGCAACCTGGCCGAGACCATCGTGCCGGAGGACAGGCAGGAGGAGCACCAGGACCTCTTCACCCGCATGGAGTCCGCCTGCATGGTGCTCGCCGAAACCGACCGCTGCCGCAAGGACGGCTCCCTGGTGCGGGTGTCGGTGCTGTGCTGTCCCATCCTGGCCGCGGACGGCAGCACGGCCTACTCCGCCATGTACACCGACCTCACCCGGCGGCAGAAGGCCCTGGAGGCCCTGCGCCAGGCCGAGTCCAACTACCGGAACATGTTCCTGAACGCGGTGGGGGGCATGTACGTCTCCACCCCGGTGGGGCGCTTCACCCTGGTCAACCCGGCCCTGGCCGACCTGCTCGGGTTCGACTCCCCGGGCGACCTGGCGGACAACGTGCGCAGCATCGGCCGGGAGATCTACGTGGACCCCGAGACCCGGGCCGAATTCCTGCGCCGCATCCGCCGGGACGGCCAGGTGCTCCATTTCCGCGCCCGCATGCGGCGCAAGAACGGGGAGATCATCGAGGTCCTGGAGAACGCCCGCGCGGTGTTCGACGACGACGGCGAGCTGCTCTATTTCCAGGGGGCCATGTATCCGGCCCCGCCTCCGGCCTGAGCCGTCCGGCCGTGAAAAAGCCCGGGCCCCCGCGGGGGTCCGGGCTTTTTCACGGCGGAGCGCGCCGCGTCTACTTGGACTGCGAGCGCATGGCGGCGTGGCAATCGCGGCAGGCGTCCTTGATCCGCTCCAGCTGCTTGGCGCTCGCCTGGGCGTCGCCGGCCACGTTCACCAGCTTCTGGGACTGGGCGTTGAGCAGCTCGGCCATGGCCTGCACGTCGGCCATGGGCGCGCCCTTGAAGGCGTAGTTCGAGCCGGACACCGGATACACGCCGGCATGGGTCTCGGCCAGGAGATAGGGCAGGGTCATGGCCGAGGCCGCGAGGCTGCGGGCGTTGCTCACCGCCTCCAGAGACTTGCCCGCCTCGAATTTCAGGCGGATGTCCCGCAGGTTGGCGTTGTTGGTGACCATGACGTACTTGCGCACCGCAACGACCTCCGAGCCCGGGGACACGCCGGGGACCAGGGCGGTCTCGGCGAAAAGCCCCGAGGCGAGAAGGAGCGCCACGACTGCGGCCAGCAGTGCGATGCTCAGTTTGGGTGTCATATGCGCCCTCCTGGTTGAAGTGCCTGCGGCCCGGCCACCCGCTGGGCGGAGCGGCTCTATCCGGTACCGCCTTGTCTCCGCCTTAACAGGAATCCGCTTGCACAAGCAAGGCAAACCGTCCTTCCCGCAAGCACAAGTCGTCCCCCGGCGGAGGTCCGGCGCGCCGCTCCGGGCGCGCCCCGGCGGCTTAGTTATTGACTCCCCCGCCCCGGCATTCTACTACAGCCTCGAAAGCGTCCAGACACGCGACACTACCAGGCGCATTCCGGGGCGCAGTCCACGAACCTCATCGGCCGGTCGACGCAGGACTTTCATGGCTGAACAGGGCAAAGGAATCGAGGGCCGCTTCGTCTCCAAGATCGTCGGCCTCTATCTCCGGCTCATGGAGGAATCCTGGGACGAGGGAGAATCCAGCCAGAAGGTGCACCAGGCCATCAACACGGCGTTGGGCAAGCTGGGCATCGCCCTGACCGATGAGGTCCGAGAGGAAAAGACCCGCAAGATCGCCGACGTGGCCATCCGCGAAGGCAAGAACGCCCTGGAGCGCAAGTATCTCCTGCACGTGACCATGGGCGAGGGGAGCGCGAGCTACCCCCTGGCCTTCCTCCCCGGCCTGCAGATCCCCAACACCCAGGAAAACCGCGAGCGCTGGACCGACTTCATCGGCACCCTGGCCCCCAAGACCCGGGTGGGCGAGGACCCCAAGACCAAGCAGATCGGCATCCTGTGGCGCGACGGGGCCTGGCTCGGGGACCTCATCCTGGCCGGGGACGTGAAGTCCTTCTTCCTGCCCGAGGACATCCGGGTCATCGAGAAGAACCTGGTGGCGGCCAACGCCCGGGTCATCAACAAGAACTTCACCCACCCCATCGAGATCCGGGGCGAGCTGCACCTGAACAACGACCTGCTCCGCCAGGTCCCGCCGCCGGTGACCCTGGGCCAGGGCCTGGCCCTCCTGGGCGTGCGCACCGTGGACCAGGCTGCGTTCACGCCCCAGATGCTGCTGAACTGGGGCATGCAGGACGGCAAGTCCTTCGCGGTGCGCAACAATCTCTACACCTTCCGCGCCCGGGACAAGGGGACCTTCACCGAGTACCTGCTGGAGGGCAAGAACGTCCTCACCTCCTACGAGTGGGTCTCGGACAAGTGGCTGCTCACCCGCAAGGTGCGCATCTCCCCGGAGCTTTTCAACGAGCTGCATGGCGCCCTGTCCCGCATGTGCATCCGCCTGGGCCTGGGCGCGGACTTCGTGGTCCGCAACGACCGCAAGCTCGAAGCCAACGTGGACAAGCTCACCCTGTACCTGGACTGGGCCCTGCGCTTCAGCACCATGCGGGGCAAGCCCCAGGCCCGGCCCGGGCAGTCCGCCTGCCGGGCCGTGGCCGAGGACCTGGAGCGCATCCGCCACGCCCTGCTCGGCCCCGGCCTGGACGAGGCCGAGCTGTCCAGGCTGGCCACGGCCAACCGCGACCCCCAGCTGGACGGTGCCGCATCCTTCGGGAGCCTGCCCCGGTACAAGGTCTCGGAAAAGGACCTCTCCGGCGACATGGCCTTCCTGCTCCGGCTCCTGGAGGGCCAGGCCGACGCCAACGACCTCCTGCAGAACGGCCTGCGCACCACCGCCTTCCTGTACACCACCTTTGCCGCGGCCGAGTCCCGGGGCCGCACCCTGGCCGCCCTCCGCAAGCTGGCCGACGCCTGGTTCACCCTGGCCAAGACCCCCGAGGAGCAGGAACTCGCCTCCTTCGGGGAGTTCCTGGCCGACACCGAGGCCGCCCTGGCCAAGGCCGGCTGCTGTGAAGGCGAAGCCCTGGCCGCGGTGCGGGCGGAAGTGCGGGAACTGGCCGCCACTGCGCCCAAGCAGGTCATCCGCCTCATCGTCAACGTGCCCGTGGACTCGGAGACCGCGGAATACGCCGACGACCAGGCCCTGCTCCGGGACCTCTTCGCCATGCAGAAGAGCGGCCTGGACCAGCTCCCCCTCACCCCCCTGCGCATGGTCGACCTCCTGACCCCGGCCCTGAAGTCGATCCTGGGCCTGGAGCTGCCCCTGCTGCGCCAGATCCTGGCCGGGCAGGCGACCGCGCCGGCCCACCTGGCGGACCTGGCCGACTCCCTGCGCGACGCCTCGCCCGCGGACGTGGTCGCCCGGCTGCGGGAGCAGGCCGAGCTGCGCCTGGCCGTGGCCCAGAAGTACAACGCCCTGACCACGGTTCCCACCAGCGAGTCCGGGACCGAGGAGAAGAAGCCGCCCCCGCGGGACGAGCTGCCCCCCGCCCTGGTCTACGCCATCATGACCAAGCTCAACCGGCTCTGCCTGGTGCTCAACCTGGGCAAGGGCTTCCTGGAGCAGCACACCGGGGCCATCCCGGACAACGCGGCCCGGGTGCGGGCCTATTTCAACCTGGCCCTGGGCGACACCGAGTTCAAGGTCCGCAGCCTGCTGACCCGGGACGACGCCATCCTCCTGCGCGAGGCCCGCGACCGGCTGGACGTGCTGGCCTCCCCGCCCCCGGGCAGGGCCGGGGAGGAGACCGT
>Ga0228535_1003554_pt1 | contig 10882 bp, 10 predicted proteins | sample SJ1metagenome_FD_168457 | JGI IMG/M metagenome (GOLD analysis project Ga0228535, IMG submission 168457) | Enriched culture of PCE-dechlorinating microbial communities from Ithaca, New York, USA - SJ1 | ecosystem: Engineered > Modeled > Simulated communities (microbial... > Unclassified | place... | reverse complement strand
GATCATCCACAGCCGGTTCCCCTCCATGTGCTTCTCGGCTTCGGTCACCAGGGAATCCGGAGTGACGGTGGGAAACTGACCCCGCTTGAGCATCTTCAGGCCGACGTACATGCACCACCCCTCTGCGCCTGCATGCGCGCGACAGTGTTCAATGATGAAAAAAAAAGCAGCTTTTTTTCCGTGAACGGACGAAACCCGGCCGTGACCGGCAGGCCCCTCCGGCCGGCAAGGCCCGCCGGCGACAGGACGGGAGGGTCCTCTTTCTCTAGACCATGCGTCGGGGTCTCCGTCAAGGGGAGGCGCGGTCCGGCGCGGCTCGGTCTGGACGCGGCTGGCGATTTTCTTTATGCACGGAAGCCCATGCACGAGATGTCCATCGCCCAGAGCCTCGTGGCCATCGTCCAGCAGGAGATGGCCAAACACGGAGTGACCCGGCTGCACGGCGTCCTGGTGCGCCACGGCGCCCTGGCCGCAGTGGTTCCCCACGCCCTCACCTTCGCCTGGGAGGTCCTGACCCGGGACACCCCCCTGGACGGTGCGCGGCTGGACATGGAGGAGGTCCCGGTGCGGCTGCGCTGCTCCTCCTGCGGCGCGGAGTTCACGCCCGAAGAGTGCGACCGCCTGCTGCTCATCCCCTGCCCGGCCTGCGGCGAGGACCTGGGACACGAGGTGCTGGAGGGCAAGGAACTGTACATCGAGAACCTCGAGGCCGAATAGGCCGGGAGACGCCATGCAGATACCCGTGGTCCGCAACATCCTGGAAGCCAACGACCGCATCGCCGAGGAGCTGCGCAAACGCTTCTACGTGCAGCGCATCCTGGTGCTCAACCTCATCAGCTCGCCGGGCTCGGGCAAGACCTCCACCCTGGAGCGCACCCTGACCGACCTGAAGGGCGAATTCCACATGGCGGTCATCGAGGGCGACCTCACCACGGACAACGACGCCCGCCGGGTGGCGGCCACCGGGGCGCAGGCCGTGCAGATCAACACCGACGGGGCCTGCCACCTGGACAGCGGCATGGTGCTGGAGGCCCTCAAGAACATCGACACCGACGGGCTGGACATCCTGTTCGTGGAGAACGTGGGCAACCTGGTCTGCCCGGCGGAGTTCGAGGTGGGCGAGGACGCCAAGGTGGCCCTGCTCTCGGTGGCCGAGGGCGACGACAAGCCGGAGAAATACCCCCTGCTCTTCGCCGAAGCCCGGGTCATGCTGCTCAACAAGGTGGACCTGCTCCCCTACGTGGATTTCGACCTGGACAAGGCCACCCGCCATGCCCGGGCCCTGAACAAGGACATCGCGGTGTTCCCCATGTCCTGCCGCACCCGGGAGGGCCTGGAGCCCTGGTACGACTGGCTGCGGCAGGCGGTCGCGGCCAAGAAGGCCGGCGCGAAATAGCATTCCCGCCCCGCGCGGCCGGACGGCGCGCCAGGCATTGCATAAGGAAGGAGACCCATGACCGACGATACCAAATGCTCGGGCTGCGGCTCGGCCGGCTCCTGCGGCGCCGACCCGCAGAGCTGCTCCGGGGCCACGGACCCGGTCGAGGAGCGCATGCAGCGCAACCTCGCGAAGATCAGGCACAAGATAGTCGTCCTCTCGGGCAAGGGCGGGGTGGGCAAGAGCACCGTGGCCGTGAACCTGGCCGTGGGCCTGGCCCTGGCCGGCAAGAAGGTGGGGCTCCTGGACGTGGACGTGCACGGCCCCAGCGTGCCCCGGCTGCTCTCCCTGTCCGGCGCGGACCCGCACATGGAGCGGGACGGCATGGAGCCCGTGCCCTGGAGCCGGAACCTGGGAGTCATGTCCCTGGGCTTCCTCATCAAGGACGCGGAGCAGGCGGTGATCTGGCGCGGCCCGGTCAAGGGCGGCCTGATCCGGCAGTTCCTGTCCGACGTGTTCTGGGGCGAGCTGGACTACCTGGTGGTGGACTGCCCTCCGGGCACCGGCGACGAGCCCATGAGCGTGCTCCAGTTCCTGGGGCCCACGGCCCACGCGGTCATCGTCACCACCCCCCAGGCCGTGGCCGTGGACGACGTGCGGCGCTCGGTGACCTTCGTGCGGCTCATGGGCAACCCGCTGCTCGGCCTGGTGGAGAACATGAGCGGCTTCGTGTGCCGCCACTGCGGCCAGGTGGAGGACATCTTCGCCGCGGGCGGCGGAGAGCGGCTGTCCAAGGAGATGGGCGTGGAGTTCCTGGGCCGCATCCCCCTGGACCCGGAGCTGGTGCGCTCGGCGGACGAGGGCTACCCCCTGCTCAACGTGGACAAGGAGGGCCATGCGGCCCGCTCCCTGCTCGCGGTGGTGGACCGGCTGCTGGCCCTGGACCGGAGCCGGCCCCAGGCGGCCGCGGCGGCGCCGCCGGAGATGCCGGAACAGGGCACCGTGCGCATCGCCCTGCCCCTGGACGGGGCCATGCTCTGCGAGAGCCCCGGCGCATGCAAGCGCTTCCTGCTGGTGGACGTGGACGGCTCGCGCAAGGCCGTGGGCACCGAGACCCGCGACGACTTCCCGGCCGAGTCCGGACAGTGGCCGGCCTGGCTGGCGGACCAACAGGTCCAGGTGCTCCTGGCCCGGGGCCTATCGGTCGCGGACCTGGAAGCCTGCGCCGCCCGGGGCGTGCAGGCCATCCCGGTCCCGGCCTGCTCGCCCGATGCGGCCCTGGACGCCTACCTGAGCGGGGTGGTGCGGGCCGTGCGCGGCGAGAGCGGACAGTAGCCCGTCCCTAAGAAACCTTGCGGCGGCCGGGGAGTCGTCTCCCCGGCCGCAGTCCGAGCTCATGACCTCAGGTCATGGGCTCGTTTTTTTGGTCGACAGGTTCTCTAGTTCGGAGACGCCATCAAAAGACTGGGCAAGACAAGGGTGACTTGCGGGATGAAGGTCAGGACGAACAGGCCGAAAATCATCACCAGAAGGAACGGCCATATCTGCTGAGTTATCTGCCGCATGCTCACCTTGGCGATGCCGCAGGTGGCGAAGAGCGAAATGCCGACTGGCGGAGTGGCCATGCCGATGGCCAGCGCAATGACGCTCATCACGCCGAAGTGCACCATGTCGATGCCCAGGCTTTGCATCACCGGGGCCATGATGGGAACGACGATGAGGATGATCGCCGTTGTTTCCATGAAGGTGCCCATGATCAGATAGACCACCAGGACAAGGCAATACAGGAGCACGGATGAATCCGTCGCGGAAATCAGCGCATTCGACACTATGGCCGGAACCTGCTGGGAGGTCATGACCCAGCCGAAGGGGTTGGCCATGGAGATGAGCAGGACGATCATGGCCGAGTTCAGGGCTGCGCGGTAAAAGATGGGCACAAGATCCTTCATGGTTATTTCGCGGTACACGAAAAAGCTGATGATCAAACCGTAAACCACCGCCACGCAGGCCGATTCCGTGGGCGTGAAAATCCCGAACATGATGCCGCCCAGAATGATGATCGGCATGAGCAGCGCCCAGAACGCGTCCTTGAACGCCCCCCAGACGGCGGAACACTCCTTCTTCTCGCCCGTCGGATAGTTCAGCTTGCGCGAACAGATGTAGTTCACCGCCAGCAGCAGGCCGGAAAGGAACAGCCCGGGGAGCAGGCCGCCGATGAGCAGCTTGCCCACCGAGACGTTGGCGGTGACCCCGAACAGGACCATGGTGATGCTCGGGGGAATGATGACTCCAAGGCAGCTGGAAGAGGCCACCAGGGCCGAGGCGTAGCTCTTGTCATAGCCGCGCTCGGTCATCTCGGGAATGGTCAGGCTGCCTATGGCCGCGGCCGTGGCGGGCGTGGACCCGGAGATGGCCGCGAAAAAGGTGCAGCCCACGATGGAGACCGCCGCGAGACCCCCGCGGATGTGACCCACAAGGGCTTCGGCCAGCACCACTATCCTCTTGGAAACGCCGCCTCCATCCATGATCGCCCCGGCCAGCATGAAGAAGGGAATGGCCAGCAGCGGAAAGGAGTTGGCCCCCGAGACCATCAACTGCGGCACCAGCAACAGCTTTCCGCCGGTAGCCATGAGGCTGGCCAGGGTCGCTATGCCCAGGGCGAAACAAATGGGCACGTTGGTGATGAAGCACAGGAGCAGGCAGCCAAACAATACCGTCAGCATAGGTCGCCTCCCCCAGCCGCGTATTCCGGAACCTTCATGCTCTTGGCGGTACGCCATATCTCATAGAGGGAGAAAACAATGCAAAGCGCACCGAAAAGCATGGTCGAGAAATAGATGTAGTTCATGGGTATTTTCAACGCCGGCGAAAGCTGCCGCTTGGTCAGACGCATGAGCGGAACCGCCGTGTAAATCAGCACGCCGCCAAAGACGCTGATGACGGCGTGAATCACGATGTGCGCCGCCTCGCGGTATCTTTTTGGCAGCATATTGACCACAATATCTATGCCTATGTGGCTGTGCTCCATGATCCCGATGCCCGCTCCGACGAGGCTGGCGTACACGAACAGGAAGCGGACCGCCTCCTCGCTCCAGGACGATGGACTGTTGAACACATAGCGCAGCACGACTTGGTAGAACGTCAGCACCGTCAAGGCGGCCATCAGCGCCACCAGAACATATTTGCCGACTGTCGATACGATTTTCATTCCAGCTCCCTTTCCGCCCGAGAGCGGCTTAGAGAAAAACCGAGAAGATGCGTTGCGATGCGAGCCGGAACCGAACGCGCGGCCGGCAAGATGGATTACAGAGATTACGCCGGGCGGCCTATTTCCCGGCGTTAACCACTCTGTCGATCAGGGCCTTGCCCTTGGCGGCATCGCCGTTGCCGAGCTGCTTGTAGAACTGAGGCCACACTTTTTCCTGGGCCAGTTTGACAAACGCCGGCTTGTTCACTTCGCTGGGAATCATTCCGTATTTCTCGACGAGATCTTTTTTGTACTGGGCCTGGGCATCGGCGCAGGACTTGCGCTGCACTTTGCAGGCGTCCTTGGCGCATTCGGTTATCAGCTTCTGCATCTCGGCAGGCTGGGCCTGGAAGAAGTTCTCATTGACGAAGTAGTGACGCAGATAGAAGAAGTGCTCGCTGCTGGCGAGGTATTTCTGCACCTCGTAATAGCTTTGCGTGTAGATGACGTTGAAGGGGTTCTCCTGTCCGTCAATGGCTTTCTGCTGCAGGGCCGAGTACACCTCGGCAAAGGCCATGGGCACTGCGGCCGCCCCGAACCCGTTGATGGAAGCGATCATGATCGGGCTTTCCATCACACGGATCTTCATGCCCTTCATGTCCTCGGGGTTGACGATGGGGCGCAGGCTGTTGGTGAAGTAACGAAACCCGCCGTCGTTGTAGTCGAGACAGCGGATGCCGATCTCCAGCCACTTGTGCTTGATCTCCTCGCCCACTTCGCCCTGGAGCACGGCGTGGGCGTGGTCGATGTCCTTAAAAAGATAGGGAAGGTCCCAGAGCATTTCTTCGGGCACGAAGCTGCTGGTGGGGCCGCTCTCGAGGTCGGCCATCTCGATGGTGCCCATCTGGACGCCTTCGATCATGGTGCGGGTGTCGCCGAGCTGCCGCGCGGGGTACACTTCCACCTTGTAGTACCCCTTGGAACGTTCCTGCAGAATCTTCTGGAAGTGGTAAGCGGCGACGTTCTGCGGATCGTCCGGCAAGGAGGATCCGGCATGTCCCAGTTTGATGGTGACGGCGGCTCCCGCGTAAGAGGTGCCGAAAATGATCAGGGCGGCCAGGATGGAAAGAATAGAGATTTTTTTCATACTACACCTCCCAAGTTTCACTGTTCGGTTGTGCCAGCACAAAAACCTCGCCCTTGGACGTCAGGTTCGTTTCTAGCATGGCAAAATCGCAAGAGTCAATCTGAAATCTTAGATATCCAATCTGGCTACACGGGCGGCGACATGCGCGTTATACGGCTCTCAATTCAAAAATTAAGCGAATAAAAACAGTAAGTTAACAGATTCATGCTTTGCGCGTCATGGCGAAGGTTCCGAAGAAAAAACGCCAACAATCGGCCCGCCTTCGGCTCACCCCCGGCGGATCAGGCGTGACTTCAAGAATACGTTCTACGTTGGGTATTTCAATATTACCTTAAATTACAGTATGTTATGCAAAATGGCTCAAAAAGAATTATTGGCAATTCTTTATTTGTTTGTGCTTGCTGATATACCAGGCTTGCACGTGGTGAGCACATTTCCGAACCGGAGCCGCCCAGAGAAGGGAAGATTCGTTCCGGTTCGGCAGGAGCCTGATATCTCTCCCCTCGTCTGCGGGGTCCATTCCATAAAAAACGCGGCGCAGTTGCGCCGCGTGATCAGGGGCATCCGATGCGTCATGCCGGAAAGAGCATGACGCATGTGGAATCCGGGCCGATTCTGGAGTTGGGGACCAGGCCCTATCGTTGCTCGCCGAGTGCTCCAGTCCTCATTGCGAACGCCGCTGAAGCGCCTGGGAGGGGCGCTTGGCCTTCCCGCGAGAAAGTCTGGCGCCCAGGGGGATCAAACCCGGTCAATGGAGAAAGTGGCTTATTGGGATGGAACCGTTCTGAGGGCGACGAGTTCCTGAATCAACGCCTTTTCGCAAAGATGCTCGATATGTACGGAGAGCAGACTTTGGGCGTGATGCGGCTTGTCGGCCTCCAGCGCGCTGATGATCGCCCCGTGCTCCTCAAACCTGTCCTTGTTTTCCCAGGGCGTCGAACCGAACCGGAAGAGCAGTGCGTTCATCTTGTTGATGTTGGAATCGTAGGAACTCATCAGGTATTTATTGGTCGAGCACTGCACGATATTCCGATGGTATTCGGCGTCCAGCAAATAGGAATCCGAAACGTCCTTCCGCTCGCAGGCGCGGCGCATCTTTGCATAGGTCGCGCTCAGCGTCTTGATGAGCACGTCCTTGTTTCGCGAATAAGCGGCCTGCAACGCGACCTCCTCGGTCGCGATGCGCCATTCCACCAGCTGGAGCACGTCATCGGCAGTGGCGGTAAACACGTAGGACCCCTTTTGCGGGATGATCTCCACGAGCCCTTCCGTCTTGAGCTGCACCAGGGCCAACTTGATGGGCGTTTTGCTGATGTCGTACATTCCCGAGAGCATGTTCTCGGAAATGGGCTGCCCCAGGGCGAACTCGCCTTCGATGATCGCCTTGCGAATCTTGTTGACCACGAGGTCGGTCAACGATTCGGGGCGGCAGATAGGTTGCGTGGATTTTTTGGCCATCAGTACGATCTTTGGTTGTGGAGCGGCGGGGCCGAACACCCCGCCGCCCTCGAGTTATTTTATGGTATGCGCAAGATACCCGGACATTACGTCGTCGCGGAAGCTTTGCCCCAATCCGGGCAGATCCGGAATCGAGAACTTCCCGTGCACAGGTTGATAATCGTAAACGCACATGTCTGTCATGGCTTTTTTCCGGGCCACGGTGTTTTGCTCGTGGATGAGGAAGTTCGGAATCACCGCCTCCAACTGCAAGGCCGCCGCCGTAGTAACCGGCGCGCCGCACACGTGAATCTGCACGGCCGTGTCGTAGGCTTCGGCCATATCGCAGATCTTCTTGGCCTCGGTAATGCCGCCGCAGGTGCAGATATCCGGCTGAATGACGGCCAGGGCCTGCTTTTCAAAAAATGGCCGGTAGCCCCACCGCGTGTAGATGCGTTCGCCGCTGGCCAAGGGAATATTCAGCTTCCTGGAGGCCAGCTGCATGTTTTCGTGATTCATGGGATGCATGGGTTCTTCATAGTAAAAAATGTTCAGTTCTTCCACCATGCGTCCCAGCTGGATGGACGAGTTGACGCCCAGGAGCGAGTGCGCTTCGAGGATGATATCCACATCCGGGCCCACGGTTTCGCGTATGGCCTTGAGGCGCTCGTACATCTTATCGAGCTCCCTCTTCCTGAGCAGGCCGTAGAAGCTCTGCTTGAGGGTGGCCATGGCGTTTTCCTGCGGGGTTTCCCCGTAGAACTGGATCGGGTCCACCTTCACGGCGTCGTAGCCTTCGGCCAAGGCGGCCCGGGCGGCCTCCCGGTATTCCTCCGGCTTGAGCAGGGCCGTCTGCACGGGCCCCCAGCCGAACTGGAGCTGGCCGGCATAGGCCCGAAGCGAGGTATTGGTCTTGCCGCCCAACAGCTGATAGATCGGCGCGTTCAGGGCCTTGCCCCGGATATCCCACAGAGCGATGTCGATGGCGCTCATGGCTGAGTAAAAAATCGGGCCGCCGCCCATGCCCCAGAACATGCCCCGGAACATGAACTCCCAGATGGCCTCCACCTGCATGGGGTCGCGGCCGATCAGCTGCGGCGCGATGTCCTTGAGCACGCCTACGGCCCCGGACGAGCCGGTGGCGTAGGAAATGCCTGCTTCGCCTATGCCGCTGATATCCCGGTCGGTGTTGATGCGCACGAGCACGGGGTTGAAGTAGCTCAGCGAGGGGTCAATCTTGCTGACCTGGCAGTCGAAAATTTCGATACTCGTAATCTTCATGTGTTCCTCACAGGAAAGAATCACACGGTTTCTCGATACGCCGTCCGGAATCGGCCAAATCCCTTATGGCGAGCCATATGCCAACATCTTCTCGGTTTTTCTGTGATGGATGCGCGGACTTCCCGAGGGAAGCATCGCAAGCGGGGTTGTGATATCTGATGTATCAGTAATTGTCAACGTGGACCCGCCCAAGGACAACCCCGCCTCCCCGCAGGCCCGAGTCCCCGATGCTCGCCCCCGGGTCCCTGGAGGCATGTCGTTCCTGAATCAGCCCGCGAGCGCGCCGGTGCGGCTCGACAGGGGAATCCGGCCTCGGCCGGGTGGTGCGCCTTTTCCCCCGCGCGGCCAGTCGCCTCCGCCTGGTGCGGGCAGCAGCCCGCCCCAAGAAAGAAAGCGGCGGCCGGGGACCCCCTCCCCGGCCGCCGCTTTTTTTGCGAATTCGGCTAGCGTCGCTTCCTCACATCAAGGCGATATGGAGGCAGCGCACAACAATTCGGAATCGTAGATTTTTTATTCTCAAAATACCCAACGGTATTTTAAGGACGTGACACTATCCCCGGCCGAGGCCGCCCTGGAAATAGCTGTTCATGGTGGCGGACACCTCCAGGCGCAGGCCGCCCACGTCCCCCACCAGGCGGACGTTCTCCTCGGGGAACAGGGCCAGGTCCTCGGCAATGTCCTCCCAGCGGCGCTTGACGCGCAGGGCGTCGGGGTCTCCGGCCTCGAACGTCTCCACCACCACCCACTGGACGTCGCTCATGTCTTCCTCCTGCGGGGCTCGCCCGCCGCTGTAGGTGCGCCCCGCGCCGGGCGGGGCCGGACGCGCCGCGTTCCGCTAGTAGGCCCCGAACTGGGGGGCCCAGAGATAGTAGAATCCCGGGCTCGGGCCGTCCAGCAGCCGGACCAGGGGGAGTTCGGCCAGGGGACGGCTCCCGGCGGACTCGCCGGTGGCCAGGTTGTAGGCGTTGTCCTCGGCAAAGGCGCTGCGGCGGTACACCACCAGCCGGGCGTCCTCGGCCAGGCCGGCCAGGGTGCGGGCCTCCTCCAGGGCGTCGGCCAGGAAGCCCACCCGGTCCACCAGCCCCACTTCCCGGGCCTCGGCCGCGGTGTACACCCGGGCGGTGCCCACCTGCTCCCGGGCCTCGGCCGAGAGATGGCGGCGCTGCGCCACCAGGTCCAGGAAGCGGCCGCCCATGCCGGCGATCATCCGCTCCATGATGGCCCGCTCCTCGGGCGTGCTCTGGCGGAAGGGCGAGCCCATGTCCTTGTTGCGGCCGGACTTGGCCACCTCGGTCTCCACCCCCAGCTTGTCCAGGAGCCCGTAGACCTTGGGCTGGAGGAACACCGCGCCCACCGAGCCGGTGACCGTGGAGGGATGGGCCACGATGCGGTCCGCGGCCAGGGAGGCGTAATACCCGCCGCTGGCCGCCACCCCGAACATGAGGGCCACCAGCTTCTTGCCGGTGCGCTCCCGGAATCCGGACAGCTCGGCGTAGAGGATCTCGCTGTCCACCACCCCGCCGCCCGGGCTGTCCACGGCCAGGATCACCGCCTTCACCTGGGGGTCCGCCACGGCCTTGCGCAGATGGGACACGGCCTCCTGCACCAGGCCGGGCCGGCTGGACAGGAAGCCCTCCGAGGGCCGGCTGCTGATGACGCCGCGCAGGGGCAGGTAGAGGATCTTGTCCTTGCCCTCGCCCTGCAGGGTGAACTCGGTCAGGGGCTCGGAATAGTCCGGGGCCAGGCTGATCCGGGGCGAGGCGCAGGCCGCCAGCGCGAGCGCGGCCAGGGCGGTCAGGACGGACGAAAACAGGAGCCGGGACGGTCTCATGGGTGCGTTCCTCCGGTGCGGGGACGCACCCTATAGCATGTCCGGTCCCGGGAGGGAATTCCCGATCGGGCGTCCGGCGGGGCCGGGACTAGGGCTTGAGCCGGAAGGGGTTGCCCGCGGCCTGGCCCACGCCGGGCAGGTCCTCCACCACCGGCGTCCGGGTCTGGCTGGAGCGGACGGCCCCGGCCGCGCCCGGCTTCAGGAACCGGGCGAAGGCCGCGTCGTCGTCCTCGCGGGCCAGTAGGCGGGCGGCCAGGCCGCGGTTGGGCAGGGCCCAGTCGTGGGCCGCGGCCACCACCTGGTCCTCGGTGCGCACCACCCGGGCGGACACGAACACCGCGTCGGCGTCCGCGGTGTAGGAGCCCACCAGCACGGCCTCGGCCTCGGCGTTGCCGCTGGCCAGAAGCTCGGCGCGGCGGGACAGGGCGAACTCGCCCTGGGCGGGCCGCATGCCCAGGTCGCGGCGCAGGCGCGCCTCCACCAGGTCGTAGCCGGCCTGGGACAGGACCGTGGCCACCTGTTCGGCCAGGAGCCGGCCCAGGGGCGAGGTGCTCTCCAGGTCCCGGGAGTTGGCGAAGCTGGCCACCAGCACCCGGGAGCCCGGCTGCAGGCGGGCGGCGG
>Ga0228535_1003553_pt1 | contig 10885 bp, 9 predicted proteins | sample SJ1metagenome_FD_168457 | JGI IMG/M metagenome (GOLD analysis project Ga0228535, IMG submission 168457) | Enriched culture of PCE-dechlorinating microbial communities from Ithaca, New York, USA - SJ1 | ecosystem: Engineered > Modeled > Simulated communities (microbial... > Unclassified | place... | reverse complement strand
TACCCGAATCCCGGGGTCGAGTCCTTCACGCCGGCCACCAGGACGCCCTTCTTCTTGGCTTCCGCCAGAGTGTCGGCCGCCAGGACGGCGCTGCAAAGCCCCCCGACGAACAGGAGCGCCATAAACAACACGGTAATTCTCTTCATCCCTATGTCCCTCCTCTCAAATGATGGATAGAGCTTCAACCAATTTTCATGGTGGCCCTGGCCCTTTCGAGCCCCAAGTCTCCGTTGCAAACGGCTGTTTCAGTCCCATAAAGTCCTGCACAGGCCGTTCAAAATGAGCCATTTCCCCCCGAGTGGCTTCGCAAAAAAGTCCGCAGGCAAGACGCGAAAGGCCCAACGAGGGACGACGCGCGAAGCAGCCTCCCGATTCCGAAGCCCTCAGTGCATCGGGGAGAGGATCTCCTTGAGAAACAGCTTCGCCCGGTCGTGCTGCGGGTTGTGGAAGAACTCCTCCGGTTTGGCCTCCTCCAGGATCACCCCGAAATCGATAAACACGACCCGATCGGCCACCTCGCGGGCAAAACCCATCTCGTGGGTGACCACAACCAGTGTCATCCCCGTATGGGCCAACCCCTGCATGACGAGAAGGACCTCGCCGATCATCTCCGGATCGAGAGCGGAGGTCGGCTCGTCGAAAAGCATGATCTTGGGCTTCATCGCGAGCGACCGCGCGATGGCCACCCTTTGCTGCTGTCCCCCCGAAAGCTGTGCGGGATAAGCGTCCCTCTTGTCTGCGAGGCCGACCCGCTCGAGCAGGACCATGGCCTGCTCCTCCGCCTCCTTCCTGGGGGTATTCCGGATCTTGATCGGGGCCAGGGTGATGTTCTTGAGCACCGACAGGTGGGGGTAGAGGTTGAACTGCTGGAAGACGAACCCGATCTCGGCCCGGAGCCGGTTGATGTCCGTCTTGGGATTGGACAGGTCCTGACCGTCCACGACCAGCGTCCCCTTGTCGATGGGCTCCAGGCGGTTGACCGTGCGGATCAGCGTCGATTTGCCCGACCCGGACGGGCCGCAGACGACCAGCACCTCCCCCTGCCGGACCTGCAGGTTGATGTCGTTGAGGACATGGAGTTTCTTGAACCACTTGTGGACGCCCTGAAACCGGATCATGCCGTACTCCCTGGGCCCCGGATTCCAAGGCCTTCCGGGGCAATTGGTCAACGCTTCAGCGCGTAGCCTATAACGCACTTCATCCAAATAATCAATATATTATTGTCCCAGCAGGCTCCACGTTCCGCTCCCCCATGGACGGCGACGATGCCCCTTAAGCCTCTCTCCCTTCCCCGGACGGAAGGCCAGTGAAAGGGTCCTCAATTCGTGTTCGCCAGTTCTCGGAGCCAAACTTACCATAACTGAGCAAGGAAAGTGCCAACCCCAGCCCACCGATGGATACAGCGAAAGATATTGATTAATCGCCAGGTATCCCTGGCGGGACAACGGGACGGGGATGGACAACTTTGTCCGATCGCCCCCTGGGCCGACAAAATTGTATGCCGCAATCCCTCTGGCCAGCTTCCCCTCACGCTCCCCCTCGCCGGAGAGCGGGTGCCGACGGTCCCGGCCGCATCCGCTCTTCAACCACGGAAAGGCAAACAAAAACGGTTGACAAGCCTCTGACGATCATTTAATTTATCCTGCATGTGAAAGGGCCCGGACCCTTCTGGGGTTTCGTTGTGTGTCTCATCGCCGTTGCCGCATACATTCCGACACTCATCCAAGCGGCCTCGGCGACTTCCTCCTGGTCGTGTTTGCCATCCTGAAGGCAAGGATTAGTGATTTCGGGTCAGGCGCGAGAGGCATCTCCAAATCAGATGGGAGGGATATCCAATGGAAAATAAGAAGATCCGGGTGATCCACTATGGCTTGGGGCCGATCGGCCTGGCCACGGCCAAGCTCGTCCTTTCCAAGTCCGACATGGAGATCGTCGGAGCCGTGGACATCGCCAAGGATATGGTGGGCCGAGACCTCGGTGAGGTCCTGGGAAAGGGCTCACCCCTCGGGGTCCACGTCTCGGACAACGCCGAGCGCCTCTTTGCCAAGGTGCCAGCAGACGTGGTCGTCCACACGGCCGGCTCCCGCCTGAAGGGGATCTTCGGGCAGATCGAAGAGATCCTCCGGGGAGGCAAGAACCTCGTCTCTTCGGCGGAGGAACTCCTCTTCCCCATCCCTGAAAACGCGGAATTGGCGCGAAAGATCGATCTGCTGGCCCGGGAGAAGGGGGTCACGGTCCTGGGTACCGGCGTCAACCCCGGATTCGTCATGGACGCCCTGCCCTTGTCCCTCACGGGCGTCTGCCAGGAAGTCCGGGAGGTCCATGTGGAGCGGGTGGTGGACGCCTCGTCGCGGCGCCATCCCCTCCAGCGGAAGATCGGGGCGGGAATGACGCCCGAACTCTTCCGCCAGAAGATCGCCGAGAAGGCCATGGGGCACGTGGGCCTCAAGGAATCCCTCTACCTGATTGCCGACCGCCTCCACTTCAGATTCGACGAGGTCCGCGAAACCGTCGAACCGGTGATCGCCGAAGGTCCCCTGAAAACCGACTACTTCGAGCTGAAGGCAGGCGACGTGGCGGGGATTCGGAATGTTGGGGAGGGATTCCGGGAGGGACAGAAGATCGTGACCCTCGACCTCAGGATGTACATCGGGGCCAAGGAACCCCATGATTCCGTCCAGATCGTCGGGACGCCCGCGTTGAGCCTCCGGATCGAGGGAGGCGTGGCCGGAGACCAGGCGACGGCCGCTATATTGGTCAATTCGATCCCCTCTGTGATTGCCGCGTCCCCGGGACTTGCCACGGTCAAGGACCTGCCGGCGCCCTACTGCCACCAGCCCTAAATATCCGGAGCCGCGTCGGGCGGTTCAGAGAAATCCGTGGGCGGTTTCGACCCGCCCCGCAAGGCCAATGAGGATCCATGCTGAAGATCCGGTGCCACGACTGCGATCAGGCGTTCATTTGGGCGGACGACATGCCCCCGCGTGGGAAGTGTCCGAATCCGAATTGCGAGGGGACCTATGACGTCCATCAGGCCCTGAAAGAAAATATCGACGCGCGGACCTTTTCCGCCGCCGATTCCCTTCTTTGCCCCGCATGCGGCGGGGCGATCCCCTCCTGCTGGGGCCTCTGCCCCCACTGCGGGAGGTTCACGGCCGGCTCCAGGAGCTTCAGGAAGCGAGACATCTTCCTGGCAGTCGCCCTGCTTCTTTTGATCCTGTCGCTCCTGGTTCGTCTCGCCCTCTGAGGTCCCGGGACCGAGGGCCCCGCAACGTGAGCGGCCGACAGATATGACGAAGACGGTTTCAAGGATTCGCACCCCATTTAACCCTTTTCATGGAACAAGGAGGTCGGGTATGAGAACAAGAAGATTGATCGCTTTTGCTTCCATCCTTCTGGCATGGACGATGCTTGCCGCCGTCCCTTCCTTTGCGGCGAAAAAGGAGTTCTTTGCCATCGCGACGGGCGGAACGGGCGGGGCCTACTATCCGCTGGGCGGAATCCTGGCACAGGCCCTGACCGACAAGATCCCCGACATCATCGTCACGGCCCAGGCCGGTAACGCCTCGGTCGCCAACTGCAACCTGATCGGCAACCGCCAGATCGAGTCGGCCTTCATCCAGAACAACATCGCCTACAGCGCCTACAACGGATTGGACGACTTCAAGGGCAAGCCCGTCAAGAACCTGCGGATCATCGCCTCGCTGTACCCCGAGACGATCCAGATCGTGGGACGCGCCGACGCCGGCATCAAGACCATCGCCGACATCAAGGGAAAACGCCTGATCCCCGGCGACCGGGGAAGCGGAACGGAAATCGACTGCAAGAACGTCCTGGAAGGCCTGGGACTCTCCTACAAGGACTTCTCCAGCACCGACTGGCTGAGTTTCTCCGGCGCCTCCCAGCGACTGAAAGACAAGCAGGCCGACGTCACCTTCACGACCGCCGGCTGGCCGACGGCCGCGATCACGGAGCTGGCCATGACCTCGGACATCACCCTGATTCCCCTGGATGAAAAGACCATTGCCGCACTCCTGAAGAAGTTCCCCTTCTACGCCAAGATCATCATCCCGAAGGGGACTTACCGGGGGATGGACAAGGATGTCCCCACGATCACCACAATGGCCCAGTGGGCGGTGGACGCCAATGTGCCGGAGGATCTGGTCTACAAGCTGACCTATGCCCTCTGGGAAAAGGGCAAGTTCGTCCTGCGCAAGAAGGGCGGTGCCGCGGACGACGCCCCCAGCGGCGCCGAGATGATGGCCCAGATCCACAACACCGCCAAGCAGGTCCAGCTCAAGACCGCGCTCGAGGGGGTCGGGGCGGTCCCGCTCCATCCCGGTGCGGCCAAGTACTACAAGGAAAAGGGGATGATCAAGTAGGCCATCCCTCAAGATGCCGCAGGAGGCGGCCGGGCGCCGCTCGGGGCGCCCGGCCTTCATGAAGAGCCGAAAGATCCTCGTCACCGGACTGATTCTTGTCGTCCTAGGGAGTGGATTATGGCCTCTTCATGTCCTGAAAATCGAGGCCCTCCGGGAAGAGAAGACCGTCCATGTCCGCGTCGTCCGCCCGGGAGACCGCCTGACGATCGGATTCATCCACTCGGTGGAAAAGTGTCCGATCCGGGACTATTTTATGATCGATGGAACCTACCGGATGGTCCTCAGGGAAACCACGTTCGCCTCTTCGAACACCGGTCTTCCCTACAGCCTGGGGCCGAACGAAACCCTCGTCAACGAGGGGACGCAGTTCCGCATCGGCAACCGGCGGATCTTCCTGCAAACGATCGACCTCTGGGTGAATGAGAAATACGGCAACTCCATCCGTTTCAATGATGAGGAGGAGTTGCGGCTCTACGGGCTGGCGGGCAACACGCTTCTGAGGGTGAGCGTCGTGAAGGCCGCCGCGGCCCGTTATCTCTTTTGGAAGGCAGGCTCCCTGTTCCCATAACCCCATCAAGGAGGCCCTCTATGGAAGGCGTTTTGAAAGGCGATGCCATTCCGCACACCACCGACGAGACTCTGGTGCAGAAGATCGCCCAGTACGATCCCGAGATGAGATTCCGCCAGCTGACCGGGATCACCCTGAAGCTGGCCTTCGTCATGACGCTGGTCCTGTCCCTCTTCCACATCTACACGGCGGGCTTCGGCGTCCTGCAAGAGTGGCGGCACAGAGCCTTTCACCTCTCCTTCGTCCTCCCGCTGGTCTTCATCTTCTACGCGGGCCGTCACGGCAGCGAGGGACGCAAAACCCTCGTGTACGACATCATCTACGCCCTGATCGGGACCTCCCTGGTGACGGTGCCACTGCAGGAGATCCTCGACCTGGCGGCCGGCACCACAACGCTGCTGTCCCTGGGAAGCTTCGCCTTCATCCTCTACTTCAAGAGGCGGCCCTTCCTCCACTCTAGTGTCTGCCACTGGATCGATGCGGGTGTCTTTACGGTAATGATCGTCTTTCTGGCCATTGGCGGCTGGTGGATCCTCAGTGGGATCAACTACCGCGAGGCCTTTATCAGCCCGAACCCGGAACTTGTCTTCTGGAGCATCTTCCTGTTCTGCGTGTTCCTCTGCCTCGTGGGGCTCTTCGTTCTGCTCTGGCTCCGGTCCCTCTACAAAATCTTCAGGGAGGGGACCTTCCGCTACGACGAGGACAACATCCCTTACTTCGACCTCTTCTTCGCGGTCATCGCGGCCTTCATGTCCATTTATATCTTCATAGAATTCAACGCCATCGGGGCCCGCGCCGGGTCCCCGTCGCCGAACGATCTGCTCATGGGGGCCTTCTCCTTCGCCCTGATCCTGGAAGGGACGCGCCGGAGCCTGGGGGCCCCGCTGCCGCTCATCTGTTACCTGATCCTGATCAACGCCTACCTCGGTCCCTACTTCCTGGACATCCCGGGGCTCTCGCTCTTCGCCCACCGGGGCTACTCCGTGGAGCGGATTATCGAGCACATGTACCTAGGAACCGAGGGGATCTACGGGATCCCCCTGGGGGTCGTGGCCACCTTCGTCTTTCACTTCGTCCTCTTCGGGATCTTCATCTCGAAGACGGGCCTGGGGGCCTTCTTCATGGACATCGCCATGGCGATCGCCGGCTGGTCGGCCGGCGGGCCCGCTAAGGTGGCCGTCATCAGCAGCGGCTTCTTCGGATCGATCAGCGGCAGTTCCGTCGCCAACGCCGTGACGATCGGTTCCTTCACCATCCCCCTGATGAAAAAGGTGGGCTATCGGCCCCAGTTCGCCGGGGCCGTAGAGGCTGCCGCCTCGACGGGCGGCCAGCTCATGCCCCCGGTCATGGGGGCCGCTGCCTTCATCATGGCGGAGTTCCTCGGCGTCCCCTACGTGAAGATCGCCCTGTGCGCGGTCCTGCCATCGATGCTGCACTTCTACGCCGTGGGCTGCATGGTCCACTTCGAGGCGATGAAAAACGGTCTCCACGGCCTGCCCAGGGAAACCCTCCCGAAGTTCCGGACGATCTTCAGGGAGAAGGGGCTCCTGGTCGGCCCCCTGATCGTCATCCTCTGGATCCTGATCTCCGGAAGCAGTCCCTTCCTGGCCGCCTTCTGGGGGATCATCTTCGCCGTCTCCATCGGGCAGGTCCACAGGCGGACCTCATCCCAGTTGATGACGATCCTCCTGTCCACGCCATGCGTCCTGCTGCACATGAACCCCCTTTACCAATCGCCCGCAGCCCTGGCGATCTGGGGCGGCGTGGCACTGAGCGGGTTCGCCTGGGCCTGGCGACGGTCCGACCGGACCTCCTGGCTCCTGGGCCTGGCCACGAGCGGTCTGATGACGATTTTGCTGGCCCTCCGGGTGGAAACTTTCCTGGCCGCCTTCTGGGCGAACCTCGCAGTCATTTTTGTCGGAATCTTCTACAAGGAGAGCAAGATGCGACTCCAGGACATCCTGGACACCCTGGAGTGGGGGACGAAGAACGCCCTCTCCATCGGGGCGGCCTGCGCCTGCGTGGGGTTCATCGTCGGGGCGACGACCCTGACCGGGCTGGGGCTCAAGTTCGCCGCGGCAGTCCTGGGCCTCGCCAAAGGGGTCGCCTTCGGCCTCACGACGCTGCAGGACTTCGTCCACCTGCAACTCCTGGCCACAAGCGACTTCACCCTCTTCTTCACGCTGGTCTTCACTGCGATCGCCTGCTTCATCCTGGGGATGGGGATCCCCACGACGGCCCAGTACATCATCGCGGTGATGATCGCGGCGCCGGCCCTCCTGCAGTGGCACGTCCACCCGCTCCTGTCGCACATGTTCGTCTTCTTCTACGCGGTCCTGGCGGACGTGACGCCCCCGGTCGCCCTGGCGGCCTTCGCCGCCTCGGGGATTTCGGGGGCTGATCCATTCAAAACGGGGTTCACCGCCTTCAGCCTTTCGATGGCCAAGGTCTTCGTCCCCATTGCCTTCGTCTACTCGCCCCTGGTCCTCCTGATGCCGCGCCTCCTCGACCCGGCGGCCACCTTCGACGTCCTCGGCTTCCTCCTGCTGGTCATCACCCTCTTCACGGGTGTGACGTCGCTCGGGGCCACGTTCATCGGCTACCTGGCGGCCCGATCGACGGTCCTGGAGCGGATCGGGACGGGAATCGCAGGCCTGTGCCTCATCGTCCCGGGCAACACCTCGGACATCGTGGGGATCATTCTCTTTGCCGCCATCTTCTTCATCCAGAGGGCAAGGAGCCGGCGGGTAAAGGCAGCAGCCAACGGGGCGACCCCGGCGGGGGGATGACCTGTCGTCAGATAGGAAAGGGGCCCGCTGCAATGGACGGCAGCGGGCCCCTTTCTATCTTCCCATCCCTCTTGATCTTGCCTTTTGAAGCCCTATCCGGTACAGATCCAGAATCAAGAATCCCACTATGGAGGTGACCCCATCATGCCTTTCATCAATCTGTCCGACATCCCCGAGCGCGACATGATCCCGGGCTTCAGGGCCCGGTTCGTCCACAGCGAGCGCATGACCTGCTCCTACTGGAACGTCGATGCCGGGGCTACGCTCCCGGAGCACGCCCATCCGCACGAGCAGGTAACGAACCTCATCCGGGGGCGCTTCGAGATGACTGTGGCGGGAGAAACCCGGGTGATCGAACCGGGGTCCGTCGTCGTGATCCCATCGGGGGTCAAGCATCGGGGAAAGGCCCTCGAGGCATGCACCATCATCGACGTCTTTTCCCCTGTCCGAGAAGACTACCGGTAGAGGGACTCGGCCAGGATGGCCTTGACCAGCCTTACGCCCGCCTCCAACTGGGAGACATGGATCCGCTCGGTGGGCGAGTGGGGCTCCTCCAGACCGATCCCGAGCCCCACGCAGGGGAGCCCCTTGGAATTGAAGACGTTTGCGTCCATACCTCCGCCGGAGGCGCGCAGGCGCGGTTCGATCCCCAGGGAACGGGCCGCCTTAAAGACGCCGGCCACGGCCGGGTGGGTCTCGGCGATGGTGAACATCTCGAAGGGGACCTCCCGCTTGACGCTCACCCGGGCGCCGGAGGCCATGGCGGCCTGGTGGAAGGCGTCCAGGACCGCCTGGACCTCCCGTTCCAGTCTGTTCCGGTCGGTGCTGCGGACCTCGATGGCCACCTCCGCCCGGTCGGGAACGATGTTCCGGGCGTTGCCGCCGCTGATCGTCCCGACATTCGAGGTCGTCTGGGCATCCAGGCGTCCGACGCGGAGCCGTGCAATGGCACCGGCCGCGGCGACGATGGCGTTGATCCCCTCCTCGGGGCACATCCCCGCATGGGCGGCCTTCCCCTCCACGACGAAATCCAGATCCACCTTGGAGGGGGCCTGGTGGTTGACGGTCCCCACCTCCCCGTCCCCGTCGAGGACATAACCGAAATCGGCCTTCAGTTCGGACGTCAGTCCCTTTGAACCGAAGAGACCGATCTCCTCCTGGACGGTGAAGGCGACCTCCACCGGACCGTGGGGTAGCCTGTCGGCCAGGAGATCCGCCAGGACGGCGAGGATGATCGCGATCCCCGCCTTGTCGTCCGCCCCGAGAACCGTCTCGCCGTTGCTGGTGATGACCCCGTCGTGGAGAACCGGCTTCATCCCGCCGGTGGGGCCAACGGTATCCATATGGGCGCAGAGCAGGATCGTGGGGCCGGGGGCCGTACCCGGCAGGCGGACGATGAGGTTTCCCGTATCGCTCCCGCTCCGGGGCGCCGAGTCGTCCACCTGGACCTCCAGGCCCATCCCCTTGAGTTTCTCGATGAGGTATTCGGCCACAACGGCCTCCTTCCGGGAGGGGCTGTTGAGCGAAGCCAAGGCCATGAACTCCTGTACGACGTCGATCTTCATAGAAATCCAAGCTCCTTGAGTATCGTTTCGGCAGGACAGGGGCACACCCTGCCATCGCGTCCTTATGCAGAGGGCCCCCGTCGTCCTGAACGGTGGACCGATTATGGCCGTTTGTTTTAAACGATTCAAGCTTTTATTATTGACTTCCCATCCCCTTTTGGTAGATTTTCTGGGGATGTCAATCAGGGCGGCCTGACCCCATGGCGGGACGGACTTCCCCGCCGTATCAACCTTTTCGGACGATGAGAACGATGGACAAGCCTTCCCTTAACAAGACAGCGAAAGGAAACCGGACCCTCACGGCGGTCCCGGGCATTCGGGTCGGCCACTGGACGCTGGCGGAGCGGCCAACCGGCTGCACGGTCGTCCTGTGCGGGGCGGGCGCCGTTGCCGGCGTCGACGTCCGCGGCGCCTCTCCGGGAACCCGTGAAACGGACCTCCTGAACCCAGTCAACTCGGTCCAGCAGGTGCACGCGGTCGTTCTTTCCGGTGGAAGCGCCTTCGGCCTCGATGCGGCCTCCGGCGTCATGCGGTACCTGGATGAAAAGAATATCGGATTCAAAGCAGGACCGATCAACGTGCCGATCGTTCCGGCCGCCGTCCTCTTCGATCTCGACGTGGGCGGGGCCCCGAAGATCCGTCCGACCGCGGAGTGCGGCTATCGTGCTGCGCAGGCCGCCACGGCCGATCCGGTCGCCGAGGGCAACGTCGGCGCGGGCGCTGGGGCCACGATCGGGAAGATTGCCGGATCGGGCCGCGCCATGAAAAGCGGGCTCGGCAGCGCGGCGATCGTGCTGCCCGACGGCCTGATTATCGCAGCCCTCGTGGCGGTGAACGCCCTGGGCGACGTGATCGACCCGTTCACTGGCGCAGTCGTCGCCGGGGTACGCACCCCAGACGGGAAGGACCTGGCCGACGCGCGCCGGATTTTCCAGTCGGAGGAGTACCGCACGCCAGGATTCGGCGAGAACACGACGATCGGCATCGTTGCGACAAACGCCAGGCTGGACAAGGCCCAGACGACAAAGGTCGCGCAAATGAGCCATGACGGATACGCCCGTGCCATCGCCCCCGTCCATACCCCCTACGACGGCGATACGATCTTCGCGCTCGCCACGGGCGAAGGGGCCGGCGAGGCCGACCTAGGGAGGATCGGCGCCCTGGCGGCCGATGTCATGGCCGAGGCGATCCTCCGGGCCGCGCGCGGTGCCCGGAGCATTCCGGGCTATCCGGCGGCCCGTGACCGGCATCGTTGAGTTTCGGGGAGAACGCCTGCATTCCCCGGGCCGTCCGGATACGGAAAGGAGATGGACGCCGATGAAAAAAATCGGAATGATAATCGCCGGAACGGCCCTTGCCCTCGGGATCTTCATTCTTCTTTCACTGCCGAGCGGGGTCGCGGCCAAGAGTGCCGACAGGGAAGGCGGCCTTGGTCCCCAGTCGACCCAGGCCATCGGGGTCAAAAAGGTTTTGATGGTCGCAGTCCGGTTCTCCGATGTGACCCCGACCGTTCCCCTCGATGTACTCAGGCAGAAGGTCGTGGAAAGATTCAACACCTATGTCGCCGAGCAGTCCTACGGA
>Ga0228535_1003552_pt1 | contig 10890 bp, 11 predicted proteins | sample SJ1metagenome_FD_168457 | JGI IMG/M metagenome (GOLD analysis project Ga0228535, IMG submission 168457) | Enriched culture of PCE-dechlorinating microbial communities from Ithaca, New York, USA - SJ1 | ecosystem: Engineered > Modeled > Simulated communities (microbial... > Unclassified | place... | reverse complement strand
GATTCCGGAGGTCTGGGCTGAGGCGTTTTTACTGAAGAGCCCTCCCGATGCCAGCGCGGCTGCGGCAAGGCCGAGTCCTGCGGTTTTCAAAAAGCTGCGGCGATTTACTCCCTGCGGTACTGCGGATGTTTTTGTTTCCATGACGGATCCTTTCATCTGGGGCTGTTATCACAGAGAGCGCAGGAAAAGGCTGCGGTACCATTTGCTGTATATTCTTCAACTTTATCATAAAACCGCCCATATGCAGAGGGATCCCGGAAATCGTTCCCGCCGGGACTGCACCCGAGGGTTGCATGCCAGGGAGAGAATAGGATAACCTGACTGCATGTATGGCCTTCCATACGGGACTGAAGAGCAATGATTGAACGGAGGTTAGTATCATGAAGCCACTGAAGGGAACCAGGACAGCCGAAAATCTGCTGAAGGCATTTGCAGGCGAGTCGCAGGCGCGGAACCGGTACACCTACTATGCGTCGATTGCAGACAAGGAGGGGTACAAGCAGATCAGAAACATTTTCATCGAGACCGCCGATAACGAGAAGGAGCATGCAAAGCGGTTTTACAAGTTCCTCCTGGCCGGACTGCAGGGCGAGTTGCCGGCGATGATTGAGATCAATGCCGCATATCCGGTTGCGCAGGGAGCGACGCTCGATAACCTGAAGGCTGCCGCAGCCGGGGAGCACGAGGAGTGGCACGACCTTTATCCAGGATTCGGGAAAGTCGCGGATGAGGAGGGATTCCCGGAGATCGGGGAAGTCTTCCGCAAGATCGCTGCGGTGGAAGTGCGCCACGAGACTCGTTATCGAAAGCTTGCCGCAAATATCGAGAAAGGGCAGGTATTCCGGAAAGAGCAGGAAATTTCATGGAAGTGCGGCAACTGCGGATATATTCATGAAGGGGCCGGCGCTCCTGATAGATGCCCGGCGTGCGATCATCCGCAGGCATTTTTCGAGGTGTTTGCCGAGACGTATTGAAGCGGGCTATCTCGAAGCAGGAAAAGGCGGACCGTAACTGGTTCGCCTTTTTTATCGGAGAACTCAAGCGCGGCCCCGGAAGCGAGCGGTTCCTGAAAGGACTGCCCGGAGCCGGGGATGAGCCGTCATCCGGGCAGGCGGATAATTCGCGACTATATTTCGTCGACTTCGATGCTGTTGATCTTCAGATAGGGGTTCTTCTTGATCGCGTCCTGAAGGTAGACGGTCACATATTTGGCAAGGTCCTGAGCAGCGATCGGGTTGACCCGGAGAATGACCGAGGCCTCAATATACGGAAATTCCTCAGACCCTTCTTCCTTGTGGGCTTCCTTGCTTGCCTGGGCTTTCTTGAATGCTGCAGCGAGCGGTGATTCGTCCTGATCCGCCGGTACGCCGGTTTTTTCGGTTGTCATATCGATATACCTGCTTTCATGTAAATATACATATTGATATTCTGACGTTTTTCAAAAAACATCCATGCTTTAAGTTATAAAGAATTTAGGCCGCCCTGTCAACCTCATATGGCTTGTCGGGCAGGATTTCTATTCTGCAAAAAATCTTGACTCAAATCAAGGACTTCTTTTCCGGGATGGGATAAACTCAATTCAACACGATGCAGAAATGCCCCGGACGGGGCGCAAAAAATACAAGAGGCTGGCCAGGAGGAACTTGCGATGAAAGTAAAAAGAAACATTATCGAGATCAATGAGGATTTGTGCAACGGATGTGGACAGTGCATTCTCGACTGCGCCGAGGGGGCTTTGAAGATCGAGAACGGCAAGGCAAAGCTGGTTGGAGAGATTTACTGCGATGGGCTCGGGGCGTGCCTGAAGGGCTGCCCGACCGGCGCGCTCAAGGTGGTCGAGCGCGAGGCGGAGGACTTCAGCGAAGAGGCGGTCCATGAACTGCTGAAAAAGCAGGAAGAGGAAAAGAAAGCGGCGGCGCCCAAGGCGCTCGGCTGCGGATGCCCCGGCACCAGCCTGAGGAGCTCCGGCGCACCAGCTGCATCACCCTGCCAGACCGCGAACCAGCCCAAAACCTATGGCGGCGGTGCATCCGCTCTCACGCACTGGCCGATCCAGATCAAACTGGTTCCCCCGGCGGCACCCTTTCTGAAGGTGGCCGATCTGCTGGTCGCTGCCGACTGCACCGCTTTTGCCTATGGTAATTTCCATAACGATATGCTGGCGGGCAAGGTCATGATGATCGGCTGCCCGAAGCTCGACAACGCCGAGGAATATGTCTGCAAGTTTGCGGAGATTTTCAGGAATGCCGGGCTCAAGCGCGTGACGGTCGTGCGCATGGAGGTGCCGTGCTGTTCGAAGCTGCCGATGATCATCATGAAGGCGCGCGAAATGGCCGGTGTGCATACTCCGGTCGAAGAGATTGTGGTCGGGGTGCAGGGAGGCATCCAGAGCAGATGTTTGATTGCGGCCTGACCGGTTGCGTTCAGGAGTGGGCTGATGCGGGGCGCCTGCATCAGCCCTTCCGGTTGCGCTCGATTGCGGCAAGCAGCTCCTGTTTTTTGATCCGTCCGTGCAGGGTGGTGCCGTCCTCAAATTCGAGCACCGGGATATCGAACCGGTAGAGGCGATAGAGTTCCTCGTCAGAGGCTATGTCCACCTTGTTTATTGCCAGTCCGTACTTTTCCTGATAGCCGTTCAGCATCTCTTCCGCCATGTCGCAGAACCAGCAGCCTTCCTTTGCGTAAAACGTCACTGAAACCATGCCTGTCCTCTCGTATTCCGGATATGCGTCTCTTTGAGGGTTTTATTATACCTGACAACCATTTTCCTTCCGATGGCCGGACCTGCGCTATAATCAGAAAAATGGCGTTTTCAGGGAGGTTCCGGTGAGAATACACCAGCAGGCTGATGAACTCAGAAAGATCTGGGGGGCTTTTCGTGCCCCGCGGGTAGTGATGACGGCTAACGAGTTCAGGGTTTTCGACCATCTCGTTGTCCCGGCGACCGCTTCCGTCGTGGCAAAACGCCTCAAAACGGATGTGCGTGCCACAACCATTCTGCTCGATGCATTGACGGGGCTGGGGCTGGTCAGCAAACGGGGCAGGACCTATGGCAATACGCCTCTGGCCGACACCCTGCTGGTGCGGGGGAAGCCCTTTTATCAGGGAGATATTATCAGCCATGCCGCCAATCTCTGGGATAACTGGTCGGGGCTGAACGAAGTGCTCAGAACGGGCAAGCCTTTTCGTTGCGCCCATGATCACGAAGCATTCATCCTCGGCATGCACAATATCGCGGTTTTGAAGGCGAAGCGGGTGGTCGATGCTATCGGCCTCAGGGGGATAAAAACCGCAATCGATATCGGGGGCGGCCCCGGAACCTATGCAATCGAGATGGCGCGGCGGGGCGTGTCCGCCACGGTGTATGATGCTCCCGAGACCATACGCATTGCCCGCAAAGTGGCCCGCAAAAGCGGTGCGGGCGGCGTTCTTTTCCAGAAGGGCGACTTTCTGCACGATCCGGTCAAAGGCACCTTCGATCTGGCGCTGATCAGCCAGGTGCTGCACGCCTACCCGCCGGAAGAGAATCTCGCGTTGATCCGCAAGGCGCGGGGTATTTTGAACCCGGGCGGCAGGATAGCGGTCCAGGAATTTTTCATCGAACCGAATCTTGCCAGGCCGCACTCCAATGCCCTCTTCTCGGTGAACATGCTAGTCAATACCGAAGGAGGGCGCTGTTACGCGATCCCGGAGATGAAGCAGTGGCTGAAAGCAACTGGCTTCCGGTCGATCCGGGTAAAAAAGCTGGGTGACAGCGTTATGCTTGTCGGAGAGGGCGTGTAGCCCGAGAATCCGTGCGGCGCCGTACCCTCCTTTCGGAATGAACGCATCCGGTGCGCTTTCAGGGTTTCGGCCCCGCGTCTTTTATCTGAAAGGAATTGCTCCGGTTGACGGATATCCCTTTGTAGATGACGGTGGTATTGACCGTATAGACCCCCGGTTTTGCCTCGGCGGGCGTTATGATGAACGCGTCGAGCACCCAGCCTCCCTGTTTGAACTCGTAAGCGGTTTTGTCCTCGAAAACAATCTTTTTACCGAACGAGACCGACCTGACGATGCTCCCCTGCTGTTCAGCAGGAGAGACGGCAAGGCATTGGACATAGCGCAGCCGGTGATTGATTTCTTCTCCCGGGCTCACCCTGCCCGGAATGACCTCGGTTTCGAGAATAACCGGCATATCCTGCTTCTGGTTCAGGCAGTACGGATATTGTGCGGTTTCAAGAGGGCTGTTCTCCATGGTCTCTCCCGGAGAACGGAATGACTTTGCAATAGTCTGCTGCACGTCACGAACTGTGGCACATCCCGCGCAGAACAGGGCAGCGAGAAGAATGAAGACCGCGCGGCGCATGAATCCAGGATTCACTTTCTGATCCTCCATTCCGAGGCGCCTTCCGGGCGCTGAACCGTCTCTGCCGGGGAAACAGCGTCTGTTTCCTGCTCTGCAGACTGACCGGGATCGGCCTGTTCTTTACGCAGCCGTTTTTTAGACGAACCGGTTTTTTTCGGGGAAACGGGTGGCGACGACTCACCATGAGGTGATACCGCGGCGGAGTCGTTTTTTTGCACCCCCTGCGCTCCGATTTCGGGAGAAGTTCCGGGATCGCTTTTCCCTGGCGTGCGGAAAAAGACAACCACAGCAAGAAGTGCAAGCGCAATGCATACTGCCGCCAGCAGGAGGATACGGTTTCTGTTTCCGGAAATCCTGCGCACATTCCAGCGCATGCCCTGCCGCGGTCGCTCCCCGATTGCCCGTGTTGCGTCCTGCGCAGGTGATATGCCCCGGAGAGCGGCCAGGAACTCGCCTGCGTTCTGGTAGCGTTCTTCGCGGCGTTTTGCGAGGGCGGTAAGTATGATTTCGCCCAACTCTTTTGTGATCCCGTTATTGATTTGCCATGGCGGCTGAGGTGGTTTTTCGAGATGCCCCTTCATAATGTCGAATTCAAGCGAGCCGCTGAACGGGACCTGACCAGTTACCATCTGGTAAAGTGTGGCCCCAAGCGCATAGATGTCGGACGAGACGGTGGCATCCTCGCCCCGTATCTGCTCAGGCGACATGTACCACAAGGTTCCCATGCGGATGCCGGCTTGTGTCTTGCCGCTTTCACCCATTGTCCGGGCGATGCCGAAATCCATGACCTTCACAAATCCGTCATAGGAAATCATGATGTTTGCGGGTTTGATATCCCGGTGAACGATTCCTTTAGCATGCATGAACGCAACTGCTTCCAGAACACTCGAGAAAATCGTGGTCGCTCGATCCACGGGAAGGGCTCCGGCTTTTTTGATGAGAACGTCAAGGGTCTCCCCGTTTATATACTCCATGATGAGGAAAACAGTCTCGTCCTGCTCGAGATAATTCAGAACCTTGATAACATTGGGGTGAGAGAGGCTGGCCTGAATCTTTGCTTCGTTGATAAACCGGGTTCTGACCGCAGGATCTTCCAATGCCGCCCGGTCAAGGACTTTTATGGCAACTTCCTGTTCGAGGCCGGTATGCAATCCCTTATACACCGGGTTCATTCCACCCTGCGCAATCTTCTGCAGGATGCGATAAGGCCCGATTTCCTTGCCGACCTCGAGTTCTGTCATGCTAACTGGCTTTGAATTTGAAGGATTCTGCGCCGTTTTTCCCGAGATAAATCATGTCGCCGTCTTTCAGCACGGCAGTCTGCACGCGGGCATCCTCCAGCGAGTTGATATAGGTGCCGTTCCGTGACGCAAGATCCTTGATGACAACCTTGCCATTTTCGAGCCCGATCCAGACATGTTCACGGGAGATGACATCGCTGTCGATCACGACCGTATTCTTGCCTTTGTCTCTGCCAATTTTCAGTCCAGCGGGATCGATGGGGAAAACCAGACCGCGATGGACGCCGGTTTTCGCGATCAGCATGCCGACCGGAAGCACTCTGGTGAGGTTGCCCATGTCGTTTTCCTGGGTCGCAAGTGAAGGCTGGGGGCTTTTCGGTTTCCGGCGAAAAAATACCACGGCAGCAAAAATGGCTGCAATAAGGGTAGCAAAGACAATCATTTCGACCACAAGGAATCACTCCTCTCTCTAGCGATCACTGTAAACCTGCTCTGCCAAAAACGGATGTGTTTTCTCGTTGTAGTGTTGTCGGAAAAAGCGAAGAGATGCGTGTTGTGCATACCACCTGAAAAAGTGTTTTTAGAACGCAATTCTTCTTTATTATCATACGAAAAAGCGTCGCCGGAGCGCAACAAAAAGGAGCCTTGGCGAGTCTGCATGCGCTATAATTACTCGTAAAAAACACTGTCAGGGGGCATCATGCAGCACTGGCTCATGAAATCGGAACCCGCGGCCTTTTCCTTTGACGACCTCCACGCCAGACCGGGGAGAACCGATCACTGGGACGGCGTGCGCAATTATCAGGCCCGGAATTTCATGCGGCAGATGCGGAGAGGAGATCAGGTGCTCTTTTATCATTCCAACTGCGAACAACCTGCGGTTGTTGGCTTCGCCGAAGTGGTGCGGGAGGCGTATCCCGACTTTACCGCATGGGACCCGAAATCGGTGCATTTCGATGCGGCTTCGACCCCCGACGCCCCGCGCTGGTTTATGGTGGATGTGCGATGGAAGCAGGCCTTTGCGAGAGCGGTGACCCTGACGGAGATGAAGGGCATGCGGGAGTTGAGCGAAATGCCGCTTCTGAGGCGCGGCAGCCGGCTTTCGGTCATGCCGGTGACCGGTGAGCAGTATCGCGCCATCGTCGATCGAGGCATGAAAAGGCGCCCGACGGAATGACGTCTGCCCCGGCCTTTGTCCTGCTTGGCGTCTATGTCTTCATCCAGCTGGCCACGCACGTCGTGACGCTGCTGAACCTGCGTCATATGCGGCTGAACGGCTCCATGATACCCGCCGAACTCGCCGGGATGATCGATCCGGAAACTGTGCGCCGCACCCAGGCATATGAAGCGGACAAGGCGTGGTTCGGCATCGGAGCAGCGCTGTTTGATGCGGCGGTCACGATCATCTTCCTCTTCGGACTTTTGGCGTGGTACGACGGCTGGATCCGCGGGTTGGAGCTGCCCTTTGTTGCCGAGGGTCTGCTGTTCGTGATCCTGCTGTATGGTGCCGGAGAAATAGTCGAGATTCCGTTCTCCCTGTATAGGGCATTTCGCATTGAGGCGCGGCATGGGTTCAATACCATGACGTTGCAGACCTGGATGCTCGATTGGGTGAAATCCTTCGTAATCTCTCTTGTTATCCTGTCGCTCATGACAGCGGTCGCGCTCTGGCTGGTGCAGGCGAGCCCTGCACTGTGGTGGTTCTGGATATGGCTTTTCCTGCTCGGTTTCAGTCTGTTTGTCATGTATATTGCGCCTTATGTAATTGAACCGCTCTTCAACAAATTCGAGCCGGTCAGTGATGAACTCCTGGCAGCAAGGATTATCGAACTTTGCGCGCGGGCGGGTATCCGGGCGGAAAAGGTGCAGCAGATGGATGCCTCAAAACGCTCCCGCCATTCCAACGCCTATTTCACCGGGATCGGCAGGGTCAAGCGCATCGTGCTTTATGACACTCTCATTGCGCAGATGACCCCGGCGGAGATTCTTGCGGTGCTGGCACATGAAATCGGCCACTGGAAAAAGCGGCATGTCCTCAAAAGCATCGTGCTGATACAGGTCTGTTCCTTTGCCGGATTGTATGCGGCATATTACCTGGTGCATGGCAATCTGCTCGGTGCCTTGTTCGGGATTGACCTGCAGACGATCATGGGCAAGTTCATCCTGCTCAGTTTTCTTGCCGGCATCGTGATGTTTCCGCTCAGGCCGCTGATGCTCGCCTGGAGCCGCCGCAATGAGCGGGAAGCCGACCGCTTTTCTTTCGAGCTGACCGGCGACCGCGAGAGCATGGCAACCTCGCTCATCAAACTCTCGAAAGAGAATCTCTCCAATCTCCATCCGCATCCGCTTTATGTGGCGCTGCATTATTCGCACCCGCCGGTGGTCGAGCGGGTGCGGACCATCAGGGCGTTTGGGCAGGCAGAGCCATCATGAATGAGCCGAGTAAAGTACAGATTCTTTTTGCTCCGCGCAATATGCCTTGAGCCGCTCAATAACATACCTCTGTGAGTTATTGATAGTACATCTGCAAAAAAAGTTCCCTGTCTCCGGCTTCATGCTCCGCAACCCACTGCTCGGAAAGCGGTGGGGCAATATATATCCAATGTCGGGTTTCAGATAAATCCTTCAGGTCTTCCCATGCGCTTTGTAACAGAGCGGTCTTGGCAACAACTTTTTCCAAATCGCTCTTTTCTTGGACAAATATCTGCCCTAGCGGAGGAACTCCATCGAGCGGGACATTACCGGCGCACAGCCAATGAGAAGAGAAAAGCATAGGAATATCTCCCCGTGCGGAAACAAAATGCCCCGCAAGCTGATAGTCTCGCTCAAAGAATATATATGCCCATGAAAATTCACGCTTGCCGTTTCGTATATCATTTTCGGCTAGTGTTATCCATCTGCCAAAAGAACAGTGATATGGTTTCATAATTGCATCAAGTCGTTCTTCCAGTTCATTCTCATAAATTAGTTGCGGATAATAGGTCGGTTTGTGCTGCCATTCTTGCTCTGGGCCTTTTCTGGCATAGACGACAAAATTCTGAATCGTAACCTCATAAATTCTTCGCATAAGAACACTCCTTTCGGTCGCAATCCCTTCTTTATGAGGTCTTCTGTTGTTCAAAAAATTGGCTAAAACTTATGAGTATGAATTGTTGTCGCAATCCCTTCTTTATGAGGTCTTCTGTTGTTCAAAAAATTGGCTAAAACTTATGAGTATGAATTGTTGTCGCAATCCCTTCTTTATGAGGTCTTCTGTTGTTCGGTAAGGAGGATGTATGATAATCAACCTCACGGTCGCAATCCCTTCTTTATGAGGTCTTCTGTTGTTCCTCCCGCTCTGGCAATAGCATTATCGCCAGAGGTCGCAATCCCTTCTTTATGAGGTCTTCTGTTGTTCTGACAAAAAGTCAAGCCGAGGAATATTTAGCTGTCGCAATCCCTTCTTTATGAGGTCTTCTGTTGTTCGAAGCTCCGAACAGATCGGAGCCGCGGAATACACGTCGCAATCCCTTCTTTATGAGGTCTTCTGTTGTTCTCAGCGGACGTGGTAAAGTCCGAACAAGCTCGCGGGTCGCAATCCCTTCTTTATGAGGTCTTCTGTTGTTCCTAACCCCTATGTAAGGGAATTGGCCGAAAAGGCCGTCGCAATCCCTTCTTTATGAGGTCTTCTGTTGTTCACAGTAAGGTCAAAGGGATAGGTGGGTAAAAAAGTCGCAATCCCTTCTTTATGAGGTCTTCTGTTGTTCGCTCTCACAGTCTGGTGCTTGTTGATGCAAGCACGTCGCAATCCCTTCTTTATGAGGTCTTCTGTTGTTCCACCTAGATCGTAGCGCCTAGGGTACCGTGCTGTCGCAATCCCTTCTTTATGAGGTCTTCTGTTGTTCAATGGCGTTCGAGAAAGCAAAGACAAAGACAGTCGCAATCCCTTCTTTATGAGGTCTTCTGTTGTTCTGCCTAGGGATCGGCGAGGTTAGCAGCATGCAGTCTGTCGCAATCCCTTCTTTATGAGGTCTTCTGTTGTTCTAATGAGTTTACCAGACATGCCCGAGACAAAGCGGGTCGCAATCCCTTCTTTATGAGGTCTTCTGTTGTTCGATGATTACCACAGCAATGCAGGCCACAATCGGGTCGCAATCCCTTCTTTATGAGGTCTTCTGTTGTTCACGATCGAGCAAGTGGCTGATAAATTGAGGAGTCGCAATCCCTTCTTTATGAGGTCTTCTGTTGTTCGTTAGACGAAATCGCAAATGACATGTGGTCAGGTCGCAATCCCTTCTTTATGAGGTCTTCTGTTGTTCTGTTTGAGGCGAAACAGCATATATTCTTGATTGTCACGTCGCAATCCCTTCTTTATGAGGTCTTCTGTTGTTCAGCGGATATGCCTAGGGATCGGCGAGGTTAGCAGTCGCAATCCCTTCTTTATGAGGTCTTCTGTTGTTCTTCGGGAAAGCAACAAAAGCAGTGGCAGCAAAAGTCGCAATCCCTTCTTTATGAGGTCTTCTGTTGTTCTTTGGAGGAAAACGGTATGGGAAAAGTAAAGACGTCGCAATCCCTTCTTTATGAGGTCTTCTGTTGTTCCTGGCCGAAAAGGCCGAAGAGTATCTTAGAGATGAAGGTCGCAATCCCTTCTTTATGAGGTCTTCTGTTGTTCCCCTACACCTGAAGGAGAAGGCAACGAAGGAGATGTCGCAATCCCTTCTTTATGAGGTCTTCTGTTGTTCGGTTACACCTATAAGTTTTAACCTACAGTGTATGTCGCAATCCCTTCTTTATGAGGTCTTCTGTTGTTCGAAAGAGGATAAAAGGAAGAGGAAGAAAGGGTTAGTCGCAATCCCTTCTTTATGAGGTCTTCTGTTGTTCACGCTGGCAATGCAAACGTGTTAACCATCCTCAAGTCGCAATCCCTTCTTTATGAGGTCTTCTGTTGTTCGTGAAGCTCTCATCGAAAGGTGAGAAAATATTGGTCGCAATCCCTTCTTTATGAGGTCTTCTGTTGTTCCTATCTGGTGGGTAATGTCTCATTCTTGAGAAGAGTCGCAATCCCTTCTTTATGAGGTCTTCTGTTGTTCTATCGCTCCTAACAAGGAATGGACAAAAGAGATGTCGCAATCCCTTCTTTATGAGGTCTTCTGTTGTTCTGTCACGCTGCTGATGTTGACATTCTTAACCGGTCGCAATCCCTTCTTTATGAGGTCTTCTGTTGTTCTTGACCGGTCTGAGCTTGCAAAAAGATTAAGTCGCAATCCCTTCTTTATGAGGTCTTCTGTTGTTCGGGGCAGACCGGCAATATGTCGGTAGAAA
>Ga0228535_1003550_pt1 | contig 10900 bp, 9 predicted proteins | sample SJ1metagenome_FD_168457 | JGI IMG/M metagenome (GOLD analysis project Ga0228535, IMG submission 168457) | Enriched culture of PCE-dechlorinating microbial communities from Ithaca, New York, USA - SJ1 | ecosystem: Engineered > Modeled > Simulated communities (microbial... > Unclassified | place... | reverse complement strand
GAACGCGCATCGTCCGGCTTCATGTCCGAATTTACGAAGTTCGAGAAATACGGCACGCCATAGCGGGCGGTCACCTTCCACAGTATATCCAGTTCCGGGTTGTCCCAGTCGAATTCCCGGGTAATATTATAGGTCGGGATCGGAAAAGTGAAAACCCGGCCACTCGCGTCGCCTTCATGCATCACTTCAAGAAAAGCCCTGTTAAACAGATTCATTTCATGCTGATAATCTTTATATTTGCCTGCCTGGGGTTTTCCGCCTATGATGACGTGCTGTTCCGCGTATGTCGATGGGACTTCAAGATCGAGAGTGACATTTGTAAAGGGGGTCTGGAATCCGACCCGCGTGGGGACATTGATGTTGAATACGAACTCCTGCAGCGCCTGCTTCACGTCCCGGTAAGACAGTTTGTCGTGCCGTATAAAAGGGGCGAGCAGCGTGTCCAGATTCGAGAACGCCTGCGCGCCGGCCGCTTCACCCTGAAGGGTGTAGAAGAAATTGACTATCTGGCCGAGCGCGCTCCGCAGATGTTTGGCAGGCGAACTCTCAACTTTTCCGGGCACACCGCGGAACCCTTCAGCAAGTAAAGCTTGCAGGTCCCATCCCACACAATAGACAGAGAGCAGATTCAGATCATGAATATGAAAATCGCCGTCTGTATGAGCCGCCCTTATTTCCGGCGGATAGATGTGATTCAGCCAGTAGCTGCCGCTGATCTCAGAGGAAATATAATTGTTCAGTCCCTGCAAGGAAAAGGCCATATTGCTGTTTTCGTTGACCCGCCAGTCAAGTTGTTTGAGATACTGGTCCACGAGATCAACATTCGCCCTGGCCGTGATTTCACGAAGACGCGCGTGCTGTTCACGATACAGGATATACGCCTTCGCCGTCTTCCGATACGGAGAAGAAAGAAGGACCTCTTCCACAATGTCCTGTATCTCTTCAACAGCGGGTGTGCGGCCGTTTATTACTGCTTCGGCCAGGCTTAAGACCTTCAGCGTCAACATAGCGGCGATCTCCGGACCGAATTCTCCCGTGGCGTTGCCCGCTTTTGCCATGGCTTTTGTGATCTTTTCGGCCTCAAAATTTACCAGCGTTCCGTCTCTTTTGGCTATAGTCTTGAACATATACAACTCCTTTCACGTTCTATCACGCCCGATCTTACGCCCAACGCTTAAGCGCTGGTAAAGCCGGCGGGGCTGAAGCTCCGCCGGGCTTTCATACTATCGCTGTTTTTTCCTGCTTTGCCCTTTTACTTCGTCGATATCCTCGCCCGGCTCGCTGTTATCATCCGGCATGGCGCCGGCCGACCATTCATATCTTCCCCGCGGTGTCCCATGGAAAACACAGCCGTCTGTCTTTTTTGTGGATAGCTGACGTGGACTAGTTCCAGTTATCCGCCTGTCGGTTTTTCGATTATCCCGCATCGCGGCTCCTTTCATCTCTTGCTGAAATATCAGCGCGCACAAGCCGCGCCGCTTCCGCCATATTTCGAAGTGATTCTCCGGTTTCGGGCCACTGCCTGGTTTTCAGTCCGCAATCAGGATTGATCCAGAGCCGGTCAACCGGGATCACCTCCAGGGCTCTTCGTATGAGCTGAACGATTTCTTCCTTTGAAGGAACGCGCGGGCTATGAATATCATAAACTCCCGGCCCGATCTCATTCGGATACCGCGCTTCCCTGAATGCATCCAGAAGCTCCATCCCGCTGCGGCTCGATTCGATGCTGATCACATCCGCATCCATATCAATAATCCAGGAAATTATGGAGTTGAACTCGCTGTAACACATATGAGTGTGTATCTGGGTGTCGTCGGCGACGCCTCCCACTGTTAACCGGAAACAGTCGACGGCCCAGCGCAAGTATTGCTCAGAGTCTTCTTTCCTGAGGGGCATGCCTTCTCTTAAAGCCGCTTCATCAATCTGGATAATCCGTATCCCGGCCTTCTCAAGGTCCAGCGTTTCGTCCCTGATCGCCAGCGCTATCTGCCTGCAGACATCTGCGCGGGAAAGGTCGTCTCGGACAAAGCTCCAGTTCAGAATCGTTACCGGTCCGGTCAGCATGCCTTTGACCGGCTTTTCCGTCAGCGACTGGGCATGCCGAATCCATTTGACCGTCATCGGCAACGGCCGGGACACATCGCCGAATAAAATCGGGGGTTTAACGCAGCGGCTGCCGTAGCTCTGCACCCAGCCGTTTTCAGTGAAACAAAATCCGTTCATCCGCTGTCCGAAATACTCCACCATATCATTCCGTTCAGGTTCGCCATGAACCAATACATCCAGCCCAAAGGCTTCCTGAAGTTCAATGGTCTTGTGAATTTCTTCTTTTAGAAAAGCCTCGTACTCCGGGGCGCTGATTTCCTTTTCTCTGAAGCGCCTTCTCGCCTCGCGTATTTCTGAAGTCTGGGGAAATGACCCTATCGTGGTTGTCGGCAGAAGCGGCAGTTTCAACCATTCCTGCCAGCGCGCGTTTCGTGTCAGATAATCATGTCCTCGGGAAAGCATGTCATCCGTAATGCCTGCCGCCCGCTGACGAACCGCCGCGTTATGGACTCGATCACTATTCCTGCGGTTCGATATGTCCTGCGCGTTCTGCTTCAATGTCCCGGCCACATCTCCGCCCGTTAATGCCTGGGCAAGGGCGCTGATCTCCCGGCATTTCTGAACGGCAAACGACATCCAGCTTTTCAGTTCACTGTCCAGCAAGCGTTCAAGCGACAAATCAACAGGCACGTGGAGCAATGAGCAGCTTGAGCCGACCATCATCCGGTCAATGCCGAGCCGCTCTTCGATTCTGGCCAGTTCAGCAATAGAACGACGCAAATCATTCTTCCATATGTTTCTGCCGTCAACAATGCCCGCTGAAAGAACCATGGAACCCGGAACACCCTGAAGCACGCCATCCAGAGATTCTCTTCCGCGCGACAGGTCAATATGCAATCCGTCACAACCTGATTCAAGACAGATATCGATGTTATCGCGCAAAGGGCCGAAATAGGTCGCCAAAAGAATTTTTGCATGACCGGCGGCTGATTTCAGTTTCCTGTAAACGTCCCGAAAAACTTCGCGGGCGGTCCCGGGCAAATCGGCGCAAAGCACAGGTTCGTCAATCTGGATCCATTCGCACAGATGCGACAATTCGCCCAACGTTTCACAATACACTTTCACAATATCATCAAGATAATCCCATTTATGCGCCCCGTAGTATTCCTTTCCGAGACACAGAAAAGTAACAGGTCCGATCAACACGGGTTTGGCCCTGAATCCAGACTCAATTGCGCGCTTCGTTTCATCAATGATTTTCCCTGTTTTATTCTTTACGCCCATGCCCGGTGTAAACTCAGGGACAATATAGTGGTAGTTGGTGTCAAACCACTTTGTCATCTCCATGGCTGATATATTGTTGGCTGCGTCGCCCCTTGCCATATGAAAATAGGTGTCCACATCGAAAGCATTTCGATCAGCGCCGGCAAATCGGGGCGGCTCCATGCCGAGCATGACTATTGTATCCAGCACATGGTCATATAAAGAAAAATCACCAGTGGTGATAAGTGAGAGTCCGGCTTCAGCCTGTTGCCGCCAGCGCCGTTCCTGTAGCGCGTTCGAGAAAGAAAAGAGATCGTCCGCGCCGGACTTCTCTTTCCAGTAGTTTTCAAGCTCTTTTTTAAGTTCACGGCCTTCACCTATGCGGGGATAACCCAAAACATGTGATTCCATGCATGCTTCTCCTTTTTATTTAGTCTGTTTCGCGAGACTACGCAAAACCTTGCGGTCAGGACGTCTTCTGACTTCCGGCTCGCCATGCCCGGGCCTTCCCATCCTCATGGACAGTGACCTGGGCGGAACTTACACCGGTAACAGCGGCGCGTCCGTGACGGATTTTCACCGTCTTCCGTTTCCTGGCCTCACAAAATACTGCCTGCTTATTCCAACCTCCTTTCCCGATTCAATATTTATTGCAAAATGCATTTGTCACCATGCGCTTCAAAGCGCATGGTGACAAATAAGAAATACATCCGTAAGGAGAAAGATGATTTTGATACAGTGTCAAAGGCTCAACAATCCCTTTTAAAGAAAGGCCGTCATTTTGCCCGGAATAAAATCCATCTGATATCTTATTCACTATTCCTCCCTCGGGAATTGAGTTCAACATACTGACCTAGACAGGTCTTCCGGCTCCGGGCTACCTACTCACCCGCCTTCCCATTTTGCATGTTGAGCAAAACAGTGGCTTATGATTGGGCTTTCGTTCCCGACACGGCTGCGGGGCAGCGGGAGATTTCCACTCCTCTTCCCTGGTGTCCAGTCAGTCTTGCAGCTGTATTAAAAATTATTTGATGACATTATTTTATAATGGAAACAGGGGAGAAATGTCAATATATAGTATGGCATTAGCTTGCAAGACACTATATATGCCATTTCTCCGGATGAATGCAGTAATGTCGGCTTTCCATCAGCACGGGGCCTTCTGCCGGCCCTGTCCGGCTTTCAATGCGTTTTGTTTCTTTATTTCCTGAGTCATATGTTCGATAAAGAGCCTGTAGGCGGAAGGAAGAGTCCTCTTCTTGTGGATCACCATATATATATTGCGCCTCATAGGCAAGTCGGGCATCTTGATCTCCTTGAGTTCACGGTTCTTCAGGTACTCCCTTGCCGCTATACGCGAAACTATCGACAACCCCATGCCTGCCTTTACCGCCCGCATAATACCGGTTGTTGTGCCGAAAATCCCGACTGTCTTCAGGGTGTTTATGTCGATATCTTTTGCAAACAGGATATTCTCTATTTCCAGCCTTGTGCCCGACCCTTCTTCACGCAGAATAAAGGGAATCTCCCTGATCTCTTCAAGTCTCAGGCAGTTCTTTTTAATGAAATCCGGAGAGGATATTAATATAAGCTCATCCTCGCAAAGACGGGTGTAGGACAATCTGTCGTCAGGTATCATGCAGCCTACAATGCCCAGCAGTAATTCATGGGAGTGCAGCTTGCCGATTATATACTTTGAATCTCCCGTAATTATCTGAAACACAATGTCAGGATATTTGCTCCTGAAAGAAGCCATCATATACGGCAGCAGAAAAGACCCAGGAGTTGTGCTTGCCCCTGCAATCAGTTCTCCGGATGGATTATTCCTGACCTGTCCGATAATCTCCCTTACAGCGTCGGTTCTTTCAATCAGCTCTACTGCATGCGGATACAATGATTCCGCCTCTTTTGTAGGCATAATGGTCCGGCCCATGCGGTCGAATAGACGACAGCCCAATTCCACCTCAAACGAAATTATATGATCGCTGACAGTCGGCTGGGTAAGGGACATCTCTTCGGACGCCCTCGAAAAACTTCTGTTCCTGTAAACCGATGCAAACAGTCTCAGATGATGTATATTCATTCGATATCAGATCATGTCCTTATCAGGTCATCAGGGAAGAATTGCAAATGCCATCCCGTGATCATAATACATTCCCCCTTGGAATGAGCTATTTCTTTTTCAAAATTATCCTATGGATTGCGAGATTCATCTCGGCAATTTCGCCATCAAAATATCTTTCCTCTCCGGATACGCTCTTCAGATACAGCTTTCCGTCTCTCCAGTCGATTACATCAACTGCCTGAAGATACAATATTTCCTCATTCCCTTCTTTGATATATGCATTTGATTCGCACATACTGGTCCCTCCTTGGTGTAACTCTCCCGGTAAAATCTGTGTCGCCGGCAGCAATAATCATATTCATATCGATTTACTGGGCGTGAGGGGGGGAAGGGTATTCCCCCCACGCCAATCGGCCGACGCCGTCCCTGCCGGAACAGCGCGCCCTTTCCTGCATGCCACGTTAATCAGCCGCTTTCTTTACCGGCACGACTTCACGCTCGACCCATAGCGGCGCATGCTCTTTTGCCACCTTCAGGGATTGAGTCCCATCTGTGAACATGGCCTTGAATTCATCCCTGAAATAGACGCCCAGGAATATATGCACACAAAGGAACATGCTTAGAGCTAGAGCAAATACAAGATGCCCCATATTCAGCCAATAGATAATTATCTTCGGCGCAACAGGTATGAAAGCCCATAGTATCCAGCCGCTGAAAATAAGGAATGTGCCGCCAATCAGGAGCAGGATACTAAACAGTTTCTGGCCTGAATTGACCTTACCCATCGGAGGTATCTCCACTTCTTTCCTGAACACGATCTTTTTAATATACCCCCCGCGGACCATCATCAACATGAACCAGTCAAGGTCGTTTTTATCAAAGCTGAAACTGTGCCTGATAAACGCGACCACGCGTTCCATCGCAAAAACAGCGTACAACAGAGATGAGGCGGTCAGGATGACAGCTCCGATTATGTGAATCTGCATGGCAAGATTTACAAATGTTTCATCCCCCGGCTTCTGCCAGATGATTATTCCTGTCAGGGCCGCAGGCAAAAATCCAATTATCAGGCCCCAGTGAAGCAGGCGTGATGACAGTTCATGCTTAAGTACTTTCGGTTCCGGTTCCATCGTCTTTTCCTCCAGTCAAACTTTCATGGATTGATTTTCTATGACAGTTTTGTCCTGTCTATGTATCGAGTGTGGAACAGCTTTTCTGCCAGGGGGCTGAGCGGTTTCTGCGCAAAATCCCTGTACATGGCGGCAACCGCCTGATTATTATGGCTCTGTCTGACCTTCGCTATCGTATCGTCCCTGTACAAACCCTTTGCGCGCATTTTTATATACTTGTTCCTGTCCTGGAAGATATCGGTAGTTATGTAAATACCCGACCATAATATTGCGCCTGCTGCGCCCAGAATGCCGAGAAATGCGCGGCGGCTTACCTCTGTCTTTTGTTCAACATATTCGTATTCAGCCATAATTATTACCTCCTTAATTCCACGGGAGCAGCGCCCTGAATTTCTCCGTCCATGATGTGCCCATCGGATTTATCGGTTGCCCTCCTCCGTTCACGCAGCCGCCCGGACAATTCATGACTTCGATAAAGTGATACGGGGACTTTCCGGCAATGATTTCATCCAGTACAGGTTTGATGTTTTCCTTGACCCCATGCACAACAGCAACCTTGAGCGTCAGCTCCCTACCCGTTTTGGCCTGCTTCAGCGTAACCTCCGCCGACTTTACGCCCTTGAGACCTCGGACCGGCGTAAATTCTAGGACATCCAGTTCCTTCCCGCAAATCACAAAATAGGCCGTGCGCAAGGCAGCCTCCATTACACCGCCGGTGTTGCCGAAGATGGTCCCCGCGCCCGTATATGCGGACATGGGATTGTCCGCGTCCTCGAATTCCTCGGCCCTGGCAAGATTGATACCGAGTTTCCTGAACAGGCGGGCAAGGTCGCGCGTTGTAAGGACCACATCCACATCGGGATATTTCCCGCCGCTCCCTTTAGACGCCCAAAAGGCAGCGGAACTCCTGAACTCGGGACGTGACGCCTCGAACTTTTTCGCGGTGCAGGGCATGACAGCCACCACGAATATGTCTTCCGGCCGCTTTTTCCAGAGGTTGGAGGCCCCGTATGTCTTCATGAGCGACGCGTGCATCATCATCGGCGACTTTGCCGAGGAGAGATTCGGGATAAGTTGAGGGTAATACAATTCGATATAGCGCACCCACGCCGGGCAGCATGAGGTGAATTGCGGAAGCGCGCCGAGGTGTATATGAGTCTCTTCTTTCAGCATATAATGCCTGACCTTTTCGATAAGCTCCGAACCCTCTTCCATAATCGTGAGGTCCGCCGCATAGTTCGTGTCTCCGATGACAAACCCCGCCTTTTTCAGCGCGCCATACATTCTTTTGGTTTCGAGGCTGCCGGGCTCGAGTCCAAACTCTTCTCCTATGGCCACCCGCACCGAGGGGGCAATGGTTGTAACCACTGTAAGCTGTTTATTCTTCAGCTTGTCGATAACCTGGTCTACCGGGTCAACAACATCCTCCGGAGCTCCGAACGGGCAGTTGACCAGGCACTGTCCGCAGGCTATACACTTTTCGGTCTCTATACTGTGAGCAGCCCCGTATTTGCCTGCAATGGCTACCGTGGGACAAAAGGATTTGCAGCTGTCGCAGCCTTTGCATCTGCTTTCTTCAATAACGATTATCTTTGCGATTTCTTTTTCCTGTAAGCCCTTCAATGTCCTTTCTCCTTTACTGTTGAATTTTAACCTGCGGACTGAATCGTGTCGCCTTAAGCCATCCGTCCCTCCCAAGCATATTTTCTGTCAAACCCATAAAAAAAGCCGCGAGAACCGCGCATTCGTGCGCCGGCCTTCGTGGCTTGATTATATTTATACAACTTTAAGTTCCCTGCAACCCGGGCTTCTTGCCCAAGTAAAAGCTATGTAAGCGATAGATTTTACCTAATTGAAGCTTTTGAAGTCAACACTTGCGGCTATGAATGTTTGCGATAACCATAACCTTCTGAAATATGCCGTCCGATACTTAAGATGCTGTTTGTGATACAACCTCTGCAATGCGCAGGCGTCTCCTCCATGCATATCTTGCCCGGATAAAGGGCATAGAGCCTTCGATAATGTCCTTCTGTTACATTGGGCATTACGACATTTGCTCCGCTCTGAAGGGCTGTCATTCTGCCGTTATTCCTCAGCGTTTCCATTGCGGTCGTAGCAGGGATATTGATATCCGGCATAAGAAGCCGCGTGACGGCCATGATCCTGAGACTCACTTCAAAAGAGCCTCCGGGAGCATCGGCCAGCGGCGTGTCGGGATTGGGAATGAACGGACCTGTCCCGATCATGTCCGCTTCCATATCCCTGAAAAACAGTATGTCGTCGGCAAGCGATTCGGGCGTCTGTCCCGGCAGCCCGACCAGGCACCCTGTGCCGACTTCATAGCCGAGTTCCTTAAGGTCCCGCAGGCAGCGTATCCGGTTACTGAAAAACATGCCGGGGCTCATCTTTTCGTACAGCTCCCTGTCTGTCGTCTCGATGCGGATAAGATATCGGTCTGCGCCTGCTTCGCGATAGGCCTGATATTCATCCCTGCTCTTTTCACCGATGCTGAGCGTTACGGCCGCATCCAGTTTTTTTATAGCGAGGATTAACCGAGTGATCTCTTCAGCGGAATATAGCCCGCCATCACCGGATTGCAGTACAAGAGTTTTGTATCCGCAGGACACCGCCTTTGAAGCCATTTCCAATATCTCGCCGGGAGTCAGCCGATAACGGTCAAGCTTCCTGTTTCCCCTGCGCAGACCGCAGTAAAGACAGTTTCGAACACAGCGGTTCGATATCTCTATCAGTCCGCGGAGATGGACCTCATCTCCCACATATTTTTTACGGACCCTGTCCGCGGCCGCAAAAAGCATGTCATCGGTACCTTTGCCTTCCAGAAGCGCCGCAATCTCGTCTCTGTCAAGTTCGTGTGACGCTTCAGCTTTTCCGACAAGGTCCGCCTGCATGATATGGTTAAGCCCTTTCCTTCATGGACGTAGTCCTGAATACTTCAAGCGCAGAGGGGAAAGGTCCAAGCGCGCGTTCGAAGATTCCCAGGCTATAGGCTATCGCCAGCCCGTAGTTGGTGACAGGCACACCTTTTTCATTGCAATACCGGATGCGGTTGATCATCTCGCGCCGGTTGAGCGTGCATGCGCCGCAATGGATGACTATTTTATAACTCGAAAGATCGCTGGGGAAATCGTGGCCGTGACAAGACACAAATTCCAGGCTGCCGCCCACATATTGTGTGAGCCAGCGCGGTATCTTGACCGTGCCTATGTCCTCGCCGATTGGATGATGCGCGCAGGCTTCGGCAATGAGCGCCCGATCTCCGGGCCTGAGTCTTTCCACTGCCATGGCTCCTTCCACCTGTTTAATGAGGTCTCCCTTGTAACGCGCAAAAAGGATTGAAAAACTTGTCAGAGGGATCTCCGGGGGAATGTCCGCAGCCACCTTTAGAAATGCCTGCGAGTCGGTCACAACGAGCTTTGGAGTTTTTTTCAGGGAGGCCATCGCAATACGCAATTCCCGTTCTTTCACCACCATGCAGAAGGCGTCACTGTCCAGAAGATCGCGTATCACCTGGACCTGCGGCAGGATAAGACGGCCCTTGGGGGCTTCCTTATCTATGGGAACTACAAGGATGGCCAATTCTCCCGGCCCCACAATATCGCCGACGATTGCAGGATGGTGCAAACACTCGGGAGGGACGGCGTCCAGCAAGGCCTTGCGAAGCGCATTAAGTCCGGTTTTTTTCATTGCCGACACGGCAACCGTCATACTTCTGAACTTTTGCGGCACAGCATAAAACGCATTCCCGCCTTCAAGCAGGTCTGACTTGTTTATTACAACCAGAGTTGCAAGGTCGCGCTGCGTCAGTTCGCGAAGCAGGAGTTCTTCAAATTCGGTCCAGACTCCAACCTCCGCTATTACAACCGCAATATCCGCGCGATCAAGTACCTGTCGTGTCATGGCGATACGCAACTCTCCCAGCGCGCCGGCGTCATCTATGCCGGCCGTGTCTATAAAAAGAACCGGCCCTACCGGCAGCAACTCCATAGGTTTCTCCACAGGGTCGGTGGTTGTTCCCGCTATATCGGATACAATGGACACATTCTGTCTCGTCAAGGCGTTAAGCAGGCTCGACTTGCCGACATTGCGGCGTCCAAACAGACCGATCTGTGTCCTCATGCCTTTCGGCGCAGGCTGCATTAATCCTCCACCATTTTAAAGTGTATATAATCAAAAAGGCCATGCCGTCTGCTCATCAGCATATTGCCCGTTTTATATCCGGCGATACTGCGGCTCGTCATTGCCTTCAATATCCAAGTTTACAGACCGCTTCCGGACTTATCGCCCGTTCAAACTCCATCTCGGTCATCAGGCCGCCGGCAATCACACACTGCCGTATGGTCTTGCGTTCCGCACCGGCCTGTTTAAGCGCTTCACA
>Ga0228535_1003548_pt1 | contig 10931 bp, 10 predicted proteins | sample SJ1metagenome_FD_168457 | JGI IMG/M metagenome (GOLD analysis project Ga0228535, IMG submission 168457) | Enriched culture of PCE-dechlorinating microbial communities from Ithaca, New York, USA - SJ1 | ecosystem: Engineered > Modeled > Simulated communities (microbial... > Unclassified | place... | reverse complement strand
TGGAGAAATTTCAGCTTGTTGGTGAGCTGTTTCAGCACTTCCTTTGCAATGTCCCGCTGCATGGGCGAAAGATGCAGGTTGTCGAGCCACGCGGCCAGTGTATCGACCGGAATGGAGCAGACATCCGCAATATCGAGCCCGTCGATTTTATAGGCGAGCGCCATAGCGCAGAGGCGTTTGCCATGGCAGACCGGACAGGTGATCGGTGAGCGGTAGCGGCTCAGAAAAACCCGTACATGGAGCTTGTACCGCTTCGCCTCCATCTCTTCAAAAAAAGCGTTGAGACCGAAAAACGAGCCATTCCCCTCACGGATCAGTTTTCTGGCCTCCGGCCCGAGATCCCGATAGGGCTTGTTGACATCGAGCCCCGCCTTTTTGGCGCCTTTCATCAACTGTTCTTTCCACCAGATGTAGCCAGGCTTTTCCCAGATTTCGATCGCTCCCTCCGCTATCGAGCGGCCCGGATCGGGGATGATGATCTCTTCGTCATACTTCAGGATATTGCCGAATCCCTTGCACTCAGGGCAGGCGCAGAGCGGATGGTTGAATGAGAAGAGAATCGGCGTTGGCTCCGGCAGTTCCACGCGGCATTCATCGCATGCGTTGAGAGCCGAGAAGACCAGCGGATCAAGGACAGCATTTCCGCTGTCGTCGGTCGTTACCAGAATGACCCGCATGCGCTCGCCGCCTTCGCGCCACGCCATCTCGACCGAATCGGCAAGCCGGGGTTCATCGCGGATCACCAGGCGGTCGAGGACAATATCACAGGACAGGTTGCAGGCGTGATCTCCCGGGATGTCATCGATATCCTGAACAGAACCATCGACCAGTATTCTCTGAAATCCGCGCTGCTTGAGCGATGCGAGTGACTCGGTCGAGCTGAAAACGATCATCGCCTTCTGTTCCGTATGTTTTTCGAGCAGTTCCGCAACGATCTGCGAAGGGTCCCAGCGGCGGATCTCCTTGCCGCAGACCGGGCAGAAGGGAGTGGCCACCCGTGCGAACAGGACACGCAGGAGGTCATACATCTCGGTAAGGGTGCCGACGGTGGACCGGGAGCCCTTGACCGGGTTTTTCTGCTCCAGCGCGATTGCCGGCCGGATGTTGTGAATGGCATCAACGTCAGGCCGGTCGAGCTTTTCGAGGAAAAGACGCGCATAGGCGGAGAGCGATTCGATGAACCGCCACTGGCCTTCCGCAAAGATGGTGTCGAACGCCAGCGACGACTTGCCGGAACCCGAAAGACCGGTTACGGCGATAATTTTGTTATGCGGCAAGGTCAGGCTGATATTCCTGAGGTTGTTCTGCCGGGCACCCTCTATGATGAGATCATGATGAGACATCCTGACATTTTACCAGACAGACAGCGCAAAGCCGCAAGTATATATCGCGAGGAAGATGCCAACGTCATCGCAGATCATTCCGATTACGCCGTGCGCGGGATTTTGGGGTATAATGAACAATGTTTGAAAAACTGCGTGCAAAGATTCTCTCCGGTGGTCGGCTGACGCGAAAAGAGGCGGTCCGGCTCTTTGAAACTGACGATATTTTTGGTCTCGGCAGGCTTGCTGCCGAGGTTGCGCGGAAGAAAAACGGCAAAAAAGTCTTTTTTATCGTCAATCGTCACATCAATCCGACCAATATCTGTGTCAATCGCTGTAAATTCTGTGCGTTCAGCCGTTCCAAAGGCGAAGAGGGTGCTTACGAACTGACTCTTGATGAGATGCTCAGCCGGCTCGATACGGGCATGAAGCCGGAACGGGGAAGTTCGAAAGTTTCCCGTACCTCGTCCGGTCACGCATCACCCATTCCTCATCACGGTTTCTCGGAAGTACACATTGTCGGTGGTCTGCACCCGGACTGGCCGTTCGAATTTTATCTGAATTTGATTGCAACCATCCGCAAACGCTATCCGAAACTGAACATCAAGGCGTTTACCGCGGTTGAAATCGACTATTTTTCGCGCATCAGCGGGTTGAGCATCAAGGATGTGCTTATCCAGCTCCATAACGCAGGCCTCCAGATCATGCCGGGCGGCGGCGCCGAAATCTTCGCCGAAGGCGTCCGCAACCAGGTCTGCCCTGAAAAGATTCCGGGTTCGCGTTGGCTCGACATCATGAAGATCGCCCATACGGTCGGTATCAAAACGAATGCGACGATGCTGTATGGGCATGTCGAAACGTATGAAGACCGCGTTGACCACCTCCTCAAGCTGCGCGATCTGCAGGACAAAACCGGCGGGTTTCAGGCATTCATTCCGCTGGCGTATCACCCGAAAAACACCGAGATCGGCGGCCACTACTCATCCGGCATTGACGATCTCAAAACGATTGCGGTCAGTCGCCTTGTCCTTGATAACTTCGACCACATCAAGGCGTACTGGATCATGCTTGGTGAGAAGGTTTCCCAAGTGGCGCTCCTGTTCGGCGCTGACGATATTGACGGCACAATCGTGGAAGAAAAGATAACGCATTCCGCAGGCGGCCTGACCGAAGGCGTCATGACGCGGGACGATCTGATTGCCCTCATCCGCAAGGCCGGAAAGGTGCCGGTCGAACGCGACGGGCTATACGGAGAACTATGGCGCGGATAACGAAAAAACAGGCATTGAAGCTGTTCCAGAAAGCGGATCTGCTTGAGCTTGGCGCGCAGGCTGATGCTGTCAGGCAGGAGCTGCATCCTGAAAAGACCGTCACGTTTATTGTTGATCGCAACATCAACTACACCAATGTCTGTATCAACCAATGCACCTTCTGCGCCTTTTATCGCGATGCCGACAGCCCCGATGCCTATGTGCTCTCTGACGACCAGCTCTTTGCCAAAATCGAAGAAACACTTGCGCTCGATGGCACACAGATCCTGCTTCAGGGCGGACTGCACCCTGATCTCGGCATTGACTATTATCTGGAGCTGCTCCGCAAGATCAAGGAGCGCTATACGATCAACATTCACGGCTTCTCGCCGCCGGAAGTCATGTATCTGGCCCGACGGCATGCGCTGACAGTCCGGGAGACGCTCATGCTGCTGAGGCTGGCAGGGCTTGACTCCATTCCGGGCGGCGGCGCTGAGATCCTGACCGACCGGGTGCGGGAAATCCTGAGTCCAAAAAAGATCAAAACTGGCGAATGGCTGAAAGTGATGGAAGAGGCTCACCGGATCGGCATGCGGACGACCGCGACCATGATGTTCGGCAGTGTGGAGACGCCTGAAGATATCATCGAACACCTTGATGCGATCAGAACCCTGCAGGACAAAACCGGCGGGTTTACCGCATTTATTCCGTGGTCGTTTCAGCCGGGCAATACTGAATTAAGCAAGAAGTGGGAAGTCGGAAGCGGGAAGTCGGAAGCGAAGAACACAACAAAAAGTAAAAAGGCTGGAAGCGATACATCAGCAATCAGCAATCAGCAATCAGCAATTCAGCGGGCTACGGCAGTCGATTATCTGCGGGTGCTGGCGGTGTCGCGGCTTTATCTCGACAACGTGCAGAATCTTCAGGCATCATGGGTGACGCAGGGGCTCAAAATGGCGCAGGTGGCGCTCCGTTTCGGCGCCAATGACTTCGGATCGACCATGATCGAGGAAAACGTTGTTCGAGCCGCCGGCGTTGCGTATCGTGTCGCCAAGGATGACATCATCAATGCCATAAAGAGTGCCGGATTCATGCCAGCGCAGCGCAACACGGGGTATACTATACTCAGAAAGTTTTAGGAGTGAAGGAGGCGCCATGAAGGAGATCATTTTTATTCTCGAAGAGGATTTGGAGGGTGGATACAATGCCCGTGCTTTGAGCGCCTCCATCTTTGTGCAGGGAGAATCCATCGCGGAACTCAAGAACAATATCCGGGATGCGATCAAGTGTCACTTCGAGCATGAGGAAGACCTGCCGAAAGTGATCCGGCTGCATCACGTTACCGAGGACGTATTCTCCTATGCCTAAGGTTCCTCGTGACCTTTCCGGCAACGAACTGGCATCCCGGCTCGAAAAATTCGGCTATTCTGTCACCCGACAGACTGGAAGTCACATGCGCCTGTCATCATCCTTTAAGGGGGCCACTCATAACCTCACGATTCCGGTGCATGATCCGATCAGGATCGGCACGCTCAACCATATCCTTGGCGACCTGTCGTCGTATTTGCAGATTGAGAAGCAGAAGCTGATCGCCGAACTTTTCCAGCAATAAACTCATTCGATCAACTGGAGGCATCATGTCAGAGACCATATACGATGTAATCATAATCGGCGGCGGGCCGGCTGGTCACAGCGCAGCGCTATACGCATCACGCGCAAAGATGATGACGATTATTCTCGACAAATCGAAAACTGCCGGGGCGCTTGCCTATGCGAGCCTGATAGAGAATTATCCGGGACTCGAAAAACCGCTCACCGGCAAGGAACTGCTTGAGGTAATGCACAAGCAGGCATTGAGCTTTGGCGCTGAATACAAAGAGGACGTTCAGGTCATCGGCGCTTTCTTGGGCGAAGAGATCAAGCAGGTCTTTACCATGGATGCGACCTATCAGGGCAAGACCGTTATTATCGCGACCGGCTCAATGGGAAGAAAAGCATCCATCAAAGGTGAAGAGGCATTTCTCGGCCGGGGTGTGAGCTATTGCGCCATCTGCGATGCGGCATTCTTCAAGGGGAAGGCTGTTTGCGTGCTAGGGAATTCAGAAGAAGCGGTCAAGGAAGCAGGCGTGCTGGCCCGCTTTGCTGAAACCGTTTATCTCATCTCTCCGACACCGAAACTGAAGGTAGAGGACGACTATCCGGCGCTTGCTATTCCGAACATCAAGGTTTTGCTCGGCAAGACCGTATCCGAAATTGTCGGCAGTGAGGCGGTTGAAAAGATTCTCATGAAAGGTGCGGACGGCGAGAGCGAACTGGCGCTTGACGGCGTGTTCGTCTACCTGAGTGGCAGCAAACCGATCGTCGATTTCCTGCAGGGGGCGGTAGAACTTTCCGAGGAGGGTTGCATTATTACCAATGCAGCCATGGAGACCAATGTGCCGGGCGTGCTTGCCGCAGGCGACGTGGTTTGCACCGAGGCACGTCAGGTGATCGTTGCTGCGGCGCAGGGAGCCTTGGCTGCGCTTGCGGCTGAAAAGCATATATTTGGCCGGAAGAAAGCAAAGGTCGACTGGCACGGGTAGGGGCAATAATAACCCCAAACGGTCATTGGATTCGACCGAAAGCGCACAGAGCCCGGCTGGGCTGGCAACAGAGCGGCTTTCCCCTCGCGATATTACCTGAACTTCGGGAAAATGTCAGCAGGGGCTTCAGGCCAGGTCTTCATCAGCTTCCTGAAATAGCGGTGATCAGCTGGACAGTCAGGGTCGTCCTCGCAATCGCCGCAGCACGGCCGTACCTCGACAACCGTCCATTTGCCGTCAATTTTCTGCAGAAGGGCATCGATCGGCTCGTAAGCATTCATACGGTCGGACGAATACGGATTTGTCCTGATCAGGGCCCAGTTCCCCTTGACCTTGAAATGACCGACGACAAAAATCATGTCAAGCGACTTGTTGTCAGCCGGGTCTGCTCCGATCGTGCGCACTGCATCGAGAATTTCTTTCCGCTCCGGCGTGTCCCGCTCCGGGGTGTATGCGGCATCGGCTGCGCATGAAAGCGCAGGGAGTCCCATACACACCAACAGGATTGTCACCACCAGCATTGCGCGTATCACCATGATACCCTCCCTCTTGATGTCAGGACCAGTATAGCTGAAAGAGTGCCGGGGGATTAGGGAATATTCCCGACCCGAGCGGATTTCCCGCTTCAGGAGCGCCGAATGGGTCCATGTGTGCAGATCGCCGGCAAGTATTGGCTTCCCTCTGCCCTGCCAGGGCAGTCTAACAGGTTCGTCAGAGACTGCTTGCAACGATGCGCTGCGGGTCATCTCCCACCAGGTGGCAAAGCACGCGGATATCGTGAAGTGAGAGAATTTCATCGAACTTTCTCTTGGCGCGGAGGCAGAGCCTGCGCAGGACATCCATTTTTTTTCCATAATAGAGCCACGGGAAAAGATCTTCGGGATTGCTGTCGCGGAAGGGCTGCATTTCCGATGAAGACACACCGGCATCCTTTAAAAGGAAAAAAACATCCGACCAGGTGAGCGTCTCTTTCCAGGCAGCAACCTTGAGGAGAGAGCCCCACTGCAAGACAACATGCATATGAAATTCGACGCACAGCGAGTTGTCGGAGCACTCACAGATCAGGCCGCTCAGTGACGTGAACCGGTCAAGCTCTTCGGGCAGGGTGATATAGGCGTCATCAGTCAGATGATAGAGCGACTGATGGGCGTTCATGGAGGCGGCCGTGTCGCAGACGACGATTTCCCGATGGGTCTGAATAATATCAACCAGCTGACGTATCGGCATGAGCATTATCATAGCGCGAACGCGTCACAGAACGAAAGTCCCGCCTGCCGGCTGAGTTCGTGAACTGTTAATGCTCTGGGCTCCGGCAGGCACGGTGCCGCCCATGGAGCTAAGCCGGCAGGATATCCCGAAACACCGCCTGCACCTCACTGATCAGAGCCGCATGCACCGCAGGCGATCCGGCGACGATATTGCCGCTTTCAAGCCACGCATCTCCTCCTCCAAAATCGGTTATGACACCGCCAGCTTCACGGATCAGCAGTCCCCCGGCAGCTGCATCCCATGGCTTGAGCCCGATCTCGAAGAAGCCGTCAAACCTGCCGCACGCCACTCCGGCGAGGTCCAGCGCCGCAGCGCCGGGTCTCCGCAGATCGCTCACGCGCATGAAGACGCGTCGGAACGCAGCGAGGTAAGGATCTATCAAGTCCCGCCGCTTGAACGGAAATCCGGTCGCAATGAGCGAATCGGCAAGGGATGGCCGATTGCTCACGGAGATGCTTCTGCCGTTCAGAAAGGCCCCTTCCTTATATGTTGCAGAGAACAACTCCTCCCTCATCGGATCGAATATGACTCCTGCAATGATCGTTCCCTCATGTTGCAACGCAAGGGAAACCGCAAAGGTCGGGACGGTATGGATGAAATTGGTGGTGCCGTCAAGCGGATCGATAATCCAGCGATATCCCTCCATCGTCTCATCCTGCCGGGACTCCTCGGCAAGAAAACGATGATCAGGAAAAGCCCGCTGAAGCATTTCGATGATCAGGCGTTCCGAGGCCTTGTCGATAACGGTTACATAGTCGGACGGCTGTTTTGCCGCAATGTCCGCCGACGAAAGATTGCCGAGATGTTCGCGAATATAGGTCCCTGCCTTTCTGGCAGCTTCTTCGGCAATCGCGAGGTACTGATTGTTGTTTGCATTCATAATGCATCCAGCCTTTCAAAATAAATGATCAAATGCCGGTACCGCATATGGCAGTGATACCTTCGGCCAAAGAAAAGCTCGTTTATTGCCTTTTTTCGAGCACCGCCATCGCTTCAAGATGGTATGTCTGGGGGAAAAAATCGATCAAGCGGGCCTCGATTATTCGATATGCTGCTGCAAGTTTGCGGAGATCGCGGGCAAATGTCGAAGGATTGCATGAAACGTAGACGATCCGTTGAGCATCGGTCCGCAAAACGGTCTCTGTCACACAGCTTGCAAGACCGGGCCGGGGCGGATCAAGAATGATCGCATCGATCGGGGCATCGGGAACATAGTGCTCAAGAGGAGACTGAATAAATCTGACCGGATCAATACCATTGCGTGCGCGGTTGTCGAGTCCGCTGGCAACAGCCCCTTCGTGTTCTTCAACCGCTATTACTTCTGCCCCGGCGGCTGCCAGCGGCAGGGAAAAATTGCCGGCCCCGGCATAAAGATCAAGAATACGCTTGCCGGCCAGCGGCTGAAGCGCGGTACGGACGGCAGCAACGACCCGCTCATTCAACCGCCAGTGGCCCTGAAAAAATGCGTCTGCAGGGGCTGCATATTGCAGCCCAAGGAGACTGAAGACGACGACGGGCTCGCCAAGCCGTCCAATCTCGTGATGACCCGACTGAACAATCAGCCCGGCCAGTTTTGCCTCAGCGCGAAGGCGGTCAAAGTCCGCCAGGGAAAGATCCGATCCGATCCGCACTCTGCAGAGCGCTGCGGTCGTTATGTTGTTGCTCACCAGATGGATGTCGGAGAGGGCCGAAGCAATATGAGTGTTCCGGTTCAGGACAGCACGAACGTTCTTCAGCGCGGAGCCGATTCCTTCGCACAAAACCGGGCACTCAACAACATCAACAATATCCCGCGATCCGGCGCGGTAGAATCCCAGCCGCCCGCCATGGCTTTTCAACTGCGCCCGGTGGCGGTATGCCCAAGGCTGTTCGTCGGCAAGCGGTTCGGCGAGCGTAACGTCAAGCTTTCCGATGCGGCGGAGCGTGTCGGTGAGGATCTCCTGTTTGAGCGATATCTGACGGTGATACGCTATGTGCTGCTGCTGACAGCCGCCGCAGGTGCCATACAGGGGACATGGCGGGGTGATGCGATCGGGGGAAGGGTCAAGCACTGCAACCGTTGCCGCGCGGCAGTAATCGTTTTTTTCCTCGGTTATTCGCGCCCGGACCCGCTCGCCCGGAATGGCGCCCTCTACGAAACAGACCTTGCCGTCATGTCTTCCGAGAGCGGTTCCTCCATAGACGGGCCGTTCAGTCTGGAGCGTGATGAAGCACGACTCCAGCGAAGGCAGGCGCGTTTGAGCCTTGCAGCTCGCCTGCCGGTGTTTCAGTGTGCGCTGTTTGATTGACTCCTCCAGACATGCGTCAGAAATGAGTGATGAAGGTCAGTGACCCGAGCCGGCATGGGTATGGCAAGCCGCCACCTCTTTTTCCCTGCCCATTACGCTTCACTCAGAACCGATCACTGTTTCTTCTCTGCAATCTGCCTGATGGTTGCTTTCAGTTGGGTGAGATCGGAGGATTTTACCACGTAGGCATCCGAGACCCAGACCGAAAAATCGTCGCGGTAGTCATACGCGGTCAGCATGATCACCGGCACATCGGCGCTCTTCTGTTTGATCTGGCGCAGCACCTGGATGCCGTCCATCTCGGGCATCATGATGTCGAGCGTGATCAGATCCGGCTGCTCGCGGTCAAATGCTTCAAGCGCTTCCTGTCCGGAGTTTGCGGTAACGACCACGTATCCCTCGTCTTCGAGTTCCGCCTTGTAGAGTTTCAGGATATTTTTCTCGTCATCAACAACCAGTATTTTCATATCACTCCTCCTTGCGCATCAGGTGTATGATAAAGTTCGTGCCGCTGCCGGCGGTGCTCTGAACATCGATGGTTCCGCCGTGTTCCTCGATAATTCGTTTGGTTATGGAGAGGCCGAGTCCGGTGCCGAGCGGCTTTGAGGTAAAAAACGGATCAAAGATCCGGTTGATGTCGTCCTTGTGAATTCCGGAGCCGGTGTCCTGCACTTCGATGACCACTTCTTTTTTCTGCTCGGTTTCACCCTGTGCCGAGGGAACCATGGCAGTGGCCGGATAGGCCCTGATCGTAATCTCACCGTCGGTGGTGGCCTGATTTGCATTCGAGACCAGATTCAGAAGAGCCTCTTTCAGCCGGTCGTAGTTTGCCAGTACCGCAAGGTCCCCCTCAATGGTGAGCCGTATCCGGTTGCCGTGTTCCTGGGCTGAAGGTTCCATAAAGACCACAACGTCATTGACGAGCGCATTCACCGAAACCGTTTTTTTCTCCACGCGGGAGCTTCTCACAAAGCCGAGAATGCTGTTGAGAATGGTCTCAAGCCGCTTCACCTCATCGACGATGATGCGGGCCTGCTCGCGCTGATCATGTTCAAGCCTACGCTCAAGGCGGCTTGCAAATCCGCCGATGGAAAGGAGGGGGTTTCTGATTTCATGGGCAACTTTTGCAGCCATTTCGCCGAGTGCAGCCATTCGCTCTACCGAGGCCACTTTTTCCCGGAGCTGCTTCAGTTCGGAGACGTCACGGGCGATGTGAACGGTGCCGATCAACCCTCCGGTTTTATCGAAAATCGGCGAGCTCGATATCAGATAGGTGCCGCCGAGGTGCGGATCTTCGAGTTCGCCGACCATGGCGGAACGGGTTGCGATGGTTTGATGGTGCGGGCAGTTCTGCCACGGCATGTTCATCCCGTGGAAGATCCAGTAGCATTTCTGGCCGATGATCGAGGATTCGGGGAGGCCGATCTTGTTGACGACGGCCCGGTTGATTTTCCGGATCGTGTAATTGCTGTCGACGAAGTAGACGAGGTCTGAGATCGACTCGAAGATGTTTTCGAGCTCCTGTTCAGCGCGGGCCACATGCTCGAAAAGCCGCGCATTCTCGATCGCCGAGGCGATCTGGTCGGTGAATCCCTGAAGGAATTCGAGATCGTGCTCCGTGATTGGCTTCTGGGAATAAAGATTGTCCACCCAGAGAACGCCGATGACCTTGTCGCGGGAAACCAGCGGAACGGTTGCGTAAGCGTTTGTGCCGAGCTGCTGAATCAGAACCGTATCGGAAAGCGGCTCAAAGCGGACATCGGCGACATGAAACGCGCGCTTTTCCTTGACCGTGCGGGCGAGAATCGTATCCGCCTCAAGTGGAATCTCAACCCCGCAGCAGAGCCGGTCCATGAACGAATCCTTGCGGAGCGGCCCGTCCTGGATATCGCGCAGGATGTCGGGCAGAGACTTGTGTTCCACCGAAAGACGGGACCAGATTTCCCATGCCTCCTCGTGTGTTGCCGGGCCGACCCCCATGGCACCGCGAATCACGGATTGCTCTTCATCGACCAGAAACAGCATCGCACGGTTGAATCCGAGACCATCGCTGACCGTCACGGCAGTGAGCACCATGCGCAGCACCCGGTCAAGCTCAAGGGTGCCGCGCATCGCTGCACTGATCAGGAATAATCGTTGCAACTGGTTATTTTTTCGGACCAGTTCCTTTTCCGTCCGTTTTTTCTCGGTGATGTCGCGACCGATACCACTGACGCCCAC
>Ga0228535_1003546_pt1 | contig 10939 bp, 6 predicted proteins | sample SJ1metagenome_FD_168457 | JGI IMG/M metagenome (GOLD analysis project Ga0228535, IMG submission 168457) | Enriched culture of PCE-dechlorinating microbial communities from Ithaca, New York, USA - SJ1 | ecosystem: Engineered > Modeled > Simulated communities (microbial... > Unclassified | place... | reverse complement strand
CGGCTATATGAAGGACATGCGGGAGATGGGGGTCGAGATTGTCGATTCGATCCCCGCTCTCCTGGAGAAAGTGGATTTCGTGCTTCTGGAAAGCAACGACGGCCGCGTGCATCCGGAACAGGCGCTGCCGGTTATCGAAGCGGGCAAGCCCCTTTTTATCGATAAGCCCATGGCGGCCTCCCTGGCCGACGTCATCGCCATCTTCGACGCGGCCAGGGCGAAAAATGTCCCGGTTTTCAGCGCCTCGTCGCTGCGCTGGATACCCAGGGCCCTGGAACTCCGGGCCGGCGCCCAGGGGCCCGTTAAAGGCGTCGACGCTTTCAGCTGGTCCTCTCTCGAACCGACCCACCCCGACCTTTATTGGTACGGCATCCACGGGGTCGAGATCCTTTACACGGTCATGGGAACCGGCTGCCGCACGGTGAGCCGTTTCCGGAGCGAGGATACCGAGTTCTGCGTCGGGATCTGGGAAGGCGGGCGCGTCGGGACCTTCCGCGGGCTTCGCTCGAGTGAACACAGCTACGGGGGGACGGTCTTCGCCGAAAAAAAGATAGAGTATCTGCCGATGCAGAGCGGTTATGATCCTCTGGTGAAGTCGATCGCTTCATTTTTTGCCACGGGCCGGCCGCCCGTTTCCGAAGAGGAAACGATCGAGATTTACGCGTTCATGAGCGCCGCCGACCGGAGCAAGGCCCGGGGCGGCCAACCGGTATGTGTCGCCGATGTCCTTGCCGATGCACGGGCCGAGGCGGCGAGCCGGAAGAAATGATCCGGCGCTTCAATCCCGACGCCGAGCGCCGGGTTCAGGAAAGACTCAGGGGGGATTCTTTTTTCATCCTCCATTCCGGCCCTCCGGATTCGAAACGATGGACCGGACGTGGAGGCATGTGGATTTTCCTGAATAGCCGCCCGAGCTGTTGAGAGGAAGCCCCCCTGACATTAAGTTCCGGCTCCGGCCGGACAATCATCCAGAAGCATGCCGGGCCGGAGGATTCAGGAGGTCAGTTGTCGCGGAATGTTCTTCTTTTCCTGAAGGCGTGTCCGCCCAGCTTGGGCGCGGTATCAACCGTTATCCCGTCTTTCCGGAGAAGATGGCGCTGGCTGGGATGGTTGGCCCGGATTAGCCTCAGGAGCCGTTTTTGGTCTTTAAATCTGTATTTCAATTTATCCTTCCCTCCGGTCATCCGATTCAAGAAACATGCCAAATAGGGCGAACGGGATCTCTCGGCTGACAGAGGCGGCCTGCCGGGGAGAGTCGAACCGGGAGTTTGAAAATCCCATGAGACAGGAATTTGTCCTGACGGAAGGAATAAACAGCCGCGGGAGGACGTGGAATCAGGCCGGCAGTACGCGGCGGATGGTCTCGGCGATCTCCTTGACGGAAAAAGGTTTCTGGATAAAGGCGCTGATCCCGGCGGTGAGGGCTTCCTCCTCGTCGAGGCTCTCGCTGTAGCCCGTGCAAAGAATCACGGGCAGGCCCGGCCTGATCTTCAGGATCTCCCTGGAGAGTTCGATGCCCAGCATGCTCGGCATCGTCTGGTCGGTGATGACCAGGTCGAACGCCCCCGGGTCCCGGCGGAACATATCGAGCGCGGCCACGGGGTCGGACAGGCCGACGACTCGATAGCCAAGGTGTTCCAGCAGTTTGTTCATGGCCCGCGCCTGGATATCCTCGTCCTCGACGAAAAGCACGCGTTCCGTTCCCGTGGGAAACGACGACCGTGTTTCGCGGAGATCCGGCCGCGCGCCGAAAATGCGGGGAAGATAGATCGTGAATGTCGTCCCTTTCCCGAGTTCGCTGGCGATGCTGATGGCTCCGCCGTGGCTCTTGACGATTCCGTGGATGACGGGAAGTCCCATTCCCGCCCCCTCGCCCTGCTTCTTCGTCGTGAAAAAGGGCTCGAAAGCCCGTTCGATCACTTCCGGCGCCATCCCGCAGCCCGTATCCCGGACCGTCAGGCGCAAATAGCTGCCCGGCTTGATGTCGATGTACTGGGACGCGGCTTCCTCATCCAGAGAAACTTCGGAGAGCCCGACCTCCAGGATCCCCCCTTTTTCCCGCATGGCATGGGCCGCGTTGCTGCCCAGGTTCATCAGGATCTGATGGATTTGCGTCGGGTCGGCCACGGCCATCGCCGGATCGGCTTCGATCCTCTCTGAAATCTCGATGTTTTTCGGCATGGAAACGCGGAGCAGCTTCAAGGACTCCCTGATGATGGGCGGAATCTCAACCTGCTGGCGGCCCTGTTCATTCTGCCGAGAAAAGGTGATGATCTGTTTCACCATTTCTTTCCCTCTCCCGGCCGCTTCAAGGATCTGGGTCAGGCGGTGGCCGATCGGGCTGTCCTCGTTTTCTTCGGCAAGGGTCAGCTCGGTGTTGATTTGGATCGGGACGAGGATGTTATTGAAATCATGGGCGATTCCGCCGGCCAGCGTCCCCAGCGCTTCCATCTTCTGCCACTGGCGGATCCGTTCCTGGAGAAGGGTCTCCTGGGTTACATCCCTCTCGACGGCGATCGCGTTATTGAAACAGCCCGACTTGTCGTGGATGGGCGAAACGGCCAGATCGAGTTCGCGGACCTTTCCGCCCCGGATCCTCTTGGAGATATGCCAGTTCCAGGTTTTCCCCGAGTCCAGGGATTCCCGCATCTTCCTGGCGATCTCCTGATCACGCGGGTCGATGTGCAGGATTTCACTCAAGGAGCGCCCGATAATCTCTTCCGGCTGAAGCGCGTGGTGGCTCATGAAAGCGGGATTGGCCGACAGGATCCGCCCCTCAAGATCCATGATCGCGATTCCCTCGGCAATCTGTTCGACCGCCGTCGCGAGCCTGAGGAGCTCCTGCTCGGCGACCTTGAGCTTGCTGATGTCGCGGGCGGCCGCGAAGACGCCGATAACCTTGCCGGCTTCGTCCCTGTACACCGTGGCATTATATAGGACCTCCGTCACCTTGCCCGAAACGTGGCGGATGGCCAGGGGATAATCCCTGACCGAACCTTTCAGAAACACCTCCTGGTAGCCGGCGCGCGCATTCCCGGGATCGTTGAAGTAATTCGAGAAGTCGCTCCCGATCAGCCGGTTCCGGGGAACTCCGGTGACGAGCTCCGTGGCTCTGTTGACGTCGGTGATTGTGCCGTCGGGACTGATGGTCACGAGGGGATCCAGGCTGGCTTCGATCAGGCCCCGCGTATAGTCCGACGCCGATTTCAAAGCATCCTGGGCCCGTTTGCGTTCGGTGATATCACGGCTGATCTCGAGGATGGCCCCGGGCGTCTTCTCGTTCTTCCCCGGCAGGACGGCCCATCGGCTCTCGACGACGATCCTCACCCCGTCTTTCCGCGTGCGGAACAATTCGCCCTGCCAATGGCCGTCCTCGAGGAGGCGGCTTTTGATTTCCTCCATAAGCTCCGGAAACTGGGTCTTCAAAAGCCGGTGGGCGGTTTTTCCCAGCGCTTCCTCCTCAGTCCAGCCGTAGATATCCCGGGCGCCTCCGTTCCAGAACGTGATCTTGAAGTCGGGATCGCGGACGAGAATCGCATCGCGGGCGAGGTCCAGGAGCGCGGCCTGTTCCAGCCTCTTTTTCTCGCCTTCCCGGCGCCGGGTGATATCCTGATTGATGATGATGGCGCCCGTGATATTGTTTCGGGCGTCGCGGATGGGAAGGGCCGAGTTGAAGATGACCTTCCGCGTGCCGTCGATGCATTCGATTTCGACTTCTTCGTTGATCGAAATCTCGCCCTTGGTCAGGGCCCGTGAGGCCGCCCATTCATCGGGTCGGATTTGCCGGCCCGAATCAGCCCACCGGCCCTTGCATCGTCCGTGCGGCTCGTTGCCGGCGGCGCCCGTCCGAATCTCCTGTCCGGCCGGGTTGCCGAGGATTATGCGGCCATCCCTGTCCGTAATCCAAACGCCGATCGGCAGGGTGTTGAGCACGCTTCGCAGCAGCGTCTCGCTTTTCCGGAGTTCCTCGTTGGCCCGTGCTTCCTCCGTCACATCGTTCAAGGAAAGAACCAAGAATTCGACTTCGCCCGTTTCGCTCAACACCGGTGTGAGCGACCAATCCCAATACGTCACGCCCCATTCCGGATGATCGGGGAAAATGAAGGCCTTGGCCGACACCCGGTAGGGGGATTTGGTTTCGACGACTTTTTGGAAAATCGCCTTGTTCTCTTCATTTGGATAAAGCTCGAAATGGTTATGCCCGAGGAACTCGCCCGGCGATTTCCCGCTGTCCTTGGCATAGGCCTCGTTAACCCGGACGAAATTGAAATCCCTGTCCAAAAAAGCCAAAGGGGTGATCATGGAGCTGAAAAACGCCTCCAAGATCCTTGATTTCTCCGAGAGGGCTTTCTGGGCCCGTTCGCGGTCGGAGGCTTCCTTCCGCAGCTTCCGGATGGTGCTGGCCAGCTCGGACGTCCGCTTCTCGATCCGTTTTTCCATCTCCGCATAAGCCCCGGCGAGGGCTTTCTCCGTTCCCTTGCGTTCAGTGATATCCATCACCTGGACGAGGTATCCCCTGGACTCTTTTCCCCCGCGTCCGATCGGCGTGACCTGGACGTCGAGTTCAGCCGTGCCGGTCCGGCTGGTCCGATAAAGTCCGCTTCGACGGATTCTATTGAAATCAAAAACCGTCTCGCATCGGATTCCCCGCCCTTGGCGGAGTTTCGCCTGGACCCCGCGGTCAAGATTGAAGTGTTCGAACAGCCGCAGTCCCTTGACCTCCGACGCGTCGGAGACGCCGAAGATTTCGAGGCAGGACCCGTTGACCTCGGCCAGCCGTCCTTCTCCATCGTAAGATTCGATGCCGATCGGGGATTTTTCGAAGATTTCCCGGAAGCGGTGTTTGCTTTCCCTCAGGTCTTCCCAGGCCCTCTTGATGGCCGGGCTGGCGACAACCATCCATTTCCGTCCCCGCCGTATCAGGGCTTGCTGATGGCTGTCGACGACATCGATGATATCGCGGCTGCCGCACCGGTCAAGAGAATATGTGCAGAGGGCCAACATCGGGTACCGCGAAATCACGCAGTTGATTTCCTCTTCATAGTCGGCGAAGGACTTCCAATCCTTTCTTTCCAGCCAAAACGTGTTTCCGGAGAGGCGGATCCCATCGAATCCCCGGGCCAGAGCGGTCTTTAACTTGGAGACCCAGGCCTTCAACACAAGGCCGGAATCGAATTCGCCTTTCCGGATGTACCATTCGGAGTGGGGCAGAATCTCGATCTGTCCCGTCCGGATAAACCGGGGCAAGCCGGGAACGGCTTTCCGCAAGGCTTTTTTGGCCTCGGCGGCATCCAAAGGTTCCGAGCAGATCCACATGCAGAATTCGTTCGATTCAAGCCCCGCCTTGAAATAGGGAACGAGGATGTCAAGGAGATCTTTTTGGGTCCGATAGAACTGGCAGAAATGCGTTCCCCACGGCACCCGGCCGAGGATCTTGATTCCGGAATTCCTCGAAGCGCTCTCCATGTTCGCTCCCCTCCACTGTCTTATGAATCCATCCATCCCAGATTTTATCATACGGCTCGAAGCCCGATAAAGCCTTCATGACCTTGACCATGGCCGTCAACTCCGGTCCGCCACGCCCCGTTCATAGAATTCGGCCAGCCGTCCGAGCACGCAGATTATTTCGGGGAGGCCTTCCTCGGCATAGGTGATGTACGACGGGTGAATCATATGGGCCAGGGCGATCGTTTCTTTTTCCTGGTCGGGAAGGACCAGCAGGGTTCGAACTCCGGCGAGGAAATCCCGCATGCCGGCGATCTCGCGAAGATCCGCGATCGTCGGATTCCAGATAAGGGAGACCGATAGGGGATCCTTGGGCCGCCGGAGCCTGGCGGCGAAACTCTTCAGGTCAGGGAAAACTTCCAGGCTCCCGCCGGAAAAGAAAGGCGTCAATGCGCCCAGGATCTCATTCCTTCTGCCCCCGGGCCTTGGCAAGTAGAACAAGAGGTTCATGACGAGGCATACTCCCGCCGAAGCATCGACTCTCAAGAATGAATCCAAGAAATGTGCCAATCTCACGGTTCAAGCGGGGGCCGGATGTCAGCCGGGAAGGGCGGACATCCGGTCATGACAGTGGCATCTGGTATTTCTTGAGCAATGCATAGATACGGGACCTGGAAAGTCCCGAGATCCGTCGGGCTTCTTCGAAATTCCCGTTTGTCGCCCGTATCAATGAAGTCAGATATTGTCTTTCCAGCCTGGCCAGGCCCGCTTCCCGGAAATCCTTCAGGCTGACCGGACCAACCTGCCGATCAGGATGTTCCCCGGCCCGGGTTTCGGGCGGCCTCTTCTTGAGGATAGAATTTCGCGCGAGATGAATGCGGATATGTTCCGGAAGGTGCTTGGGAAAAAGCACGGGCTCCCCCGCGGCGGTGACGATCGCCTTTTCCAGGGCCTGGACCAGTTCCCTGACGTTTCCAGGCCAGTCATAGTCCATCAGCGCCGCATGGAACTCCGGGGAGAAGCTTTTCATGGGGACGCCGTATTGTTCGCAGAACTTGACGACATAATGGATGACCAATTCCTTGATATCCTCTTTCATCTCCCGCAGGGGAGGCAGGTCCAAAACGAGCGTCCGGATCCGGAACAGGAGATCTTCGCGGAATTTGCCGGCCTTGACCAGGTCCTCAAGCCGGCGGTTCGTGGCCGTGATGAGCCTGAAATCGCTGGAGACTTCCTGGCCGCCCCCAACCGGGCGGAACCGCCGTTCCTGGAGGACCCGGAGGAAGGCCTTCTGGATGGATATCGAAAGCTCGCCGATTTCATCAAGGAAAAGCGTCCCGCCGTCGGCCTGCTTGATCAATCCATCGCGGGGTTTATCGGCGCCGGTGAAGGCGCCGCGAAGATGGCCGAAAAGAGTGCTTTCAACAAGGGTTTCCGGCAGCGCGGCGCAGTCCACCACGACGAAGTTTTTCCCGGCCCGGGCGCTGTTTTTATGGATGGCCCAGGCGAAAAGCTCCTTTCCCGTGCCCGTTTCTCCGGTGATGAGGACGTTGGCGTCGCTGCCGGCGGCGTGGGCGAGCGTGTCCAGGCGGGACCTGAGCTTCAGCCCCCCGCAGACGATGCCCTCCGTGTTGAGGGCCACGGGGTGGGCGACCGCTTGTCTTGAAGCCCGGTACTGAAGCGCCCGTTCGACGGCGAGCATGACGTCCTTGACGGCGAGCGGCTTTTCGACATAATCCCAGGCCCCTTGCTTGATGGCCAGCTCCGCCCCGTTCGGATCTCCATAGCCCGTGATGATGATGACCTCGGGCGCCGGATCGCCCGCCCTGATCTGCGGCAGGATATCCAGCCCGGAGCGGTCGGGCATGCGGACGTCGCAAAAAACGATATCGAAGGCCTGGGAACCTAATACCCGGAGAGCATCCGCCGCCGTCGAGGCTCCGGCGGATTCGTGGCCCATCTTGGCGATGACCTGCCGGAGCGAATCCAGAACAAGGGGATCGTCATCGATGACAAGGATGCTGGCCATTTTAAGCTTTCTTTAAGAGGAAACGCCCACCCGACCCGGATTATATCCGAGGGCTTTCCGGCTGTCAATCGGCCAGCCATTTCCTTGCTCCTCATGCGCGGGCGTCTCGGATTCGAGAAAGGAAGCGGCCGGTCAAGCAGTCGCTGCACAGCCTGTTGAATTCGCCGGTTCGCCGCCGGGGAAAGCCCGTTCCCCCGGAGTTCATGACTTCACGGACCTCTTCAAGGCAGTTCTTGGGGTCGATGACCGACGTCAAGCAGATCTCGAAGAGCTTGACGACTTCCTCGCCTGAATCAGCCCAGAACCACTTTTCGCAGTCCTTGCATTCCATGAGCCGCCTCGAGGCGAGACCAGGCCTGCGGCCCGTGACGGGCCGTCCCACATGGACTATATTGCGGCTCCAGCAGAATGGACATCCTTGGTTCATGGAATTCTCCTTTCGATCTTATGGGTGGAATATCCGGCGCTCATGATCTTTTCCCGTACCGGAGACATGATCATGAACACGTCCTTTCTCTTCGTCTCCCATGATAGGATTCTCCTCGCCGTGCCTTTCGTGAATTTCGGGCGGCCGCGGGATCTTATTTCCCGGACTGGAGAATCGGGATTTTCTTTGGCTTGATCTCGGGGGCCTTCGGAATGGTGATCTTGAGGACGCCCTTCTCGTGGACGGCCTTGATCTTGTCCAAATCGGCCGAGGCTGGCAGCGCGAAGGATCGGAAAAACGATCCGTAGGACCGTTCGACCCGCCGGTAGTCCTCTTTCTTGGTTTCCTTCTCGAACTCCCGTTTGCCACGCAGGATGAGATTATGGTTCTCGATTTCGAGCGCGACATCCTTCTCGTCGATGCCCGGGAGATCCGCCGAGATGATGATCTCCTTGTCCGTTTCCCTGATGTCGGCCGAAGGAAGCCAGCCTTCCGACGGGAATCCCTTCTCCAGCGTTTTGCCGAATTCCTCCTCGAGCCACCTATCGATCCTGTTTCTGAAAGACACCATTTCCCCCCATGGGTCCCATTTCGCGATAGCCATGACAACCTCCTTTCCAGCGCGGTTTAAACGCGCACGTGCAGAAAAATACAAGATTCGTGCCAACCGGGATTATTCTTCGACTCCAGGAATGACCGAATCCGGGGCTTTCATTCCGCCGGTATCGCCCCCGAGGCGGCCGTTTCCAGTCCTGTTTGGCAAACTTTTTATCCCGTCCGGAAGGACATGAAGACGAAACGCGCCGCTCTGGAGAAGGGAGAACCGGGAAAAGAGCGGCCGGTTAAGAGGGGCTTTCGATTCCACCGGCGAAGCGGGCGCCGTGACGCCGGATCCGTCCCGGGGCGGCGGGAAGAACGTGCGGGCTTATCCGTGTTTTTGACTTCGTTCGCGGCCGGCGATAGAATAAAAAAGAATACCATTATCGGCAAGAAGCCTGCGAGCCGGGAGGGAGTCATTTCGCGCAGGAAAACCCCGATTCATCCCGCCGGCGAGAAAAAAGCCCAGGCATACCGGACAGCGGGCAACGAGTCCGGTCCAGGAAACGGCCGGGAAAGGGAACGCCCGGCTTTGTTCATGGTACGATGGTTCAAGGAGGGAGCAATGGCCATCCGAAATGATGACGGGATTCTGAAGGCGGAGGACAAGAACGCAAAAGAAGAGCCGGGGCAAAGGAAGAGAGCCCCGTTTTTCAAGCCCAGGAATCCCAAGCAGTTCCGGTTTTCCGTCTGGTATTTCCTGCTCATGCTCGCCGGCCTCTTTCTCGTCAACACCCTTCTTCTGCGTCCCAGGATTCAATCCATCGATTACAGCGATTTCAAGGCCAAAATCGAATCGGGAGAGATAACGCGCATCGAGATCAGCGAAAAGTACCTGACCGGATTTTCCATGACGAGGGCCCAACTCGAGGCCTATAACACAGCCCGGTTCAGCGAAGAGAAACCTGCCGTGAAGCCGAAAACCTATCGAGCCGTCCGGATGACGGATACCGATCTCATCCCGCTCATGGACAAGCGGGGCATCGAGTATTATGCGGTCGCCCCCTCAAACAATTCCTGGCTGGGCGCCATTCTCTCCTGGGTGCTGCCGATCGTCCTCATGGTCTTTTTCTGGAATTACATGAGCAAGAGGATCCGCAGCTCCGGCCAGGGCGTGATGTCCTTCGGCTCGAACCGGGCGAAGCTCGTCGCCGAGGGCGACACGGGCGTCACCTTCCAGGACGTCGCCGGCGTCGACGAAGCCAAGGCGGAACTTATCGAGGTCGTCGATTTCCTCAAAAACCCAAGAAAGTACGAAGCCGTCGGCGGCAAGATTCCCAAGGGTGTTCTTCTCGTCGGCCCTCCCGGGACGGGGAAGACGCTGCTGGCCAAGGCCGTGGCGGGCGAGGCCAAGGTTCCCTTCTTCAGGATCAGCGGGGCCGAGTTCGTGGAGATGTTTGTCGGAGTCGGGGCGGCGCGGGTCCGCGACCTGTTCAAGCAGGCCCGCGAAAAGGCTCCTTGCCTGGTCTTCATCGACGAACTTGACGCCATCGGCAAGAGCCGCGGCATATCGCTCGGCGGAAACGACGAGCGCGAGCAGACCTTGAACCAGTTGCTCGTCGAGATGGACGGCTTCGACTCGCGGTCAGGCGTCATCATCCTTTCCGCGACCAACCGGCCCGAGATCCTCGATCCGGCGCTCCTCAGGCCCGGTCGTTTCGACCGCCAGGTGCTCGTCGATCGGCCCGATTTGAAGGGCCGCGTCGACATCCTGAAAGTCCACGCGCGGAAAGTGAAACTCGATGAGTCGGTGGATCTCGAAAAGGTCGCCCGGGGGACTCCGGGATTCACCGGGGCGGACCTGGCCAACATTGTTAACGAAGCGGCCCTGCTGGCCGTTCGCGCCGGCCGGAACCGGGTCCTGCCCGGCGATTTCGACAACGCCATCGAGCGCGTCATCGCGGGTTTGGAAAAAAAGAACCGGCTGCTCAATCCAAAGGAGCGGACGATCGTCGCCTACCATGAGACGGGGCACGCGGTGGTCGCCGCCTTCACCAAGGGAGCCGATCCCGTCCATAAAATCTCGATCATCCCCCGGGGCATCAGCGCCTTGGGGTACACCATTCAACTTCCCACCGAGGACCGCTTTCTTCTCACGGAGGAGGAACTGCTGGGCAAGATCGACGTGCTCCTCGGCGGCCGGGCGAGCGAGGAAGTCTTTTTCGGAGAGGTCTCGACCGGCGCCGCGAACGACATCGCGCGGGCGACCGACATCGCCCGCAAGATGATCAGCGACTACGGCATGAGCGAAAAATTCAAGAACGTGACCCTGCCTTCGCAGAGGAGCCCGATGTTCCTTCCCGGGGAGCCGGTTCTTGGGCCGAGGGAATATTCCGAATTCACCCAGCAGTACGTCGACGAGGAAATCACGCGCATTATCAAGGAGCGATACGAAAAGGCGGTCAAGTTCATCGAGGAAAAAAAGGAGACCGTCGACAAGA
>Ga0228535_1003545_pt1 | contig 10950 bp, 5 predicted proteins | sample SJ1metagenome_FD_168457 | JGI IMG/M metagenome (GOLD analysis project Ga0228535, IMG submission 168457) | Enriched culture of PCE-dechlorinating microbial communities from Ithaca, New York, USA - SJ1 | ecosystem: Engineered > Modeled > Simulated communities (microbial... > Unclassified | place... | reverse complement strand
TGCCTTCGGCGATGGTGCCTGCCTGGTCAAAGCCCAGGATGCGCGCGCCGCCTTCGGTGGCGATGTACATCGCTTCTCCCGCGGTGAGGCCGGCTGAGCCATAGCGGATGCGCTGCAGAAGAAGCGCCTGCCGTGCCTCGCCGAGCATGTCCGAAGTGTCGTTCGAGGCCGAGCCGTCAACCGCGAGCCCCACCGGCACGCCCCGGTCCAGCATTTCGTGCACGCGGCAGATACCCGAACCGAGGCGCATGTTCGAGGAGGGGCAGTGTGCGACGCCCGTGCCGGTCTTCGCGAGGAAGTCGAGCTCCTCGTCGTTGAAGAAAATGCCGTGCGCGTACCACACATCCGGGCCTACGAAGTCGCAGTCTCGCATGACCTGCAGGGGCCGGCGGCCATATACCTGCACGCAGTAGTCGTCCTCATCGGAGGTCTCGGCGAGGTGCGTATGCAGGCGGGCTCCATATTTGCGCGCAAGCACCGCAGAATCCTTCATGAGCCGCTCGCTCACCGAGAAGGGCGAGCAGGGGGCGAGCGCGACCTTGCGCATGGCATCAGGCGCGGGGTCGTGGAAGCGGCGCAGGGTTTCTTCGCTGTGGGCGAGGATGGTATCTTCGTCCTGGACGGTCGTGTCGGGGGGCAGGCCGCCATCTTTTTTGGATCGGGACATCGAGCCGCGCGTGGGCGCGAACCTGAGGCCGATATCTGATGCCGCGCGGAACTGCAGGGAAGGAATGTCGCCTCCGAAACCCGCGGGGTAGAGGTAATGGTGGTCAGTCGTCAGCGTACAGCCGGTCTTGGCGAGCTCGGCCATCGCAAGCATGCTCGACCAGTACACCGCCTCGGGGTCGAGGTATTTCCAGATCTCGTAGAGGTAGACCAGCCAGTCGAAGAGCTTGGCATCCTGCACAGCAGGCAGGTTGCGGGTGAGGGTCTGGTAGAAATGGTGGTGTGTGTTCACCAGCCCCGGCACGACGACATGCCGGGACGCATCGATCACCGTGGCTCCCTCGGGAGCCTCGATATTCGGGGCGATCTTCGCGATGCGGTTGCCGTCGAGCAGTATGTCCACGCCACGCACGAGCGAGAAGCGGCGGCGCGAATTGGCACCATCGGCGCCGGCATCGGCCGGCACCGCAACGGCAAAGCAATCCTTCAGGAGGATCACTTCAGCACCTCCGCGTTGAAGTCCTCGATGAGCCTGTCGAGCGCGTCCGCCTGCTGGTGCAGACCACCCCAGTAGGTGCGGTAATCGTCCCACTGTGCGCGCAGCTCGCTCAAATCCTTGCCGAGCTGTTCGATCCAGGTGAAGTACTTGAGATTGTGGGCACGGCGCTTGTCGACGTGCGTCATTTCGAACACATAGTCGACCGACAGGCCCTGCAGGCGGTCGTAGTCGCGGTCAGCCTGGCGCTGGTCGTAGGGGCCGCGCTCCGCGGTGAGTTCGGCGAGGCGCGACTGGTACATGGCCATGGAGTCGGTGAACATCGTGAAGACGATATCATCCTCGCCCAGTTCATAGTGCTTGGCGAATTTGATTGCGGCGATGAGGTTGCCAACACCGGAAATGCCGAGCCAGTCGAGCTTGTTGACAACGGTGGGATCAGCGCCGGCGTCTATAAGGAGTTTGCGGCCGGCCGGCTCGTTGAAGAGGCGGATAAAGCGCATGGGCAGTTCGTCATCGACTCCAACTGCGGCATCGGTGTCACGGAAATTGTGTATCCAGGGGATGTGCTTGTCGCCGATACCTTCGATGCGGTGGCCGCCGAAGCCATTCTCTAGGATGGTCGGGCACTGGAGGGCTTCGCCGACGGCCAGTTTGGCGCCAGGGAATTTTTCTTTGATGTAGGAACCGGAGCCGAGGGTGCCCGCCGAGCCGGAGGAAAGCACAACGCCGCCCACATGCGCGTTCGGGCCGCCGATGGCGCGGAAGACTTCTTCCATGGCCGGACCGGTGATTGCATAGTGCCAGAGGTGGTTGGGCAGTTGGTCGAACTGGTTGAAAATGACGACATCGTGGCGGGTGCGCTGGAGCTCAATGCACTTGTCGAAGATTTCCTTGACGTTGGACTCGCAGCCGGGGGTCGCGATGACTTCCTCAGCCATGGTTTTGAGCCACTCGAAGCGCTCGCGGCTCATCTCGGCGGGGAGGATGGCCACGCTCGGACAGGCGAGCAGCCGCGAAATGTAGGCGCCGCCGCGGCAGTAGTTGCCAGTGCTCGGCCAGACTGCTTTCTTGGTCGTGGGGTCGAAGCGTCCGGTTACCAGTTCGGGCGCAAGGCAGGCGTAGGCAGCGCCGACCTTGTGTGCGCCGGTCGGGAACCACTTTCCGGCAAGGCCGACAATGCGCGCTTTCGTGCCGGTGATGGCGCGCGGAATTTCGATATAATTGACAGGCCCATAGCCGCCGCCGAATTCTTTCGGTTCATTATGCCAGGTGACGCGGAAAAGATTGCGCGGATGCACATCCCACAATCCGATGTTCGAAAGCTCTTTTTTAATGGATTCGGGAATTTTGGCGGGGTCGCGCATCTGCGCGAAAGTCGGGAGAAGAATTCCTTTCTGACGACAGCGTTCGATGTTTTTCTTGCGCTGTGACTCATTGACATTGAGATCGATCATCGATGACTCCTTGTTGCGATAGTTCGCATTGTTGTTCCGGAAAAAGCCCTGAGGGCGCAAAGTAAAAAAAGTATACCATGATTCATTAGGATTGGGGAGGGGCGGATTTTTTTCGGAAATTCCTGTTCCATCGATTATTGCGGAGGCTTCATGCTGTTTTCTCCGATGGCATGTTCAGATCGACAATCCCACTGCTTTTGCCGCTGACTTGATATCCTTGAGCCCGCTTCCTGTGAGCATAACGACCACCTGTGCGTTCGGATCGAGCTCGGCACGAGCCTTGAGAAAGCCTGCGAAGGCGCAGGCGCTCGAGGGCTCGGCAAAGAGTCCCGAGGCGCGCGACAGATAGCGCTGGGCTTCGAGAATTTCGGCATCGCTCACGATCACGGTGCGGCCTTTATGGCGGCGGAGCTTGTCGAGGGCGAAATAGCCATTGCGCGGGATGTCGACGGAGATCGAGTCTGCGATGGTGTTCGAGGGCACCGCTTCGAAGCGACCCGTGGCGAGAGCTCGGGCTATGGCGCTTGAGCCTTCGGCCTGCGCTGCCCAGATGGTAGGCATCTTATCGATCCAGCCGAGGCGGACGAGATCCTCAAAGCCGCGGATTACGCCGGCGATGATTACGCCATCGCCTGTAGGAACGAAGACATGGTCGGGGGCAAGGTAGCGCAGAGCAGAACCTGATGGGCCTGCTGCCAAATCCATTGCAATTTCGAAGCTCGCGGTCTTTTTGCCCTCGATGGTAAGCGGGTTATACGCGGTGTTGCGCGAGAGCATGCCGGTCGCGTTCGAATAGGCAAGCGACTGATCGAACGCAAGGTCGTAGGTGCCGTCGACTTCAATAAGCTCTGCGCCATACTGCAGAATCTGCACGCGCTTGGCGATGGGCGCGGACTTGGGCACATAGACTTTGATCTTGATACCCGCCGCGGCGCCTATGCACGCCATGCTCGAAGCGGCGTTGCCGGTCGAAGCGAGCACAATTTCCTTGATGCCAAACTTCCGCGCAAAGGCTGCGACAAGCCAGCTCGCTCGATCCTTGTACGAGCCAGACGGATTGCAGGTGTCGTCCTTGAGCCAGAGGTTTGGCATGCTGAGCTCAGCGCGCAGGCGTTCTGGAGCCCAGAGCGGCGTCTGTCCCACCGGGATCGGGGGAAAGAAGCGCTTCTCGACAGGAAGGGGGACAGAGCCCGGCTCGGGGTTTCCTCCTTCCCATGTGCATTCCAGCACGCCGCGCAGAGGCTCGTCAGGGCGCTGCTCCTTTGCACAATGGTCGCAGAGGTAGCGCCCTGGCTCGATGGGATAGGTTCTGCCACAGGCAGGACAGCGATAAAGCCATTGCATTATGGTTTGCCTTTCTTATTTGTGCGCTTCGAGCATGTAAGGCAGCGCAGCGTAGAAGGCCGCAGCGATCTCGAGATCATCGATGCGCGTGGTTTCATTCGGCGCGTGAGCCTGCGCTTCGTCGCCAGGACCAAATCCGATGACTGGAATTTTGTGGCGGCCGCAGATGGCGACGCCGTTGGTCGAGAAGGTCCACTTGTCGACGACAGGTTCTTTGCCAAAAAGGCTCTTGTAAGCATCGGCGCCAGACTGCACAAGCATGTGGTCTGCCGGGATCTTCCATGTCGGGAAGTAGAGTTCCTGGTGGTACTCTGTCCCCGTCCATGCCGGTTTGCGGTATTCGGGCATATGAACGGTGAAATTGTTCACTCCGGCTTCACGAAGCGCGTCCTCGACCTGCTTGATCGCGATTTCGTCAGTCTCGCCCCAGGTAAGGCGGCGGTCGCAGTAGAGCATGGCCTGGTCGGGCACCGCGCACTGGCTCGGGCCGTGGACATCGATCTGACTCACCACAATGGTACCTTTGCCGAGGAATTTGTCATCATCCGGCTGGAGGCGTTCATTCAGTTTTTCGATGGCGAGTGCAGCGCGGGCGGCTTTGTAAGCGGCGCTGTCTCCGCGCTCGGGTGCCGAGCCGTGGCAGGAAATGCCTTTTATATCGATCTGGATTTCCATGCGCCCGCGATGGCCGCGGTAGAGGCGGCAGGATGTTGGCTCGGTGGAGACCGCAAGGTCGGGAACAAATTTCTCTTCTTCAATGAGATACTTCCAGCACATGCCGTCGCAGTCTTCTTCGATCGCAGTGAAAGAGAACCAGACCTCATAGTCGCCGCTGTAGCTAAGTTCCTTGAGAATGCGCGCAGCGGTGATCATCGAGGCTGCGCCGCCAAGCTGGTCGGATGCGCCACGCCCATGCACAAGCCCATCTTTGATGAGCCCGGAGAAGGGCGGAAGCTTCCACTGTGTTTCATCGCCAACGCCGACAGTGTCGATATGTGCGTCGAAGACGATTTTTTTGGAACCTTTGCCCACACGCCCAAGAAGAGAGCCAAGACCATCAATCCAAAGATCTTCCATGCCTGCTTCTTCGGAAAGCTGCTTGAGCAGGTAGATGCGCTCTTTTTCGGTGGTGGAGAATGCGGGAACCTGAATTATCTTGCTCAGGTTCTGTGCGGTGTAGTTGCGGTATTCGCGAGCCTTTTCGAGAATCTTCTTGCTGTCCATGTTTTACCTCTCTTCCATTCGTTTCCAGAGCCGCAATGCCTGTTCGCGGGCTTCAGCCTGGATTGTTGCATCATCATAGAGCGGCCGGTGATCCAGAATCCGCACGCTTCCCGCGACCATGACAGTCCGGGCCGAGCGGCTGGACATGCCGAACGCGAAGTGGCCGGCGATATTGTCGCCGACAAGCGGGGTGGGGGGATCGTAGTCCCAGAGCACGAGGTCGGCGGGGGCACCCACTCTTACTGTGCCAAAACCGGGGAAGCCTGGCGCAAAATCCTGCGCGAAGTGGCGCTCGATGAGCGCATTTCCGCGGTGCAGAACTTTCAGGAAGTCTCCCGGCCACCAGGGCCCCTGGCTCTCGCGGTGGCGGAACACCGCGAACTTGAACTCCTCGAGCATGTCCGCGCCCATCCCGTCCGTGCCAAGCACGACGTTAGCGAAGGTTGGCAAAAGGAAGTTGTAGCCCACCGAGTTGTTCATGTTCGAGCGGGCATTGTGGGCGAGGAAAGCTCCACGAGCATTCATGATCTCGACCTCGGAGGGGCTGAGCCAGACACCATGGCCGATGATACTGCGATCGTTGAGCGCACCGACAGCATCGATGCGCTCAACAGGATCCTTGCCAAATCGGTGCCGGGCGTCGACAGCATCGAACTTGTCCTCAGCAAGGTGGATGTGAATGCCTCTGCCAGTGGAGCGGACCGCGTCGGCGAGCGCCTCGAGGGTTTCATCGCCCACTGTGAAGCTCGCGTGGGCGCCGATCGAGGCTTCGACGAGGGGCTTGGTGCTGGAAACGCGGATCGCATCGATTTCCTTCGCGAAGCGCACATTTTCCGCTACGCCAGCGCGGGCGCCAGCCATGCCATTGCGGTCGGTAGTTTCGTAGCAGAGAATACCCCGCACCCCAACCGCCTCGTATGCTTCTCGGATAATCGACAGGCTGCCGTCGATGCATTCAGGGCTCGCATGATGGTCAACAAGGCTCGTCACACCTGCCTTCAGAGCATCCGAACAGCCAGCGAGCGCACTCGAGCGCAGGATCACCGGGTCGATAGCGCGGTCGAGCCGCCACCACAGATGATCCAATAGCTGGGCGAAATCCTTGGATGGCTTGATATCGACCAGCATGCCGCGCGCGAGAGCAGAGTACAGGTGAGTATGCCCGCATACAAGGCCAGCAGAAAGATAGCCGCCTTCGCCTGCGACTTTAGCGGTCGGGTACTGGACGGCCAGGTTTGGCCCGATAGCAGCAACCGTGCCAGCTCTGTCCCCTTCGCCAGACTCATAGACTGCCACATCAGTCGGTTCGGAAACCGAGGGCGGCTCAAGTTCGAGAATTCGTACATTGTGAAAAAGAATCATTCATGAACCTCCACAAGATAGCGGTGATCAGCCCATATGGTTCGAGCAAGCGCGATCATCGGGCGCTGGGCTGGCACTGAAATAGCACCGTTCCATGCCAAGTACGGAAGTTCCAACACTGCGCCGCCTTTCTCAGCGCGAAGAACCAAGAAGGGCCGAGCCTTATTGCCAGCGAAGGCAAAGCCGGCGTTTTGGGAATGCGCCAGGTCATCCTTGGAATCGAAGAGCGTTGGCTTGCCGCTGTAAGGCTCGCCATTCCATGGGCAGAAAAGACCGCAATTGCCGCACTCATTGCACAACCTGTCAATATGGAGGATTTGAGCAGGCTGATCAAAGAGCCGATCTGTATCGATCACCATATTCGCGCGATTCGGGCAGACTTCGACACAACGCAGGCACGCAGTATCGCAAGCAAGGCAACGTTCAGCCTCGCGCGCAGCGAAACCGGGATCGCCCGGATCAAGCGAAGGCAAAATCTTTCCACGCGATGCACGGGCTTCGGAAGACCAGGCCGGTGCTCGATAGTCCGCCGATGCTGCCTCAATCCCAAGATTTTTCAAAATAGCCATTGCGGCAGCCCGCCCATCAGCTTCCGAAGCGATGATCGACGAAGGTCCACGCCGCGCATCGCCGCAGACATAGATTCCGGGGACAGAGGTTTCCATAGTACCTTCATCGACTGCAGGCAGCCCGTCCTTTCCAACTTCAATACCGAATGCAGCTAAAAATGTTGGATCAGGCTTCTCGCCAACCGCTGTGATCATCAGGTCACAGGGTAGATCGAAAGTCTCTTCGGTTGGCACAGGAGCTCGTCGCCCGGATGCATCTTTTTCAGCAAGCTTCATGCGCCGCAGAGTGACAGAACCAGGCTGCATGACCTCAGGAAGGGTAAGCTCGACTAGTATATTTGAAGTGCCTCCATTGAAAAGCGCCGCAGCTTCATTATGTTGCAGCGCTTTTGCTTCCTCGATCGCATTTGTCAGCTCCTCCAGGTCTGCAGGCATTTCTTTTCGCGTTCGCCTGTACGACCACAAGACCGATTTCACGCCTGGAATACGCGTCGCCATGCGCACTGCGTCGCATGCGGTGTTGCCGCCGCCGACCACAAGGACATTTTTGGCGCCCGCAAAATGCTCAGCGCCTTTTGCCATGCACACACCAAGAAACTCGAGCGCATGAACCACACGAACGCCGCTCCCCTTTAGATGCATTTCCCGCGCAGTATGAGCGCCGCTTGCAATAACAATATGCTCGAACCCTTCAGCTTTGAGCTTCTCCGCAGAGCGAACATCTACACCGAAGCGGAACTCGACTCCGAGTTTTTCCAGCCGCGCGATATCTGCCGCAATATCTTCCCTCGCGATGCGGAATGAAGGAATGACATTGGCCGGCACGCCCCCGGGGACAGAGCTTGTATCGAACACCACAGCCTTCTGCCCGTACTGCGCCAGATACCATGCACAAGCGAGCCCCGCAGGCCCCGCCCCAATCACCGCCGTCTTCCCCTTCGGCGCATGCGGCCACGCCGGCGCAACCTCCGCGGCCAGCGCCGCCTCACTCGCACGCACCGTGGCAAGTTTTACATCCCGGATCCGCACAGCACCCTCATAGTCAACGCGCGAGCAGTGTTCCTGGCATACATGATCGCAGAGCACGCCCGTGATAGCCGGAAGCGGATTGTCGGACAAAATGACAGACATGCCGCGATCCGCGTCGCCGGAGCCCGTTGCGGCGATATACGCAGGCGCTTTCTGGTGCACAGGGCATGCTTCGATACAAGGCGCCGCAAAACAATCAAAAAGCGGCAACTGTCGCCCGATCGCTGCAGTGCCTTCTCTCCATTCCTTGCGGTAATACGGAGCCTCGAGCGCATCTTTTGCAAGCTGATCGAGCGCGTCGGCATCTGGTCGTTCGGGGACAGAGGTTAGCGCGCCAAGGACATCCTTGACCATATGTGCCATGCGCTGATAGCCGCCCGGCTTCAGAAGATCTGTCGCAATCGTGAGAGGGCCCAGCCCGGCCTTCAGGAGATCTGCTGCATTGAAAGCCGAAACTCCGCCGCAGTACGAAAAGCGCGCAGGAAAATCCGGTAGCGCACGTGCAAGTTTTGCGGCAAGATGGATTGTGATGGGGAAGAGCGCGCGACCAGACATATAGCGCTCCGCTCCGGGGAGAGTGCGCCCATCGTTGATGTTGGCGAGGGTGTTTGACAGCTTGATGCCAAACCTCCGTCCCCGCGCAGCTGCTGTTTCAGTGAGACTCTGGATGAGCGCAAGCGCTGCATCGAACTGAAGGTCGTGCGAAAAGCTTTCGGGCTTGAGGATGATATCGGTCCATCCGAGCTGATTGAGAATCGCTCGCGCTCTGTTATAACCGAGCAGTGTGGGATTGAGTTTAATATAGGTGTCAAACCCCTTTTCTTCAATGAGATAACGGCCGATACGCTCGATTTCATCCGGCGGGCAGCCATGCATCGTCGAGAGCGTCACCGAGTGCACGGGCCGAACTGGCATATGCTCGGCAATCGGACGCGCTCGTTCCAGCGCAGCCTGCCCGAACGCTTCGGCAAAAATAGGCTCTTCGATGAACGCTTTGAGCTGATCGATGGCTTTTTCCCAGTATTCGGTGGCTTCCGGTCTGCGCATCCCCTCGATAAATGCATCCATTTTTTCGCTCTTGATGCCATCCAGCGTATAGCCGACCGACATATTGAACATGAAATCGCCTGGTTTTCTTGAGAAAATGCGCGCAAGCAGGTTTATGGCTATCCATGCATTGATGTATTCTTCCCGGGCCTGATCGAGAGACAGCTCGGTTGACCATTCGACATTGTGGCCTTCGTCGAGCGCATCGATGCAGGGTTTGTCAATATCGAGGTGGTCATTTTCCTGGACTGTTTTGAGCTCGAACACGCGTGCACCTGAAAGGTAGGCAGCGACGAGGTTGGGAGCAATCTGCGTGTGAGGACCTGCGGCTGGCCCAAGCGGAATACTCACATTTGCTGACATCACGGTGATTCCAGGGCTCTCAGATTCCTGTGCGAATACATCCAGCCATGTGGCTTCTGGTATTTCGAAAATGGTGCGCTTTGCGAGGTACTCGCCGGCCATGCGCGTCAGGAGCGCAGGCAGCGATGTCGTTTTCATCACTTTACTCATCGATACCCCCAGGTAAGAAATTTTCCGAAGCCGGGCTTTGCGAGAATCATGCCGACTTCATTCGAAAACGCCGGATTCGCTTGATGGCAGAGCGCAGCAGCGAGTCGCACAGAGGCGTACACGCAAGATCCCCGGACGAAAGTGCCTTCAATGCGCCCGGAAAGCCGCATTCCGGCAAATGGCGTAATGGAACTCTTGCTCATCATGTGTGAAGGATCAAGGTAGGTGGTGTGATCGGGATCTACAAGGACGAAATCTGCGTCTTTGCCTGGCATGAGCGAGCCTTTGCCCTGCCATAGGCCATAGCGCCGTGCAGCCCCGCCGCTCGTCGCTTCAAGGAAACATTCAAGGCTGAGGCGTTTGGCAAAAAGGCCTTCGGACAGCAGATAGGGGAAGAGGGTCCCCGTGCCTGGAATGCCTCCGTAAGCGGTGAGCGGATTGTCCGTGAATTTTTCGTATTCGGGCGCTCCGGCATGGTCGGAAGCTACAAAGCTCAAGCGCCCTTCTGCAAGAAGGCGCCATAGGATGGCTTTTTGCTCAGGGCTCTTTACTGGCGGTGCTGTTTTGAGTGCAGCCCCGAATCGAGCAAAATCCGTTTCGTCGAAGGCGAGGTAGTGCGCACAGGTTTCGCAGCTTGCGCCTTTTTCCGAAGCAGCGATTGCGGCTTTTCCGGTGCCGACATGCACAATATGGAGATATTTGGTGTACTGGCCTGCAAGCTTGAGGGCTTTGTGGACTGCGGCAATCTCGGCTTCCATCGGACGCGAGGTATAGTAGTCAGCCCAACTTGGCGCTTGCGAGCCGCGTAGCGACTGGCGTTCCTGAGAGGCTTCGGCAATAACATTGGAGTCTTCTGCATGGAGAAGAAGCGGGCGGCCTTCCTTTGCACATGCCTCGGCAGCAGCTGCAAACTGGGTATCATTCACTGCAGGGAAGGTATCCATTCCTGAGATGAAGTAGCATTTGAAGCCAACAACGCGATTCGCCAACGATTGCACGACATCGGGAATTTCTTCAGGCAGCATGGTGCCGTTTATGCCGCCGAAGAACGCATAGTCGACCAAAGCTCTGTCCCCCACAATCGAAAGCTTGCCTTCGAGTGCGTGCGGCGTGGTAACGGGCGGGATCGAGGTGCACGGCATATCGATGACAGTGGTAACGCCGCCCCGCGCTGCTTCTGCAGAGCCATGCAAAAAATCTTCCCTGTGCGTGAAACCAGGCTCATCAAAATGGACATGAGGAT